>SXGT01188374.1_pt1 | contig 28850 bp, 20 predicted proteins | sample 3176221 | NCBI WGS metagenome assembly SXGT01 (sample SAMN11356862, study PRJNA531348) | freshwater metagenome | isolation source: freshwater sample F1-120 | place: China: Fuxian Lake, Yuxi | collected 2017-12-25 | reverse complement strand
GGTGCCCAGAAACGTGGAGCGTGGTAGCCAGTCTTTCTCGGTAGCCATGGAGTGACCTCAATATCCCAGGGTGACAGACCAGATGAAGACGACGTCCGAGGCCTTGTAGTCGCCCACGGTGCCGACCGGTTCCCAGCGCCACCGCAGGAGGCGACGGAGCCGCGGTCCGAGCGGCGACAGCGGCGGCGAGTACAGAATGACGTGGTGCTCGCCGCCGGCCGAGGTCGTCGAGCGATTGAGCGTCGCGACGGTCTCCCAAGGCCCTTCGGCCGTATCGGCCGCGTCGATGAAGAGGTTGTCGTAGACCGAGGCCAAGGTCGGATCGTACTTGTTGGTCGCGAGGATGCGCCACGCAATGTCAGCTACCTTCGCCCCGTCGGAGCCGACCTGCTCGTCGGACGATTGCACGATCGTCGAGCCTGCCATGTCTCCGTCCCGCTTGAGCGTCTCGAGCTTCGGTCCACGTGAGCTGTTCATCCGTCTCCCCCTTGCTGCCGATGGTCGACCGCCGGCCGAGCGGCGCGCCTGCTTGCGCGCTGCGTCTCGCCGTCGTCATCTGCGGTCGACGTCATGGGGGCATGGTGCAGCCAGTGAGACTTGAAGTCAAGCGCTTTGTTTGCATCGTAAAAACCAAAAAAAAAAACAATGACTTGCGCGTCTTTGTCCACAGAAAACGCGCCGCCTCGTTTGACTATCTTCGAATAATTTTTTTTGTCCCCGGCGACTTCACCACCCACAAGACCTCGTACGCCGGCGGGGCCCTCGATCACCGCTTTGTCGCTCGCCAAGCACGACATTGCGAGCCACAAGCTCCGTAGCCATCAATCCGTGAGCCTCAAGAAGGTGTCCCGCCCTTCAGCAGTGTTCAATGGCGTCGGAAACATGAACACCGAAGCCGGAGCTCTTGAAGTGCAGAGTCCGGCCCGCCAGCGCAGTCCAAGCCGCCAGGCCCACCGCGAGCGGCCACCAGACCTGTACCCAATAAACAGCGGACGCCGCTACTTCGCCACCCACGAGACCTCATACGCCGCCGGCTCCGTGCTCTCGACCGGCGCAGCGTCGCCCTCTTGGACGCTGACGGTCACATTGGCCTCGAGCGTGTAGTCGACCGGCTGCGCAAATGGCTTCATGAGCGCCGCCTCGATGGCACCCATGCCCTTGAGCACGTCGTCTCGCCCGATCTGCTTGGTCGCCACGAGCTTGACCTTGACCGTCGTGTTCCCCCGCTTGGCGGCAGCCGTGAGCTCCCAGGGGATGGCGTACTTGTTCTCGTGCTGCGAGTCGACCTTGTTGTTGCCCGTCCCGAGCCGCACACCGCCGGTCGCGACGAGCACCTTTTCGCCGCGGGCGACATACAGATACCCGACGGGCTTGGCGCCGTACTTCGCCGAGGTGATCATGTGGCCCATCCACACGACGGTGTCGCCGTCAAAGCTGCGCACATAAAGGTACCGCTTCTGCATGAAGTAAGGCGCGATATTGCCGTGGCTGTGAATGACGTAGCCGTGGCCCTCGAGCTGCGCCTTTCCGCTCGGGCCCGAGACGCTGCCGGTGACCTTGGCCTTGGGCTGCACGAGCGTCGTGTCGTAGTACTGGCCCTCGTCGCCGAAGTTGATGCGCCCGGTGCCCGGCCTCCACGGCGCGAGCCCGCTGGCGAAGGTGAGGTCGTAGGTGTAGGGCCCCGACTTCCCATGGACCTTGATGGTCCGGGGCACGCCGCTGAGCTTGTGCCCACCGGCCTCGACCGAGAAGGGCTTGTTGGAGATGGTGTACTGGCCGGGCTTGAGTTCCTGCTTGGAGTAGTGCTCCTTGCCGGACTTCTCGTACCAGCGGCTCTTCACGGTGAGCTTGCCCGAGCCCGGGCCCATGTTGTGGACGACGACTGAGACCCACGCATGGGTGCCGTCTTTGAACCAGGCCTCGGTCGAGTAGCGGTCGAAGTAGAACTCCTCGTCGGTCATGGGCATCACGAGATGGTCGGCGCTGACGCCGGTGGCCTTGCCCTCGCTCCATGGCACGACCTTGTCGTCAGCGACGGCCGGGACGGCGAGAAGACAGAGCAAGACGGGGACAACGCAACGGCTTCGGTTCATCGAGGGCTCCTGAGACGGGGTTCACTCACGGCGACACAAGGTCGGGCGTGGCCTGGGCTATTCCTCCGACCCGGAGGCGTCCTGTTGGCGGCGCAGTCTAGTTGAGGGGGACCGACGGGATCCAGGCCTCGATGGTGCCCATGCGCGTGCCCGTCGGGATGTTGATGGTCGCAGACGCCGTGGACTTCTCGATGGCACCGGCGAGCCCGTCGGTCGTGGCGAGCAGCTGGCCGTGGCCGAGGGTGTTCACGATCACGTTGACCTTGGTGCCGAGCGGGACCCACGCGGCCTCGACGGTCACCGCGATGTCCTTGCCCGTCGGGAGCGAGAGGCCGGGCACCTGGTGGGCGTGACCGAAGTTCGGCGCGAGGTAGGGCGTCTTGCCCGCGACGCCAATGACGGCGAGCTGCGGCCGCTCGATGAGCGGATAGGGCACCGCCTTCAGCGGGAACGCGTACTGGAGACCCGGCTTGGCGTTGGGCTCGAGCGTGAGGTCCACGTCGAAGCCTTCGACGCGGATGAGGCCGTTGCCGCCGCACGCGCCCCAGTAGTTCTCGTTGGAGGCCGAGCAGTAGTCGCCCGTACGCGCATCCAGGGTCCCCTTGCCATGGATCTCGGGCGCCGCCAGGCGAATGACGCCACCGCCGCCGGCGCCACCGCCACCGTAGGCGCCCGAGTGCGCCCCGTTGCCACCGCGCGCGAGGATGGTGCCGTTGACCGTAATGCTCTTCGAGCTCGCGATCACGATGACACCGCCACCGCCGCCGCCGCCGGTGTTCACGCCGACCGAGCCACCGCCAGAGCCGCCGTGCAGCGGCTGATAGCCCGAGTCGCCGTAGGCCTTGCCGCCAGCGCCGACGTCACACTGTCCGGGGTAGCCGGCGAGCGCCGTGACGCCATCGTTGACGAGTGACGCACCGCCGCCAGCAGTGGGGCAATCGCTCTTCTTGCCGGCCGTGACCTCCGGACCGATGCCTCCGCCGGGTCCGAGGCCGGCCGCGTGACCGAGCTGTCCCATGCTCGCGCCGTCGGAGCCGCCGGGACCGCCGATGCCGCCGAGGATGGTGAGTCCGGCGATCGCGGTCGTGGCCACCGGATTGCCGCCACTGACGTTGATGACACCGTCGATGACGACAGTGTCCGAGGCCAGCACGTGCACGGCCGTATTGGCCTTGTTGCGCTTGAAGGTCACGGTGATGCCCGACGGCACGTTGAAGATCGTGTAGTTCAGCACGCCATCGTCGGGCAGGGTGACCGTGACGTTCTTGGTCGGCATGAACGGCCCGTCGACGCCGGTGCTGCCGCTCTCGAAGATCTGCGCGCTGGCGGCGTGGCCGACGAGCAGGACGGCGGGAATCAGGAGACTGAAGCGGCGCATGGGAGCCCTCCGGGTGGCGAGAGTGTGAGCATTGGTCGGAAGTCGAGTCATCATTTCACCGTGAACGTGTTGTCATCGCCCTCGAACGACACGCCCGCGCCTTCGACGCTGAGCGGAACGAGGGTCCATTTGCCCTTGGGTGTGGCGGCAGACATCGTGAGGTTGACCGTCAGCGTCGTGTCCGTACCGCCGGTAATCGTGGCCGTGAGCCCGGCGTTAGCCGCTCCGGAGAACCAGGCCTCGAAGCTATCTACGTCATCCAGGCCGACACCGGTCAGCGTGAGCGTGAAGGGCCCGGTCGTAGCGCTGACCGACGTCGGCAGGACGCTCGTGAGGCGCGGACCGATGCTGAAGGTGAGCGGGCTCGCCAGGACGGGTCCCCCGAGGATGCCGCCGGCGAGGAGGAGATCATCGGCGGCGGTGAAGGTCACTGGCCGCGCGACGATGGGGCCGGTGACGTAGCCGCCTTCACTGCCACCGCTGGGGTTGACGATGAACGTGACGGGACGCGAGACCAAGTGGCCCATCCGCAGCCCGACGTCGTCGTTGGGCGGCACGAAGAAGGTGACAGGCCGCGACACGACGGGGCCCATCACGAAGCCGAGGTCGTCGCCCGTCTTGGAGGTGTAGAACGTGACCGGCCGCGCAACGAGCGAGGCGCCGACCTTGGCCCCCAGTGTCGTTACGAGGACGAGGTCACCGACATCGGTCGTGCCGCCGACCTGCGGAGCGAACGGGCCGAAGGTGTCGCCGAGCACGAGGGTGCCGACCGTCCCGACGGCCGTGAGCACGAGCTCATCGCCCGTGTGCGCGCCGATCAGCGTGAACTTGCCATCGGCGCCGGCCATGACCGTGAGGCCCTGGTCGATGAGCTGGATCTCGGCGTCGGCGACCGGGTTGGGCGGCGTGGCGTTGTCCACGACGCGCCCGACGACCGTGGTCAACGGATCGGGCTTGAGCGTGACCACGACGGAATCACACACGCCGACGTTGCCCCCCACGTCGATGGCCTCGGCCCGCAGCGCGTGGGCCGCGAGGTCCTCGGGCAGCTTGAGCTTATGCAGGTAGGGTCCGACGTCGTCGGTACCGACCGGCGTGTCGTCGATGTAGAAGCGGACCTGCTCCAGAAAGACGTCGTCCAGCGCCGCCACCTTGACCGTGAGCTTGGCGCCCGAGGTCTGAACGGACGCCGGTCCCGGCTGGGTAATGACACAGGTTGGCGGGATCCCGTACGGGTCTTGCAGGTCGTCGTATTGGCCCAGGAACAGATCCGTCGTCCCCTTGGTGCCCTTGCCCGACGCCAGGCCACCCAGCTCGCCAACCATGGCGACGTAGCGCTCGTCGGTGTCGAGGGTGACGCCATTGGCGTCGTTGAACTGGGAGAACTCCACGACGCCGGCGAAGATGGGCTGCTTGGGCAGCGTGACCTGGATGATGGGCACGGAGTTGACGCGGTAGAAGTCTGCGCCAAAGAGCAGGCTCCCAGCGACGCTGACGTCACTCAGCATGAAGTTGCTCGTCCCTGCGGTGGCGGCCGCGACGGGCTTGGTGGGATCGGAAGCGTCGATGACGGTAAGGCCGCCGTTGTAGGCGGCGACGTAGACCCACGTGCCCGACATGGCGACTGCGGTCGTTTGGCCGCCGGGCTTGACCGAGCCAAGCACGATGGGCGCCGCCGGAGTCTTGGCGCTGACGAGCGCGACGGTGTTGTCATTGGTGACCACGGCGGCAAGCTCGCCCGAGAGCGCGACGTCACGCACGAAGCCGGTGACGGCCGCCGAGCCGAGCGCGACGGGGGTCTTGGGCTCGACGAGGGACACAAAACGGAGGCCGGAGTCGCCGTCGGCGATGGCCGCCAACGTGCCTTCGACCTCCACGGCCCACGCTGCGCCAGGGGTGTCGAGCGTGCCCAAGAGCACCGGCTTCGCGCCACTCGGGGCGTCGATGACGGCGAGGCCCGCGTCGCCCTGGGCGACCAGCACGTACTGCCCGTCCCAGGCGACGTCGTTGCCCGGACCCGCGAGTGGCAGGGTGCTCAGGAGCGCGGGCGCGGTAGCCGGATTGAGCGAGACACCGAGCAGCTTGCCCTGGCCGCAGGCGACCCACGCGGCGCCTTTGGCGAGCGCGACGCCGTTGCCATAGCAGTCGGGCAGCGGGAGGAAGGCCAACGGCTTGGGGCTGAAGCTGCGCACCTTGGCGGGGATGTCGAGCTTGAGCCCGGCGAGCTTCACGCGCACGGTCGTGGTGCCAGGCTGCCCCGCAAAGACCTGACCCGGCTTCTTGCCAAAGCTCGCGACGGAGGGGTCCAGCGTCTGGTAGCCGACGTCCTTGTGCGCCGTGAGGTTCACACCAGTGCCATTGATGAGCGTGCCCGTAATCTCGAGCTGGACCGACGCCTCGCCGATGACGGGGTTGAACACGAGCACGATCGACTTGGGCCGCGACGTGAGCCCCGTGAGCGACTTGTCGAAGTCGTAGCTCTTGGGGTTGGTCGGGTCGGTCCCGACCTGCGTCTCCACCGCGTCCGGAATCATGTCACCGTCGGTGTCGGTGAGCAGCGGGTTGGTGAGGAAGCCATCGGCGCCGGCCGTCGTCTCCTCGCCGTCTCCGATGCCATCGCCGTCGGTGTCGGCTACGAACGGCTTGGTCCCTGCGTCGAACTCGGCCTTGTTGGAGAGGTTGTCGGCGTCGGTGTCGGCCTTGGCGTCGACCGGGTCGTTGGGATCGAGGCCCATCTCGAGCTCCCAGTCGTCGGGCAAGCCGTCGCTGTCGCTGTCTTTACCGACCTTGACCTCGATCCAGGTGGCCACCGTAACGCCGTCATGCCACGCCGAGATGACGACCGTGCCGCTCTTCTTGGCGGTGACGAGGCCGTTCTTGGAGACGGTCGCGACCGCCGCGTTGGTGGACACGTAGGTGGTGCCCGAGGCGCCGGAGCTGAGGTTCTTGACCGACCCGTCGGGGTAGATCCCAGTGACCACGAGCGCCGACGTCTGCCCGACGACCGTGAGCTGCACCTTGGCGGCCTTGACCATGACGCGGTTGGGCGCGGGCTTCTCGCCGGCGAACTCGATCGGTCGGATCGCGTTCATCTTGCCTGGGGCGATGACGATGAACTCGGACTGGCCGCTGCGCGCGAGGATCCCGTCGGTGCAGTGCAGCCGGACGCGGACCTGACCGCCGTTGGAGGGCACGTTGGGGAGCTCCCAGGTGCCGTCCGCGTTGAGCTTGACCGACTGGTTGAGCACCTGAATCGTGCAGGTCTCCAGCGGGTTGACGTTGACCTGCGCCGTGGCCGACGTGGCCCATCCGACGGCCCCCAGCGTGGCCACCGCCGCTCGAAGTCGGTTACTTCGCGACGACATGGACCTCGAGCCCCTCCGCCACGCCGGCGTCGTAGAAGTAGACCGGGTTCTCGCGCAGCTCGTGCGTCAGCCACCACCGCCCCGACGAGTCGAGCTTCAGCGCCATGGGCTGGCGCGCCTCGATGGCGTCCTCCGGCGCGTCCTCCCGACGGAAGTAGAGGATGGCGTAGCCCGGCAGGTCGATGCGGCGCAGGAGCAGGTGGCGCTTTCCGGTGTGCTCGCGCTTCCACGCGGCGACCAGGTCGTCCTGCTTGAGGCCTGCGCGCAGCATGTGACGCGCATACCAGGCGCGGCTGTCGCGGTCCCAGAGCTGCTTCCACCAGTCCCAGTCGCCTTGCGCCAGCGCGCCGACGTACGCGGCGGCGGCGGCCTCCGGAGTCGACAGCGACGTCGCATCCGGGAGCCGTGAGACGCTGGGCAGCCGGTACGGCGGGTCATAGCGACGCTCGACGAAGCGCACGGTCTGGCCGGGAACGCGGGCCTCCTTCTCGATGCCGGACGAGAGCTGGATCCGGTCGCTCGGACCCGACGGTGTTGGCGCGAGCGAGGGGAGCTCCGTGGACGCCAGCCGCGGACCCGACGGCGCGACCGTGACGCCACGATCGAGGCCGGTGAGCCACATTCCGGCGACCAGCGCGCTCACGCCCAGCGCGAACGCCACGCGCACCCGACCCGGCCCGCTCACGGCGCCACCCCCGTGCATTGGCCCTGATCGCAGCCCTTGCCCTGACCCAGACAGTCTTGGTCGAGCACGTCCAGGCACTGTTGATTGAGGCACATGTAGTGAATGACGGTGTCGAGCTTGCAATACTGCGGGCTCACGGTCGCGTCGGGGCACGCCTCGGTCTTCTTGACGCACAGGTGCTCGAGGCACTGGAAGTGGGTGACCGTCCCCGAGTCACAGAAGAGGTCGCCCTGGTACGGGCAGTCTTTGTCCGTGCAGCAGCCGACGCACTGGGCCGGCTGCCCGATGCCTTGAACGCAGTGCTGGAACGGCGGGCAGGCCGTCGCGACCTGCGTGCACTGGTTGCTCGCGCAGGTGTAGTGAAAGAGCTTCTCCGGCTGACTGTCGACGCAGTAGGCCGCGCCCACCGTGCCGTCGGGACAGAGCGGGTCGATCTCCTTCTCGCAGAGCTGCGTGACGGGACTCTGGACGTAGTGCGCGACGGCCCCGTTGAGACAATACCGGCGGCCGCAGTGGGGGCAGGGGTTGGGGCACTCCTTGCACACATCCGGTGGCGTGCTGCCGGTCGTGCCGCCGCTATCGCCGCCAGGCGTCCCGCCCGTGCCGCCCGAGTCGCCGCCCGGAGTGCCACCGGTGCCCGACTCGGTGTCGCCGCCGGTGCCCGAGGACGGCGTTCCGCCAGTACCGCTGCCCGGAGTACCGCCCGTGCCAGCCCCCGGATCGCCACCCGTGCCGGCCCCCGGATCTCCGGCCGTGCCCGAGCTGGTCTCGGTGCCCGTGCCCGCACCGGGATCGCCGCCCGTGCCGGCCCCAGGATCGCCGGCGGTCCCTGCGCCCGGATCGCCTCCGGTCTCGGTCCCAGTACCTGCGCCCGGATCGCCACCCGGAGTGCCTCCCGAGCCACCACCGCAGTCGGTCAGCGGCGCTAGGTCCGGCGGACTCCCGGCGCATCCCTTGCCCGTGGGCGAATCGGGCGGCAGCTCGAAGGGATAGCAGCCCTTGGCGAGATCGCCGCCCTCGGCGATTTCGATCGTCTTGTCGAGCACCTTGATGAGCCCGTTGAGGAACGACAGCGTGAGCTGCGCCTTGATGCCCGGCCAGCTGACGGAGCCGCAAACCTCCTTACAGTCGACGGTGAAGTCCGCGTTGATGCCCGTGGAGATGCCGGCCGAGGCGTCGGCGAGGTTGTAACCTCCGAGGTTGCCCTTGGCCTGGATCTTCCCGCCAATCGTGGCACTCGCGCCGAAGCCGCCGCCCCAGCACACACACGGCGGCGACGGACAGCAGTTGTCCAGATTGGCCTGCGCGTAGCCGGCGACACCGATGCCAAACGAGATGAACGCGCCGATCTTGAGCTCGGCGTAGTCACCGAGCTGCGCGTTGATCCCGAGCCCCGGGATCGCGCACTCCGAGTTGAAGCCCGCGGCCGCGGTGACCTTGATGTTCGTGTTCGTCTCGGCCTGGCCGGGACAGCCGGGACAGCAGATCTTGAAGCTCTCGACCTCGGCGTTCAACGTGGCTTGGAGCGGGCTCGACTTGGTGGCGTCACACGCGCCGCCGGGCTTGGCGGTGCACTCGGCAGCCGCAGCGATACAGCCATCGCCGCACGCCTTCAGCGGCGGGTTGCAGAAGGTCTTGCACTCGAAGTCGCAGCCGATGGCGGTCAGCGCGCCTTGGATGGCCGTCGTGATCTTGTCGACCGGCATGCCGGCGGCGAACTCGATGGCGACCTTCTTCTTCTCCGGCGGGACGCTGCACACGACGATCTCGACGTTGGCGCCGGCCTTCTGACCGGTCTGATCGCAGATGTGCTCGACCCGCGCGATGCCGCGAGCCCCGTCCTTTGCGGAGCCTCCCGGCTTGGCCTCACCTTCGCAGGTCGTCTGACCCGAGCACGCGGGGCCCGAGACGCTGATGTCGCCATTGCCGCACCACTGCCAATGCGTGTCGGGACCGGGACTCCCCTTGGCGTGCAGCTTGACGGTGGTATTTGGCGCAATCGGCAGCTGATAGCTGGCGCTGAGCCCACCACCGAAGACCTTGGGGCCCTTGAGGTTGATGCTCGGGTCGAACAGGTTGCTCTGCTTCTCCGACGACAGCGAGGCCGTAATACCGCCGGAGGAGCCCGTCCCGCTCGGGCTCGCGCCACAGTGCCAACCGCCCTTGACCACGCCAACGCCGGGATCGCTCTTGATGACGGTGCCGTCGTCGGTCACGGTGCCGAGGCCGATGGGCACGAAGGCCTCGACGTCGTGGTCGTACGAGAACATCTCGACCTTCTTGCCGGCCGGGAACGCGTCGACATTGGCAATCTCGATGGGCGCAGGCGGGTCGAAGCGCACGCCCGGCGGCTGAATGGTGACCAGAAGGCGAGACGAGAGCCCATCGACGGGAGCCATGGGCGCCTGATCGAAGTGCACCTGCGTCACCGAGACGATGCCCTCGTGGGCGCCGTTGGGGAAGGTGACCTTCGTGCCCGCAGGGATGGTGAGCTTGAAGCCCGGCACCTCGGGCAGCGTGAACTCGCTCGGGAAGAGGCCATCGACGAACTGGCCCTTGTTGAGCTTGAGCATGTAGATGGGACGCTCGAGGTCGTTGACGATGCCGGCCACGGGGTGCAGCTCGAAGACCATGTGCGGAAGCCGGTAGTCGGCCCCCGCGGGGACCGCCGTCTGGCCGTCGATCTCCATGAGGCCGAACCCTGCCGGCGCGCCGTAGTAGACAAAGACACCCTTGGCGTCGCTGACGACGCCGATCGGGTCGGTCTCCACCGCCGGGAACCGGACGCGCACGCCTGGGAGCGGCTGCTTGTTCTCGTCGACGATGCGGCCGCGAACGGCGGTCAGGGCCGCCGACTTGGGCCCAAAGACAGACGCCGTGAACGTGACGCCGAGCTTGGTCGCGCTCTCGTCGCTGACCGGGATGGAGGCCGAGACGGTATGACGGCCGTAGCCCTCGACCGGACCCGGCGTGAACACGGCGTCGGCAAAGCCCTTCAGGTTGGTCACGACGCTGACGGTCGTCTCACCACCGAACTTGCCGCCGCCGTCTTTGACGCTGAAGACGACGGGGACGTTGCCGACCGGGTTGTCGCCCTGGTCGGTGACCCGGACCGAGAGCGGTCGCGCCAGCGGCTGGCCGAGCGTGCCGATCTGGTCCAGGCCGTCATGGGCATGGATGTGGATGCCGGCGATGGGCTTGCCGCTCGCGAAGAAGCTGACGGATGCGCCCGCACCCTCGGTGGTGGCGACGACCCGGTTGAGCCCCGCACCGGAGCGCCCGCCGAGCGTGAGCGAGGCCGATGCCCGCCCATCCTTGTCGGTCGGCACGACGACGCCACGGCCCTTGGGGCTCGTGAGCGACGCGGCGGGCGACGCGATGGTGCCGTCGTTGTCCGTGATGACGAACACGACCTCGGCGCCTTCGACCGGCTTGCCATCGGGCTCCAGCACGCGCGCGACGAGCGGCTGCGGGAGCGTGGCGAAGACGTCCGCCTTCTGGTCGTTGCCGCTGTCGATGAGCAGCCGGCGCGCGGTCGCCGCGATGCGCGTCACGGTGACGGTATGCGTGGCGGTAAAGCCGCCCATGTCCTTGGCCGTGGCCGTGAGCACGTTCTTGCCGAGCGTCAGGGGCACGGCGAGGGCGGTGAAGTGACCGTTGTCGACCGTGGCAGCGACGCCATTGACCGTGACGGCGACGTCCTCCTCGGTCACGTTGCCGATGACGATGTCGTAGGCGAACCCGAGCACGTCCAGGCTGCTCGCGGTCGTGGTGGTGTCGTCGGTGGGGCTCTGGATGTGCACCTTCGGGGGCTGATCATCGTAGAACACCATGACGTTGGCGGTACCGACGTTGCCGGCGACGTCCGCCGCGCTGACCACCACGGAGTTCATGCCGGGCTTGAGCGGGACCTCGACCTTGAAGGGGCCCGGTGTCGCGACGCTGGACTCGAGCTGCACCTTGGACGAGGTGACGAGCCCGAGCTTGAAGCCCGACAGCGGGTCGTCGCCAAAGGTGCCCTCGAAGGTGACTGAAGGTGCATTGGTGACGAGCTGGTCGTTCTTGACCTGGTTGAGCGCCGGCTTGGTCAACGTGACGATGGGTGGCTTGAAGTCGACATCGACGAGGACCTCGAGCGACGCAGAGTGCCCGAAGCCATCGACAGCGGTGCCGGTGACCTTCTGCGCCTTTCCCTGGGTCGTGACGGTGATTGGGGCGGTGAGCGTCGCGACCGAGGTCGTGTCCGAGGCCGAGAACGTGACCGTGACCGGCACGTTGTGCCAGCCGGCCGCGTTGGCGATGGGCGCGAGCTTGGCGACGACGACCGGCGGTAGCTTGTCGACGGTGAAGCTGGCGCTCTGAGTCAGCGGCGTCGTGCCGCCGACACAGGCGTCCGCGGCGACGTCGAGGACGTGCAGGCCATCGACCTTGACGGATGTGCCAGACACGAACGGCGCACCATCGAGGGTGACCGTGAGCTTCTTGGCGGCGCCGGTGACCTTGACCACCGGCGTGACGTCCTGATCGGTCACGAGGCCGTCCGTCACGCCCTCGATTGCCAGCGTGGGAAGCTCGACGCTGGGTGTATTGGTGCAACCCTTGAGCGCATCGCAGGCGTCTACGGTGCAGCCGTCCCCGTCGTCGCACGTGGGCGCCGCGCCCGAAATGCAGCCTGCGGGCTCCGTACAGGTCTCGAGCCCGTTGCACGAATTTCCATCGTCACATTTAGGCGGCGCTGCGCCGACGCAAGCACCGGTCGCCGTGTTGCACGACTCGAGGCCATTGCAGGCCTTGCCGTCGTCGCACTGCGCGTTCGCGGTGCACCCAGAGTCGGGCGTGATGTCGGGCGCGTCCACGATCGGCACGTCGGCGCCCGCATCGAGGCCGGGATCTCCAGCCGGGCCGGGATCCACCGCAGGGCCGGCATCGGGCACGCTACCTGGGTCGCCTCCGGTTCCGCCCAGGTCCCCGGTCGTGGCTCCGGAATCGACGGACGGCTCCGTCGGCGCAGTCTCAGGGGCGCTGGCGCAGGAGACCACGCTGAGCAGCGCGGCCACTCGAAGGAAACCCCTGGCTCCGAAACGCCCCCAAAGCATCGGTCACCGCGCGTCGTTCGAACGTTGGCGCCCATGATCTGGCGATTTCAGGCCCAAGTCAAGAGCCGGGATCCGGCTTCGGGCGGTTGACGCGCGCGAGGAGGCGGTCTCATACTCGCCCTCCACACGTCGGATGCGCGCGGGGCCGACCCGGTGCGCGGGCGATGGGCACCTCGGGAGACCACCATGAGCAACGGAAGCAAGGACGGGCGCAACTACGAGGACCTCAAGGCCAAGCTGGGCCTGAGAAAGACGACGCCGGACCCCGTGGTGGAGCCCGCGGCGGAGCCAGAGCCGATCGTCGCGCGCGCGACCGAGGACCGCGATCGCACGCCGCCCGGCGGCTTCAACCTGGGCCTGTCGAGCGCCGGAGCGCACTCGGACGCCAAGCCGCGCGACCTGGAGAAGGAGGCCTTGGCTCGAGCGCAGGCCGCGGGCGGTGTGGGCGCCATCGCCGAGCCGTCGATGGGCCTCAAGATCGCCAAGCTGCTCCTGGTCATCGGGACCTCGGTGATCGCGGGCTTCATCGGCTGGTCCGCGCGTCACGCGACCGACAACAAAGAGATCGAGACCAAGCAGAAGACGGACGCGCAGTTCTTGAAGGACAAGCTCCAGAACGCCGCCGTGACCGTCCAGGGCAAGACCCAGCCGCTGTTGGAGGTCATCAAGCGCCACTCCACGCTGATTGACGAGACGGCCAAGAAGCTCGAGGTCGTGCGCAATGAACTCAAGAAGGTCACGGAGATGTCGCCGGAGCTGCTGAAGAAGACCCAGGCGGACCTGGAGCCGCTGGTCAAGGCGTGCCAGCTCTACGTCGACAGCTTCGTGCGCCTGGACACCGAGGAGGTCCTGCGGCAGGGCATCTTCAACATCGACGCGCTCAAGGAGTACCTCACGTTCGCCAAGGTCGTGGAGGACCTGTACATCGCCTCGCGGATGATGGCGCAAGAGAAGGCGGTCACCGACGAGCTCATCGCGCGCTATGACCCCAAGAAGCTCCAGGTGTCCGAGCGGCCGCGCTTTTGGCAGATGGCCTCGGTCATGGCCGACGAGAAAGAGCGACGGCGCATCGGGATCCTGGTCCCGGTGCAGGTCGAGAGCGACGCGGCCGGCAAGCCGGTGTTCGTGAAGGACGCGCCACCGGCGCCACCGGCGGGTCAGCCCGCCCCGCCCACGCCGGCCGATCCGGTCTGGAAGGTCAAGGTGACCTACGAGAACGCCAAGCAGGTCGGCAAGGAGTCGGACATCGTCTCGACCGACATGCTGGTCTTCAAGGACCTCAAGAACGACATCACGGAGGCCGTGCGCGAGGCCATGGGCAAGGAGCAGGACTTGTACAAGGCGCTGCTCATCCTGCGGGAGCTCGACCGCGTCGATCAGCTGCGCATGGCGGCCGCGCCGGTGGTCACGAGCCACAAGCAGGCCATGGACAAGCTCACGAAGCTGGCGGACTGACCGCTTCGGCGGGAGTGGGGCCACCGCGGAGCTTCAGGAGCTCGCGGATCGAGATCGACAGCCAGATCCACAAGAGCAGGACGAGCGGCGCGACGAGCAGGTGCGACAGCACGCTCGAGACGGTGAAGTAGTCATAGAGACCGTGGTAGGCGGCGGCGAGCGCGATGCCTACGGCGACGAGTCGGCTGCCATGCCGGTGGCCCGAGACTTCGAGACCCACGGCGACGCCCCAAAACGACGAGAAGAGCACGTGGTTGAAGGGCAGCACGATGGCGCGGCTCCAGACGGGCTCCTCGACGAGCAGCATGTGAAACCAGTTCTCCATGGTGGCAAAGCCGAGCGCTGCGGCCGCGGCGTAGACGACGCCGTCGATGGGCTCTTCGAGGTCCAGGTGCTTGCGCCGGACGAAGAGCCAGAACACGAAGAACTTGGCCAGCTCCTCGACCGGGCCAATGGCGCCGAGACAGTAGGCGAGCTTGATGGCCTCGGGGACCGAGTCGAGCTCCGTGAGGCGGTCGTAGAAGGCCACGCGCTCGACCGCCTCGAAGAGCAGGAGCGCGAGGGGGCCGGCCAACAGACCGCCGCCGAAGACGAGGAGCACGAGATGTACAGGTTCACGGGAATATTCGTCACGAAGCCAGAAGTACCCGAGCCAGGCGAGAGAGGGACCGAAGGCGCAGAAGAAGATGACGGTGAGCTGGCTCACCCGGGCTCGGGCGCGGGCTGAAGCGGCTCGGCCAGGAGGCCGAAGATGCCGCCGGTATGGACGAACAGAGGGGCCTCACCGTAGGCCTCGGGCGCGCGTAGGAGCGCACGAAAGGCCTTTGCGGTGTACACCGGGTCGAGCACGAGGCCGGTCGTGCGCGCGACGTGGGCGAGGTCGGCCAGCTCATCGGGCGTCGAGAGCGCGTAGCCGCGACCGACCCAGCCTTCGACGACGCGGACGTCGCTCGGGGCCAGCGCGGGCAGCTCAGGCCAGCGCGCGTGCGCCTCGGCGCTGATCTGGGCGACGAGGCCCTGGAACGTCGGGGCGTCGTCGCAGACGCAGACACCGTACACAGGAATCGTGAGCCCTCGGCGACGCACGCCCATGGCCAGGCCCGCGAGCGTCCCGCCCGAGCCGGTCGCGCAGATGATCGCCGTCGGTGGCTCCGTGCCCCACTGCACGATGAGCTCATCGACGCACGCGAGATAACCCCAGGCCCCGAGGGCGTTGCTGCCCCCCTCGGGGATGACGAGGCCGTCGGTGCCCGCCAGCTCCGGGAGCAGACGCGCGCGCTGGGCGTACTGCTCCGGCGTGACGAAGCGGAGCTCGGCGCCGACGAGCCGCATGAGCGCGACGTTGCCGGTGAGGGGGCCCTCGCGGTCCGGAGGCGTCGCGGTCCGCAACACGACGGTGCAGTCGAGCCCCAGCTCGCGCGCGGCGATGGCCGTGGCGCGGCAGTGATTGGACTGGAGCCCACCGCAGGTGACCACCCGGCGCAGACCTCGCTCCTGCGCCTCGGCGAGCAGAAATTCGAGCTTGCGCACCTTGTTGCCCGACAGCGCCGCGCCCGTGAGGTCGTCGCGCTTGACGCGCAGGCGGGTGCTCGGAGGCAGCAGGCCGCCGACGTCGAGCAGGGGCGTGGGAAGCTGCGCGAGCGGGACACGGCGCGGCGCGGCGTCGGGTTTCATGGTCATCCGGTCCATGCTAAAGGCGCGCCCGGCGGGGCGCAATGCACACCCCAAGGAGCCAGCCATGAGCCGAGTCGAGCCGCGGGTCCTCAAGGGCTTTCGAGACTACCTCCCCGACACGATGGTCCCGCGCGAGCGCATGCTGCGGACGGTGACGCGCGTCTTCGAGCAGTTCGGGTTCCTGCCACTCGCCACGCCGGCCATCGAGTACACGGAGGTGCTCCTCGGAAAGTACGGCCGCGAGGGCGAGAAGCTCCTCTACCGCTTCCCGGACAACGGCGGGCGCGACGTGAGCCTGCGATATGACCTGACGGTGCCACTGGCGCGCGTGATCGCGCAGTATCCGGAGCTGCCGCGGCCGTTCCGGCGCTACCAGATCGCGCCCGTTTGGCGCGCCGAGAAGCCCGGTCGGGGTCGGTTCCGGGAGTTCGTGCAGTGCGACGCGGACGTCGTCGGCTCGACCTCGCTGATGGCCGACTTCGAGTGCGTCCAGGTCGCCGTCGCCGTGCTCGGCGCGCTCGAGGTCGACGACTTCACGATCCGGCTCAACGACCGGCGCGTGCTCGATGGCCTGATGGCGCGCATCGGCATTCGGGAGCCCAAGGTGGTCCAGGACGTGCTTCGGGTCATCGACAAGCTCCCCAAGCTCGGCTGGCCCGCGGTCGACGCGGAGCTCGAGAGCGCGCTCAGCCTCGACACCGCGGCGCGCGCGGCCATTCAGCGCTTTCTCGACGGCACGCTGGAGTCCATCGACGGCGACGTGGTGGACCTGGCCGTCGCCGAGCCCGGCCTCGCGAGCCTCCGGCAGCTCCTGTCGTGGGCGGAGGCGCTCGGCGTGCGCGAGCGGCTCGCTGTGGACCTGTCCATCGCGCGCGGCCTGGATTACTATACATCGACCATTTATGAGACGTTCCTGGGCGGGCTCCCGGGCTTCGGGTCCGTCATGAGCGGCGGGCGCTATGATGGCCTCATGGGCACGTTCTCGGCGCAGAGCGTCCCGGCGGTCGGCATCAGCCTCGGCGTGGATCGCCTGCTGGCCGGCCTCGTGGAGCTGGGCCGGCTCGACGCCGCCCCGACCCCGCCGGACGTCTACGTGACCGTATTCGACGAGGCGGGCGTGGCCTATGCGCAGCGCGTGGGCGCCATCGCCCGTGCGGCGGGGCGCATCGCGCAAGTGCACCTCGAGCCGGGGCAGAAGCTCGGCAAACAGTTTCAGGCGGCCACGCGCGTCAAGGCGCGGTGGGTCGTGGTGGCCGGGCCGGGCGAGCGGGACGCGCAGCAGGTCGCGGTCAAGCACCTCGACACCGGCAGCCAGGTCACGCTGGGGATCGCAGAGCTGGGAGCCTGGCTCGCCTCGCAGTGACAGAAAGAGATTGAGCTTCGTCGCGAGGGAGACGATGCTTTCTTCGCCGCCCGAGGGATCGGCGCGGAACTTTTCGCCCCGGAGAGACGTCACACGCTCATGCGCCGCGCGTTCTTCGCCGTTGTCGTGCTCACGTTTCATGGGCTGGGCTGCTCCACCCCGGGTCCGGTGCGCGAGACGCGCGTCGAGCTCGAACCCGTCGTCATCGGTCCGGACACCAACGGCACCGTGCGCGCGCTGGGTGCGGTCGGCATGTTCAAGGACGCCTCGCAGGCCTACACCAATGGCAAGCTCGAGGCCGCCGCACGCCGCTTCCTGGAGCTGTGCGAGGTCTTCCCCGAGTCGCCGCAGGCGCCGCACGCGCGCTTCAACGCCGGCATCGCGCTGCTGCGGCTCGGAAAGCTCGGCGAGGCCGAGAAGGCGCTGACCCTCGCGCGGGAGCTGTTCGTCGCGCGCGGCACCGCCAACGACGTCGCCGACGCCGACCGACAGCTCATCCGCTGCTACGAGGAGCAGAAGCGCTGGGACCGGCTCATCCCGGCCGCGCAGGCGCTCATGCAGCGCGTGAAGCTCGGGGTCACCGAGCGTATCGAGATGGAGGTCCGGCTCGGCGTCGCCAAGTACGAGCTCGGGCGCCTCGCGGAGGCGGAGCGGTGGCTACGGCGCGCGCTGGAGGGCCATCGGCAGAATCTGTCGGTGCCGAGCCTCCAGGGCAACGCGTACGTCAGCCGCGCGCAGTTCCTCATTGGCTCGGTCTACGGCGAGCTGTTCACCTCGGTTCGGTTTCGGCTGCCCGTCGAGCGCATGCGGCGCGACCTCTCGGACAAGTCGAGCTTCTTCCTCAAGGCGCAGGCCGCTTACCTCGGCTGCGTGCGGCTCGGGCACCCGAAGTGGTCGGTGGCCGCCGGGTTCCAGCTCGGCAAGCTCTACGAGGACTTCTACGACGCCATGATGGAGGCAGAGGTGCCCTCGGACCTCTCGGCCGAGGAGAAGGAGATCTACTTCGCGGAGCTCAAGAAGAAGATCAAGCCCATGGTCCATCGCGCCATCGACGTCTATGAGCGCAACCTCGCCATGAGCGACCGCCAGCACGACGGCGCCGAGTGGGCCAAGCGCACGTCCCTGCAGCTCGAGCGCATGCGGGGCATCCTGCGCACCGAGTTCCGCGACATCCCCGATTGACCTGGCCACCTGCAGGGGCTAGTCCGCCGAGAGCCGGCGCTCCGAGAACGCCCACGGCACCCGGGCGGCAGCCTTCTCGAACCACGGTACGATGCGACGCACGGTCGTCCCGCGCAACGCCATCGCGCCCACCACGAACGGCTGGCGCGGTCGAATCGCGGGACACGTCGCACACTGCGGATGCTCCGCGGAGCGGCCTGCGACGTGGAGCCCCCGCAGACGCCGCATCGGCTCGGAGTCCCAGAGCGCGGCGAGCGAGGTCGTGTGCAGGTCTCCGATGGGCTCGCCGTTCCCAGCGATGTGGTAGCAGGGGTAGACGCGACCATCCCACCGGACGAGCAGCGGGCCGCGCCACAGGAGGTGGCACGGGTTCTGGCGCAGGTGGCCGTCGGGCTCCACGACGCGATGCTCCGGGAGACCGATGTCCTCGGTCTTGACGCGCACCTCGTCGACGCCGGGCACCGCGCTCCAGAACCGCATGAACGCGTCGACCTCGTGGGCGTTGTGCCGCATGCGGATGAGCTGCACGACCAGCACCATCGCGCTCTTGCGGAGGCGCTTCTCCATCGCGAGCGCCTGCACGTTGGCGACGACCTTGTGGAGCTGCCCCCCCGTGCGATAGCGGGCGTAGGTCTCGGCGGTGACGCCGTCGATGCCCACGATCAGGTGGTCGGCTCCGCCGGCGTCCAGCAGCCGCGCTCGGCGCTCCGCGTTCAGGAGTGTGCCGTTGGAAGACAGGACCGTGGCCACCCCGAGCCGCCGGCAGGCGGCCAGGAGGTCCGTGATGCGCCCGTCCAGGAACGGCTCGCCCAGCCCGTAGAGGTAGACGTGGTCCCCTCCCAGACGGGCGAAGTCCTCGATGAGCGGCCAGAGCAGCGCGTCGGGCAGGTCTTCGTTGGGGTAGTCCGCGCCCGTGCGAGGGCACATGGGGCACAGCAGGTTACACCGCACGGTCGTCTCGATCATGAGCGCGGTTGGCCCGGGGACGGCGTGGGTCTTGGCGGTCACATACGCGTGGATGAGCTTGCCGCGCGTGGTCAGCGAGCGCAGCTGACGCGCGGGGTTCACGCGTCGTACCAGGTCGGCTTCCAGAGCTTGTTGACGCCGGCGAAGCCCTCGAATGTCTCGATGCCGCGGACGTGGTTGAGCATCTGGTTGCCGAGCACGCGGCCGATGGTGAAGAAGAACCACCAGTGAAGTCTGCGCCGGATGGAGTGCGGCGACATCATGCGGCTGAAGTAGCGCAAGGGGCGCTTGGCGACGAAGTTCTGCTGGCACCAGGTCGTCCAGTGCGCCACCTCGTCGCGCGAGAGGTGCTCGGTCGGCATGACGGGACAGAACATGTCGTATTTGGCGAAGTCCGTCTCCTCGAGCCAGCCGTTCTTGACCGCCTCGTCGTACATCGGCGTGCCCGGAAACGGCGTGAGCGGGTGGAAAGCCGCGAAGTCCACGTCGATCTCGTGAGCGTAGGTGAGCAGGTTGCGGATGGACTCGGCCGTGTCCTGACGCAGCCCGGTGATGAAGGTGCCCTGGCGGAAGACCTCAGGGTACTTGCGCTTCATCAGGCCGAAGGCCTCTTTGGCGACGCCGTAGCCATAGCCATGCTTGTTGAGGAAGGTCAGCCCCTCCTCGGCAGGACGCTCGACCCCGACGAGCACATGCCGCAGCCCGGCCTTCACCATCGTGTCGAAGACGCCGAGCTTCTCCTGGTGGAGCACTTGATCGAGACGCGTGAAGGCCCACCAACCGAGCTGATACTTGCGGCGGATGATCTCTTCGCAGTAGGCCTGAAGCCACTCAGCGTCCACGTTCCAGGTCGCATCGACCCAGAACAGGTACCGCACGCCGTACTTTTCGTACAGCAGCTCGGTCTCGTAGACCATGCGCTCGACGGACTTGGACCGATAGCTCGGCTTGTGGACGACGCTGCCGTCGGCTTGCTTGTGGTGTTTGGCCTCGACGGCGATCCACGAGCAGAAGCGGCAGGTGTCCACACAGCCACGGCTCCGCTGGATCGTGGCGGCGCGCGGCCACAGCAGCCCGAACGGCGCGTAGCTCTTGAGGTTGGCCAGGTCGTATGCCGGCACTGGGAGCTGGTCGAGGTCGTCGACGTTGGGCCCGATCTCGGTCTCCAAGAGGTGGCCGTTGGGACGACAGACGAGGCTCGGCACCTGCTCGAGCGGGTGCTTGCCGACGAGGCTCTCGAGCAGCGACTGGAGCGGGAGCTCGCCCTCGTAGCGGAGGACGTAGTCGATCTCCGGGCACTGCTCGATGGACCACTTGGGGAGGTGCGACGAGAGGTGGCCGCCCGAGATCGTCACCACGTCCGGCAGCGCCTCCTTGGCGAGCTTGAAGCCGCGAAAGGCCTCATGGATGTAGCAGACCTTCTCGCCGATGCAGAGCACGTCGGGCTTGCGCACCCGCAGCTCCTCTTTGAGGGAGGCCCAGCCGATGCGCGACGGGCAACAGTCGAGGATCTCGCAGTCCGCCTCGGGTACCTTCTCGCGCACCCAGGCCGCCAGGGACGGATAGCCGAGCGGGAGCAGGAAGTTGTCGGACTCGTTCAGGATGGGCCAGTAGTGCCGCGGCGGGCGAAGAAAGAGGATCTTGATGCGGTCTCGGCCCCGGAGGTCGGCGTGATTCATCGGGTCGTTGTACCACGGTTGTCGGGCGCCGGTTCCGCTTGGCTGGATCCCACGATGGGAAGACGAACAGCCGGTGGCCGATTCGACAGATTTTGAGAGTGTGCGGTACACGGTTGAGCGGGAGCTTCGTCTCGCATCGCTCCTGCATCGCTTCTGCGGCGAGTGCGTCGGTCTCTATGCGGGGACGACCCCCGCACCCCCGGATTTGGGCCCTGCGAACCCATTGGCGACGCGCGGCCCCCAATCGCTCAGCTCGAGGCTTGACACTGGGGTGCCGCGCTGGCACGCCCCGTCGGCATGAGCGCGCTCCGCACCGTCCATGTCCTGCCGGACCACGTGGCCAACCAGATCGCGGCCGGTGAGGTCGTGGAGCGTCCCGCGAGCGCGGTCAAGGAGCTCGTGGAGAACGCGCTCGACGCGGGCGCCACGCGGGTCCGGATCGAGGTGGAGGACGGCGGGCGCAAGCTCATCCGCATCGTCGATGACGGCTGCGGCATGACGCGCGAGGACGCCGTGACCGCGCTGCTACGACACGCGACCAGCAAGATCGCCGCGGCGGAGGATCTCACCGCGATTGGCACCCTCGGCTTTCGGGGCGAGGCGCTGCCCAGCATCCGCTCAGTGTCGCGGTTTCGCCTGCGCACCCGCACGCACGACCACGACGAGGGCACCGTCATTCGCGCCGACGGCGCCGAGGAGCCCGTCATCGAGCCCATCGGCGCGCCTCCGGGGACGGAGATCGTCGTCGAGGAGCTCTTCTTCAACGTGCCGGCGCGGCGCAAGTTCCTGAAGCAGCCGGCGAGCGAGATGAGCCGCATCGCCGATCTGGTCGATCAGCTCGCGCTGGCCTGGCCCGGCGTCGGCTTCGTGCTGGTGCACGGCGGGCGCGTGATGGCGGACTACCCGGCCGAGGGTCCCAGCTCCCGCGGCGCGCAAGGGCGCATGCTCGCCGTCTTCGGGCGCGAGATCGCGCGACGACTCTATCGGGTCGAGCTCACTATGGGCGCGCTGGAGGCTCGCGGTTTTCTGTCGGAGCCCACGCTGCAGCGTCCCAATGCGACGATGCTGCATCTGGTCGTCAACGGCCGACCGGTGCGCGACAAGGTCATTCAGCACGCGGTCACCTCGGCTTACGGCGAGATGATGGACCGCGGGCGCTACCCGGTGGGCGTGCTCGAGCTCTGCGTGCCGCCGGAGCTGGTGGATGTGAACGTGCATCCGGCCAAGGCCGAGGTGCGTTTCGCCGAGACCGGGCAGATTCACTCGGTTGTGCAGCGCGCCATTCGGCTGATGCTCGCCGCGGCGCCCTGGGCCCGACCGGGGGAAGGCGAGGCCGACGTCGCCACGGCGCGACCGCTGCTGCCGCCCATCGTGGAGACGGCGCTCCCGCAGACGCTGCCCCTGCGATTTGCCGAGGACGAGCGCGAGCCGACCGTCCCGGATCTCTCGCCGCCATTACCGGGTTGGATCACGACCGCAGCACCTCCGGTCGCAGCGACGGCCGCGACCTCGCCTGCCATCGCTGCGCCCGACACGCCCGAGGCGCCGGGCTTCTTCATGCGGCTCGAGTACATCGGACAGGTCGGTCGCTGTTTCTTGGTCTGTCAGTCGCCGAGCGCGCTGCACCTCATCGACCAGCACGCCGCGCACGAGCGAGTCAGCTACGAGCGCCTGAAGCGCGCCTGGCTCTCAGGGAGCATCCCGTCGCAGCGCCTCCTCTTCCCCGACCAGCTCACGCTCGAGCCGGCGCTCGCGCGCGCGGCGGAGCAGCACGCGGAGGTCCTCCAGCGCATGGGCTTCGACGTCGCGCCGTTCGGTGCGCGGGACTTCGTCGTGACGGAGGTGCCCGCCATCCTCCAGAGCAAGGGCGCCAACGCCGTGCTCGTCGAGGTGCTCTCGGACCTAGCCCACGTGGGTACCTCGCGGGGCGTCGAGGCGCGGCTCGAGCACCTGCTCGCCACGCTCGCCTGTCACGGCTCGGTGCGCGCGGGGGACAAGCTGGAGCCGGAGGAGGCGCGGTCGCTCCTCAAGCAGATGGACGGCGTCGAGCTGCGCGCCAACTGCCCGCACGGCCGCCCTGTGCTGGTGAGCCGGCCGTTCGACGAGGTCGCGCGCTGGTTCGGGCGCACGTGATGCGCCTCATCGGCGTCGTCGGGCCGACCGCGAGCCGCAAGTCGGAGCTGGCGCTGGCGCTCGCGGAGCGCCTTGGCGGCGAGCTCGTCTGCTGCGACTCGGTGCAGGTCTATCGTGGCTTTCGCCTGGGCTCTGCTGCACCCACCGCGGCCGAGCGCGCGCAGGCGCCGCACCACGCCTATGAGGTCTTCGAGCCCTCCGATCCCGGCGACGCGGCGCGCTATGCCGCTCTGGCGGACGAGGCCATCGCCGACATCACGGCTCGCGGACGGCTCCCGATCGTCGTCGGCGGGACCGGGCTCTACCTGCGCGCTCTGCTCGATGGACTGGCCCCTGTGCCCGCGGTTTCACCGGAGGTGCGCGTGGCGCTGGCCAAAGAGCTCGCCCAGGCCGGCAGCGAGCCGCTGTTTGCGCGTCTACAGGCGCTGGATCCCGCGCTCGCGGCGCGCATCCAGGGCGGCGCGCGCAACACGCAACGCGTCCTGCGCGGGCTGGAGGTCGTGGTCGGGACCGGGCAGCGGCTCTCCGATCTGCAGCTGGCGCAGGTTCGAGCCGGCCCACGCTATGACACCACGCTCCTGGCGCCGCGCTTTCCGGCCGAGGTCCTGGCGCGACGAATCGACGCACGGGTCGAGGCCATGCTCACGGCCGGGCTCGCCGAGGAGGTTCGCGACTTGCTCGCCGGTGGCGCGCCGCGTGACTGCCGCCCGATGCGCGCGCTGGGCTACCGCCAGATGGCGGACTACGTGATGGGGGACTGCACGCTGGAGGCCGCCGTGTCCGCGATGAAGCAAGGCCATCGGCACTACGCGCGCCGTCAGCGCACGTGGTTCCAGTCGGTCAAGGACGTCGTGTGGCTGGACGGCACGACCGCTGCGCTGATCGACGAAGCGATGGCTACGGTATCCGGCAGTCGCTGAAGGCCACCGAGCACGCATAGCCCACCGCGCAGCCGTTCTGGCCGCAGGTGCCGAGCCGGCAGGTGTTGCCGTCGCAGTAGCCTTGAGGGCACTGGTTGGTGGCGGTGCACGCGATGTAGTCGCACTGGCCGGCCGTGACGCCCGGCCGCGAGATGCAGTAGGTCCCCGCAGCGCAGTCGTTGTCCTGGTAACAGGCGCGGTCGAAGTAGCAGAACTGGTCCCCGCCGCAGTAGTAGTTAGCGTTGCACTCCGAGTGCTGGACGCAGCGGCCATCGGGCATCTTGGACTTGATCTGCGTGCAAACGCCGTTGGCCTCGCAGCTGTAGCCCGAGCCACAGTCCTTGTGCCGCTGGCAGGCGACGAACTTGACGCACGCGCCGCTCACGCGGTCGCACTCGTAGCCGGCGCTGCAGTCGAAGTTGGAGAGGCAGACGTTGCGCGCGATGCACTGGCCGGCGGCGCACACGAGGCCACTCGGGCAGTCGAGGTTGGTGTAGCAGGTCGAGTCGAGCACGCAGACGCCGTTGGTCGCGCACGCGTAGCCGGGGCCGCAGTGCTCGTTGGCGTAGCAGCCACCGTAGTTGGGCGTGCACCAGCCGTAGTCGTTGCAGTGCTCGTCCGCGTAGCAGTCGACGCTGTAGTAGCAGGAGCGCGCGGAGCGGGGCGCGCCGGGCAGGCAGCCGGCCATGACCGTGAGCGCGGCGAGGGCCGCCATGCTGCTGAGCGTGAGCTTGTGATTCGAAGTCGTCATCCGAGCCTCCAGCGCGATGATTGGCCCAGGAGCCTAGGCTGTCAATGTTGCAGCACCGGCCCCGACTCGGGTTGGACGCAGACGAGGGGCGCTTCTTCAACGGCGGGCCCGTGTTATGCTGCGCCGGCTGGAGGCTCGGTATGGTCGCACACGCTGTCTTGGTGGTTTCTCTTGTGCTCGTGGTCGGCTGCGTGGAAGAGGCGCCGACCATCGTGGACCTCACGAAGCTGAAGAACACGACGAGCACCATCGGCCCCTACCAGGTGACGGCGACCGTCGTCGACGCACTGCGCGTCAAGCGCGTCGAGCTGCACTACCGCGTGCGGCCCAAGGGCGACGTGGGCGTCAAGATGACCGAGATCGCGCCCAACGTGTTCCAGGGCGCTATCCCGGGGCAGCCGGTCGGCTCCGTCATCGACTACTGCATCGTCGCCACGACCGAGTCCGGTGACGGGACGAAGCAGGCCTTCGACCCGGCCAAGTGCGTCGAGGCACCCTACAGCTTCACGATCGTGCCACCCGCGTGATCTCCCGGCGCGCGACCATCATCGCGGCAACGGCGGCGATCGCCATCGTCACGCCCGCCGTCATCGCCGCGGCGCTGTTCTCGGGCCGCGCGCCACCGGCGGAGGACTCGCCGACCTGGGTGGTCACGCGCTTCACGGCGCACCTCGAGGCCGGCCGACACGCCGACGCGTTTGCCCTCTTCGACTTCGAGGACAAGGCGCAGTTCCTCCTGCCGGACCTGTGGCCCGCGGGTGACGCCGAGGATCGCGCGGCGATGGTGTCGCTGCTGAAGGACCTGCTGTTCACCGCGTTCGCGACCGCGCGCGACGCCGGCTTCTACGCCGACGGCACGACGCTCGCTGAGACGCGCGTGGCCGCCGACCACGCGATGGTCGAGGAGACGCCCAACCCCACAGAGGGGCGCGCCGACGAGAGCATCCGCTACTGGCTCAAGCGGGACCGCGGCCAGTGGCGGATCTACGATCGCACCTATCGGATTGGCCGGCAGAGCTACGACGCCCGCGGGACGATGGACCAGGTGCGAGGCAAGATCGCCGCGCAGCTCGGGCACCCGCCCACGTTGCGCGAGGTCGCCAAGAACGCGCCGACCTGGGTCGGCAAGCTCCGCCGGCGCCGCGTCGAGATCGATCAGTAGCTGGACACGGCCTCGTAGCACGCACGCACGCGGCGGCAGTAGCTCACGAAGCCCGGCAGCGCATCCAAGGTGAGCGCCTGCGGTCCGTCGCAGAGGGCAGCCTTGGGGTGCGGATGAAAGTCGACCAGCACCGCGGTCGCACCGGCGATGAGGCCCTGACCCGTGACGTGCATCACGTCCGTGAGGCCATCGGGGGCCAGGTCCATGCGGCCCACCGAATGCGAGGGATCGATGCACACGGGCAGCCGCGTCTGTCGGCGCACGACGGGCACGTGTGCGAAGTCCACGAGGTTGCGGTGCGGGTCACCCAGGTGCGACTTCACGCCGCGCAGGCAGAAGACGATGTTGGGGTTGCCCTCGCTCGCCACGTACTCGCACGCGTTCAGCGACTCCTCGAGCGTGATGCCCATGCCGCGCTTGAAGAGCACCGGGAACTCGTGCTGCTGGCCGACTTGCTTGAGCAGCTCGAAGTTCTGCGCGTTGCGTGTGCCTATCTGCAGCATGACGCCCGTGGGCTTGCCCGACAGCTCGAGCGCGGCCTGGATCTCCTCGACGTGGCGCGCGTCGGTCACCTCCATCGTCACGACCTTCATCCCATGCCGGCCGCACGCCTCGAACAGCCACGGCAGGCACGCCGCGCCGAGACCCTGGAAGTCGTAGGGCGACGTGCGCGGCTTGTAGACGCCCATGCGCGTCGTCACGAGCCCTGCGGCCGCGAGCGCCTGGACCATCTGCTCGACGTGTTCGAGTGTGTCGACCGCGCACAGGCCGGCGATGAGCTGCAACTCGCGATCGTCGAAGCGCACGCCGTTGTAGGTGAACCCGTTGGTCCCCTGCGCTGCCGCATGTCGGCCGATGATGCGGTACTTCGTCGAGACGCGGAACACGGCGCGGACCTCGGCGAGGCCGGCCATCACCTCTTGCGAGACCGTGTCCGTGCGCCCGAGGAGGTGCACCTCGGTGATGGCGTGGCTCTGGCCCTCGTAGCGATAGACCTTGGGCGTGACCCCTGGCGTGCGCGAGGCGAGCGAGATGACCGCGTCCACGGCGGCTTGAGAGGCGTTGGGTTCCAGCGTGACAATCATGCGCGCGGCGTAGCACGACGGAACCGCCCGCGTCGAGTTCGGCTCAGGTTATTTTGCTGTCCACTGAAAGGCCAGCGATAGCGCACCGGGCCCCGCCGCCGTCTTCTGAACGCCATCGACGATCTTGTCGCCCTTGGCCCACGTCGCCGTGAAGCTGCCCGCGATGAGGCTCCCTGCGGTCGCACTCCCGGAAGTCAACTTCAGCGTGCCCGCGAACGCCTCATCCATCTGGACCCCGTTCTTGTTCACGATGAGTCCGACGATCAAGCTCGCCCTACTGGCGACAGTCTCGGTGGCCGGATCTGGGACGGCGTACGTTCCTGGCCCAGCCACGCCCACGGCCGTCAGGCTGACGTACTTCAGGTTCTCCTTGGCGTTCCCGCCGTCGTGGCAGGTGAGCAGAAAGAGCGGGACCTTCGGCGCCGGTGGCGGACCCGAGGGCCCTGTGCTGAGACCGACGAGGGCGTCCTTGGTCCCCGTCGTGCACGTGAGCGTCGCGTCGGTGGCGCCGTCCCGAATCACCGCGACGATCTCGCCCGCACCCGCCGTGGGGATCGGAGGAGGACTGACCGGCCCCGTCACCACGTCAGCCCCGGCGGCCGGCGGAAGGTCGCTGCTACTCACAGCGTCGGCGCCGGGCAGCTTGCCGGCTTGACACGCGGCGAACGTGAGCCCCTGGGCCAGACACTGCGGCGACGACGCCTGCTTGAGCGTCGTCCCGCACACCATGGGCGTGTTCTGCGCGCAGCCCAGGTAGGCGTCGATGACGCTCTGGTTGTTGCACTTGGCCACGTTCGCCTCGCAGGTGCTCGTGCACTTGGCCACGTCTTTGATGGGCTCATCGGGGCACTTCAACGCGATCGACTTCTCGCAGGTGGACTGGCAGGTGCCTCCGCTGGAGGTGGTTGGACCCGACGTGCTCGGGCTGGTCTCACATCCAAGGGCGACGACGCCGATTATCAGATGACACAGGGCAAGAACGACTCGATTCATGAGGAGCTCCAAGGGTACGAGTGATGGGGTGACCAACCGGTCGGCCGAACGTTACCAAGAAGCTCCACACGGCTCCACGACTCTTTATAGCTTGGGTAAACAATTCCTACCGGGGGTCAGTGCGCCCCGACGTTCGAGTCAGTTCGCCCTAGTATTCGACCGCGTCTGCGGTAACGCGCAGGACCTCTTCGAAGGTCGTCTGCCCGTCGAGCATCCGGCGAATCGAGCACTCGCGGAGCGTCATGAGCCCCTCGTTGCGTGCCGCCTTCAAGATCTGCGGCCCGTCGGCGCGCTGGCTGATGAGCTGGCGGATCGTGTCGGTCACCGGCATCAGCTCGAAGATGCCAACCCGCCCCATCAACCCGGTCCCGCGGCAGAGGTGGCAGCCTTGGCCAGCCATTACGCGAAGCTTCGGCTCGGAGCCGTCGGGCACCACGATACGCAGCGCGGCGCACTCCTCACGCGTGAGCAGGCGCTCGGCGCGACATCCCGGGCAGACCTTGCGCACGAGCCGCTGGGCGACGACTGCGATGAGGGTGGTCCCGACGAGGTAGGGCTCGATCCCCAGATCCACGAGGCGATTGATGCTCGCCGCCGTGTCGTTGGTGTGCAGCGTCGACATGACGAGGTGGCCCGTGAGCGCCGCTTGAACGGCGTACTGCGCGGTCTCGGCGTCACGGATCTCGCCGACCATGATGATGTCGGGGTCCTGCCGTAGAATGGTTCGGAGCGCGCTCGCAAACGTGATGCCCGCCTTGGGGTTCACGGCCGTCTGGTTGAACTGCTCGATGACCATCTCGATCGGGTCCTCGATGGTGACGCAGTTGACCTCCGGCGTGGCGCGCTCCCGCAGCGAGCTGTACAGGGTGG
>SXGT01101379.1_pt1 | contig 28850 bp, 15 predicted proteins | sample 3176221 | NCBI WGS metagenome assembly SXGT01 (sample SAMN11356862, study PRJNA531348) | freshwater metagenome | isolation source: freshwater sample F1-120 | place: China: Fuxian Lake, Yuxi | collected 2017-12-25 | reverse complement strand
ATTTTCGACATCACTCTAAAACGCATCAATCGCGATCCCTGGGAATGTTTGTTTATCGATGATTCGCTTGCCAATATTGAAACTGCCAATAATATGGGGTTTCAGACGATTCACTTTCAATCCCCTCCCCTGCTGAGGGAATCCTTAAAAAAACTTTCCATCAAAGGAATCTATTAATGACATCAAATCTTCAACAAACCATGTTGGACGCTATTGAAGTTGAGCTCAAACGACAAGTGGGGCGGTTAGACCAGAAACGTACAGCACCATTCCATGAGATGCTTACATATCATATGGGGTGGACAGGCGAGGGCGCTGGCGCACAAGCTGCAGGGAAGCGCATTCGTCCGATGGTTACTTTACTTTCTGTTGCTTCTATTGAAAATAATGAAGAAAAGAAAAGATCTAATTTAAATTGGCTACACGCAGTTTCGGCAGCAGCTGCAATCGAACTGGTTCATAACTTCTCACTTGTTCATGATGATATTCAAGATAATTCTGAATTACGTCGTGGACGAAAAACGGTTTGGACTAAATGGGGTCCTCCCATGGCGATCAATGTCGGCGATGCATTGTTCGTGATCGCCAACCAATCCGTAATCGACCTAAAACAACATTATCCAGCCGAGATGGTAGTCCGCTCAGCAGAGATATTGAACGATTGCTGTTTGGATCTAACACGTGGTCAATACTTGGATATGTCTTATGAAGAACGCAACGATCTCGTGATGGATGATTATTGGCCAATGATTGGAGGAAAAACCTCTGCCCTACTGTCTGCTTGCACCCAGATCGGTGCACTCCTTGGCTACGCGAATGAAGCTAAAATCGAGTTATATCGTCAATTTGGGTATAACTTGGGTCTTGCATTCCAAGTGCAGGATGATATTCTTGGTATATGGGGTGAAGAAGCCGTAACAGGAAAATCTGCAGCAAGCGATTTGGTGGAAGGTAAAAATTCGTTACCTGTTTTATATGCGCTTGAAAAGAACGGAGAATTTGCTGATCGTTGGAAACAGGGACCAATCAATCAAGATGAAGTGAGTCAGGTCGCTGCTTTGTTGGATAAAGAAGGCGGCAAAGTATATGCTGAGAAAGTATCAGAAGAGCTTACTCAAAAAGCCCTGGGTTATTTGCATCAAGCAAACCCACAAGGTGAAGCAGGTGAAGCCATTCTCGGATTGGCAAACCAGCTTCTGAAACGCAAACAGTAACCGGGTCCGGTTTGAAGCGGTTCGTCTTCAGGCTTGACACGCCTTTTCAGCGTGACGTATAATCCCGCAGTCAATAATGCGGGTGTAGTTCAGTGGTAGAACGCTTGCTTCCCAAGCAAGATATCGTGGGTTCGAGTCCCATCACCCGCTCTCAAGCCGAGGAGTTTTTACCTCGGCTTTTCGTTATGCTATACTATTCATACTCAATTATTTGTAAGTTGTAAGGTAGCTGTCATGATGACCGCATTCCATATTAAAGTAAAATTCTGACTGGAGAAATACCAGTCATGCCGGAAAATGGACGCGGAACAATTTTGTATGTTGAGGATAATCCGGACAACCGAAACCTTATACGCAGAGTCTTAAACGCGGAAGGTTTCTCGGTTGTGGAGGCATCTAGAGCAGAACAAGCTTTTTCCAAGCTTGAAATTGAAAACATTGATTTGATCTTGATGGATATTAATATGCCTGACATGGATGGGTATACATTGACAGCCAAGATCAAGAAAATGGATAAGTATAAAAACATTCCAATTGTGGCTGTAACTGCCAATGTGATGCGCGGTGATAGGGAAAAATCACTTGAGGCAGGATGTGATGGATACATCCAAAAGCCGATCGACATTGATACACTCGCCCAGCAGATCGAACGCTTCATCACAAGGAGAAATAATGTCTGACCAAGACCAAACCCCTGCTGTTTCTGATACTCAGCCTATTCGTAAGCCGACAATCCCGAAGGATGCTGCAGTGTTGGTGGTGGAAGATAATGTGTCTAACTTTGTGTTGATCGCCCGCATGTTGGGTTATTTGGGCATCCATTGTGAATGGAAGACTTCGGGATATGAAGTGGTTGAATATGCCGATACTCTTCCACGCCTGGATTTAATATTAATGGATATTCGCCTGCCGTACGAGGATGGTTATGGCGCTTTAAAGAAGATTCGTGCTTCGGAGCGATTCAAGGCTGTGCCGATCATTGCTGTGACCGCAGAAGCCAGCCATGAGCAAATGAAGAAGGCTAAAGATTCTGGGTTTGATGGCTTTTTAGGAAAGCCCCTTGACCCAGACCGCTTCCCTGATCAAATTCGCCGAATATTAAACGGAGAACCTGTCTGGGAATTCAGTTAGTGTTGTTGTAAAATTTGCTAAATGACTATCCCTGCAACATCGCTCAAGAATGATAACCAAAAAGGTAAAATCAAGGGCAGTCTCACTGTCACCCTCGTTAGAACACTCTTGATATTTACATTTATTCCACTTGCCTTGATGGCAAGTGTTGCTTATCTCCGCGCACGGGGTCTGCTGAGAGAGCAAGCGATCTACCAACTTGAAAATCTAATTTCAAATCAAGTATCGGGTGTTGATCAGGATATTCTGCAAAAAGAAAACCTACTCAGAGAAAAGCTTGAGAAGGAGAATGCGTCCATCCTGATCGAAGCGGCTTTGCATGCCAACACGCAAAGCAACCAGTTCCGACGCATACGAAATGATCTTTTTAAGGGAATCACAGATGATGGGTTAACAGGGGAAATCAAGGGTTTCGATGACTTTCTACTTATAGATACAGATGGCGTTATTCGAATAGCAACAAACCCTGAATGGCAAGGATTGACCATTGATCCTGCGAATTTTAATTTCGATGAAGACCAGTCAAAATTATTACATGGTCTTAACCCACTCTACAAAGATGAAACTATCTTAATTACCGTCGTCAAGTATCAAACCGAGCGCGGTTCAATTCTAGGGGCATTGGTTGGAATTACTAAAGGGGATGCATTACAAGCGCTGCTTCAACCACTGAACGGATTGGCCCCTTATGCTACAGCGTATTTTATTCTGCCAGATGGACAGATCATTTCTGTTGATACCAAAACGGGGAATCTCTCCCCCATCACAGTCGCGCCCACTGCGTTGACACAAATCCAGTCTGAATTAGCTGTTCAAAAAACCAGCGGCGATCACTCCTCTACTGCCTTAGATATTGAACTTGATGAAAATGGAAGGTCTCTCGCCCAAGTTGATTGGGCTCCTTCCATTCAAAGCGGTGTCGTATTAACCGTTTATTCCGATACCATATACGCAAATATTAATAGTCTGACTCCGTTCACGATCTTGCTGATCATTGGTGCTGTTACCGCCATGGGATTGGTTTTATTTTATGGAACCAGGCGTGTGGTCAAGCCTTTACAAGATCTAACGGAGATCACACAAAAATTTGCCGAAGGTGATTGGAGTCAGCGCGCCAAGTCAAACCTTGCGGACAATGAAATCGGACAGCTTGCCATCTCCTTCAATTATCTAGCGGATCAAATTGAGGACAGTTATAAATCTCTTGAGAATAAAGTTGAGGAACGTACCCTTCAGATCCGCACAGCAGCTGAAGTTGCACAAAGTGTAACCACCATTCCTAATCTTGAAGAAATGCTAGATAAAACTGTTGAACTTCTTGTACAACAGTTCGATTTTTACCAGACATCTATTTTTCTAGTTGATCGCGGTGGAAAGAATGTAGATTTCAAGACTGGCTACGGTTCTGCCACTAAAGGACTCTCTGAACAGAATTACAGCCTGCCGATTGGTTCAGTGTCCATCGTTGGGTGGGTCGCAGCAAACAACAAAGCCCGGGTTGTATCTGATGTTGCCGAGGATGAACTTCACCTAAAGAATGAGTTCCTTCCTGAAACACGCTCTGAAGCTTGTGTCCCGATCTCATTGGGAAATCAAGTTTTAGGGGTTTTGGATGTTCAAAGTACTCAACCTGGAGCATTTGGTCCTGATGCAATGCTAATGCTTCAAACTTTAGCCAGCCAAATCGCCGCAGCAATTCAAACTGCCGGGTTGGTTGAAGCTAGCCAAATCAATTTCCAAGAACTGGATCGCCTCTATCGTTCAAGCCGAATGATTGAGGCTGCAAAAAATGAAGAAGAGATCCTGCGGGTTGGTGCACAAATATTAAGGAGTGCCCCCTACCCCATTATCCTATTTAAGCTAAATAGTGAATCTCTCAAAATCGCATCAGTATCAGATTTGATCCGGAACGATTTACCATCAGAATTGATGAATAAAAGTTTTCAGATAAAAGCTGTTGAGATCAATACCTTTTTAGGACGAGGTTCTATTACAGCTTCAAGTGCCAATGCAGAAATGCCGAAAGTATTCAAAGAAGTACTTCGTGCCCTTGACCTGTTGAATGGCATATTCGTGCCTGTGAAAGGTCAGGACACGATTGAAGCGGTGATTGTCATTGGGGCGAGGCAGCAAACTCCTTCCAGTTCTTCCGTGCAACCATATGAAAACCTTGCAGATTTAATGTCTGTGGCGATCCAACGTGCAAGTGCTGTTTCACAAACAGAGAGACATCTCAAAGAAGTTGAAGCACTTGCATCTATGAATGAACTGATCTCCTCAACCTCAAATATCCAGGATTTCTTCCGCTCATTACTTGGGAAAATTCAACAGATTATTGGTGACTATAGCTTGATTGTTGCCATCTATGATGAAGCTACGAATTCCATTAGTATTCCTTTCAGTTACGAAGCTGGAAAAGTTCAGTCCATTCCTACTTTTCCTCTTGGAGAAGGTCTTACATCCATCTTGATCCGTACACGCCAGCCGCTAATGTTGGTTAATGACACTGAACGAAGAACAGCAGAACTTGGTGCAAAAGTAGTTGGAAAACCAGCTAAATCATGGATGGGCGCTCCCATGATCTTACAAGGGGATGTTATCGGAGCGCTGATCATTCAGGATGCTGACCATGAAGATGCTTTTGATGAAGATGATTTGAAATTCTTCACAACTATTGCAAGTCAGGTTGCAGGTGTGGTCAAGAATGTTCAGCTGATCGAAGAAAGCAAGCAAAAAGCATTGCAAGTGGAAACAGCTGCAGAGATCGCACGAGACATCAGCGGGTCACTCAATTTGGATGAACTGCTCAGTAAGGCAGTAAACCTGATCCGCGAACGCTTTAGCTTTTACCATGCAAGCATTTTCCTTCTTGATCTGCCCAGTGAATTTGCCATCATCCGCGAGGCTACCGGGGAAGCTGGCGCACAGATGAAACGGCAGGGGTACAAAATCGGCGTCGGCTCTAAATCAATCGTGGGATACGTCACTGGAAAAGGTGAACCTCTGGTTGTTAGCGATACGACCAAAGACTTGACCTATTATCCCAACCCTCTTTTGCCAGACACACGTGCTGAAGCTGCATTTCCATTGAGGATTGGCGACCGGATCTTGGGCGCTTTGGATGTACAAAGCATTCAACCCTATGCATTCCATGAAGACAATCTTCGAAGTTTGCAGATCCTCACCGACCAGTTGGCTATTGCCGTCGCAAACTCAGAGTTGTTTGCTGAGACGCAGGAACATCTTTCCCAACACCGCCTCCTCCACCACATCACATCATCTGCAGCTTCTGGGACCACCTTGGAAGAAGCCCTGGAGAGTGCAGTAGGCGGACTTCAAGTCACACTGGGTGGAGATCGCGTCATGATCCTTCTGGTTGACAAGGATAAGCGTATGTTGGAAGTCAAGGCTTCTATGGGTTATTCAGAAGATATCACCACCATGAAGATTGAGGTTGGTAAAGGTGTTACCGGCTGGGTAGCCGCCCACAGGCGCTCCCTACGCATCCGTGACGTTCGGGAGGACTCGCGATATATTGAGACCAGCGCTAATACAAGGTCTGAATTGGCGATCCCCTTGATCTATCGAAATGAGATCCTCGGTGTAATTAATGTCGAGAGTGAACAAACAGATGCCTATTCAGAGAATGATGAGGAAATGCTCGGAACTCTGGGCGGAAGCCTAGCTGCAGTGATCGCCAATGCCCGATTGGTGGAACAGATACGAGCGCAGTCTGAGCGTGAACGTCTCATCAATGAGATCACTGCTAGAATTCGCAGGTCAACGGATATTCAATCTATTTTGCACACAACTGCCAGTGAGATCGCAAGGGTCACGGGTGCACGATTCACCAAAATCCAGGTGGAGCCTAAAAACAGTGACTCCACTCACGAAGAGAGGCAATAATGCAATCTTCCAACAACCTGGAAACTGAATCGAAAATTAACACAGCAAGGGTTTACAGAACCTGGCGTGAGGGGTTTATATTGCCCTTGCTTATCGGTGTCCTTGTTTTTGGTGCATTTGCGCTTTTGCCGGCTGTCAATGCCTCAGATAATGTTTTTATTGATGGCATATTCATTTCTACCTATCTCCTCGTTGCGATTACCGCAACCTTCAAGTTCTCTTATAACATTCGAATAATTGCCTTTCTCGCCAGTGTCTATGTTTTGGGCGTCGGCGAACTCATCAGTCTCGGGATCCTTGGCGATGGATTATTCTTTTTTCTAGCATTAATCGTTTTTGCAACCATGCTCGCTTCTCCACAATCAGGCATAAGCGCTACAGTTCTTGGGATTGTTACTTTTATTGTCGTTGGTTGGCTCATGCTTTCTGGGCGATTTGACCCATTATTTGTGGATATCGCTCCCGCCAAATTTGAAGATTGGCTTAGCGCAAGTGCCGCACTTATTATGTTCGGAGCTGTCATCATTATTGGTTTTGGACAATTGGAAAAGGAATTTTCCGAAGCTCAAGGGCAAATATCATCAACGATCAATGCTCTTAGGGAAGAACGAAACAACCTTGAAACCAGAGTGCAGGAACGTACCATCCAACTCCGCCGAATCAATGAAGTGGAACGTGCTGTAGCAGCGATCCTTGATATAGATGAAATTCTTCCACTTGCAGCCAAATATATTCAAAACGAGTTTGGCTTTTACTACACAGCAGTTTACCTTTTAGATGCTTCGAGGCAATGGGCAGAATTGAAGGAAGCTATTGGTGAGGCAGGCAAGGTGATGAAAGAAAAAAAGCACCGAGTCAGCATCAACGGAAAAAGTTTGGTAGCGCAGGTGATCCGATCCAAAACCGGTCAGATCATGCAAGATACGGTTCAGATCCGGCAAGAAAACCCAATGTTCCCTTACACCCGTTCTTTGATCGTTGTTCCGTTAGTCGTGGGCGATACGATCCTTGGCGCGCTTGAAATGCATTCTTCAAAAGACAACGAATTTCTACCTCAAGACCTGGATGCATATCAAAACATGGCAAATGGAGTTTCGATCGCCATTGAAAACTCGCGTCTCTTTCAGGAAGCACAACAGAGCATCATGGAAATGAGGGCAACCCAAAGGCAATACCTCGAATCTGCCTGGAGTTTGCTTGCTTCTGAAAAATCCCTTATTTACTCTCTGGGTGATGCTGATCTTGCTGAAAATAATCCTCTTGAAACACCACTTGCTTTGAGAAACCAAACCATCGGTCAAATCATGACAGCTGGGTCAGCAGAATGGACCGCCGAACAAAAAAGCTTAATTGAAGCCATCGCCGCACAGGCAACGCTTGCATTGGAAAATGCACGCCTTGTTGAAGACAGTCAATTTACTGCCTCACAGGAAAGGCTCACTAATGAGATCATTTCAAAGATCTGGGCCTCTCCCAACCTGGATGGTATTCTCCAGACTGTTGTCCGCGAATTAGGACGAAACCTAGAAGCTTCTGAAGTCGAGATCGAAGTCTCCATGGAGGGTATGTCCAATGACGAATAACGGCGTCACTACTACCCCTGCGTTCGATCTCAAAGAATGGCGCGAACAATTCATTCGAATTGTCCTCCGGATTGCTTCCATCCTTGGCATTGTAATGATCGGTGTATCCTTCCCTACCGCTTCATTTACCGATAGGATTTTATTCATTTCATTGTATTTGATCCTCCTGGGCATCACTCTACTTCCCACATCCTATATTTATCGTGCGTATTTATTGCTCGCAATGATTGGTGTAGTTGGCGTAAATGCCATTGCAGCCTGGGGTCCCTGGGCAGATGGATCGATCTTTTTGCTTACTACTGTTGTACTTGGTTCACTATTGCTTGATAACCGAACAGACATTGTTGTTCTTGTCTCATCCTTTTTATTTATTCTGATATTTGCGTTATTAGACCTACAAGGTTCGTTATCTCTAGCGGCTCCAAACGCTCCAAAAACCAGTCTTGCAACCTGGGGCATATATATAGTGGACTATGTTATTGCTGGGGTAATCATCACTACTGCAGCAAATATGTTGAAGAGCGCATTCTCAAAAGTAGCCAGCCAAATGTTGATTGCATTCCAATCATTGAGCGTAGAGCGGCAGAACCTCGAAGAGAAAGTCCAAGAACGGACAGCTGAACTTGAAACGCGCATGACCCAGCTGCGCGCCTCCACCCTGACTGCACGAGCGATCGCTGAAACACAGGAGCTTTCAGAGTTATTGATAAATGCAGCCAACTTGATCGCTGAGCGCTTTGAATACTATCATGTTGGTATATTCATTCTCGATGAACAAAAGCGGAACGCTTATCTCCAAGCATCATCGTCAGAAATTGGAAAATCAATGCTGGGTCAATTGTTTCGCATCGAACCTGACAGAAAAAACCCGCTATCAACAGCCATAGAAACCAATCGAGTTCTTATCACATCAGATCTGGATAAATCCAATTTTGTGCGTGATCCTAACTTTCCTATCACCCGCTCACGAATGATCATCCCCCTTTCCGTGCGTGGTAACCAGATCGGTATCATTGATATCCACTCAGATCAACCACGAGCTTTTTCATCTGAAGATGCTGAGATCTTGCAAACTCTTGCAGATCTGACTGCTATCTCATTTGACAATGTACGCCTCCTTGCTGAGACCCGTAACCTGCTCAGCCAACTTGAAGCAAGTACCGCCATTCAAACACAGAGAACATGGACTAAATTCACCAGTAGACAAAAAAGTGCATATCAGTACACGCCGGCAGGTGTCCGCCCAATATTCTCTCAAGAAAAGGTTAGTGGATCGGATGGATTGTATATGCCAATCGTCCTCCATGGACAAGAGATCGGTAGAATAAAACTTAAGAAAAGGAAAGGGACAGCAAGTGAATGGTCGGAACGTGAACGCGATTTGGTCGAAAAGATCTCCAACCAAGTTGCGCTTGCACTTGAGAACAGTCGTTTAGTGGATGAAGCTCAAAAGAATGCGCTTCGAAATCAGATGATCGCAAGTTTTTCAACAAATGTTCGCGAAACACTGGATGTAGATGCGGTGATTCGAACCGCAGCGACAGAACTTAGAAAAGTGTTCGACCTCAAAGAAGCCGAGATCGTGATCGGTCAGGCAGAGATAACCAAACCAGGCTCCTAGCAAAGCCATATTCACTCAATAAGGCAACAATATGGAACAGCAAATCCCAGGCTTTGAATATATAAACACAAAGTGGCGCACTAGATTTTTGCGCGCCACTTTGATCGGGGCTTGTATATTCGGGCTCATTGCATTGGTACCTGCTATCACATCAAGTCTGGTCGTTTACAGCGCTTTATATATCATTGCCTATATCGTAATTTTACTGGCAACATTCCTCCCGGTTCACGACAATTTCAAAGCTGGAACATTGATCGCTCTAGTCTATTTTCTTTCCGTTTCAGGTATTACAGAAACAGGTGTACATGGGAGTGGAAGACTTTTCTTGCTAGGAGCCATTATTCTTGCCTGCCTATTATTCTCATGGAAAGCTGGGTGGTGGGTATTTGCGGCTGGTATGGTCACCTACATCATATTTGGATGGTTGATCCTTGGTGGCAGGCTAACGCTTAGCAACCCAAGGGTTGAAGTTGGAAATTTGGAACTCTGGATATCCAATCTATCCACATTACTGCTCCTTTCTGTTCTAATCATTAATGGTATTCGATTATCACAATCACAATACGACGAGTCCGAGCGACGTGCTCTTTCTTTCTTCAAAGACTTAGCCGATGAAAGAAAAACCCTGGAACAAAGAATCAATGAACGCACTCAAAAATTAGACAAACGCACGTCACAATTGCAAGCTGTTGCAGATATTGGTAAATCCATTACTTCGTATCGAAATCTTTCAGAACTTCTTGAGCAGGCAAGCATCCTGATCCACGAGAACTTTGGCTATTACCATGTTGGTATATTTTTATTGGATGAAAGAAAGGAATATGCCATCCTTACTGCCACAAATAGTGAAGGGGGTAGGAGGATGTTGGAAAAAGGGCACCAACTTAAGGTCGGTGAAACAGGTATTGTGGGTTACGTTTCTGAATCATTAATTGCCCGTATTGCGTTGGATGTGGGTAATGATGCTGTGTTTTTCAATAACCCGGATTTACCGAGTACTCGCTCAGAGATGGCATTACCACTCGTAGCCAGTGGACAAATTCTGGGTGTTCTGGATGTGCAAAGCACAGAACCGCGCGCTTTTGTTGAAGATGATATTAATACCTTGCAAATCCTTGCTGAGCAGCTTGCTGTGGCGATCCAAAATGCCAATCTCTTCAGTGAGACAGCAAAGGCTCTCGAATCAACTCGTGCAACTTATGGTCAATTAAGCCGTGAAGCCTGGAACAAGATCCTCCGCAGCCAGGAAAGGATCGGCTTTCTGGCAACACCACCTGCAACAGTTCAGATCCAAAATGAGTTATTGGAATCTAACATCACAAAAGCTATTGAAACAGGTGATCTCATCCTTGGGGCTGATGGATTAACCATCAGTGTACCTGTCAAGATCCGTGGTCAGGTCATAGGTGCCATCCGACTCAAAAAATCTGAAATCTCAGAAGCATGGACTCAAGACGAGACCAATCTTGCAATTTCACTCTCGGACCAACTTAGTGGTGCGTTGGAAAGTGCCCGCCTTTACCGCGAATCCCAACAGCGCGCCTATCGTGAGTCACTTGTTTCAGATATATCAGCCCGTATCAATGCATCTGCTACCAGGGATGCCATTATCCGCGAAACAGTGCAGGAGTTGGGCCAATCGCTTCTAAATACTTCGGTTACCTTCCAGTTGCTTGATCAGTCTTATAGTGAGAATCAAGCTGACGATACAGGAAGAGCCGTCAAAGTCCCGCTAAACGAGTGATGAACCATGATTAATAATATGAGTTTGCGCGACTATTTATTCAAAGACCGTCCTGGTGAAGAACCCGGCCATAGAGCAGAAATCCTAATTGCACAAGGATTGGGATTCCTGGCAACTTTGGTTTCCATATTTGCATTTAATTCCCCCATTGCATTAATATCTTCCCTCGTCACAAATACTGTGGCAATCATCACACTGATACAAGCAATTAGAGGAAGATTCAACTATTTGTTTTTATTCCCATTGGTTACGGCATTCTCGATCTGCATTGTATCAATCACAGACGGCAAAGGATCCCACGATTTGATCTGGGTTGGACCATTGGGATTATTCCTACTAGCAAATATTTATGTGCGCAAGAATTCGATCGGGCCTGTTCTTTTTGGGGCACTAATGGTCGGATTATTCGTTGGGACTGCACGTGCAGAAATTTCTGGTTTGATACCGAATAATTATGGAACAGATACTGAGCACATCCTTCTAGGTGTACTCTATTTGAGCTCGATAATGGGCGCAATGACAGCAGTTTTTCACCGTCACCGTTCTCTTCTCAATGTTGCTATCCAAAGCAGGGAAGAAGAAGCCATTACAAAAAAGAAACTCGAAGAGATGATTTCGACTCTCGACCAGCAAGTAATTTCCCGTACCGCAGAACTTGATAAAATTAATCAGGAGTTGATGGGAAAAACAGCTCGTTTGCAAGCAGCATCTGATATTTCTCAAGAACTAACAAGAGTATATTATGAACGGACCATTGATCTGCTTTCACATACCACACGGTTGATCAGTGAAAAGCTTGGTTATTACCATGTAGGTATTTTCCTCATAGACAAAGCGCGCGGTTTTGCAGTTCTACAAGCCGCTAACAGCAAAGGCGGACAGGAAATGCTTGCTAAACATCACCAACTTAAAATTGGTGGAGCAGGCATTGTTGGGTATGTATCTCAAAGTGGACGTCCACGCATTGCTCTCGACACCGGAATTGATGCCGTCTTCTTCAACAATCCCTACCTACCCCAAACTCGTTCAGAGATCTCTCTTCCAATAAAATTTGCAAATAATGTCATTGGTGTGTTGGATGTGCAAAGTACTCAATCTGCTGCATTCAATGAAGAGGATACAAATATATTAATGACAATCGCAAATCAATTGGCAGTTTTGTTACAACGTGAACAAGAAGGAACATCTGCCAATCTTGGCGGAAAAAAGCGTACACAATTTACCAGTTTTCAAAAACAATTCGGGTACTCGTTCCGATCAGATGGAAGTATCGTATCAAACGCAGAGGTATCCCCCAGCCCAATGGTTGAAAAAGCAATCGCCTCTGGTGAGACTGTTACTGTGGGTCACACTTCAAAAGACGGACTTCCAACTCTGGCTGTTCCGGTTAAGTTTCGCGACCAGGTCATAGGGATCATCCAGATCGAAGCTGAAGATACAAATAGAAATTGGACCGAAGATGAAATATTATTAGTCCAATCGATATCTGACCGTGCAGCACTGGCACTTGAAAATGCCCGTCTTTTCGAGAATGCAACGCGGAGGGCGGAACAAGAAGAAACCATCTCCCGCGTAACAACACAGATCGGTGCATCGACGGACTTCGATCGGATTATGCAAACAACCATTCAGGAATTGGGCATTGCACTGGGTGCATCTCGCTCATTTATTCAAATTGGTTCCCTTTCACACCCGGATGAAAAGGCTTCAGCATGAGCACGTCATCGATGTTCTCCCCCACCCCACCTAATAACGAGGATCGAGAAATCGAAAAATCGGGTCGCCGGATCAGTTTAAGTTTTAAACTCCCGTTGGCAGTCATAAGCCTGCTTCTCATATCTTTAACGGTATACACCTTCCTTAGTATCCGTCTCTCCCAGCAGGCGCTGGTTGCTACTTTACGCAATGAACTTCAAGACCAGGTCACCACAAAAGTAGAAGTGATCCAATCTGACCTTTTGGTGGCGAAAGCGATTGCTTCGCAATTAGCAGCTTTTGCTGAAACAGAAAGCTTTGAAGAAAATGATGTCTTACTCCTCCTGCAAAATACACTGACACGTAACGAACGTGTATTTGGCTCAACCATTGCCTACGAACCCAACCAGTTCAGACCAAATCTGGAATATTACGCCCCATATTATTATCGTTTGCCCGATAATACCCTTGAGTTTGCAGACCTTGGCACACCTGACTATGATTATTTCAGGAAAGATTGGTATACCCTCCCCAAGGCAAGCTTGACCCCAATGGTCTCCAAGCCATATTACGATTATGGAGGCGGTAACATTTGGATGGTCACTTGGAGTGTTCCCTTCTTTTCAAAGAACGGGGATTTTAAAGGGATCGCCACGGCGGATATCGCATTTTTGCAAACACAAGAGATCATTAATGCCATTGAAGTCGGCGAAAATGGGTATGCCTTCCTGATCGACCCTGGAGGTATCATCCTTGGTATAGGTGAGAATGGCGGCGATTACAGGGCAATGACCGACTCAATGGTATTGGCTGCTTACACAGAAAAAACCGTTCGATGGATCGAACTTGTTTCTGAAATGAGAGCTGGAAATAGCGGCTTCCTTGAAGCTACAGACCCCCGAGGTGAACCTATGCTGGTTGCCTACGCACCTGTAGGATTGGATACAGGCTGGTCATTAGCTCTTGCATACCCGAGATCTGAATTAACGCGCACCACATCACAATTGCGCAATACACTGATTGGGTATTCTCTTTTAGTAGTAGTCATTTTTAGTTTGCTGTCTGTCGTTTTCACACGTTCTATCACGGAACCTCTCCGCATACTAAAGGAATTTGCCAGCCGAGTTTCTGGCAAAACTCTTGCCGGTGCTGAGCATGAATTCCTAGAAAATATCCAGATCAATACTCAGGATGAGCTAGAAGATCTTGGAAACGCGTTCAACCAAATGTCTGAAGATCTGCGAAAATCTTTTGGTACGCTTGAAGAAAATGTCGAAGCACGTACAAAAGACCTTGCCCGCTTAGCCAATGAACTCCGCACAATTGCTGATGTAAACCGTGAGATCGCAGTCCTCCGAGATCAAAGCACATTATTGAATGTTTCTGCGAACCTTATCCGTGAAAGATTAGGGTACTACCATGTTGGTGTATTCCTGGTTGACGAAAAAGGTGAATATGCCATTTTGCGAGGCGCCAGCAGCGTGGCAGCAGAAGAGATGCTTTCCAGAAACTACAAGTTAAAAGTCGGTGAAACCGGACTTGTAGGGAATGTTACCAGTTCAGGACAGGCATATATCGCACAAGATGTAGACATTGACAGTGTGCATTTCAATAATCCATTCTTACCAGAAACACGTTCGGAAATCGCGCTTCCACTACGGAGTTACAACGTAACGATCGGTGCTTTGGACATCCAAGCCAAGACACCACGTGCTTTCGATGAACAAGATATTCAATCATTACAAGTGCTGGCAGATCAGCTTGCAGCAGCAATTGAAAATGCCCAATTAGTCCAGCGGCTTGAGTCCACTCTTTCAGAACTTTCAATCGCAAACCAGGCAAAAACCCAACAAATATGGCGTTCTGCTGGTCGAAATTTGGGAGCGTCTGCATATGAGTACGATGGTTTACAAATCCGTCCGATCCCGCAAAACTTGCCCCTTGAACTCATTACCGAATTAGAGAATGGACATCCCATCGTTCAAAAATCGGATAATGGGAAACCTACCAATACCCTTTTGGTTCCACTGACAATCCTTGGACAAGTCATAGGTGTACTTGGTTTGGAACAGGAAGATCCGAACAAACCATGGTCTGAGGAACACATTGCAATTGCGCAAGCAGCCGCAAACCGAGCTGCGCTTACGCTCGAGAATGCCCGTCTTTTCGAAGAAAGCAACCGGCGTGCCATTAAGGAAAGTACCATCTTTGCCGCCACCAGTCGCATCGGTTCTGCTGTCAGTATGGAAAATATCCTACAAACGACCGCTGAGGAGCTTGAAAAGTTATTAAGCGATTCTGAAATCACTATTCAATTTACAGATAAGCAATCCGAAAGAAAGTAATCCGAGGATAATGATGCTCAAAGCGCTACAACAAATATTTGCTCCACCTGTATTCCAGGATGAAGAAAAGACCCGCATTGCATCTTTATTGAACAACATCCTTTGGGTTGTAATTATCATTGGTTCGATCTACACAGTGATCGCACCGATGATCCTGGGACAGTTGTTCTCTGCCATTCTTACTGGTTCTATCGTGGTAGTTGGCATTATAGCGCGAGCCCTCATGATGCGTGGATTTGTCAGGGCATCCTCGATCATTATATTGGTTGTGTTTAACTTGATCATTACCATGTCCATCATTATTTCTGATGGAACAGTCGGCGCAAGCTACTTCAGCCTAATATTAACAACGGTCATCGCAGGAATATTATTAGGCGGTCGAGGAGCCTATATCACCGCAGGGATCAACACCTTGATCGGTCTGGGAGTCATGATATTTCAGGATTCGCTACCAGAACCAATGATTCCTCAGGGACCGATCTCATATTTCTCTTCCTTGGTTGTTTATGTTCTCTTTACAGCAGCACTCTTCCATGCTTATGCAGGTGGATTCGACAGACTCCTTGAAAGCTTACGCAGCACACGACAAGAATTGACCGTAAAGAACGAAGAAATGCAAAAATTTGCTGTGGGACTGGAAAGCACGATCGCTGCCCGCACAGCCGAATTGGACGCAGCCAATAGTCGTAATGAACGCCGTGCCAGACAGTTTGAAGCTATCTCAAAGATCGCACGAGTTATCAGTCAGGCTCAAAATCTTGAAACTCTTTTACCTCAAGTCACAGACTTGATCAGCCAACAATTTGATTTCTATCACACCGGGGTTTTCCTTCTGGATGCCAACTCGGAAAATGCGGTGCTGATCGCTGCAAACAGTGAAGGGGGCAAGAGAATGTTGGCAAGGAACCACAAGTTAAAAGTTGGGCAAACAGGCATCGTTGGTTATGTTGCCGGGACTGGTTTGCCACGTATCGCGTTAGACACAGGTGTTGATGCAATCTACTTCAACAACCCTGATCTTCCCGAGACCAGGTCTGAGTTGGCACTGCCCTTATTAAGAAAAGGCAGTGAAGTGATCGGTGTTCTGGATGTGCAAAGCAAGATCCCCAATGCATTCTCACAAGAAGATGTCCGCACACTCTCCACCCTTGCAGATCAAGTTTCGATCGCCATCGAAAATTCTCAACTCTTTGAAGAACAACAACGCATCCTGCATGAAACGCAAGCAATCTACAGCCGCGATCTTCGGGAAGGTTGGATTCGTTTTACCCGTACACAAAACATTACAGGGATCCAACGCCGAAATTTAAAAAGCAATCTATTGCCTGAACCGATCGAAATACCAGGAACAATGGAAGCTATGAGATCGGGAAGTGTCTATCGCAGAACCGAATCAGATGGTTCAACGTTATTAACGGTCCCGATCAAGGTACGTGAACAAACCGTGGGAGTATTGAACGTCAAGTCAACTGGTAATCGTATCTGGGGTGAGGATGAAGTGGATATTATGTCTGCGATTGTAGAACGTGCAGCATTATCCATTGAAAATGCACGGTTGTTGGAAGAAAGCCGACTGATTGCCGAACGAGAACATGCTATTGGGGAAATATCCTCGAAGATCGGTTCCGGAACTCAGATAGAGGATATTCTTAAAACCGCTGTCCGCGAGTTGGGAACTCACATTAGTGGCGCTCAGGTAACAGTCGAGATCGGAGGAGGCGAATAATAATCGCCTGAAATATGATGCAATTATCTCCCACCTCCTCTGCTGAGCAACGGTACACCCGAAATGCTTACATCATCAATATTATATTGATGATAGCCGCCATCCCTACATCAGGCTTATTCGGTTATCTTGCTTACAATGAGAATATTCCCCAACTTTACATCCCTGCAATTTTCATCATTGCAACATTTTTCTTTTATTTTTACACGCTTTCATTGATCCGGCGTGAGAGAAGAAACCTAGCAATTATGCTTCTTCTCACAACGCTACTAGTCAACGTTACTGTTTCCGTGTTCATTATCAATGGACTTGGGATCGTTGCGGTATTTACAATTCTGGTGCTTATGTTGACCATCATCGGTCAAGCAATGCCACCTCGCTTTGCCACATCAGGAATCGTTGTTGCGGTTATCGTTTCTGCATTATTGCTCTTTGTTGACAATATCCTCGGCTCAAATCGTCTTGACGTACAGGGTCTACAAGCCTACATGCCGTATATTGTAGGCGCTATATCGATTCCTCTCGTTTTCGGATTTGGTAGAAACTTCAACAATTTCAATCTTCAAACAAAAATCACATTTGGCATTCTTTTAACTGGTGGCGTTACAGTAGCTACACTGGTTATTTTTGGGTTGGATCGCTTCAATTTCATAGGCAGTTTTCTGGCAAATAAATACGAAGAAAATGTAATCGAAAAGACTGAAGCTGAGATCTTAAACATCACAAATAATGAAGCAAGAACGATCGACGCGATCTTTTTAGAAACTCAGAATGATCTTCTTTTTCTTGCAAATTATCGAACACGTTTAGAACAACAACGAGGACTGCTCCAACAGGGGGCTTACTCGAATGCAGCCGAAAAAATCAATCAGCTTCCTGGCGGACAATATGGGAACTCCAGCCTGGATCCATCTTCCATCTTCATCCCAAATATGTATCCAGTTTCAGAAGAGATGATTGCAGATCTCAATACAACCATGTATCTGGATCTGCTCGCACCAGGGTTCCTCGATTCTCACTCTGAAGCTGTGGCGGTTTACTACATCAGCAAGCTTGGATATACAGTTTATTATCCAAATATCAGTCTTGCCCAAAACATTCCCCCTGATTTTGACCCGTTGCAACAACCTTTTTACGCGATCGCAAAACCATCAAACAATCCTGAAAGATTACCTAAGTTATCAGAACCCTATCAAGATCCGGCAGGAACTGGCTTAATCGTTACAATCTCTGTTCCGGTTTACAACGGAGACACCTTTGAAGGTGTGATGAGTGTTGATATCCAACTAACTCGCGTTAAAGAAATTGTTTCTCAAATTCAAGTTAGTGAAACTGGAATTCCAATTCTGGTTGCAGGGAATGGATTAATACTCGCCATGCCTGATAGCGGTTATGAATATTTTGATCTCGAACCTGAAAATGTACCAGTTAACGAAACACCTCAACAGACAATGTTTGACAGTGCTCTTTCTGGTGCTTCTGATGTTGCCATGCAGATATTCGGTTCACGAACAGGGTTATCTACCTTTAAGGTAGGTGATGTGGATTCGTATGTATCGGTTGCTTTACTCGAAACGACCGGCTATAAACTTGTTTTTATTGCGCCTGTAAGTGAGTTAACTCAAGAAGTAGCTGCTCTGCGAACAGATATTAATTCTCAGATTTCTCAAACTGCTCAAAGTATAACTTTGATCCTTACACTCCTCTTTGTTGGAGCTTTTATTACCAGCCTGGGAGTTGGTCAGATCATTACCCGCCCATTAAAGCGCCTCACTGAAGCAGTAGAGCTGATCGCTGCAGGTAACCTTTCGTCTCGTGCAAAAGTGGAAACTGGAGATGAAAGCGGCACACTCGCACGCTCATTTAACGCAATGGCTGACCAACTTACAGACACCTTGCAAGGGTTGGAAGACCGAATTTCCGAGCGCACAAGTGAATTGGAAATACTCAGCCAAACCAATGCATATCGAGCATCCCGTTTTGAAGCAATCGCTCGCATCTCCCGAATTATCAGTTCCACGCGTATCCTTGAACAACTCCTGCCGCAGATCGCAGAAACGATTTCAGATCAACTTGGGTATTACCACGTCGGTATTTTCTTGGTAGACCCAAATAAGGAATATGCTATTCTGGTTGCAGCAAATAGCGAAGGTGGTAAGGGGATGCTGGAACGTGGACATCGTCTGGGTGTGGGTACAACGGGTATCGTTGGTTTTGTCACCCAAACAGGTAAGCCGCGCGTCGCTCTCGAGGTTGGTCAGGATGCTGTTTACTTCAACAATCCATACCTCCCTGAAACCCACTCTGAAATAGCACTTCCTTTTCGCAGCGGCTCAGAGATCATTGGCGCGCTGGATGTTCAAAGCAAACTGACGAATGCCTTCACTGAAGAAGATGTCAATATTCTGTCTGTGTTGGCAGATCAGGTAAGCATTGCCATTCAAAACGCAAGGTCCTTCCAGGAAAGCCGCGAAGCCCTTGAAAAAGCTGAACGAGCTGCAGCCCAATTGAGTGAACAACAGTGGAGTCAAATCCGCAAAAGCCAAAAGGTTGCCGGATTCCACTTTGATGGAGTTCAAACTCAAGAATTGACGTTGAGGCAGCAAAAAGGATCGTCAAACAACCTTGCAATTCCAATATTGTTACGTGGTGTTCAGATCGGCACAATAAAGTTGAGCGCCCCCGACCCTGACAGAAAATGGGACAATAATGAAATCGCCATGGCGCAAGCAACTGCAGAACGTACAGCGCTCGCCATTGAAACTGCCCGTCTTCTGGAAGAAGCACAAAAGCGTGCATCCAAGGAACGCGCAATCGGACAGATATCTGCCAAAATAGGCAGTCTGGTCAACATCGATAATATCGTACAAACAACCATTCAGGAATTGGGAAGCACCATGCCCGGAACAGATGTTTCAATTCAGTTCACTAGCGGAAATTCCGAGCAGCAATAGCCACCCAGGAGCCAGATATGTTGAAGTTACAAAATTTTCTTAGAAGCGAAGACGATCAAGACCCGTCCTTTATTCGTTTTACTCGGAATATATTGATCGCGGTCATGGTGGTGAATTTTGCAGTTCTTCCTCTGGTCACAGGTATCATCGGTGGAGACCAAGCACGGAATCCCCTGGCATTCACTGTCCTTTCGGCGGCTCTTGTACTCGAAGGTATCTCCCTTTATTACGTCATCAAGGGAAATATCTTACTAGCCAAATTGATCGTTCCAATTGCGTTAGTTGTCGCTATTACCACCATTGCCATCAACACCAACGGCATTCGTGACACATCTTTTTTTGCATTGCCGGTGATCCTGGTTATCTCGGCCGTTATGCTGGGTAAACGCTCATTAAGTATTATCACACCATTGGTCGTTCTTGCTGCACTTGCCACGGCTATTGTAGACCTCAATACAGGGCGCAAACCACTTCCAGTTGGCGTGGATGATGCGATCATAGTTCCATTACTCATGGCAGCCAGTGGTGGCATCACCCATTTGCTGATCTCCCGCCTTAACGAAAGTACAATTCGCGCACAACAAAGTGAACAAATTCAAAAAAGGGAAAATATAGAACTGATCGCCCTTCGAACGACCCTTGAAGAAAGAGTCCGCGAACGAACTGTTGAGCTTGAGAATGCGAACCAGATAAACGAAAAACGCGCACGCCAATTCAGTGCAGTAGCGCAAGTGATGAGTGCTGTCTCTTCAGTACAATTACTTGACGACCTACTCCCCCTTATTACCCGGGTGATCAGTGAACAATTCAATGTTTATCACACTGGTGTATTCCTTCTTGATGATAAAAAGGAGTTAGCCATCCTACGCGCTGCCAATAGTGAAGGCGGGCAGAGGATGCTGGCACGCAAACATAGCCTCCCGGTTGGGCAAACGGGTATCGTGGGTTATGTTGCAGCCACAGGACAACCCCGCATCGCCCTCGACGTTGGGTCTGACTCTGCCTACTTTGACAATCCAGACCTTCCAGAAACGCACTCCGAGATTGCTCTCCCCTTACGGTATGCAGGGCAAATCATTGGTGTTCTGGATGTGCAAAGCTTGGAACCCAACGCATTTCAATCTGATGATGTAACTGCACTTTCTACCCTGTCAAATCAAGTGGCAGTAGCGATCAATAACGCATTGACCATTGAAGAAGCCAATAAAGCTTTGGCTGAAGCCCGAAGCGCCATCGGTCAGGTAACTCAGGAAGCTTGGCAAGTGCTTCGACCAACCCAACTTGGTCTTGGTTTTACATATTCAGAAACTGGTGTAAAGCCGCTCCAAGAGCCGCTCGATAATATGCAGGCACATGAAGCGTTGAACAAAGGTCAGACCATGATCACTACCAGCCCAGACCATCGAACTGTTTTAGCGGTGCCAATTCGATTGCGCGACAGAGTGATCGGAGTTATGCAATTAAGCAACCGAAGTAGTTACGAAAAATTGACCCAGGATGATGCTGATATTGCTGAAGCCGTAGCACAACGTCTTTCTCTAGCCATCGAAACAGCAACCCTCCTCCAATCCACCCAACACCGCGCAGATATTGAAAAAGTAACTGCGAACATTACCAGCAAGGTCAGTTCCTCTGCCCGGTTTGAAACCATCCTCCAAATTGCAGCTCAGGAATTAAGTCGCGCCCTTGGCGGTTCAGATGTTCTTGTTCAGATCGAACCAGCTGCCTTGAAAATGTATACATAGCTTGAGACCAGACACAATAAAAGAGATTTCTTATCATGGATCAAACAACTGATTTAGCACCAGAAGAAACAAATATTTCCGAGCCCGTCCAACACACAAGCATCGGGCTAAAGCTGACATTGATCGCGGTCGGCTTGCTTTTGGTTGCTTTTATTGTGTACACGATCATCAGTATTCGTATCGGTCAGGGTGATCTTATTGCCGGTGTTGAAGAAGACCTTCAGAGCAAAACAAATGAGACGATACAACTCATCCAGAACAGACTATCCGAAGCGCAAAATATTGCCTCGAACCTAGCAATTGCCGTAGGGACTGGAACATACACTGATAGTGATATCCGTGTGATCATAGAAAGTACAGTTGAACGTAATCAACTCATACATGGAGCGACCGTTGGGTATGAACCTAATAAGTTCATATCCAATACGAATAATTGGTCCCCGTATTATTATAAAAACCCTGATGGAACTTTACAGTTCACCCAGCTTGGTGATTTTGAATACTTCAATCAGGAATGGTATTTTCTACCCAAAAACAACCTTGCCCCCACATTATTGCCGCCTTACCGTAACCAAAGTCATGGCAACGTTTGGATCTCCACATGGAGCATCCCGTTCTATGACAATCAAGGAGAATTTAGAGGTGTTGCTGCTGTGGAAATCGATCTAAGCAAGGTACAGGAAACCTTTGTTGATCTTAAGTTCGGGAATACAGGATATGCATTCTTGATCGATTCGAATGGCACACTACTTGGCATAGGTGATGAAGGAGGGAACTACCAGCCAATGATCGATTCAATGTTCGCGATCGCAAATTCGAACCCAGCAACTACATGGATCGATCTGATCAATAAAATGACGAATGGCGAGACTGGGTTCATTGAAGTAACAGACCGCAATAGCGACCCCATGTATGTTTCATTTGCACCCGTTGGGTTGGGTACAGATTGGTCACTGGCTCTTGTTTATCCAAGAGAAGAAGTCATCCAACAGACACGCCAAATTCAGACTTCATTAACGGCTTACAGTTTTGGTCTGGCGTTGATTTTCGGCGTTATCATCTTCTACTTCACAAGGACGATCACAAATCCTTTGGAGAAATTGACAAAAGTAGCTGAAGAGATCTCCAATGGGAATCTGCAGGTTACTGCCCCAATTGAAAGCTATGATGAAGTTGGTACATTGGCAGAAACAATCAACCGCATGACCAGTCAATTGCAGGACACCTATAACAATCTGGAAAGGCGCATTGCCGAGCGTACGGTTGACCTTGAAATATCACGTCGTCAAACCGAGGCACGTGCTGCTCAATTACTTGCTATTGGTGAAATTTCCAAGATCATCAATACCGAGCAGGAACTTAGTATTCTCCTCCCACTCATTACCCGATTGGTCAGCGAGCGGTTCAATTTTTATCATGTGGGTATCTTCCTTATCGATGATGCCCAACAATACGCCGTCCTTCAGGCAGCCAATAGCTCCGGCGGGCAAAACATGTTGAAGCGTGGACACAAGCTCAAAGTTGGAGAGAGCGGTATAGTGGGGTATGTCGCCAAGGCGGGAGCTCCCCGTATCGCCTTGGATGTTGGTCAAGACGCCATCTTTTTCAATAATCCAGATCTACCAAACACACGTTCGGAAGTGGCGCTTCCACTAAAAGTGCGCGATGAGATCATCGGGGTGCTCGATGTTCAAAGTGAAAAACCAGGCGCATTTACCCAAGAAGATACAAATGTTTTCAACATTCTGGCAGATCAGGTAGCCATTGCACTCGAAAATACAAAGTTGTTTGAGCAAACTCAACGCGCTCTTGATGAAGTCCGTGCTGCATATCAACGGAACCTTCAAGAAGGTTGGAAGGTCTTCGGACAGGAGGAAGGCACGATCGGGTACTACCAAACCGTGAGTGGCGGTAAGAAGCTGTCTAAGCCTATGAATCTTGAAGAGATCAATCAGTCCATGTATCGCGGTGAGGTTCTAGAATTTCATCCCGATGGAAAGACTGGCGAACCAACTCTTGTTGTTCCCATTAAACTCCGCGAACAGATTATTGGTGTTATGCACATCAAATCGCCCTCCAGGGACAGGTTATGGACTGCCAGCGAGATCAATCTAACTGAAGCTGTTTCTGAACGTCTTTCGCTGGCACTTGAAAATGCGCGCCTCATTCAAGAGTCGCAGCGTCAGGTTATTAAGGAACAGGCAATCAGTGAAATCACAGGCAGAATCGGTTCATCCATCAATTTGGATAATGTCTTGCTCACTGCTGTCGAAGAATTGGGTCGAACCATTCCTGGTTCAGAAGTGACCATAAAGTTGAAAAACGATTCTCAAAATGACGGCAATGGATAAGGAACAAGCCATGAAGCAGAGATTTTCGATTCAGGACTTGCTAGCAAGAACCCCGGTGGGCAACCTCAACCTTCGAGGGAAACTCACTGCGGGTAACATGGTCATTACCGTTATTGTTGTTGCGTTGATGGGTTTGTATTTATATTTACGTATTCAGGCAGGAAGCCAACAGCTGATCAATAGTGTTGAAGAAAATGCCCGCAACCGCGCCGAACAAGACCTGGTCAACACCAATCGTGAACAGGCAGCTTTTTTGGACAGTTTCTTCGTGAACATGACCAGTAACACATCCATTGCTGCTACTACCATCCGAAGCATCCTGGATGATGAGCAATTAGTAACGAGCTCATACTGGGATGCTAACAGCAAACTTCTCCGCTCACCTAGCGGCAGCTATGACAATCAAAATACCGAGGTTTCATCTATCTTTATCCCCGCCGGTATCCCCTTGACCAATAACTTGGCTAATAAATTAAATTTATTGAAACATTCCGAGTTACTATTTCCATCCATGCTAAAAGGCAATCCTGATATCGTAGCTATTTATTTTGGCGGTGAGAGTAAGGAAACTATTTATTATCCAAATATCGACCTGGCAAATATCGTCCCTGCCGATTTTGATGTGACAGGAAGAGGTTGGTACCTGGCGGCAAAGCCCAGCAACAACCCGAAGAATGAAGTGGTTTGGTCTGCGCCTTATGAAGATGCAGCACTGAACGGATTGGTTATCACCACCAGTGCCCCTGTCGTTGATAAGATAGGTAGATTTCAAGGTGTAACTGCTATTGATGTTCAGATCACCCGTGTTATCGATCTGGTTGCCAATGTGGAACTTGGTGAGACGGGCTACGCTTTTCTGGTTGATAACAATAACCGCCTCATTTCCCTTCCGGAGGCGGGTTTCTCTGATTTTGGAATCACCGACGAAAATGCAAAACTCAGTATCATTATGGATCCAACCGCACTTCCGACTGTAACACTTGAATTCACAGAAGTGATGGGGAAGATCAATTCCGAAAAGCAGGGAGTGTTTACTACATTCCTAAATGGCACGGAACGTCACGTTACATTTCATGATATTCCTCAAGTTAACTACAAGCTCGTATATATCATCCCTTCGAATGAATTGTTCTCAGGAAGAGAGATCATTGCCGACCAGATCTCACAAGAAACCAGAACCACGATCAACTTCAGTGTTTTGTTGATCGGCGCTATCTTCATACTTGCTGCAGCAGCATCATTTACGATCAGTAATACTCTTACTGCACCTCTCCAGTCTTTGAATGATGCCGCTGGTGAGATCATTAAAGGGAATTTCAACACACGGGTGGAAGTTAACTCACGTGACGAGTTAGAAACCCTTGCGACCACTCTTAACACCATGACGGATACGGTAAAAGATCTTGTTTCATCTCTTGAGCAAAGGGTTTCTGAACGTACATTTGAATTGCAAAAAGCGAATTTGGAAGGCGAAAAACGCGGTAAACAATACGAGGCGATCGCGAAGGTCGCTCAAGCCATCAGCACTCAAAAGAATCTCCAGGAATTGCTTCCCCAGATCACAGAAGTGATCAGTGAACAATTTGGCTTTTATCATGTCGGCATATTTTTGAATGATGCCATGAACAAATATGCCCAGTTGGCTGCTGCGAACAGTGCTGGCGGCAAACGTATGCTCAAACGTGGACATCAACTAAAGGTTGGAGCGCAAGGCATTGTAGGCTATGCAACCGGAATGAAAAGACCGCGCATTGCTCTCAACGTAGGTGATGACTCTGTGTACTTCAATAACCCAGACCTTCCTGAAACCCGTTCTGAAGTTGCACTTCCCCTCCTGGAAGCAGGAAATGTTCTAGGCGCATTAGATGTTCAAAGCACGGAACCGAATGCATTCACCGACAAAGACCTGGAAGCGCTCAACATTTTGGCTGAATTGGTCAGTATCGCCATCCAAAACGCTAAACTCTATGAAAAAATGGACAGGTCACTAGCTGAAGCTGAGGCGGCATCACGTCAGTTCTTCCGAGAAAATTGGAATCGCCTTGCAGATGAGTACCGGATCGCAGGATATAGGTATACTGCTGGTGGTGCTGCTCCTTTAAGTGCCATTGAAAGTGCTGATGAAAGTAGCCCGGCGTCTTCTGATAAAAAGCAGGTACAAGTCCCAATCATCATGCGCGGGCAGGAGATCGGTGAACTTTCTGTTTCCATACCCAAAAATGAAAACATCAAAGCTGACCAGATGGATCTAATCAAAGCTGTGGCCGACCGTGTAGCGGTTATTGCAGAAAATGCCAGATTATTCGATGAAACCACCCGTCGTGCTGAACGTGAGCGACTGGTAACAGATATTACAACGAAGATCCGCGGAACCAACGATCCACAAGCCATGATCGAAACTGCGATCAAAGAGTTGCGAGACGCACTTAAGGTTTCTCGCGTTGAGATCGTCCCTCAAAAGAACAAATCGATGGACCGTTAGTTTTTAAGGAAACGAGGAATAATACATGACCAAAACCATAGCCGTGTCAAATGAAAAAGGCGGCGTCGCCAAAACTACAACAGTGCTTTCCCTTGGGGCAGCACTGGCGGAGCTTGGCAATCGCGTCCTTCTCATCGACCTGGATGCACAAGCAAACCTTACTCTTGCACTCGGTCTTGAACCCGGTGAAACCGAATTGACATCGAGCAATATCATGCTCGATAACGAATCGATCCTTAATGTTCGCCGCAAAACAGAGATATCCAATCTCGATCTAATTCCCTCAAGCTCTCGAATCGAAACTTCCGAGCAATATTTACCGGTGCGTACGAATTACACAACCATTCTTCAGCGTGCCATTCAAACTTCAGGTTTGCCGTATGATTTTATTGTGTTGGATTGCCCACCAGCATTGGGAGCCATAACCCGTAATGCCCTTGCCGCTGCAAATTTACTCCTCATTCCCACACAGGCAGAATATTTCTCCGCATATGCATTGCGGAATATGATGGGTCTAATCCGGCGCACGCGTGAAATGGATAACCCAAATCTCTCTTATCGTATCCTAGTCACCATGCTCGATCGTCGCAACCGCACCCATCGCAACATTCATGAACAGCTCCGTTCTACATTTGGTTCGGGCGTTTTTAATACCGTCATAGAATTGGATACCAAACTTCGAGAAAGTCCGATCGCGGGGCAGCCCATTACCCATTACAAGTCTGCTGCTCGTGGTTCCACCCAATATCGTGTCCTTGCTCAGGAATTAATGGAATATGCCAAAGAAACCGAAAATCAACAAGCGTCTTGACGATCTATTTAAGGATGTCAAGCCTGAGGAACATGCCAAGGGCAAAGCTACCAAGCCCAAAGTCCAGAAGGATGCGCCCCCCCCGCCTCCAGCGGACCCCAAGCCTGCTCCTCCAGCCCAATCTGCTGCCAAGCCGGTAAAGACGACCCGTCGTCAAACGGGCACGCTTACACTTCCCTCTGAATTCGTCACGCCAAAAGCAACCGATTCGAAGTCTGCTTATGCAACGACCATTCAATTAGGTGAAGAAGAATGGGCAACCTTGCGCTTGGTGGATGATCAAGAGCGCACTTTTTCAACAGATGAACAATTGCTCATACGACAAGTAACTGACCAATTATCCTTAGCGCTTGAAAATGCCCGTTTATTTCAGGAAACACAAAGACGCGCACAGGAGCTTGAGATTGTCAACAAAGTCGTATCTTCAGTGGCGAGTTCTCTTGACCTGAGGAATACATTACAAAGTGTTGCAGATAATCTTGTTAGCTTGTTATCAGCCCAAAATGTGGGCATTGCGCTGATCAATACTGAGAAAACCCACCTTATCCTCACCGCAGAAGCATTTTCAACTTTTGAACCTTCTACTGGTATTGGTTTACTTATTCCCATTCATGGCAATCTGGGTACTGAAGAAGTTATTCGTACTCGTAAACCATTATTCATCAAGGATGTAGACAACAATCCCCTTGCTGAGCCGATCCGGGATATTCTTCAACAGCGTGGAACAAAGAATCTTTTACTTCTGCCATTGGTATCGGAACAAGATGTGATCGGTACGATTGGTGTCGCATTCTATGATGCGAACCGAGTGATCGCACAAGATGAGCTACGCATTCTGGAAACCATTGTGGCTCAGATCGCTGCTGCGGTACAAAAGAACAGATTGTTCACCCAGGTCGAACAATCTGAAACGAACTTCCGCGCCCTCTTTTCAGCTATGGAAGATGTGGTGTTGGTTATTAATCGCGATGGGCGTTACATACAGATCGCTCCGACCAACCCGTCCTTGTTGGTACGTCCACCTGCCGATATGCTTGGCAAGACCTTCCATGAACTCTTGCCCCCTGATATTGCAGATATATTTTTATCCAAGGTCCATGAAGCATTGGACAATCCAGGAAAAGTCCAATTCGAATACGAGTTGGCGATCGCTGGTCAACTATTCTGGTTCCTGGCTACGTTGACAAAGCTGGATGAGCAAAGCGTCTTCTGGGTGGCAAGAGATATTACCGAGCGAAAAAAATCAGAAGAAGCCATCCAACGTAGAAATGAATATCTAGCGGTTTCTGCTGAGATCGGGAAATTGGTCACCTCGATCCTTGACCTGAACACGATCTTTGCCAGAACTGTAAACCTTATTACCGAACGGTTCAATGTGTATCATGCGGCCATTTTCATCGTAGAAGAGACGGGTTTCAATGCGATATTGAAAGAAGCCACCGGTGCAGCTGGCGCAGAGATGAAAAAGCATGAGCACTCTCTTCAATTGAACAACAAATCGATTGTGGGTACGGTAGCTTCAACAGGGCAGGTTATTGTGGT
>SXGT01401313.1_pt1 | contig 28861 bp, 21 predicted proteins | sample 3176221 | NCBI WGS metagenome assembly SXGT01 (sample SAMN11356862, study PRJNA531348) | freshwater metagenome | isolation source: freshwater sample F1-120 | place: China: Fuxian Lake, Yuxi | collected 2017-12-25 | reverse complement strand
CGGGGAGGTCGAGCACCCGGTCGGCGTAGTCGAAGACCGAGGCGTAGCCGAGCTCGGCGTAGAGGCGGCGGTCGGCCAGCTCGGCCAACAGGACCGCGAGTTCGTGCTCGGCCTGGCGGTGGACGCGCCGGTTGTCGAGGAGGCGTGCATGCAGGTTCGTGGCGGCTTCGATTCGCATGAAGACCCGGTATCACGACGATTTTGGCCCAGAATTCATGGCGCCAGGATGCGTCCCGGCGCACTCGGGAGGGGCGCGAAGGCCGTCGGGCGCGGCGGATGCGTCCTGGGGGCATCGACGGGCGAGTGAGGGGCCCTGGCGAGCGGGTCCCGGCCCCCCTTGGAACGCCCCGCGAAAACCGCCGTGGAGCGGTCGAAGAGTTTATTTTCGTGCCCCACGTGGGGCGCCGGCGTTCGCGAGAGGCCGCCGGACCTTGTCTGGCGCGAGCATGCAGACCCGTCGGCCCGCCGTTGGGTCGGGCATGTCCACCCGCGCCCGCTGCGTCGGACCCGAGCTCGGCTCGCGGGGATCGCGCCCTCATCGACGGCCACCTCGCCGCTCCGGCGGCTCCGGCGCCACTCACGCGAGCTGTGAAACTCTGCCGCGCCACCCTGGAGAAACCGTTGGACCTCGTTGATCAGCTTCGCGCCCTCTCGTCCCGAATCCCCACCTTGCAGGCCCATACCCGCACGGAGGAAGGAACGAAACATGCCATGGTCCTGCCGTTCATCGCGGCGCTTGGCTACAACGTGTTCGACCCGACGGAGGTGGTGCCGGAGTTCGTGGCTGACGTCGGCATCAAGAAGGGCGAGAAGATCGACTATGCGATCATGCGGGACGGCAAGCCGATACTCCTCATCGAGTGCAAGGGGGCGGGTTCGAACCTGGATGCGGAACACGCCAGCCAGCTCTTCCGCTACTACCATGTGACCAGCGCCAGGATCGGAGTGCTGACCAACGGCATCGTCTACCGCTTCTTCACGGACCTCGAAGAGAGCAACAAGATGGACACCAAGCCATTCTTGGAGGTCAACCTCCTCGACCTGCACCCCTCGCAGATCGAGGAGATCAAACGATTTTCAAAGTCGGCGTTCAACATGGAGGACGTGCTCAGTGCCGCGGTGGAGTTGAAGTACACCAAGGAGATGAAGCGCCTCCTCTCCGAGCAGATGGAGGCTCCGTCCGAGGAGATCGTCCGCTTCTTCACGGGGCGTGTGTACAGCGGCTCGAAGACCCAGAAGGTGATGCAGCAGTTCACCGACATCACCAAGCGGGCGCTGAACCAGTTCGTGAACGAGCGCATCAACGAGCGCCTCAAGTCCGCCCTGGGACCGGACTCGCCGACGGTGGAGGCATCGAGGTCCATCCAGCCCACAGCCTCCGCCTCGGCCCTCGCCCCGGCGGAGCTGACCGCCTCCGAAGAGGCCAAGGTCGTCACGACCGATGACGAGCGCGAGGGCTTCATGATCGTCCGCGCAATCCTCTGCGGCACGGTCGACCCGAAGCGCGTCGCACTTCGGGACGCCTCCACCTACTGCGCCATCTTGCTCGACGACAACAACCGCAAGCCGATCTGCCGGCTGCGGTTCAGCGCGAGCAAGAAGCGGGTTGGCATGTTCAATGCAGAGAAGGTGGAGGATGTCGCGGACATCGCCGAGCTCAGCGATCTGTACCAGCACGCGGAGCGTCTCCGGGCGACGGTGCTCGGCTACGACAAGAAGTAGCGCCTGGCGTTGGGCACGCGTGCCGTAGGCGAACGCCCCCCTCCGGTGACCAGCGCCCGCAGGACGGCAAACTCAGGCCCTACGCCAACCAGCCGGCGCCGCGCATCTGCTCCACGATGAGCGGCACGGTGACCGCCAGCCCCTCCTCGTCGCAGTGGCCGTCGTCGAAGAACAACGCTTCGCGCACGGTGGCGTCGCTCTCGAAGCGGTCGTAGAACGCGCGCGGGAGCCCGTGGGGCGCGGCGGCGCCGCTGACGAGGCGCTCGTCGGCCTCGCCGCGGACCATGTGCCAGGTGCGGCCCTCGACGAGCATCCGCGCGCCCCGCTTGCCCTGCGCCGCGCGCACCCCGGGCGTGAGGTCGAAGACCGGGATGTCGGGGAGCTGGGCCCGCAGGCCCGCCACCTCGTCGTCCCACACGTCGCACCCGTGAGGATCGAACTGGCTGACCGGCGGCAGGAGCACCATGATGCGCACCCCGGGCAACGCCCGCTGCGCCGCGCGCACCGCCGACGCGTACTCGGCGTAGGGGTTGGGCATCGGCGGGAGCCGCCGGGTGAAGAACACCCCGCTGAGGCCGAGCTGCGGCGCCGCGTGCTCGAGCCACGCTTTCATGTTCTCGAGCGCCTGTCCCGGCACGCCGGCGTTGAGGACCTCGGCGCGGTGGCCCCCGGCGCCCAGCGCCGCCTCGAGCTGCGCGGGCCAGGTGCGGTCGTCGGGGACGCCCCACCCGAAGGTGGTGCTGTCGCCCACGCCCACGTAGCGCTTGACCCCCGCCGCGGGGGCGCTGCCGTGCCGATCGCCGCGCAGGCGCCGGGACGACGTGGACACGGTGAACTGGCGCACGCGCGTGATGCCGCCGCCGCGACCGGACTCGCCGAGCTCTTCTTTGTCGTGCGGGCGGTCGGGCACCTGCATGAGCGCACCGTCGAGGTCGGGCAACAACCACGAGCTGACCCCCACCTCCGGCCACTCGCCGGTGATGCGCTCGGAGACGAGCCCCCCGGTGCGCCGGTAGCGCTGGTAGGCCACGCCCCCCGCAACCGCGCCCACGGCGACGGCGGCCGAGCCCGCCTTGAGCAACGTGCGCCGCGACCACATCACATCACCCCGAAGCGGTAGGTCTTGGGCAGCAGGTTTTCTGGAGGTTGATCCCAGTACAACCACACGAGCACGGCGACCACCACCGCGGCGGCGCCGCCCACCCAGATGAGCATGTCCTTCTGCGTGTCGGTCACCACGGCCGGATAACCCACCCGTGCGCTACGTTCCCGCCGATGCGCCGCGCGCTCCGCAACCTGCTCTTCAGCCTGGTGCTCGCCGCCGGGGTGCTCGGCGCCGCCGAGGCCGTGCTCCGCGTCGCGGGCGTGCCCGACCCCGGCCTGTACGCGGGCGACATCGGCTCGGTGTGGACCCTCCGGCCCGGCCTCGCCGACCACGAGGTCCCGTTTCGCGAGCGGGGCACCACCTTCCGGGTGCGCACCAGCTCGGTCGGCTACCGGGGGGCCGAGCCCGCCCGCGGGGCGGTGGTCTGCCTCGGCGACTCGACGACGTTCGGCTGGGGGGTCGAGGAGGACGAGGCCTGGCCGGCACGCCTGGGCGCCGCCCTCGGCGAGCCCACGGTCAACGGGGGGGTGCCGGGCCACTCCACGCACCAGGGCCTCGCCACGCTCGACACCGCCCTCGACCTGGCGCCCAGCCGCGTGGTCCTCGCGTGGTTGGTGCGCGATGCCGAGCTCGCTGCCGCGCCCGATCGGGTGCGCGCCGCTGCGCCCAGCCGCGCCCCCGACCTGGCGCTGGTGTCGCTCTTGCGGAGCCTCCGCCCCGCGCCCCCGCCGGTCGCGGGGACCACCCCGCGGGTGCCCGCCGAGGACTACCTGGCCAACCTCCGCGAGGTCGTGTCCCGGGTGCGGGCGGCGGGCGCCGAGCCGCGGGTGCTCGCCTTCCCGATGCTCGATCCGCCACGGGCGCACCTGCGCGCGCTCGAGGTCCTGGCCACCGACGTGCCGGTGCTCACCCCGTCGTTCCCCGCCAGCGCCTTCTTCCCCGAGGACCCGATCCACCTCACCGCCGAGGGCAATGCCGCGCTGGCGACGTTGGTCGCCGACTGGCTGCGCTCCCCCGGCGCCCTGCGCGACCCGCACGCCCCCCACGACTGACGATCAGCGCGTCGCCGCCTCGGTCGGCGCCGCCTCGAGCCGCTTCCGCAGGAACAACATCAGCACCGGAGCGGCGATGGTCATGAGCCCGACCACCAACCACAACTGCGTGCTGTCGCGCGGCCCCTCGGCCGGGCACCAGCGGGCCAGCATGTAGCCGCTCAGCCAGCCCACGACCGGCTTGGCCAGAAACAGCGGCACCTCGGACAGGCCCATGTACGAGGACTCCCGGCCCCGCGGCGCGATGGTGGCCGTGTACTCGTACAACCGCGGCGACCACAACGCTTCGCCGAGCGAGAGCGTCACGATGAAGATCACACTCGCTTCGACCGAGGTGGAAACGGCCATCGCGAACACCGACAGCGCCGACAGGAGCGCCCCCGCCACGATCACCGGGTACGGCCGCATGTGGCGGGTGAGCGCCGTGACCACCGGTGTCAGGAGGATGATCATGGCCGGGTTGATCGACCAGTACCACGCAAACGGGAACTCCTCCCCGAACTCGCGCAGGGTGTACTTCGGCCACGTCAGGTGGGCATGCTGGAAGATGAGCCGAACGAACGTCAACAACGCCACAAAACTCATGAAGAGCCAGAACGCCCGTTCGCGGGTGACTTCGCGCGCGATGGCCAACGGGTTGGCCGCCGGACCGGCGTCCCGCGGCGGGTCGCGCAACAGCGACGCAAGGCCGAGGTTGCCCACCGAACACACGAAGCCCACCAGGAAGACCATCTGCGAGCTGGAGAAGTGATGCCCCGCCACGTCGGCGCCCGCCTTGAACCACTCCCGGAACTCGGAGATGAGCGGGCCTTGCGACAACGACCCGAGGTTCATGATGACGTAGTACAACGAGAAGGCGAACGACACCGTGGCCGGCGTGGTGTAGGCGCGGACCGCGGCGTTCATCGTCGGCTTCATCGAGGCGATGCCCCAGACCGACACCGCGAGCGCGACGTAGATCTCGGCCGGCCCGCCCGAGAACGCCAAGAGCCCCCGGCCGACCGCGGTGGACGCCGCCGCGATGAGCAGCGCCTTGCGTACGCCCATGGAGTCGGCGATGAACCCGGCGAAGAAGACGACGAGCGAGATCGCGGTGGTCCACGTTCCGGCCACGCTCCCCGCCCCCTCGTCGGAGTAGGCGTGGTCGTCGCTGAGGAAGATGACCAACAGCGAGTACACCGTGAAGTAGGCGACCGACTCCAGGAACTTCATCGCGTAGATGATCCACAGCTCGCGGGGGGCGGCCGCGAGGGCACGAAGGTCGGCGGAGAGGTTCGACATCCCGCCGCCATAGCGTGTCGGGGCGGCGCGCCGCGACCGTCCCGAGAGGATCTGGGGCGGGCGCGCGCCGCGGCGTAGGTGCGACCGAAACCGGAAGCGGGCGTCGGCATCGCGGGGACGTGCTCCTCCAGCTCCTCACCGCGTGTGATGCCACCGACACGGCCGACCCGACCGAGGTGCGCCTCGCCGACGGATGCACGCCGGGCACCCCGGCGGTCGACCCGCTGGTCGAACGTTCCGCGTTGTCGGTCACCTCGGCCGAGCCGGGGCAGCCGTTCATGGAGCTGGTCGAGGTCGACCTCGTCGACGACGTCGCCTGGGCGGTCGGCCAGGGCGGCCTGCTCGTCGCCGGTCTGGACGACGCGGGCACCCTGACAGAGCGACACCGCGACCCCGGGATGGGCCGCCACCACCGCGTCGAGCTCGCCGGCGACGCGGTGGCGTTGGCGCACCGCGACGCCGGGCTGGAGCTGCGCGCCCAGGCCGATCCGGGCACGACGGGCGCCACCCGGACGGGCCCGGGGGCGGAGGGCATGGCCGCGGTCGGAGACCGCCTGTACGTGGCCGACCGGACGCGCGGGCTGGTGGTGTACCGCGTCGGCACCGCGGACGCCCTCGAGGAGATCGGCGTGGTGGCCGGGGCCGCCGCGACGTGGGAGCTCGCGGCGGCGGGAGGTGTGCTCTACGGGGCGGACAACTCGCTCGGCCTGGTCGCCTGGGACCTGGCCGACGCCGACGCGCCCGTGTACCTCGGCGCCCTCGGTGCGCCGGGGGGCGCGCTGGACGTCGACTTCGAGGCCGGCGTCGTGTACGTCGCGCGCGGCGCCGCGGGGGTGGACGTGTACGACGCCGACGATCCGACCGCGCCCACGCTGGCGACCACCCTGGACGTGGGCGGGAGCGCCGTCTCCGTGGCGGCGAGCGCGGGCTGGCTGTGGGCTGCCGACCACGAGTCGGTGCAGGTCTGGCGCACCGAGGACCCCCCGGCACCCACGCCGTTTGCGCACCAACGCACCCGGCAATTCGCCCTCGCGGTCGACGCCGACGGCCCGAACGCCGTCGTGGGGGACTGGGGCTACCTCGAAGCGTGGTCGGTCGACTCGGGCGGGGTCGGTCCGGCGTTGGACCTCGACGTCGACGCACTCCGCGCGGCCGCGGGCGAGGCCACGCTCACCCTGACCAACCGGGGCGCAGGGCCCTTGGAGCTGCGCGGCGCCGAAGCCTTCGGCGCGGAGGTCTGGGCCACCTCCGCCGCGCTAGACCCAGGCGAGTGGGGCACGGTGTCGGTGCGGTGGTCGGGGGCGGCGCCGAGCGAGCTGTGCCTCGCGACCAACGACCCGGACCTTCCCACGCTCACCCTCCCGATCGGCGCGGCCCCCACGCCGCCGGTGGGGGAGCCCGCGCCGGACTTCACCCTGCCGGTGCTCGACGGCGGGACGGTGCGACTGTCCGAGCAGCTCGGCCACCCCGTGGTCCTGGCCTACTTCGCCACCTGGTGACCCGTGTGTCCGTCCGAGGTCTCGGACATCGACGACAACGTGTGGGCCCGGTACCGCGACGCGGGCGTGGTGGTGTGGGCGATCGCCTCCGACGATCCGGAGGACGCCGTGCGGGCGTTCGCCGACGCGCTGGCCTTGGAGCTACCCCTCCTGCTCGACGAGGGCGGCGCCGTGAAGGCCAGCTACCCGCAGACGATGGCGTTTCCGACGGCTGCGTTCCCGCAACTCTGGGTGGTCGGCACCGACGGCCGCATCGCGTACGTCGCCAACGAGTACGAAGCGGGCGAGCTCACCGCCGTCCTCGAGGCCGAGCTCGCGGGGGAGTAGTGCCCGCACGAGGGCGGCGCGCCACGCGCCGGACCCCGCCCGACGCGCGGACGGTCGCGGCGGGGCGCCCGGGAGCGCCGGTCAGTACACCGCCAACCGGTAGAACGTGGTGGTGATGTAGTCCGCCATGTACAGGTACCCGTCGGTCCCGACCGTGCACGAGCCGTTGTTGCCATGGTCGACGGGGAAGGACGTGATCGTCGCCCACGCGTCGGAGCCCATGTCGTACTGCCACAACGAGGTGCCGCTGGAGCCGCCGGCGGTGTAGAGGTGCCCCGACCAGTCCCCACAGAAGATGTCGTTGTGGAACCCTTCGGGGTGCGGCGTCATCGTGGTGAAGGCGTGCGTGGACGCGTCCATGCGGTACAGCGGGCCGGTGGAGAAGCCGCCGAAGTACACCGCGTCTTCGGTGGGGTCGTACGCGAGGCGGGTCTCGTAGAGGCTGCCGTGGCCGTGGTTGTAGTAGGACACCGTGTCGGTCGCGACGTCGTACTCGACGATGTTGCCCGCGCCGGTGTGGCCCCAGATGTGACCGTCGCAGTCGGCCACCGTCTGGTTGTAATCGTCGCTCCCGGTGAAGGTGGCCATCGAGGTCCAGGTGTCAGCGGCGATCTCGTACTTGTAGACGTTGCCACAACGCATCATCCACAGGTCGCCGTCGTAGGGCGCCATGCTGTTCCACGTGCCGGTGCACGGGGTGCTCGACGACACCGACGTCCACGTGTTCGTGGCGGGGTCGTAGTAGCTGAGGTTGCTGCCATACGCGTTCCAAACGTAGTCCATGTCGTCGCCCTTCCAGGTCATGAGCGAGAACAGGTAGTTGGGGGCGTTGGCCAGCCGCGACCAGGAGGTGCCGTAGGTGCCGCTGAGGCCGGGGCTGTCGCAGCTCCCGGTGCCGATGGTGACGCTGTCGCTGCCGGTGGCGCCGGACACGGTGCCGTCGTCGGGCGTCACGGTGCACGTCCACACCTCGCCCCGGTCGGTGACACTGCCGGGGATGGTGTCCCCGGTCTCGTAGGTGGTGGTGGCGGCGGTGTAGGCCACCCCGTCGACCGTCCACGCGAAGCTGTAGGTGATGACGTCGCTGGTGTCGGCGTCGGCGCTGTCAACGGTGACCTCGCACAACAGGTCGTCGGACGAGGACGGGCTGTCGGGGGTGACATCGACGGTGGGGGCGGTGGGGACGCTGTTGTCGACGGTGACCGAGGCGCTCACCGGCGCGCCGTAGTCGCTCCCGTCGTAGGGGGTGACGGTGACGGTGACCGTGTCGCCCACGTCGAACCACGTGCTCCCGGCGAGGCCCGAGGCCGTGGCCGTGGTGGCCGTGCCGTTGATGGCCCAGGCGTAGCTGTAGCGGACCGTGTCGCCGTCGGCGTCAGTGGAGCTGACCGCGGTGCTCAGTGTGTCGTCGGTGTCGGGCGGGTTGGGCGAGAGCGTGACCGACACGATCTCGGGAGCGGTGTTGCCGATGACGAGGCTGTCGCTCAGCGCCGTCCCGGTGTCGGTGCCGTCGTCGGGGGTGACCGTACACGACACCGTGTCGCCCGAGCCGAAGGCGCCGGCGAGCGTGGTGCCGGTGCCGACGGCGGTGCCGTTGACCTCCCACACGAGCGTGGACGCGTCGGCGTCGCCGTCGGCGTCGGCCCAGCCCGTCCACGTGCAGGTGAGCGTGTCGGCGGCGCCGGCCGGATCGGGGGTGATGGCGACCGAGGTGAGGGCCGGCTCGGAGTTCCCGATGGTCAGGGCGGCCGTACCGGAGGGACCGTCGACCAGGCCGTCGTTGGGGGTGACCTCGACCTGCCAACGGTCCCCGCGGGTGGTGGCGGACGCGGGGAGGATGGCGCTGGTGCTCGCCGTGGAGGCCGCGCCGTCCACGCTCCAGGCGTAGGTGTAGGTGATGGGATCGCCGTCGGGATCGGTGCTCGGACTGTCGAGGTTCGCGGTGAGCGCGTCGTCGGTGAGCGCAGGGTCGGGGCTCAGCGAGACCGTGGGGGCCGAGGGCGCCCCGTTGACGTGGATGTCGAAGCTCTCGCGCGTGTAGAGCCCCGAGGTGTCGGTGACGGTGACGAGGATGGTGTGCGCCCCGGCGCTCAACCCGCTCTCCGAGAAGAGGATGCGGCCGCTCGGGTCGGCGCCCTCCAGCGAGAAGGTGCCGTCGAGCGTGCTCACCCACGCGACGGTCAGGTCCTCGGCGTCGTCCTCGGCGTCGACCACGTCGGCGTCGAAGACGATGCCCTCGCCCTCCTGGTACACGTCCTCGTCGAGCGGGAGGTTGACCACGATCTCGGGCGGGCTCGAGACGATGAGCTGGATGAAGTCCGAACAGACCAGTCCCAGCTCGTCGGTCGCGGTGAGCGAGACCGTGTGCGTGCCGGAGGTCAACGTGGCGGTGCTCAACACCACGTCGCCGATGCTGTCGGGGAGGCTCGTCCCGAGGAGGCCGTCCTTGTCGCTGGTCCAGGTCACCGTCAACGCGGGCGCGCCGATGTCGACGTCGCCGACACGCCCCTCCAACGACACGGCGTCGCCGAGCTGCGCGTAGCTGCCGTCGTCGGGGGCGGTGATGCCGCACGTCGGGGCGGTGTTGGGGGGGCCGACCTCGAAGACGACCGAGTCGGTGGCCGCCTTCCCGGTGGTGTCGGTGACCGTGAGGGTGAGGTAGTGTTCGCCCTCGGCGAGGCTGCCGGCCGCGGTGGCGTGGCCCGCCGCGTCGACCGCGGTCGCGATGTCGAGCGCCCCGGCGAGGCTCGACTCCCACGCGAGGGTGAGCTCGGTGGGCGCGTCCTCGGCGTCGCCCACGAGCGCTTCGAACGTGATGAGGCGGTCGGAGTAGTACACCCCGTCGGTGACCGGGGAGAGCAGCTCGACCGTGGGGGCGTCGGTCGGCACGACGACCAGCGAGAGGTGGTCGTCACCCCGCTGGTTGTCGTCGTCGGTCACCACGAGGGACACGCTGATGTCGTCGGGCGTGAGCGCCGCTTCGCAGGTGGACACGCCGTCGTCGCCGACGGGGGCCGCCGCGCACAGCTCGCGCACGTTGGTGCTCCACACCGCGCTCAGGCGCTCCGGCGGGTCGTCGTTGTCGATGGCGGCGCCTTGCAGGCGCTGCACCTGGCCCTCGAGCACCGTCGCGCCGTCGCCGTGCGAGAAGATCTCGACCTCGGGCGCGTAGCGCGTGACCGTGAGCGTGTTGTCGGTACAGCCCACGACCCACAGCAGGACCAGGGAGACGCGCATGGGGGAACCTCGCGCGCGACGATACCACAACTGCCCGGTTTCTACGCCAGCGCCGCCTCGATGACGTCGGGGACGTCGGCCCCGGCGAGGGCCAGCAACGTGGCGCCAAGGTGCGCGGTGCCGAGGAGCGTCCCGCTCGACGAGGGCTCCCCGGTGCGCAAGTCGGTGGCGCGCCCGAGCAGGTTGTCGTCGAAGCCGCCGACGACGCGGCCGCCCGCGACCCCCGCCCCGATGAGCATCGCGGAGGTGAACGTCCAGTGGTCCTTCCCCGCCGTCGCGTTGAGCCGCGGGGCGCGCCCCATCTCGGAGATCACCACCAGCGTGGTCTCGTCGGCGAGGCTCCCGCCGCCGGCCCCCGGCCGCGCGTCGAGCTCGGCGCACAGCTCGACGAGGTCGGAGAACAGGCGCTCGTAATGTTGATTCTGCTGGTCCATGTCGGAGTGGTTGTCCCAGCCGACGTCGAACTCCCCGCCGTGGCGGACGATGGCGGTGCGCGAATAGCCCCGCTCGAAGCAGTCCAGCGCCAGGGCGAGGCGGTCGGCGGTGCTGCTGTCGGCGGAGACGACGCCGAGGTCGAGGTCGTCGATGGCGAAGACCTCGGCGAGCTGCTCCTGCGCGGCGACGAGCCCCTCTGCGACCACGCGCGTACGCCCGGCGCCGGCGGCCGCCGCGAACGTGCGGGCCCGCGCGGCCCGGAAGCGCGCCACCGCCGCCGCCGCCGGGTCGGCGAGGGGGTCGAGCCCCGCGTCGCTCAGCGCGCTGCCGTCGAGCAACCGCCCGATCTGACCGTCGCTCCCCAGCCGCACCACCGCGGAGGTGTGCTCCGCGGTGAACGCGGGACCGGAGACCACGAGGTGCGGAAGGAGCAAGCCCGACGACTCCGCGGCGATCTGGCTCGGCCAGTCGTCGGCGTCGGTCGCGGAGGTGCCGGTCAACAGGAGCCGCTTGCAGCGCTCGTGCGTGACGCTCCGCACCTCGAGCCCGTGGATCATGCACGTGCGGTCGGCGTAGGCCCGGAAGAAGCGGTCGACCGTCCCGAGGCGCGGGCTCAGCACGTAGGGGATGCCGCCGACCTCGCCCGCTTCACCGTCGGGGTTGCCCTCGATCCCGGCGCTGTCGTAGGCCGGGTAGAGCGCCCAGGTCGGGTCCCACCCGCCGTCGGTGAACAGGAACAAGAACTTGCGCTCGGGCGCCGCCGCGAACGCCCGGCGGGGGACCAGGAGCGGCAGTGCAGCGAGCTGCAAGAGGGTGCGGCGGCTGAGCGACATCAGTAGGTCACGAACAGGGGGTCCTGGAACATGGCGGCGAGGAGCGCCGTCCACGCGGTCTCCGGGTCGGAGGTGGCCGCGACCTCGGCCCACAACGCGCCCGCCTCTTCGCGCCACGCCGCGTCGGCGCGCACGGCGTACAGGCGCCAGTGGAGCGCGTCGAGCTCGGCGGTGAACGCCGCGTCGCCCGGCACGTCGCCGCCGTCCACGTGCTGGAAGACCCGCTCCGGTGCGTCGGGTGTGCCGAGCGTCGCGGCGACCGCGGCCGCGGCGGCCTCGGCCGCGCGTTGAGTGGTGAGCACCCACGTCAACGACGGGGTGGCCTGGACCGCCGTGAGCGCGTTTCCGTCGACCCCGCCACCGAGCACCCGGAAGCCGGTGGTGTCGTTGTCGAGCTGGTCGGCCCCGCCCTCGACCCAGCGCAGCGCGGCGAGGTCTTCGTAGACCGAAGCGTACAGGACCGCGTCCATCAGTCGCGCGGTCGACTCGGCGGCGAGCTGGGCTTCGTCGGCATCGGGCCCGTGCCCCCCCGCGCGGTACACCTCCCCGTCGGTGAGCACCCGCAACATCGGCTTGACGCGCCCGTCGGCGACCAGCGCCCCCCGCAGCGCGTCGATCCGTTCGAAGTCGTCGGCGCCCGGCTCGCGCGCCCAGTACATCCCCGCGAACGACTCGGCCGCGCAGCGCCAGAAGCGCGGGTCGGCCGCGATCTGCTCGCCGAGCTGGCCGAGACCGTCGACCGGGAGCCCGTAGTAGCCGGGCGCGTGGCCGATGAGCGTCTGCCCGAGCTGTTCGCGCTCGGGGTGGTACGACTCCATCTCGACCGCGTTGTATTCGTTGGCCACCCAGAACCCGAAGAGTGCGCTCGCCATCGGGTCGAGCGCGGCGTGACACCCGAGGCAGTAGGGGTTGTTCGCCAGGGCCGATTGGATGCCGTCGGCGTCGACCAGCGCCACCTGGCCCGACAACTCCACCGGACGCGCGAGGAAGTCCTCGCACAACAACAACCGCGCGATGACCGCGGCGCGGCCGCGGTTGTAGTTGGAGACGGTGGAGTAGTAGCGCCACCACAGGCCGTTGGTCGCCAGCACCCCCGCCGCGGGCCGCCCGTCGAGGTAGCGGGCTTCGCCCCACCCCTCGGCGTCGTCCAGGCGCTCCAAGGGCCAGGACGACATCATCTCCGGGCTGGCCATCGTGGTGCTGCCGGTGACCACCTCCTGCCAGGCGCGGTCCTCGGCCACGACGTGGGCCATGACGCGCAGCGGCTCCTCGCCGACCGAACGCTCCCACGGGTACTCGAGCTCCTTGGCCGCCAGCTCCGGGTACTCGACGTGCTTGAGCAGGAAGTCGTCGACCCGGGTGTGCCACCGCTCGGCGAGCTTGAGCACCAGCCGCTCTTCGAACGCCGGATCGTCGAGCAAGGCGTCGCGGAGGGCCTGCATCTCCGCCTCGTCGGCCGACTCGGCGCGATCGAGCTCGGCGACCGAGGGCAGGGTTCCCCGCAAGTCGAGGCTCATCCGGCGCAAGAGCCGCGGCCCCGAAAGCGGGACCAGCGCCGTGTCGAGCGGCTCGGTTGCGCACGCGCCGAGGAGGAGCAGCATCATCCGGCGACCCCCTGGCTGCGGCGGATGACGTCGTCGAGCGCGGGCAACATCGGCACACACGCCCGCCCGAGCTCGGCGCCGCCGTAGGACACGGTGCCACATCCGTCGTCGGTGCCGTCGAGCACCATGCGGTACCAGGCGCCGCCGGGGTCGCGGAGCCGGAGCTCGCCCTCGAGCACCTGCTCGCCGAGCGCGATGTCGAGCCACAGATCGGTGTCGGCGATGCCGTAGCTGCCCTCGACCGCGACGCTCCCGGGCCCGAACGTGATCCACAACGCCATGCCCGGCAACGGCGCCATCCACGGCGTTGCGGAGCCCTCGTAGCCCCAGGTGCCGGTCATCGCGTAGGTGAGGCCCACGCCGTCGCTCGCCCGCTCGAGCTCACCCGCACACTCGAAGCGCTGCCCGGCGGCGTCCTCGATGAAACAGTCGCCGTAGAACTCGTAGTCTCCGTTTTCGCCCGCTTCCATCCCCGACACACCCGAGTACGTCCACCCCTCGAGGCTGGTGCACGTCGAGACCACCAGCGTCAGGTCGTAGTCGCCCGCCCGCGTCGGGCACAGCTCGTCGGCCCCTTCGAACATCGTGAGGAACTCGGCGAGGACCGTGTCCGGATCGGGCAGGCCGAGCTCGAAGGCCGCCGCCAGCTTCGCCGCCGCCGCTTCGGCGGTCCACGCCGGGTCGGGCGGCGGGCTCACCTCGGACGTGGCCGTGTCCCACACCCGCGGTTCGGGGGAGTCGGTGGGTGCGGAGCAGGCGAAAAGCCACAGCATGGCGGCCCCACCATAGCACCCGGCGGGGCGCGCGCCGGTGAGATCGAGGTCAGGACGGTCCCGGCGCGCCCCCCTCCTCGTTGCCTCCCCGCCTACTCCGCCGCGGCCGCCGCCGACCGCCCGGCCACGCGCCCGCTGAGAACCACCGCGGTCAACGAACCGGTGAAGCCGTAGTCGCCCACCAGCGACCCCCCGGCCATTCCGGACACCTCGCCCGCGGCCCACACCCCCTCCAGCGGGGCGCCGTCGGCCCGCAAGACACGCCCGTCGACGTCGGTGTCGACACCGCCGAAGTTCTTGGCGACGCTCACCCCCAACGGAACGGCGAAGTACGGGGGCGTCGCCAGCTCGTTCCCGGGCTGGGCGAGCTCGGTACGGTACGGATCTTCGCCGAGGCCGAGCACCGCGTCGTTCCAGGTGTCGATCGTGGCGATCATCGTCTCGGCCGGCACGCCGATGTCGCCCGCGAGGCCGCCGAGCGTGTCGCCCGAGACCGCGATGCCGGCGGCCTCGAGCTGCGTGATCCCGTAGAGGGTGCCGGCGTCGCTCGGCCGGAAGTACTCGGTCTCCAAGAGCGACGCGTCGCCCACCAACCACACGGACGCCCCCGGCTGGTCCATGCGGGTACGCCCGACATGGAAGCTGTTGACCTGCCACTCGTCCGCGAAGCGCCGGCCTTCGAGGTTGAGCCACGGGTTCAGCGCCACCGCCGGGCTCACGATCTCCTCGTGGGGATCGGCGGGGTCGGCGTGGGCGTGGGCGTAGAAGCCGATGGCCTGCAGGTTCTGCGTGGCGGCACCGGCCGCCAGGAGCATGTCGAACCCCGCGCCGTCGGCCTCGGGCGCGGAGGCGTAGAGCAACACCTCGTCCGGGGTGTCCGGGTAGAGTTCCCGCACCTTCTGCAACTGGCGCAGGAAGCCGCCGGTGGCCACGATCACCGCCTCGGCGCCGAGGGTGTGGGTGCCGTCGGCGTCGGACCACGCGACCCCGACGACCCGATCCCCGTCGACCAGGAGCTCGTCGGCGGTGGCCCCCAAGCGGATGCGCGCCCCGGGAACCTGCGCCGCGAGCACGTCGACGAGGCCCTGGCCCCCGTTGGTGAGTGGATGGATCCGCGGGAGGGCGCCCCCCGACGGGTCGAGCTTGGGAGGGTCCCAACTCGCGCCGAAGCCCGCGAGCCAGTCGTGCACCTGGACCACGTTGTCGTCGGCGAATCGTAGGAACCACGGGTCCTCCGGGTCGCCGCCGGTGAGCTCGTGCCACTCTGCGCGCAGCGTGTCGGGCCCGTCCGCGATGCCCGAAGCCTCCTGCTCCGACGAGCCGGTGAACATCATCAACCCGCCCGCGTACCGCCCCGCGCCCCCGACCTCGGCCTCGCGCTCGAGCACCACGTAGTCGGCGCCCGCCGCTTCGAGCTCGATCGCGGCCGCGAGGCCGGCCGGACCGGCGCCCACCACCACCACGCCGACCCGCTCGTCGACGGAGCCGACCGGCGCGGTGTCGCCGGAGTCGCCGGAGTCGCAGCCGAGGAGGAGGAGCGCGGGGACGAACATCCCCGCAGGGTACCCCGGTTGACGAGTCCTTGACAAGCCGGGGGGTTAGACGGGCCGCCATGAACGCACGCTACATGAGCGCCGAAGAAGCGCTCGCCCTCGTCCAGTCCGGCCACCGCGTATTCATCCAGGGCGCCGCCGCCACGCCGATCCTGTTGGTGGAGGAGCTCGCGCGCCGCGCGCTGGAGCTGCGCGACGTCGAGGCGGTGCACCTGCACCTCGAAGGCGACGCCCCGCACGTCGCGCCCGAGCTCGCCGGGCACATCCGGGCCACGTCGTTGTTCACCGGGCCGAGCCTGCGCGAGGCGGTGGCCGCGGGCCGCGCCGACTACATGTCGGTGTTCTTGTCAGAGGTGCCCCTGCTCTTCCGGCGCGGCATCCTCCCGCTCGACGTGGCCCTGGTTCAGGTGTCGCCGCCGGACCGCCACGGGTATGTGTCACTCGGCACCTCGGTCGACGCCGCCAAGGCGGCCGTCGAGACCGCCCGCATCGTGATCGCCCTGGTGAACCCGCGCATGCCGCGCACCATCGGCGACGGCGCGGTGCACGTCTCGCGCCTGAGCGCGATGGTGTGGGCCGAGGTCGAGCTGCCCGAGCACGCCCCCGCCCCGATCGGCCCGGTGGAGGCCGCCATCGGCGGGCTGGTCGCGGGCCTCGTCGAGGACGGCGCCACCCTGCAGATGGGCATCGGCGCCATCCCCGACGCGGTGCTCGCCGCGCTCGGCGACCACCGGGAGCTCGGGGTCCACACCGAGATGTTCAGCGACGGGCTGTTGCCGTTGTTGGAGAAGGGCGTGGTCACCAACCAACACAAGGCGCGGCAACAGGGGCGCACGGTCACCTCGTTCGTGAACGGCACGCGGGCGCTCTACGACTTCGTGCACGACAACCCCGTCGTCGAGTTCCGCGAGTGCAGCTACGTCAACGACACCTCGGTGATCCGCCGGCACCCCAAGGTCACCGCCATCAACAGCTGCATCGAGGTCGACCTCACCGGCCAGGTGGTGTCCGACTCCATCGGCGAGCGCATCTACTCCGGAGTGGGCGGGCAGATGGACTTCATCCGGGGTGCGTCGTTGTCCGAAGGCGGCAAGCCCATCCTCGCGCTGCCGAGCGTCACCAGCCGCGGCGCGTCGCGCCTGGTGCCGCAGATCCACGCCGGGGCCGGCGTCGTGACCACGCGCGCGCACGTGCACTACATCGTGACCGAATACGGCGTCGCCCACCTGTACGGCAAGACCTTGCGCCAACGGGCCCAGGCGCTCGCGGCCATCGCCCACCCCGACCACCGCGAGGACCTCCTGCGCGCGGCCCACACCCGCTTCGTCGCGTGCTAGGACGGCGGGCATGACCTACACCACGCTCACCGCCGCCACCACGGGCCTCGCCCCCTACGGCTTCGATCCCGCGTTGCAGGCCCGGTTCGCCGAGCGCGCCGCCGCGGTGGTCGACAACGCCGTGCGCGGCTCCCTCCGCCCGCTCGACGAGGCCGCCCTCCCTCGCCTGCCGGCCCTCGGATCCGCGGCCCGGCAGGCGCTCCCCGCGCGCGGCGAGGCCGCCATCCGCGCCGGCCAGGTCGGCGTGGTCGTGCTCGCCGGCGGGATGGCCACCCGGTTCGGCGGCGTGGTCAAGGCGGTGGTCCCGGCCCACGACGGCGCGAGCTTCCTGACCTGGAAACACCGGGACGTGGCGGGGGTCGCCCGTGCGCTCGGCGTCCAGATTCCGATGTACGTGATGTCGAGTTTCGCGACACACGACACCCTCCTCGATCACGTCGCCCAGGTCGGCCTGGGCGACCCGGCGCCGGTGCGCATCTTTCCGCAGCGGGTGGCCCTGCGCCTCACCCCCGAGGGGGCGCTGTTCCACGACGCCGAGGGCGCCCTGTCGCCCTACGCCACCGGCCACGGCGACCTCGTGGACGCCCTGCGTTCCAGCGGGGTGCTCGCCGAGTTCCGCGCGGCCGGCGGCCGGGTCTTGTTCATGACCAACGTGGACAACCTCGGTGCTTCGCTCGACCCTGCGCTGGTCGGACTGCACCTGGAGCTCGGCGGGGCGATCACCGCCGAGGTGGTACGGAAGGCCCCGGGCGACGCCGGCGGCGCGCCGGCGCTGCTCGACGGGGTGCCGCAGATCATCGAGGGCTTCCGCTTCCCGCCCGCCTTCGACCCGTCGACCATCGGGGTGTTCAACACCAACACGCTCTGGCTCGACGCCGGCGCGGTCGACCGCGACTTCGAGCTCCCCTACTACCGGGTGGCGAAGAAGGTCGGAGGCGCGCCGGTGATCCAGTTCGAGCGGCTGGTCGGCGAGCTCACGGCGTTGGTTCCGAGCCGCTTCGTCGAGGTGTCTCGCGAGGGCGACGATTGCCGGTTCATCGCGGTGAAGGACCCCAACGACCTGGTGCAGAACGCGACGCTGATCGGCGTGCGGTGCGGGGGCCGCGGCGCGACCGTCCCGAAGTGAGCGGAGGCTGCCCCGCGGCCCGGCGGCGGGGGCGACGGGCGTCACCCGTCGATTCATTCGCCTTTACAGCCGATGATCGTCATGGTATGAGAATCCTGAAGTCGTGCTTCAGGATTCTCATCAAATGAGTATACCGCGCCAACTACGTTCAGAAGTGTTGAGGGCCGCGGAGGTCTTTCCGGCGGTGGTGGTCGCCGGCCCCCGCCGTGTCGGGAAGACCTCCCTGCTCCGCGAGGCGTTCCCCGAGGCCACGTGGGTGCTCCTCGAGGACCCGGACGTCCTCGCGCGTGCCAAGGCCGACCCGCGGGGGTTCCTCGACCAGTTTCAGGGCCCGGTCCTGCTGGACGAGATCCAGAACGCGCCCGAGCTGCTGCCCTACGTACGGACGCGCATCGACCGGGCCCCGACTCCCGGGCGGTGGCTCATCACCGGCTCCCAGGAGTTCGCCCTCATGCGCGGCGTCACCGAGTCGATGGCGGGGCGCGCCGCGATTCTCCGTCTGCTTCCGTTCGGTGTGGAGGAGCACACGGGCGTCGGGCCGCTGTGGGGGGGCTTTCCGGAGGTGGTGCTCAACGCACCCGACCGCGCCGCGCTCTGGTTCGATTCCTACGTACAGACCTGGCTGGAGCGCGACCTGCGCGCCATCCTCAACGTCTCCTCTCTCTCGCTGTTCCGGCGATTCCTGGCGGTGCTCGCCTCTCGGTCCGGCCAGCTCTTGAACAAGACGGAGATCGCCGCCCCGCTGGGGGTTTCCGTACCCACCGTCACCTCCTGGCTCGACGCCCTGGAGACCTCGGGTGTCCTGATTCCCACGCCCCCGTGGTTCACCAACTTCGGCAAGCGCCTGCTCAAAAGCCCGCGCGTGTACCTCTGCGACAGCGGACTCACCTGCCACCTCCTGGGGCTGGCCGACCAGGCGGCGCTGGATCGTTCCACACACCTTGGACCGATCTTCGAGGGTTTCGTGGCCACCGAGCTGGTCAAGCACCGGGCCTTCGCGGGTCGCCGGCCCGGCCTGCACTGGTTCCGGGACCAGGCGGGCCTCGAAGTGGACTTCGTGCTGGAGGGGGCGGACCTGGCGCCGATCTTCGTAGAGGTGAAGGCCTCGAGCACCCCGCGCCCCGAGGACGCACGCGGAATCCGTGCGCTTCGGAGTGCCGCGCCGAATCAGGCGCCCGAGGACTACGTGGTCTATCGTGGCACGCTCGGCGCCACGCCCCTGGTCCCCGGGGTGCTCGCGGTGGACGTGCCGACGCTGCACACCCGACTGCGAGGGCGTGGTTGGTGACCGGGCGGTCGCACGCGGCGACCGGGCGGCCCCGCCAGAGGCATCCTCCGTCAAGCGCGGCGCGCGCCGGCGTCCGCCGCTCGAGCGGCCGGTCGCGGCGCGCCGCCCCCGGTGCCACTACTTCAGCGGGTCCTGCTCGGAGAGGATGCGCTCGATGCGGGCGTCGGCCAGGACCGCCGACACTCGCGACGCTTCGTGGTTGTCGCGGAGGGTCTTGGCGAGGCTCACCGTCGAGCCCACCGCGAACAGCGTGCCCATGTAGAGGTAGCCCTTGACCCACAGGGTCACCGGCGCGAGCGTGATGCCGATGAGCATCGCGCCCATCGCGATGAGCCAGCTGAGCCAGACCTGGGCGATCCACGCCGTGCTGTGGGGTTCGGGAGTGGTGCGGACAGCAGGCATCGTGACCTCGGGGTTGTGTCCCCGACGTAGGCACCGGCCGGGGACCGGTCACGGGGTACATCGGTGACTGTGTCATGTCAGTCGGCGAAGTGCATGTTAACAACGCCCCCATGTCCAATGACTCTGTCATCACGCGCCGGGACTCGGCGCTTCGGGCCGCGAGCACCCCGCTGGTGGCGGCGGTCCTGGCGGCCGACGCGGCAGGCCGCGGCTCCTTCCGACCACAGGACGTGCGGTTCTACTTCTTGTTGTTCATGAACTGGATGGGCGAGGACCACCGTCGCCCGGAGGTCGACCTCGAGCTCACGCAGGTGCGCCGTACGCTGTTGACGCTCGCCACGGGGGGCATGGCGGCCGGTGGCGCCGGGCGTCGGCCCACGTGGGGGCTCACTGCCGAAGGCGTCACGCGCCTGGTCGAGGCGTTGTGCGACCCGCGCGCGGTGCGGCCGTTCGAGCATGTTCTGCTGGTCGCCACCGTCGCCCAGACCTACGCGGACATCATCGCGGCCCGGGTGGAGGGGGGGCACGCCCGCCGCGTGCGGCAGCACCTCGACGCACGCCGCCTGCTTCGCGCCGAGCGGCGGCGGTTGTCCGACGCGCTGGACGCGATGGAGGCGCGGCGCGACGCCGGCCCCGCGTTGTCGGCACGCGCCCGCGAATCGCTCGCCGCGGGGCTCGACCCGGTCGCCGCCGCGGCGGCGTTGGAGGCGGGGGGCATGCCCTACCAGCTCCACCCGATGCGCCCCTACCGCGAGGTGGTCGCCGGCCTTCCCGCCGCGCTGGCGCGCCTGGAGCTCACCGAGGGCCACCAGCGGCGCGCCCGGCGGCTCTTCGCTCCGCTCGCCGACGATCTACGCGGCCGTGTCGCGATCCTCGCCGCGCTCGAGGCCGAGCTGGGGGCCTGAGGCGGCGTCAGCCCCCGCCCACCCCCCAGCGGGTGCGGAGGAGCTCGAGCGGGAACGCCATGACCGCGTCCTGGCTCACCAACCACCCCGGCACCGAGCCGCCCGGATCGGACTGCACGTAGTACTTGATGGTCGCCGCGGCCTTGTCGTAGGTCCACCCGCCGGTGTTGTAGGGGGTGTGAACCGCGTCGACCGCGTTGAGCGTGCTCGCGTAGGGCCCCGTCATGGAGCCGACGGCGCCGGCGTGTTTCACGAGGTCCCACTCGATGCGGGCCTTGGTGTCGGTCTGCTCCACCACCTTCAGGGCGATGACGTACTGCCGAGAACCCACCAGCGCGTTGCCGCCGGTGACCTGGTGCACGACGGTGTAGCCATCCGACCGCTTGTCCAGGGTCTTGCACGACTTGAGCGCCTTGACCCCCATGAAGGACGCGCCCAGGGGGTAATGGTCGCAGTCGAGGATCGCCGAGACGAAGTCGGCGGTGGTGATGGCCGCACCGGCGGTGGGGACGACGGTGGACATCGTCTTGGCGGGGCCCCCGCGAGGGACCAGCTCCATGGGGGGCGACGCGAGCGCGACCGACAGCAGGAAGGGAAGCATGTCGACCGCTTAGCGCGGCGACGAGGCGGCCCGCACCGCCTCGCCGAGGGCACGACAATCGCTGGCAAACTTGCCGAGCGCGGCGCAGTCCACCCGCGACAGCACCGTGGCGGCGTCGCCCGGACGCTTGGCGTTGTACAGGACGATTGCGGCGTTGTAGCGGGGTCCGTGCTGCCCGAAGCGGTGCGTGGCCCAACGGAGCGCGTCGTCCGCACGACTGGCTTTCACCGCGGCCGAGGTGAGCAGGGCGGCCGCAGAGCCGCTCTCGTCGAGCTCGACGAGAGCCTCGGCGAGCTCGACGGCGAGCGGGATGTTCCCGGCGTCGTAGTGGAGCCAGGCGCGGGACACGCGGTGGTCGATCGAGGACGAGTCCACCGCGAGCGCATCGGCGGCGGCGACGTCGTGCGCACGGACTGCGCACTCGAAGCCCATCGCGCGGACGTCCGGCCTGTCGTCGGGCCCCGGGCGCGCCACATACGCCTGCGCGAGCGCGGAACACTCGACGTCGCGGCGCCCGTTGGCGAGACCGGCGAGGACGTTGTGGCGGAAGACCGCGTCCACCGACGCCGACGCGGCGGCGATCACCGCGGGGTCGATCCCGGACGGGTCGGCGAACGCGAGCTTGCCGACGGCATCGAGCACCTCGCGCGACGTGGGGAACGACGTCAACGCCTGTCGGGCGGCAGGCCACGCCGTTGTCGGCGCCTGGGCCCTCGCGAGCACAATCCCGGCCGCGACCAGCGGCGCGGTCTTGCCGAAGCGGGCTTCGGCCTTGCGGAGGGCGACCGCCGCCGCCGCGACCTCGCCCTGCTCGACGAGCACCGAGACCAGCAGGCCCGCGCTGGCCTGGAGCTCCCGAGCCAGCGCCTCTTCCCCTCCCTTGGTGATGATCCCGGCGTAGGCGCCGGAGCGGTACACGGTGATCCACTCCTCGGCCGACAACAGCGCGTCGAGGTGGGGGCGCGCCTTGGCGACATGGTGGAGCTGCACCAGGCACACCGCCAGCCGCATCCGCGCGAGCGCGTTCCAGGGTTCGGCGTCGTACGCCGCCTGGTAGAGGGGGAGCGCCTCCTCGTACCGGCCCTCCAACGAGAGCTTCGTACCCCGGGCGCCGGGGTCGTCCCCGACCACCTCCCCGCGTGCCGACGCGAGGTTCTCGGCGGTCACCGCGGCCAGATCGGCCGTCGACGCCGGGCCCGCCTTGCACGCGGGCATCGTCTCCTGCGCCCGGTCGTACTGCTTGAGGTCGGTGTACACCCCGACGCGGAAGCAGGCCACGGCCGCAGGGTCGGCCTGGGTGGCGCCGTCCAGCACCGCGAGCGCCTCGTCGTAGCGGCCCTGCCGCAAGAGCGCGATCTGCTCCGCCTGCAACGCGCCCAGGTCGTTCGGCGCGGACTTCCGCGCGGCGGTCCCGAGCTCCAGCGCCGTCCCGAAGTCCTGGCCGACGAAGGCGATCTGCGAGCCGAGAACCAGGAAGTCGGCGTCGCCGGGGAACGCACGGAGGCCCGCGCGGACCCACTCCGCCCCCCGGGGGTCGACGATGCGGTACCCGGTGTCCGCGGCGAGCAGGAGCGCCGCCCGGCAGCCCGGCTGGTGCTTGAGGGCCCGCTCGAGGTGGCGCAGGGCGACCTCCGGCTTGGACACCACGACCTCCACCGCGTCGTTGTAGGCGGTCACGAAGGCTGCATCGGCATTGTCGCACCCCCGGAACGCGGGGTCGGGTTCTTCGGCGGACGCGACGGCAAGCCAAACGAGCGTGAGCATCTGCGCATCGGACCACGCGGCCCCGGCGACGTCAAGCGCGGGAGCGCGCCATGGGCGATCGGAGCGGCCCCCACGTGCCGACGGCACGTGCGGCGATGGCCGCGACACGCGACGCGAGCTCGCTCCACCCGCGGGCCGCGGCGCGTTCGCAGAGCCAGTGGAGCGCCGGCCGGAGCTCCGCGCCCACGTGCGACTCGAGGCCGCGCTCGCGCGCGACCGTCCACCACGCCCGGCAGGTGCGCTCGTCGCCCTCCTCGGCCGCGATCGCCGCCCGCAAGACCCCGACATGCAACCACAACGCGTGGCGCGGGGCGTCGCGCAGCGAGAGCTCGGCGAGCTCGACCTCCTGCCGGACCCGCGCCGTCTCCCCCCGCGCGACCGCGAGGAACGCAAGCCGGACGCACGCCTGGGCGCGGGCCGACGCGTTGCCGCGCTCCTCGGCAAACCGTGCCGCCCACCTCGCGATCTCCTCGGCGGCGTCGAGGTTTCCGACGCGCTGTTCGAGCTCGGCCAGCATGAGCCGACACCGGAGCTGCAACCGCGACGCGCCGAGCGTGGCGGCGATGGCCGCGGCGGTCTCGAGCTCGCGCCGAGCCCGTTCGGACTCGCCGCGCGACAGGTGCAACAGGCCCCACGTGGTCGTGGCTTCGGCGATGCGACGGGTGTCGCCGCTCATGCGGCTCACCCGCTGCAGGCGGTCGATCTGCTTGTCGACATGGTCGACCTGGCCCGCCTCGAGCATCGCTTCGACCAGGCCGTTGAGCGCCTCGGCTTCGAGCACCGGGTCGCCCCGGTTCAGGCGCAACATCTCGCCCCAGTGTGCCAACGCGCGGGTGTGCCGCCCCTCGGCGCGGGCCAGGCGCGCCCGCTGTCCCGCGACCTCCAACAGCCCCGCTCGGTCGCGGAGGCTCTCGAAGGTGGCGTGCGCGTGGTCGAGGTCCTTGACCGCCGCCTCCAGGTCGCCGAGCTTGCGGGCGGTGCGCGCGCGCAGGACACGCAGGCGGGCTCGGGCGAGGCGGTCGCCCTCGATGGTGGCCAGCGCATGGTCGATGAGCGACATGCCACGCTCGAGCTGGTTGCTCTCCACGAGGCACTGTGCGTGGGCGCGACGCGCCTCGAGGCGGGCGGTCGGCGAGCCGGCGGCGTCGGCCGCTTCGATCCCGACCACCGCCGCGGGGAGCGCATCGCGCGCACGCCCGCCGCGGTTCATGCGCGACACGGCCTGCAAGAGCGGCAGGACCGCCGCCCCCGCGTCGCCGCTGCGCTGGCGGTGCAGGCCGAGCGGCAGGTCGACGTCGAGGCCGGTGGTGGCGCCCAGCTCCTGCCAGGCGTCGGCGATACGGCGGTGCAGGTCGGCCAGGTTCGGCGCCTGCTCGACCTGGCGGGACGCGGCGTCGCGGAGGTCGGACGACTCGATGACCAGGGCGCCGAGCTCCTCGACGACCAGGCCCGTGGCCAACAACGCGTCCAGGCCCGCATCGTTGACCGCCCGCACCAGGGCCACCGGCGGGTCGGGCCCAGCGAGCAGGCACACCGCGAGCGCCTCGCGCGCCGCGCCGGGGTCGGTGCTCGACTCGAGCGCGGCGTTGAGCCGGCGCTGGACGAGCACCTCGCGACTGGGCGGGAGGGCGTCGGCGAGCGTGATCTCCGGGCGCAGCGCGTACAGCCCGCGCTCCCCCATCTGCAGGAGCTTCCGCGACGCCCACTCGCGCAGAAGCAGGCCGGCCCCCCGCGGGTCGCCTTCGTACTCGATGGACAAGAGCCGCGCGAGCTCCGGCTCGAGCGCCAGCGACTCCTGGACGACCTTCCGCGTCTCGGTCAGGTTGAGCTTTCGCAGCCCGATCCGCCGCGCGCCGCGCTCCTGGAGGCTCTCCGCCTTGCGGCGGAGCGCGGGGTCCGAGGCCAGGGCCTCGGTGCTCAGGGTGCAGATGACCAGGACGGAGCGCTCGCCGACGGTGCGGTCCAGGAGCGCCTCGGCGATGGAAAGGCCGTCGCCGGCGGCGTGCGCGTGGTGCACGTCTTCGAGCACCAGGCATGAGCCCCCGCGCCACGAGCGCGCGTCGAGGTGGCGGTAGAGGTACGCGAGCGCGACCGCGTCGGACACCGGCGGTTCGCCCTCGCGCGTGTAGCCGCACCACCGGGCCAGCACGCTCGCCTCTTCGTGCACCGCCGCGGTCGACACCCGGCGGTCGCGGGCGATCCAGCGTGCGAGGCGGCGCTCGGCGCCGTCACGGGTGTCGTTCCACGGGATGAGGATGTCGCGGACCGCACCGCGGTACCCGTCGTCGACCGAGGCGGGGGACCGGTAGCGCAGACGTACGACCTCCATCCACCCGGACTCCTCGACCGCCAGGGCGATGGAGCGCGCCAGGCGCGACCGACCGCTCCCCGCGTCGCCGACGACGAGCACCACGCGCGGTTCGCTGAGCGCCACGACCTCGCGCGCCGCATCCCAGATGACCTTGCGCTCGCGCTCGCGGCCCACCAACGGCACCTCGCGCAGCGCGAAGACCGGGAGCGAGTGGCGCGCCGGCGCCTCCCAGCCCCGCTCCGGCGGCGGGTTGGCCGAGATCGGATCGGGCGCGACACGGTTCCAACGCAGCGCGTCCTCCGCGGCGGGGCCGAGCGGGCCGGGCGCGGACAGCGGGTACTCGCCGGTCGAGAGCACCGGGCCGGTGCTCATGTTGGTGTGGGTGCCCGCCGGCAGCGCGCGCACGCGGCTCCGGAAGCTCACGCCCTGCACGGCGTCACGCAGCGCGCGGCGGACGTCGGCCGCGCGATCGAACCGTTGCCGCGGCTCGGGGTCGAGCAGGGTGGCCACCAGGTCGGCCAGGGGCCCGGGGACCTCGTCGCTGACCGGGAGTCGGGGGGGCGGGCGCAGGCGCGCTTCGAGCAACTCCTGGCGGCCTTCCCCCGCGTGCGGACGTTCGCCGCCGAGCGTCTCGTGGAGGATGAGCCCGACCGCGTACAGGTCGGTCCACGGGCCGAGGTCGTGCGTACGGCCGAGGAGCTGCTCGGGCGCCATGTACCCCGGGGTGCCGCTGATCACCTTGCGGTCGCGGTTGAGCTCCGCGAGCGCGTCGGCGACGCCCAGATCGGCCACCCACGCGTGCACCTGGCCGTCGGTGCCCGCGTGCAGGAGCAGGTTGCCGGGCTTGAGGTCCTGGTGGAGCATCAATCGCGCGTGCACCGCCGCGAGCGCGTCGAGCGCCTCGTCCACGAGGCGGAGCAGCTCGGCCATCGGCGGCCGCACCCGCAGCAGGTCGGCCAGGTTGCCCCCGACCGCGTAGCCGAGCGCGACCCAGGGTTCGCCACTGGCGAGCACGCCGGTGTCGAAGACCGGGATGACGTGCGGATGCACGATGCGCGCGCTGATCGCGACCTCGCGCGCGAACCGGGCCCGGAAGCGCCGGTGCAACGCGAGGTTCGGCTTGACGACCTTGATCGCGACCTCGGTGTCGAGCAGGCGATCCTCGGCGTGGTAGACCACGCCGGTCGCGCCCTCCCCCAAGAGGCGGGTGGGCAGGTACCGCTCGGGTAGCTGAGGAAGGAGCAGGGCTTTCCCCAGCTATCGGCGGTGGGGCGCGCGGAAGCCGGAGAGCACCGGCTTCTCGGGCCGCAGCGGGTCGACCGCCTGGCCCGCCTGGCGCCGCAGGTCGAGCTTGCCCGTGACCGCCACCTTTTCGCCGCTGAGGCGCAGGATCTCCGCGGTGCCCCGCACGTCCTTGCCGAGGCGGATCTCCTGGTCACCCACGAGGATCGACACATGGCCGAGCTGCGGCCCCCCCGCATCGGCGGGGCGGGGCACGTACACCCCGACCAGGGTGACCTCGTCGCCGTCGTGCGCGGCGAGGTCGGCGGCGCGCGTGATCTCCTCGATGGTCTTGTCCTGGGCGGCGGCCTCGGCGACCGCGTCGATCTCTTCGTCCTTGCGGGTGACCTGCTCGTCGGCGGACTGCTCGGCCGCGGCCTGGGCTTCGGCCTCCTTCGCGGCGGCGGCCTTCTTGCCGAGCTCCGGTTCGACGTCCGCCTTCTGCTCGGCGGCGGCCTTCTTGGCCTTGGTGTCCGCGAGCCGCGCTTCGGCCTGGGTGCGCTGCTCGGCGAGCTTGTCGGCCTGCGCCTCTTTGTCGACCGCCGGGCCCTTGGTGGCCTTCTTGGCGCCCGCGGGCTCCTTCCCGACCTTGGCCGCCTCTTCGCCGCCGGCGCCCGCCGCGGGGGACTTCCCGGCACCCTTGGCGCCCGCCACGGGTGCCTTGGGATCCTTCTCGGTGCGCGGGGCGGCGCCCACCTTGGCCACCGGGCCCTTCTTCTTGTCGCGCTCTTCGACGTCTGCGAGCTTCTTGTCGGCGTCGGCTGCCGCGATCTTCTTGGCCGCCACGCGACGGTCGGCCTCGATCACCTGCCCCTTCACCTGCTTGCCCTTGAGTGCTGCGTCCTTCTGGTCCTTCCCGGCGAGGGCCTTGCCCGCGTCGGACTTGACCTTGGCGCTGTCGGCCTCGGACTCCTTGGCCGCGACCTTCTTCTGCGTGGCCTCCTTGCGAGCGGCGACCTTCGGGTGCACCGCCTCGAGCTCCTTGCCCGCGGGCTTCTTCGCGCCCTTGGCCCCCGCCTTGGCGGGGTCGGCCTTGGGGGCCTTCGGGTCGGTGACGCCCTTCTTCGCGGCGCCCTTCTTGTTCGCCGGGGCGGGGGCCACCTCGGCGTCCTTGTCGAGCTTGCCGCCCTTGCCCGCCACCTTGGGCTTCTGCGCCTTCTCCCGCGTGGCCTCGCCTTCGTCGGCGCGGGCCTTCTGGCGCGCGGCGTCCGCCTCCTTCTTCTTGCGGGCGGCGTCGGCGTCGAGCACCGCCTTCTGCTTCTCGTCCAGCTCGGCCGCGTCACCCTTCGGCGCCTTGGCTGCCTGCTTGGCCCCGGTCTTGGTGCCCTTCTGCTTCTGGGCGAGCGCTTCGGCGTCCTTCTTGGCCTGGGCGCGCAGCTCGTCGGGCCCCATGCGCGCGGGGTCCTTGGCGGGCGCGGCCTTCTCCTTCTCCTTGTCGTCGGCGATCAGGTCTTTCAGGCCCGAATTGCCGACGTTCTGCTGCATGTCGGCGGTTGCACCTTGCTGCAGCTTGACACCGGCTTCCGGCGTCGGGGCCTTGGGATCGACGCTCGGCGCCTTGCCCGGGGCGACCGTCTTCTTCTTGACGAGGAGGTCTTGATCCTTGGCCGCCATGCGCCCACTCCGCAGTAGGCGCTAAGGTAGCACGCCGACCGCGTCGCCGGATAATGCCGCGGCTCCTCAGGAGCCCCCATGAACGTCGACGGCAAGCCCACCCGCACGGTCTGGTGGGAGTCCGATCGGGTGCGGATGATCGATCAGCCCCGCCTGCCCCACCAGTTCCGCATCGTGGACATGGCCACCCACCACGACACCGCGGCGGCGATCCGCGACATGACCGTGCGCGGTGCCGGCGCGATCGGCGCGACCGGCGCGCTCGGGCTGGCGCAGGCGGCGGTCGAAGCGCCGGACGCCACGTTCCACGCCTACGTCGCTGCGGCGGCCAACCTGCTCCGGGGCACGCGCCCCACCGCGCAGAACCTGTTCGCCGGCATCGATCACGTCCTGCGGGCGCTACAGGCCGAGGGTTCCGACGTCCACAAGGCCCGCGCCGCCGCGGTCGCGGCCGCGAACGCCTTCGCCGACGACGACGCCGAGAGCTGCCGCCGCATCGGCCAGCTCGGCGCGCCGCTTCTGGCCGAGCGCCAGCGCGTCAGCACCCACTGCAACGCCGGCTGGCTCGCGTTCGTCGACTGGGGCAGCGCCTTGTCGCCGGTCTACGCCGCGCGCCGCGGCGGCGTGGACGTGAGCGTGTGGGTCGACGAGACCCGCCCTCGCCAGCAGGGCAGCCAGCTCACCGCGTGGGAGCTCGGCCAGGAGGGCGTGCCCCACCAGGTCATCGCCGACAACGCCACCGGCCACTACATGGCGCACGGCCAGATCGACATCGTCATCGTCGGCAGCGACCGCATCGCCGCCAACGGCG
>SXGT01245672.1_pt1 | contig 28865 bp, 19 predicted proteins | sample 3176221 | NCBI WGS metagenome assembly SXGT01 (sample SAMN11356862, study PRJNA531348) | freshwater metagenome | isolation source: freshwater sample F1-120 | place: China: Fuxian Lake, Yuxi | collected 2017-12-25 | reverse complement strand
GGCGTCGACGTCGGCGCCCAGGCCGAGATCTATCGCTTGATCGAGGAGCTGGTCGGCAAGGGCCACGCGGTGGTGATGGCGTCGTCGGACCTGCCCGAGATCGTGCGGCTCGCCGATCGGGTGCTGGTGCTGCGCGATGGCCGGCTCGCCGGTGAGCTCGGCGCGGGAGCGATCACCGGGCTGGCGATCATGTCGCTGGCACTCGGAGCGGAGGCAGCATGAAGCTCGAACGCAACACCCAGAAGCCCCGATGGTTCGCCTTCGCGCGACGCGACGCGCGGAGGGGTGAATGCCGGGGGCCTGAACCCCGGCAGAGGGGACGGGAACGTCCCCTTTCGATCGACCTCAACGCCTGGGCCATGGCCGGCGTGCTGCTCTTCCTGTGGGCGGCGCTCGCCGTCCTGCCGGCGACGCGCGGCGTGTTCCTCACCGAACGCAACCTGGCCACGCTGCTCACCCAGAACGCGCACATCCTGGTGATCGCCGTGGGCATGACCATGGTGATCGTCATCCGCGGCATCGATCTGTCGGTCGGCGCCGGCGTCGCCCTCACCGGCGTCGTGGCCGCCCTGCTCCAGCTCAGGCTGGGGGTGTCGGCGCCGGTCGCCATCGCCGCCGCCCTCGCCGCCGGTGCCGTGATCGGCGTGTGGCAAGGCCTGTGGATCTCGCGGCTCGGCATCCCGGCCTTCGTCGTCACCCTGGCCGGCTTCAACGCCTTCCGCGGCCTCGCCCTCGTGCTCTCCGACGCCCGCGGCCTCGCGCCCATGCACGAGGACTTCTCGATCGTCACCGCCAGCGTGGCCCCCGGCGCGACGGTCGCCCTCTGCCTGGTCGCGCTCGCCGCCGGTGTCGGGCTCACCCTGGCCGACGCCGCGCGCCGCCGCGCCCACGGCCTCGAGCCGCCGGCCATGACGGTGCTCGGCGCCCGCATCGGCGGCCAGGTCCTCCTCGCCGGCTTCGTGCTCGCCGTCTTCGCCGGCCGCGGCATGCCGGTGCCGGTGCTGGTCGCCGCGCTCACCGTCCTCGGCGGCGCGTTCCTGACCCGGCGCACCCGTTTCGGCCGGCACATCTACGCGGTCGGTGGCAACCCTGACGCCGCCCGCCTGGCCGGCATCGACGTCAAGAAGGTCACGCTCGGCGTCTACGTCCTGGTCGGCGTCCTCACCGGCGTGGCCGGGGTCCTGCTCGCCGGCCGCGTCAACGGCGTCACCCCGGGCAGCCAGGGCCAGCTCCTCGAACTCGACGTGATCACCGCCGTCGTCATCGGCGGCACCAGCCTGCTCGGCGGTCGTGGCTCGGTGGTCGGCACCATGCTGGGCGCGCTGGTATTCGGCACGCTGGCCAACGGCATGAACCTGCTCGGCGTCGACTCCAACTGGCAGCTCATCTGCAAGGGTCTCATCCTCATGACCGCCGTGCTCTTCGACGTCCTGTCGAAGGGCGGCCGGGTGATGGTCCGCGTGATCGCCATCGTCGTCGCGCTGGTGGTGGTGACCGCGTTGATGGCGTCGCGTCCGCCGGTGCCGCGGCCGCAGGTGGCGTTCCTGCTCTCGACGCTGCAGGAGGAGCGCTACAAGAAGGACCAGCGCTTCTTCGAGGCGCGGGCCCGTGAGCTCGGCATCCGCGCCGTGACTCTCGCCGCGGACAACGACAACGCCAAGCAGATCGCTCAGGTCGAAGACGCGCTCACCCGCGGCGCCCGCGTGCTGGTCATCCAGCCCACCGACAGCAAGGCGGCGTCGACCTACGTGCGCCTGGCCCACGAACGTGGCGCCCGCGTGATCGCCTACGATCGCACGATCGTCAGCAAGGACCTCGACTTCTACGTCTCCCACGACAGCTACCGGGTCGGCGTGCTCCAGGCCGAGGCGGCGATCGCCGCCACCGGCGGCCGAGGCCGTTTCGTCATCCTCTCGGGCCAGGCCGGGCACTCGGTCGCCACCGAGATCACCCGCGGCTACGACGAGACCCTGGCGCCGTACGTGAAGCGCGGCGACATCGAGATCGTCACCCGCCAGAGCCACAGCGCCTGGTCGCCGGAGCAGGCCCTGCGCACCGTCGAGGACGCGCTGGCCCGCGCTGGCGGCAGGGTCGACGCCATCCTCGCCAACAACTCGGGCATGGCTCGCGGCGCCGTGCAGGCGCTGGCCGCGACCGGCAAGACCGGCGTGTTCGTCGCCGGCGCCGACGCCGACGCCGCCAACGTCGACTTCGTGTGTCAGGGCAAGCAGACCATCGAGGTCCTCAAGGACATCCAGCCGCTGGCCGAGACCGCGGCCGAGGTCGCCGCCCGCATGGTGCGCGGCGAGAAGCTGGACGGCACCGTCGCCGCCGTGCCGGTCGAGGTCATCGGCCCCGCCGACGTGAAAGCGCGGCTCGTCGATTCTGGATTCTTGACCGCGTCGGAGGTGCCGTCGTGCCTGAAGTGACGTTCCTTGCCAAGCTCGCCACCACCATCCTGGCCACGGCCGGCGGTGCCCAGCCCCAGCCGCGGGTGGCCTCGACCGAACCCATCTCGTCACGCGACACCGTGGCCGCCGTGGAGGCCACGGCCGTGCCCGACACCGGGCCCGGCCTCGACGCCGGCGGCGTGCGCTTCGAGCTCCACGGCTACGCCCGCATCCCGCTGGCGGCGCAGGCCACGCCGCGCGAGCCGTTCCTCGTCGACAACGACTACTACCTGTCGGGCTTCGCCTACACGCGCCTGTACGAGCCCGACTGGTCGGAGCTGTTCTTCTCGGCGTCGAACGGCAACTACAAGGCCGAGTTCGGCATCTTCGCGTCGCTATACAGCGACTACGCGTCTCCCGAGCTCGAGAACCAGCTCGGCATCGCTCAGGCGAGCGTCACCGCCAAGCACTTCCTCGATCACGAGCCGCTCACCGTGCAGCTCGGTGTGTTCTGGGATCGCTTCGGTCATCTCGAGCCGTACGACACCTACGTCTTCGGCCGCACCCACCAGGGCGGGCTCAAGGTCGCCTACGACCTGCCCGGCGGCGGGCGGGTGCAGACCGGGCTCGGAATGCACCAGGACCAGCTCCGCCAGAACCAGGGTCTCACGCCGATCGCGCACCTCGCCGGCAGCTACCCGGTCGGCGAAGCCACGCTCGGCGCCTACCTCCTGCGCACGTGGACCCGCGACGTACGCCAGCTCAGCCCGATCCAGAACGGCACGATGTACGTGGCCGGCCTCGACGCGCGCGTGCCCATCCCCGGCGATCGCGGCGAGGGCTATCTGGCGTTCGCCTACTACGACATGACCAAGGTGCTGTACCTGGCCCCGGCCCTCGAGGTCATGCACTCGACCGGTGGCCGCGGCCTGACCGAGAACTTCCTCGGCCTGGAGTCGTCGAACGACGGCACCGGCCACATGTACACGCTGGCGGGTGACGTGCCCGCCAAGATCACCGAGGACCTCGGCCTGCGCGCCTTCGGCATGGCGACCTGGGTGCGCAGCGATCAGGTCGACGAGATGGATCCGTCGATCAACCGCGACCGTCGCATGTACATCAAGTGGGGTCTCGAGCCGAGCTACCGCGTCCACCGCGGGGTCCTGCTCGCGGCCCGCTTCGATCGCGTGATCATGGATCTCTACGACGCCGAGAACGGCTTCCGCGTGCTGTCACCGCGGATCGCCTTCCCACTCGAGAAGTGGGGCGAGCTGGCCTTCCAGTACTCGCACTACTGGTACGGCGACAAGGTTGCCCTGCGCGCCGGTCAGGTGCCGCTGGTGACCGAGCCCGATCGCAACGTCTTCAAGCTGCAGGCGCAGGTGGCGTGGTGAGACCGGCACCCGGAGGCGCCGCGCCTTCGGCTCAATCGGGCGCGCCTGGCGGCTCCATGGCTTCGGCCGGCGCGACCTCGTCGGTGTTGGGCCGGGGCACGATCTCGATCAAGCGGAGGTGAGCTGGCGCCTTGGCGCGCTCCTCGGGGGACATCAGCGCGATCTCGAGCTGGCCCAGGCGCTCGACCTCGGCCAGGGCGTTGTAGCCGCCGATGAACTGACCGCGCAGGAACACGTACGGCACGGTGTTCTGATGGGTCTCGATGGCGAGCAGCGGCAGGTACTTCTCGTGCTCCTGCTGCTCGAGATCGAGGTAGTCGTAGTCGACCTTGTGCTTCTCGAGAATGGTGATGGCGCGGCCGGTCCAGGCGCAGCTGTTCTTGCCGTAGATCTGCGCGGGGAGCGCGGGGTTACCGAGGCCGACCTGCTTGGCCGGCGCCGCCGGAGCGGGCTTGTCCGCCAGCGGCGAGGCGGCGGCCTGAGGAGCGGCGGCCCGTGCTGGCGCCCGGACCGGTTCGCGGCCACGCAGCTTGTCGAGCCGGGCGCGCACCGGGGCGAGGCGCGGGTCGTTGGTCCAGCGATCCTGGAGGTAGTCGCGCAGGTCGCCGCCCACTTCGTCGGCGCGATCGAGTGCTTCCTTGACGCGGCTGGTGAGCTGCGCGGCCAGGCCTTGTTTCGCTGTGTCCGTCATGGATCCCGGGACCCTAGCCAGGGCGCTCAAGCCGCGCAAGCACCGAATGAGGGGGGCCTACGCCCCGAAGACCCGCTTCTTCAGCCCGCCGTTACCGGCCAGGTTGACGAGCTCGACCCGACCACCCACGCACTCGCCAGCGATGAAGCACAGGGGGCCGCCGCGGCCCTTGGCGTCGCGACGCACCGCGGCCTGGGTGGCCTCGTCGCCCTCGAGGTTGATGAGCTTGTAGGGGATGGCGTTGGCCTCGAGCACCTCGGTCAGCTTGCCGGCGTCCCGCCACTGCTTCTCCTTGAAGTAGTAGACGATGACCGGAGCGACCTCCGGCTTCGACGTCGCCGCGGGCGCGGGACCGACGGCGGGCTTGCTGGCGCCGTAACCCTCGGCGAAGGCCTTGCGATCGGCGAGCTCGTCGCCGGAGGCGAGCGGACGGCCGAGGGTGTCGTTCACGCGGCGCGCGGCCTCCGCCAGCGCGCCGTCACCGCTGGCGATGGCCTGCCAGCCACGCTCCCGGAGCTTGTCGAGGAAACCCATGGCGCGGGTTGTAGCACCGTCGGCGCCGTCTTCGGCGCCACGCGCCGTTTGCATCCGGCGATCGGCCGTGTCAATCATCGAGGCTGGGGGTAACCATGTCGCAACGGTCCGCGATCGCTCGTTTCCTGTTCGACTCGACGTTCTCGAGCTCGGCCAACCAGCGCACCTGGCGCACCATCGTCGCCGCCGGCGCCATGCTCGGGGTCACCACGCTGGCCTCGGCGCCCGCCGACGCCGACGACAAGAAGGCGCCGCCGCCAGGCGCGGGCGCGCCGGCGATCATGGCACCGCCCGCACCTACCGGCCCGGTCATGACGCTCGATCAGCCGAGCATCGACTTCGGCACCATCGACACCGGCAAGAAGACCACCGTCGAGTTCACCTTCGTGAACACCGGCACCCAGCCGCTCAAGCTCGAGAAGAAGAAGCTCAAGAGCACGTGCCGGTGTCTGGTCGCGGTCCTGCCGCGTGAGCCGATCGCGCCCGGCGCCCACGGTGTGATCAAGGCGACGTTCACGGCGCCCCGCACCGCCGGCGACGCCAGCCACAACCTCGTCATCAAGTACACGACCGATCCGGCGGCCAAGGCCGAGAGCTCGGCGGTGATGTCGGTGGTCGGAGTGGTCCGCAAGCGCCCGCGCACCCCGCAGGTCCCGCGGGTCGAGGGACGCGGCTTCATCCTCAGCTGACGCCGAGCCAGACGCCGAGCCTGTATGATGCGGCCATGCGCCGCGTCGTGCTCGCCCTCGTCGTCCTGGCTGCGTGTGGTGGCGACGGCGGCGGCGACCCTGACGGCGGTGGCGACGACGACGGCGACGGCGGCGGCACCGGGCAGGACGCCCGCCCCAACGACGGCAACACCGGCGACGGCGTGCCCAGCGTGCCCGGCTCGCTGCGCTTCTTCGGCACCGGCACCGGCGGCATCGATCGGGTCGAGATCGCCATCGATCCGGCGGTGCCCGCCGACGTCGGTCTCGGCGACTTCACGATCGACTTCTGGGTGCGGCCGAGCCGGGTCGGGTTCTCCTACGTCGAGACGTGCTCCACGGGGACCAACGGGCTGGTGGGCGGCAACGTGGTGATCGATCGCGATCGCACCGGCAACGGCGATCACGGCGAGTTCCGCATCGCGATCACGGGTGGGCCGACCGCGGGCGCCGGCGGCGTCGCGTTCGGCGTCGGCAAGGGCGCGAACGGCACGGGCCTGTGCGGCACCGTCGACATCGTCGACAACACCTGGCACCACGTCGCAGTCACGCGCGTGGCCGCGACCGGCGCGATGGCGCTCTACATCGACGGCAACCCCGACGGCACCGCCACCGGCCCCACCGGCGACATCAGCTACCGCGACGGCGCCACCGGCGCGCCCGAGGACAAGTTCCTGGTCTTCGGCGCCGAGAAGCATGACGCGGCCACGCCGTCGTTCAATGGCTGGATGGACGAGGTCCGGATCTCGACCACGATCCGCTACACCGCCGCGTTCACGCCCGAGACCATGCCGTACGCTGCCGCCGACGCCGACACCGCCGCGCTCTATCACTTCGACGAGGGCGACGGCGCCGCGCTGGGCGACACCCGCAGCATGAGCCCGGGCGTGATCAAGGTTGGATCGACACCGACCGGCACCGTCCCGGTCTGGGCCAGCGCGACGCCGTTCCTTCAGTAGCCGGCGGCCAATCGGGCCGTTCAGCGCAGCGGCGCCTCGTAGAGATCGTTGTCGTAGCGGGTCTGTAGCGCGAGCAGGCGATCGCCGGGCAGGCGGCGGACCCAGAACGTGCCCCACAGGCCCGGGTCGGCCATGAGCGGCACCGGACGGCGTGCGCCCTCGACGCGGTCGAGGCCGACGGTGAGGAGGGCCGGGGTGCGGCGCTCATCGACCAGCACCTCGACCGAGCGGCTGTCGTCGGTCCACAGCACCGGCGACTCGAAGGCATGGTGCGCGGTCAGCCGCGTCAGCGCGCCGGAGGCGACGTCGACCAGCACGGTGCCGTCGACGACGGTCGCAGCGATGGTCGTGCCGTCGGGCGACGGCGCCAGGCTGGTGAGCTCGGCGGCGCTGACCTTCACCGCCGCCGAGGCGCCGTCGGCGTCGACCAGCCACAACCCGCCCTCGCCGCGCCACTCGCCGGCCACCGCCAGTCGACCGTCCGGCATCCAGGCCGGGATGGCGCTGGCGCGGACGCCCTCGAGCACGCGCGGCTCGCCGCCGCTCGCCGACGCCACCAGCACCGGCCGCGACTCGCCGTCGCCTTGCCACGCGGCGCGGCGGCCGTCGGGCGACAGGCGTGGGCAGCGACCGGGGCCCAGCACCACGCGCTCGCCGCCGTCGATCGGCACGATCACCGCCAGCGCGTCATCGCCGTGACCCGCTTCCCAGTCGGTGGCCGCCACCCGCGTGCCGGCGCGATCGACGTCGATGCAGTCGAGCGACGTGGACAGCGGCAGGCGCTCGACCGCGCCGCCGTCGCCGCTGCGGACCAGGAACGTGCGTTTGTCCTCGATCACGAACAGCAGCGCGTTGCCATCGGGCGCGATGCTCGGGTTGTAGGCGTTGTCGCGGGTCCCCAGCGTGCGCGGCGCACCGGTCAGCGGGATCCACCACGTGGTGGTGCGGCCGGCCCACGCGCCGTCGGCGACCAGGGCGCGACCGCGCGGCTCCCACATCAACGAGCGGAGGTTGAGCGCCGGCTCGCCGAGCTTGCGCGACCGGCCCGTGGCCACGTCGACGAGCCAGAGCTGGTGGTCGGCGGCGGCGGCGATGGTCTTGCCGTCCGGTGACCAGGCGGTGGCGATGCCTGCAGGCATGGCGAGCAGCTCGCGCTCGACGCCGGCGGTGGTGCGCAGCCACAGGGTCACCGGACCGCCCTCGAGGCCGCGGCTGCGGAAGAACACGATGGCGTCGCCGGCCGGCGACACCGACGCGTAGCTGGCGTCATCGGCGATGAGCTGGGGCGCCTGCCCCGGCGTGGCCGGGATCCGCCAGGCTGCGCCGTGATCGCCGTCGTGGCGCGAGACCAGGAAGCCGCCGCCGGGCCACGGACGGGGCTGGTACTCGTCCTCCGGCGTCGACGTGATCCGGCGCCGGTTGCCGCCGTCGCGATCGGCGGTCCACAGATCGTACTGGCCGGTGGCTGGATCGTTGGCCACGAAGGCGATGGTGCGATCGTCGACGTAGATCGGGTCCTGCTTGCGCTCGGCGATCGACGTCAGCCGGCGGGTGGCGCCGGCGGTGCGCACGTGCGGCCGCGGATCCGGAGCGAGCGCGACGAAGGCGACCGCGACGGCCCCCAGCATGGCAGCCGCCGCCGCGACGACGATGACCCGGGAGCGGTGCCACCGGATCGTGGCGCCCAGCCGGCGCTCGTCGCGCAGCTCGGCGAGCAGCGCGGCGACGTCGGGCCAGCGCCGGGTCGGATCCTCGCGCAGGGCGCGGCCGAGCACGTCGTCGAGCCAGCGCGGGACGCCGTCGCGGCGGCGCGGATCGAGCTCACCCCGCGCCATCGCGGCGCGCAGCTGGGCGGTGGTCTCACCGGCGAACGGGCGGTGGCCGTGCAGGGCCTCCCAGATCGAGACCGCGAACGCGAACTGGTCGGCGCGAGCGTCGACCGCGCCACCGTCGAGCTGCTCGGGCGCCATGAACGCGGGCGTGCCGACCCGACCGCCGGTGACGGTGAGCGTGTGATCGAGTCCGGGTCGCTGATCCTGCGCAGTCCTCGCGTTCATCAGGTGCGCCGCCGCGGGTCCTGCTTCCGTGACGGAGACCGAACCCGTGGCCGTGACCGAGCCCGAGACCGAGTCCGGATCCGAAGCCGACGCCGAGCCCGAGCCCGGATCGGAACCCGTTCCGGTGTCCGTCGCCGGCTCAACCATCGCGCGCGCCAGGCCGAAATCCGCGACCCGCGGGCGGCCGTCAGGACCGACCAGCACGTTGTCGGGCTTGAAGTCGCGATGGACCAGGCCGGCGGCGTGCGCGGCGACCAGGCCGTCACCGGCGGCGCCGTAGAGGCGCAGCACGTCGCGCCAGGGGCGAGGTGTCCGCGCCCACGCCCGTGCCGTGCCGCCCTCGACCAGCTCCATCGCGACGTAGACGCGCCCGCCGTGGGTACCGACCCGGTGGACGGCGACCACGTTGGGGTGGGCGAGCCGCGCCAGCGCCGTCGCCTCGCGCGCCAGCCGCTCGAGCGCCAGGCCGCGACCGCGGTGGATCTTGAGCGCCACCGGACGCTCGAGCCGCAGATCGAAGGCACGGTGCACGACGCCCATGCCGCCCTGCCCCAGCAACCCGTCGACGCGGTACTCGCCGTCGATGACCGTGCCGGCCGGCACGGCGTCGTCGTCGGAGGGATCCACCGCCGCCACGTCCACATGATAGCCTCGTCGTGGAGGCATCATGCGTATTGCTCCACTGCTGTCGTGCGTGCTGTGGACGTCCCTCGCCGCCTGCGACGAAGATCAGCCCGCGTTCATCGACGCCGCTGCGCTCGACGCGCCGGCGGTCGACGGCGCCGCGAACGAGACCGACGCCGCGGTGGTCATCGACGCCGCGCTGGCGCCGATGGCGACCGTACCGGCCACGGCCTCGGTCGGGACCACCTGCGGGGTCACGCCTGCGCCCACCACCGACCTCACGATCGGCAACACCGGCACCGCCGAACTCGTCATCAGCGCCGCCGAGGTCACCGGCGGCTTCACCGTGGTGACCACGCTGCCGCTCACGATCACACCGGCAAACACGGCCACGCTCACGATCCGCGCCCCGGTCGCCGTGATCGGCACCGATCTCGGCGGCTCGACCAAGACCGGCACGCTCACGCTCACCACCAACCAGGCCGGCGCCTCGCCGACAGTCGCGCTGACCAGCCTGGTCACCGGCGCCAACCTCGCGCTGGTGAACTCGTCGAACGCCGTCATCACCAGCGTCATGTTCAACGCCACCTCGGGCTGCCCGGCGCCGCAGACGGTGAACGTCCGCAACACCGGCAACGCGGTCGCCGCCGTCGGCAATGCCTCGGGCAGCGCGTTCCTGTTCTCGGGCTTCAGCCCCAACGACGTCAACCCGGGCGGTTCGATCAGCCACACCATCTCGCTGTTCACGTTCTCGCCGTGCAGCGGCGCCGAGGCGGTGACGTACTCGGTGACCGGCACGGTGTGCACCACCACGCCGCTGCCCCTGGCCCTGACCTTCAACGTCGGCAGCGGCTCGGGCTGCGTCTGTAGCTGACGCCCGGGCGCTGATGAGCCGCTGCGTCGTCCTGGTCCCGTATCTCACGCACATCGAACCGGCGTGCGAGCACGGCCTGCGCGCGCTCGAGAAGGCCGGCCTCGAGGTCCTGCGCTACCCCTCGGGCGCCGCCATCGATCGCAGCCGCTGCGACGCCGCCACCGCCGCCCTCCGCGAGGGCGTCGACGAGATCCTGTGGATCGACTCCGACATCAGCTTCGAGGCCGCGGACGTCGAGCGCCTGCGCGGCCACGACCACAGCGTCGTGGCCGGGCTCTACCCCAAGAAGGGCGTGCGTGACTTCGCCGCCCACCTGCTGCCCGGCACCGAGGAGCTGCGCGTCGGCGAGGGCGGTGGCCTCACCGAGGTCCGCTGCGTCGGCGCGGGCTTCCTGCTCACCCGCCGGCGCGTCTACGAGGACATCCAGCGCTTCTTCTCGCTGCCGGTGTGCAACAGCCGCTTCGGCCAGCCCACCGTGCCGTACTTCCTGCCCATGGTCGTCGCCGACGAGGGCGGCGAGCCCGGCAGTTACTGGTACATGGGCGAGGACTACGCCTTCTGCGAACGCGCACGCCAGGCCGGCCACAAGGTCTGGGCCGACACCACCATCCGGTTGGGCCACGTGGGCAAGTACACGTACGGATGGGAAGACGCGGGTGACGGGGTCACCCGCGTCACCGGCGCCACGTTCAGATTCCGCTCTAGCTGATCGCGCGACGCGACGCGCGGCGGGGGTGAATGGCCGGGGACCTGCGCCCCGGCCAGAGGGGACGAAAACGCCCCTCTAGTTGATGACGTTCAGTGACTTGCGGCCGGCCGGAATCGGCGGGCGCTCGTCGTGCTCGTGCGAGTGCTCGTCGACCTCGGGCGCGGTCTTCACGATCGAGCTCTTGCGGTTGGTCCGCGCCGCCGCCTTGCGGGCGACGTCGAGCACGTGCTGGTGGGCCGCCTTCTCTTCCTTGGCGTGCTTGCGGGTCACGGTCTCGACCAGCTTCTCCCGCCAGTAGGACAGCTTCTTGCGGCGGGCGCCCACCTCGTAGATGAGGTCGGCGGTGGTCGAACCCGACTTGTGCGGGCTCTTGTGGAACGGGTGCATCAGCTCGGGGTGCTTGGCCAGGTAGGCCCGCACCTCGTCCATGGTCATGCCCACGTCGCTGAGCGCGGTCTCGACCTCGCGGCCGGCGACCTGCTTGGCCTTGAACAGCTGCATCTGCACGCGGCTGTAGACGTTGACGGCGCCGTCGCCGTTGGTCTCGATGGGCAGGAAGATGGCCTGCGGGTAGAGCTCGGTGATGAAGCTCTGCACGCCGTCCGACACCGACGAGCTCGGCATGCACCCGAACGGCTTCACCGACAGGGTCATGTTGACCTTCGAGTAAGCGACGTTCTGGATCAGCTTGCCGACCTCCATGTGGCCCTCGCCGCCGCGGAGGTTGTTGTCATAGAAGGCGTGCGAGACCTGGGCCACCTCGTCCATGTCGGCGAGGTGGAAGTCGCGGAGGCCGAGCGCCGCGGAGATGGTCGAGAACAGCGTACGCAGGACCTTCTCGCCGGCCCACAGCGAGACCATGCGCTTGCGCACGTCGACGCCCTCGAGGCCGAACTTGGAGCCGCCCTCGGCGTGCTGCTTCTGGTCGGTGCCGCGCAGCTCGGCGCGCTTGTTGGTGTCGTAGCGGCTCTGCCACAGCATGTAGAGCAGCCAGGCGGTGACGATCTGGATGTCGACCTCGGCGCCCTCGCCCTCGAGGAAGCGCTGGAGGCCGTAGTTGCCGTCGCCCTCGGTGGTCATGGCCCAGAACTCGCCGATGATGCCGACCTTGGGCTTGACCTTGGTGCGGTCGACCTTGACCGAGCCCAGCTCCTTGCGCGCCCGGTAGAGCGCCTTGATGAGCGAGGTGTTGGTGGCGAAGGCCTCCGAGATCATGCCCTTGGCCTTCTCGATGGCGCGATCGGCCGAGCCAGGCACCACCTCGTAGGGGCGGATGCGGTAACCGAGGGCGTTGAGGGCGTCGCCGATCATGACGGCGCGGATGACGGCCCAGAAGAACGTCGGGTCCATCTTGAGGCCGACCTCGTCGCCGGTGGCCTGCTTGAGGCCGCCGGTCTGCTGGAACAGCAGCACGCGGAAGCCGTCGAAGCCGGAGTCGCGGAGCGCCTTGCGGTACTCGGTGACGTAGGTGCCGAAGCGGCACGGGCCGCAGGCGCCGGCGGTGATGAAGACGTGGTTCTTGACGATGTCCTCGGTCTTCATGCCCTGCTCGCGCAAGCCGTCGAGGTACTTCACCAGGTTGCCGACCGTGAAGTAGGTCGGGTTGCACTGGCCGCGGTTGCCGTACTCGCGTCCGTACTGGAGCGCGTCGTTGTCCGGCACGTCCATGGCGCGCACGTTGTAGCCGATGCCGCGCAGCGCGGCCTGGATGAACAGGTCGTGGGCCATGGTCAGGCCGCACACCAGGATGGTGGTGTGGGCGCGCTGGGAGGCCAGGAACTCGCGGGGCACCTCGTCGGTCCAGTGCTTGGCGGTGCTGGTGGGCAGGCCCAGCTTGGCCCGCTCCTCCTGCTCGAACTTCGCCAGCTCGGCCTCGATCCCCTCGAGCGAGAGCGCGTCGATGCCCTTCAGGTCGTCTTTGATTGCGGTCATGGTCGTTCTCTTGTTCCGGTTCTGGCAGTTGTTATTGACGAAGGACAGCGAGCGAAGCGGGGCGCTTCACGGACTTGGCCTGAGTTGACTGCTGGGCGGCCAGCAGGTCCTTGAGCGTCGCCACCGCCTGATCGACGGTGGCGTCGGTGCGGCCGACCCCGGCCAGCTTGTGTTGCAGCTTCTCGAGCAGCTCGAGCTTCTTCCGGGCCACGACCACGTCGAGCTCCTTGAGCTTGTCGGCCTGGTCCTCGAGCTTCTCGCGCAGGAGCATCAGGGTGTGGGCGTAGGTCTTGACCCGGATCTTGATCGAACCCGACGGCTTGTTGGCGTCGATGTCGTGCAGCGCCGAGTAGGCCTTGCCGGCCGAGGAGATGATGCTGTCGATGAGCCCGTAGGTCGGCGCGTCGTGGCCGCACTTGAAGCTCGACAGGTCGAGCACGGCGACGTTGGGGTGGCGGGAAGCGAACTTTGCCGCCCACACCTTCTGCACCGAGTTGACCGAGTAGTTCTCGGGCCACACGTCGGACACGTCACGCGGGTCCGAGATGTGTCCGAGCTTGAGGTCCTCGGCGAAGATCGGGTCGAGGTACTCGCGGTCCTTGGGAATGGAGCGCATCGACAGGATCGGGTAACCCAGGGCCTGGAACTCCTCGAGCACGGCGTGGTTCATGCCCGGATCGTTGTGGTACGGGCGGCCGATCATGAGGAGGGCGACGCGGTTCTCGCTCGAGACCTCGGCCAGCATCTCGCGGCCCTTGACCTCCATCTGGCGATCGAACTCGGTCAGAGCCTTGAAGGCCTGGTCGACCGCGAAGTCGTTCTCGTCCTCGGTGATCCCGAGCAGCGGGCCCCACTCGTCGAACATCTGGCGCTTGCACATCAGCGGCTCGTTGAGCGTCACCGCGGTGTCGAGGTAGCTGATGCCGCGCTCGCGGAAGAAGTCGGTCTCCTTGGTGAAGGCGGCGCGGATGACCTTGGGCGTGCCCGACACCACCGGACACGACGCGGTGTCCATGGTGTTGACGTTGTAGGTCGGCACGTGGGTCATGGCCGGAAAGAAGACGTAGTCGAGCGGCTTCTTCTCGTGGTGCTTGAACAGCAGGTTGTGGATGTGGGCCTGGCAGACCTTCGACGGGTAGCAGGGGTCGACCGAGCCGTACTTGCAGCCGGCCTGCCACATCTCCTCGCTGGTCTCGTCGGAGAACACCACGTTGCGCGAGTCGAAGCCGAGGGCCTCGAAGTACGCCCTCCAGAACGGCGCCGTCGACCACAGGTTGAGCACGCGCGGGATACCGACGCGGACCTCCTTGCGCTTGGCGGCGAGCTCGTCCGAGCTGCGCTGGAACGGCCGCTCGACGTCCTTGCGGATGACGCGGCCGGTGAGGGTCTTCTTGACCTGCACATCCTTCACCGGCGCGCCCGCGGCGGGCATGGGCTCGGGCGTGTAGAAGCTCTTGAAGCAGAGCTTGGCCTCGTAGTCGACGAGGTTCGGGTACTTCTTCATGCGGCCCTGACGCTCCTTGTTGAGCTTCTTCAGAGCGTCGAGGTTCTCGACCGTGCCCTTCTCGCACGAGAACCCGGAGATGTAGCGGGCCTTGTTGCCGTCGAGGGTGGCGGTGTCGATGAACGTGCGCGAGCAGTTATTGGGGCAGAAGTTGCAGCGCGTGGTCTCGTCGTTGGTCGACGTGTAGTTGATGTCGATGGCCTGATCGAAGCCGACGAACGACGACTTGCCGCGGCGCTTGGTGACGCGCAGCGCCTCGAAGGCGGCGCCGATGGCGCCGGCCTCGCCGCAGTGGGGGTGGAGGTAGACCTCGGCGTTGGGGACGCGCTTCTCGATGTAGTCGACCTGGGCCTTGAGCGCGGCCAGGTTCTTCTGGGTGCCGCCCTGGAGCACGAACACGCGGCCGAGCTCGGCCATGCGCGGGATCTGGACCACGTACTGCCAGATGTTCTTGGGCAGGACCAGGGCCAGGCCGGCGAGCAGCTCCTCCTTGGCGTAACCTTCCTTCTGGAAGTTGACGCGGTCGGAGTCGAGGAACACGGCGCAGCCGTAGCTGAACTTGGGCGCCAGGCGGGCCTGGAAGGCGACCTCGGCGTACTTCTTCACCGGAAGGCCGAACTGGTCGGCCATCGCCTGCAGCAGCATGCCGTTGCCGGCGCTGCACGAGTTCGACAGGCGGAAGTTCTTCACGTCGCCGTTCTGCATGAACAGGACCTTGATGTCCTGGCCGCCGATGTCGCAGATGACGTCGACGCTGGGGAACCAGCGCTTGGCGCTCATCATGTGGGCGACCGTCTCGACGATGTTGGCGTCGGCGCCCAGCGACTTCTCGAGCACGTCGCCGGCGTAGCCGGTGACGCCGAAGCCGGTGACCTCGATCTTGGCGCCCTGGGCCGTGGCCCAGTCCCGCATCTCCTTGAACATGTCGCGCATGTCGGCGATGGGGTTGCCCTTGGAGAGGACGTAGACCTTCTTGAGGATCTTCTCGTTCTCGTCGATGAGGACGCACTTCGACGAGGTCGAGCCGCCATCGAGGCCGACCACGCCGCGGTAGGTCTTGCCGGCCTCGAGGACGGCGTCCTCGTAAGGCGGGGTCTGGTACTTGTCCTCGAACGCGACCCGCTGATCCTCGACCTCGACCAGGCCGGGACCGGCCGACTCGCCGAGCTTCGACTTGCGGCCGTGGCTGATGAACTCCTTCATCGGATCGAGGCCGCGGAAGACGCCGACGTTGGCGGGCTCGTGGATGCCGAACAGCACGGCGCCGTAGGCGGCGTAGTACTCGCTGTTCTTGGGGACGAAGATCAGCTCCTCGATCGGCACGTCCTTGGGGTACTCGTAGCCGCGCTCGGCCCACGCCTCGGGGATGCGCAGGCGCCAGCACTGCTGGAGGAACGGCAGGTACGTGTTGGGGCCGCCGAGCAGCAGGACCTTGGACTTGAGGGTGTTGCCGCGGGTGAGCACGGCCAGGTTCTGGCTGACGATGGCGTCGGCCAGCGAGTTCATGATCTCGCCGCGCGGGATGCCGCTCTTCACCAGGTTGACGATGTCGGTCTCGGCGAAGACGCCGCACTTGGCCGCGACGTGGTGCAGCTTGCTCGAATCGAACTGGAGGTGCGGCACCTCCTCGCGCGGCATCGCGACCTTGAGCACGCACTTGTCGATGGTGGCGCCGGTGCCCGACGCGCACTTGTCGTTCATCGAGGTCTGGGCGGTCTTGTCGCCGGTCTCCTCGTTCTTCTTGAACATGATGATCTTGGCGTCCTGGCCGCCGAGCTCGATCACGCTGCCGACGTCGGGGTGGAGCTTCTCCACCGCCATGGTCACGGCGTTCACTTCCTGGACGAACTTGGCGCCGAGCTGCGGCGCGATGGGGCCGCCGCCCGAGCCAGTGATGAACAGGCGGAAGTCCTTGTCCTTGATGTCGGGGAACTCGGCCTTGATCAGCTCGAGCATCTCGAGCGTCTTCTCGGGCTGACGGGTCTCGTGACGCTCGTACTTGCTCCAGAGGATCTCGAGCGTGTCGGGGTGGACCACGCACAGCTTCACGGTGGTGGAGCCGACGTCGACGCCGATGATCATCTTCTGCCCGGGAACGGTGGTCGTGCTCATGCGAGATCCTTGGCCATGACTGAACTGACGCGTCAGTCTACGCATGGACTGACACGTCAGTCTAGTATCGTTTCACCAGAGAGATCGCAGCCTTGCAGGTCCGACCAATCTGGATTGCGGGAGTGATCGATTTCGCCGAAGTGCGGTTGAAACGACGCACCCGCGCCACCTACGGTTCGCACATGCGAAGGCGGGTCTTCACTGACGTTCAGTTGTCGCCAAGCCGGCTTCGCCCGCTTCCATCCGCTTCGCGTCCGGGGCCACTTCGTGGCCGGCTCGAAGTCGCGGTCGCGCTGAGTCTCGTTCTTGTCGTGGGTTGCGGGTCGAAGAAGGAGCCGGGAGGTGGATCAGGCACGGGCCTGGGCACGGGCACCGGCGGCCAGCCACCTGCGTCGATCGATGCGCAGCGGCCGGCGACGATGCCGACGTTCGAGCAGATCGTCACCGTCGCCACGACGCCGAAGGAGATCGCCGGCATGGTCGCGACCGACCCCGGCACGCTGGCGTGGCTGATGTTCCTCTACGTCAACTGGCCGGCGACGCCCGGCACGCGCGGCGTGCCAGATCCGGCTGGCAAGCTGGGCCAGTTACCGACGGTGTTTCAGACCTGGAAGGAAGCCCACGAGGTCTATCTCGCCGGCGGCGCCGCGCCCCCGCCGTGGAACGACGGCGGACCGTCGGGACCGGTGACGCTCTCGCTCGGCGAGATCGACGGCACCACTCTCACCGACGTGAACGGCAACCCGATCACGTACACGGTGGCGATGAACCAGGGCACGTTCGACTACCTGGTCTCGCGCACGTTCTACGGCTGGCCCGGACAGGCCGCGCTGCGCAGCGGAGGCGCAGCAGCGGTCGCCTTCCCGACCTCGGCCATGGAGATCAAGGCGTCGTGGAAGGTCCTCGACCCGATCGCCGACAAGGATCGCCTGGATCACTACATCACCGCCGAGGCGTTGTTGCCGCCGTCGTCCGGCACCGGCGAGCCGACCAAGGTCGCGGTCGGCCTCACCGGCCTGCACATCATCTCCAAGGCGTTGCCGAACTGGGTGTGGATCACCTTCGAGCAGGTCGAGAACCCTGCCACCACCGGCGTGCAGGCGAAGTTCACGATCGATCCGGCCGTGGCCACGACCAACGACCGGTTCCAGAGACTCCTGGCCGGAACCCCCCTCGCCTACTACCAGGCCAACGGCCTGCAGACCGAATTCGTCGCCGGCGGCCAGCCGACGCTGCTCGCCAACACCCAGATCGAGACCAGGTTCCAGACCTCGAGCTCGTGCATCACCTGCCACGCGCTGGCCTCGGTCTCGACGGGGAAACAGGCGCGGCTCGACTTCTTCGAGCTGAAGGCAGGCAACCTGACCGGCTTCACCGGCATGCCGCCGACCACGCCGTTCGGGCCCGGCCCCGACCAGTTCAGCGCGCTCGACTTCGTTTGGTCGATGCGGGAGGCCAAGCGATGAGCGCCCTCGATCGTCCGCGGTTGCACTTCTTCGGGCAGATGTCGGTGTCGACACCGACGGTGAACAACAACAACTGGGACCTGGTGATCGAGCCACAGCAGGCGACGCTCTATCCCAAGTTCCTGGCCATGAGCGACGACCAGTTCCGCCAGGCCATGAAGCAGCTGGTGTTGCTCAACCTGAGCGTCATCCACGAGGGCCTGATGCCGACCCTCGAGGGCAACTGGAACCTGTACGGCGACAACTCGGTGGTGTGGAACGACACCACCATCACCGCCTACGACCCTCCCGGCGGCGGCCGTGTGACGTCGGGCGACCCGGTGATCGGCATGCCGGTAGCGATCGCCGGCAACGCCTGGGGCGACGCCTCGACGCCAGCCATCATCGTCGACTGCGATCCGACCAGCGACTTCTCGTCGCAGATGTTCATCCCCAGCTTCACCGTCGGCGGCGGCGCGGGGGTCGCCGGGATCAACGCGCAGTCCAGCGATCAGGTCGCCATCCCTCGCACCCACTCGCGCTGGCTCGATCAGTTCCGCAACCTGGCCATGTTCCCCGACGCGACCTTCGCCGCGACCTGGCAGCTCCCACTGCCGGCCGGCGCGCTCGCGATCACGCCCGGCGCGTCGCCAGCGCTGGCCGCGCTCGCGGCGGCGTCGCAGGCCGGCCAGGGACTGGTGGTGCGCTTCGCGACCTACTTCTTCAACCGGCTCTACACCGATCCGCAGCTCGCCAAGCTGTTCGCGATGGGCAAGACCATCATGAACGCGTCGGTGGGTGTGGTGATGGGCACGATCGCACCGTGGCTACCCGGCGAGTGGGGCAACGTGCCGGTCGGCCGTCGCCTCAACCCGCTGGCCCAGCTCCAGAACCCCATCCCCGACCGCTTCGTCGGCCAGTACGAGCTGGCGCCGGCGACGGCGGGGTTGACCGCCGACGGCAAGACCCTGGTGCTCGATCTGGTGGCGGCCTTCCGCGACACGGTCCTGCCGCCGCCGCCGCCGCCCAGCGCCGATCCTGATCCGACCGATCTGAACCCCACGCCGCCGCCGCCGCCGTCGGAGATCTCGAAGGCCGACGTCGGCCCGGCGACGCTCCAGGTCGTCGACGCGAGCGGCACCACCCACGACATCGGGCCGGTGCCCTACGACCAGGCCTCGTACCTGGCCGGCTCGGGCATCGTCGAGATCCCGGTGCCCGCCGGGCTGGCGCCGACCATCGCCACAGGCACGCTGCAGATCGTGGCGCCGTCAGCGTCGAAGGACGCGCTCCTGGTCGAGCGCACGTTGGTATCCGAGAGCGACGATCGCGCGACCTACGTGACGCTGGGCCAGAGCGCGACCGTGACCGTCAACGTGCGAGACCACGGCCACGCGCCGGCCGCGCGCGTGCCCATCACCGTCCTCCAGTACCGCTCGCTCGAGATCCTCTCGCCCGCGCCCGACGGCAGTCACCCCATCCCCGAGAAGCTGACCCTGCCGGTGCCGGGGCCTGACGGCGCGGTCAAGCCGGTGGTCGAGGTCTCGCCGCAGGGCGGCTTCACCGACGCCAGCGGCAACCTCGCCCTCACCATCACCGGCGTCGACCCCGGCATGTGCATCCTCCTGCTCACGCCCGACGGCCAGGCGCCGCCCGACAACCTCAACGGCTTCTCGCCGGCGTGGACGTGGCTCTACTACGTGCACGTGCGCGTCCTGCCGTCTGACGCCGACCTCGACGCCATCCCCGACGACCAGATCACCTGGGATCTCGTCTACGAGAAGGTGCTCTGCTACTACTACAAGGTCTTCCCGACCATGGACGCGCACCTGCTCCTCAACGACAAGCAGGCGTGCATGCGCGCCGCGCAGATGCTGCTCCTGCTCACCGACAAGGCGTCGTGGGACTCGACGCTGTACATGCCGATCACCCGCGAGATGTCCGACGGCAAGCGCAACCTGCTCCAGCGCTGGTGCCGCCTCGTGCTGAGCGGGCAGACGACCTGAGTCAGCCGCGCAATCTCTCGACCGGGACCCAGGGGCCGCCGTAGCCGAGGCCGAGGAGATCCTGAGCGAACTGGGTGATGAAGTAGGGCGTGCGCATGGCGGCGGGGGCCGGGATGCCGATGAGGGCGACCTCGGTGCCGGGGACGAGCTCGGCGTCCGCGTTGGAGAAGCAGACCCCGGCCGGCGTCATGTAGCAGATGAGATCGGGCGCCAGGCACAGCGGCGTCGGGTGCGCCGACGAGTAGGCGATGAGGTTCTCGTTCTGGCTGAAGACCCGCACGACAGTGCCGTCGTCGGCCTTGATCTCGACGGTGGTGTGATCGAAGCCGCCCGAGGTCTCGGCGTTCACCGTCGCGATCGTGCCCTGGCAGAGCAGGAAGCCGGAGGTGTAGCCGAGCGCCGCGCCGACCTTGTCGCCGGCGGGCGCGGTGCGGATGGCGGCGCCCAGGCCCTGGGCGTACGTGGTCGCACCGCCGATCGACGACTTCTTGGCGGTGGCGCCGGTCATCGCCCACGCCGCCACGCCGGCCTCGTTGCCGAAGCCCTGCTGGCCGCCGACCACCGCGCGCAGGACGTTGTCGGCGACGGTGGCGTTGGAGACGGTCACGCTCATCTGATCGGTCGGCGAGGCCAGCACCATCGGCGAGATGGGCACGTTGGCCTCGGCGAAGGTGGTCTCGGCCAGGCTCGGCACCGCGCGCCGCGCACCCGAGGTGTCGACCACCGGCGCCGGCGGCGACAGGCTGGCCGCGACCGCCAGCGGGATGAAGCTGTTGCCGCCGCCGAGCTCGATGGGCAGGACGAACGACAGCGCGGGTTTGCCCGCGCTCTTCGCCCACGCCTGCAGATCCTGGAAGGCCTTGGTCGCCGGCGACCAGTCGAAGGTGTCACTCGACGCGTCGTCGGGCGAGCCGGCGAAGGCGCTCATGGCACCCCAGGCGTCGTCGTCGAGGTCGTCGAGCGCGACCAGCGTGGGCAGGGTCCCGGCCTTGACCAGGCTGTCGATGATCATCTGGCCGACCACGCGCGGACCGCCGCCGCCGGAGCCAAGGAAGGTAGCGCCGGCGAGGATGTCCTCGAGCGCTTGCTTGTCGAGTGAAGTGCAGGTCACGTGCGCGAGCTCCTCTCCTCGAGCCGCGCCAAGAGCGCGCGCCCGTTCTTGACGTCGATGGTGTCGTTGCCTTCGCGCATGCGCTCGAGCGCTGGCACCAGCACGGCGCGGGCCTCGACCCGATCGCCCTCGTCGAGCTCGAGCGTGGCCCATGCCACCGCGACCCGCAGACCCAGGGTGTCGGCGCCAATGGTCCGCGCGCTGGCCGCCCCGGCGGCGTAGGCCGCGCGCGCGCCGGCCACGTCACGCTGCTTGTGCAAGGCCTGGCCCTCGAGGCACTGCAGATCGGCGAGCAGCGGGCGCTCGTGGCGGGTCTGGGCCCAGGTGATGCCCTCGCGGGCCAGCGCCAGCGCCTCACCGGGCTGGCCGAACAGGAGCAGCGTGTCGGCCATGAGTGCGGTCATCAGCGTGTGACCGGCGCCCTGTCCGATCGCCTGCCAGTGCGCCCAGGCCCGCCGCATCTCGTCGAGATAGTGGAGGTCGTGCTCGCTGTGGGCCATGGCCCAGCCGCGCAGCGTGCGGGCCAGGATCATGTACGCCGGGAACGGCGCGCCGTAGCGGACCAGGGCCTCGGCTTCGATCAACGTGGCCTCGACGTCGCGGCGGAGCGCGGACACGAAGGCGACGATCTGCACGGCGATCGCCTCGGAGAAGTGGTGGCCGTGGTGGCGGGCGATGGCCACCGCCTCCTCGGCGCGCTTGAGCGCCAGGTCGGGGCGACCCGAGGCCCAGGCACCCCAGGCGCCGCCGGTCATGCAGGTCACCCGCGGGATCTGGCCGAAACGCTCGGCGTGAACCGACGCGCGCTCGGGCGTCCACAGCGCGATCACGCGCTGGATGTTCTTCTCGCAGGCGTCGAGCTGACCGAACCAGAACTGTGCGTTGGACAGGGCGAAGCGGCCCTCGATCTCGAGGTCGATGTCCTTGGCCTCCTGGGCCACCCGCAGGGCCCGTTCGGCCAGGTTGACCGACGACTCGATGTCGCCGCGGAACAGGTGCACGGTGCTCTGCCCGAACAGCACCATGAAGGCGTGCACGCCACCGGCCACGCCCAGCGACTCGCACAGGGCCGCGGCGCGATCGTAGGCGGCGGCGGTCGCCGGCGACGAGAAGCCGTCGATGATGAGGGCGCAGGTGCCACGGCCGAGCTGGAGCGGGAGCTCGGCGCGATCGCGATCGGCGCCACGCAGGCCGCGATCGTCGAGGAGCTCGAGGGCGCGGGCGAAGCAAGCGCGGGCGCGAGGGTAGGCGGCGCGGGTGAGCAGCGCGTCGGCGGCGGCCGCCACCCACTCGGCCTCGCGAGCGCGGTCGCCGGCCTGTCCCCAGTGGCGCGCGCGCGCCACCGGATCGCCGCCGCTGCGGTCGAGCCACTCGGCGATGCGGCGGTGGAGCTCGCGGCGCGGACCGGCCTCGATTCCGTCGACCAGCACCTCGCGCACGCGATCGTGGGTGAAGTGCCAGCCGCCGACGTCGACGGCGATCACGCCGGCGTGTTCGGCGGCGGCGAGGCCGGCGGTGAGGTCGAGCTCGGGCTCGATGCCGGCGAGCATGCCGAGCTCGAGATCGGGGCCGACCAGCGCCGCCAGCCGACATAGCGGCAGGGCCACGCCGGGCAGCCGGGCCAGACGATCGCGCAGCGCCTGTTCGAGGACATCGATGGTCAGGCTCGACGGCAGGCGCATGGTGCCGATGTCGTCGAGCGTGCCGGCCTGGCTGGCCAGGAGGCGCAGGGCCTCGACCACGTACAGCGGCACGCCGCCGGTGCCGGCCTCCAGCAGATCGATGAGGTCGGCGCGATCGCCGAGCGGGCCCAGGACCGCGATGGCCAGCTCCTCGAGATCGCGGCGCTCGAGCGGTTCGACGTTCATCACCTCCACGCCCGGCCCGCACACACCGGGGACGCCCTCGGGCCGCGTGGTCGCGATGATCAGGAGCGGCAGCTCGGCGGCGGCGCGCACCATCCAGCCCAGGAGCGACAGGCTCTCGGCGCCAGCCCAGTGCAGATCTTCGAGGATGATGACGGTCGGACCCCGGGCGGTGGCGGCGCGGATCGCCGCCTCGGCGGCGGTCATCAGCATCACCTGCAGGGTCTGCGGATCCATCATCGGCGTGGTGATCTGGCCGATACCGACCAGCTCGCCGATGTCGGGGACCACCAGGGTCAAGAACGGCCACGCCACGCTGGCGGCCTCGGGCGCCGACGGTGACACCTCGAGCGCGAGCCGGCGCAGCGGATGCTGCCAGGCCTCGTAGGCCACACCGCCGCCGGCGACCTCGCCGCCGACCACGACCGCGCAGCCGCTGACCAGCGCGAACGTGCGCAGGTCGTCGACCAGGCGCGACTTGCCGACGCCGCTCTCGCCGACCACCGCCACCACCCCGCCCTGTCCCTTGCGGGCCCGGATCAACAGTTCGCGCAGCTGGCCGCGCTCGCGGGTGCGGCCGACCAGGCGCGCTGCCGCCACCATGCTCTTGCGCTGCTCCTCGCCCTCGAGATCCCCGAGCAGGCCGGTGCGGGCGAGCAGGCGCAGGGCCTGGCTGGCGCTCGACGGCCGGCGCGTGGGATCGGGCGCGAGCAGGCGGTTCACGGTGTCGGTCAAGGCCGTGATCGCCTCGGGTGCCATCGTCGGATCGTGCAGCACCAACTCGGGCGGGCTGCCGCTGGCGCGCAGCACCTCGTCCTCGGTGCGGCCGAACGGGTGATGGCCGGCGAGCAGCTCGAAGGCGACGATGCCGGCGGCGTAGAGGTCGGCGAGTGCGGTGTGGGGCTCGCCGCGCATGACCTCGGGCGCGATGTAGCCCAGGGTGCCGGCGGCGCGGTGGCGCTCGCCGCTCTCGAGGGCGAGGCCGAAGTCGAGGACGCGGACCTTGCCGTCGGCGACCAGCACGTTCGAGGGCTTGAGATCGCGGTGGCGGATGCCGCGGCGGTGCAGGTAGGCCAGCGCCTGCAGCATCTGGGCGACGTAGCCGATGCGCACGCGCAGCGGCTGGGGCCGCGCCGCCGCGGTCACCGTGCTGGCGCGTTCGAGCACCTCGAGCACCAGGTAGGGGTCGTGGTGATCATCGAAGCCGTAGTCGAGGACGCTGATGATGTTGGGGTGGCGGAGCGAGGCCAGGATGCGGAACTCCGACGCGATGGCCAGGCGCATGGCCGGCACGCTGTCGGAGGCCCTGCCCTTGCCCGCGACCGGCGACGGCTGACCCGGCCGCTCGTGCCGGGTGGGCTCGCTGTCGTCGGTCTCGAGCTGGGAGTTGGCGGCGGCGGCGCCGAACAGGCTGGTCCGCGACTCGCTGCCGCGGGCCAGCTCGGTGACGCCGGTCGCCAGGCTGTCCACCGCCGGCGCCGAACCCACCGGCGAGCGGGTCATCGGCTCGGTCGGATCGGGCGGAGGCTTGCGGACGATCAGGCGCTTGACCGCGACCTGCTCGCCGGTCAGGCGATCGACGGCCCGGAAGACGGCGCCCATCCCGCCCTCACCGAGCTTGCTGATGATCGCGTATCGCCCGGTCCCGACGTGATCTCGCGATTCGGCCATCCTCTCAGCGCCGACCGTATCACCGGGCCAGGACGCCCACCAGCGCAAGGTCGATCAGCTCGCGCGTGACATCGTGGATCGGCTGCTCGGTGGCGCGGGTGACGCAATGCTCGACGACACCGCGCACCAGGCCGAGCAGCGCCGCGGCGGTGAGCTGAGGGTGACACGGCCGCAACAGCCCGATCTGGACGCCGGTCTCGAGCGACAGTGCGATGACCGAGCGGACCTCGGCGTAGAAGGCGGCCAGGCGGGCGGCGGCCTCGGCGTCGGGCGTGGCGCTCGACGAAAGCAGCACGGTGGCCAGCGGCCGATCACTGACGATGAACGTGAGCAGGCTCGACAGGCTGTCGTGGAGCTGATCCTTGGGCGCGCGCGCTCCTGGCGCCGTGTCGATGCGCACGATGCGGTGGCGCAGCTCGGTCATGGCCTCGTCGAGCAGAGCGCCGAACACCGCCTCCTTGCTCTCGAAGTAGAGGTAGAAGGTGCCGCGTGCGATCTCGGCCCGCTCGATGATCGCGTTGATCGACGCGCCGTGATACCCGGCGTCGGCGAACACGTGCTTGGCGGCGTCGAGGATCTGGCGGCGGCGCTCGGCGCGGGCCGACGCGGCGCGAACGTCCTCGACCGGGACCGGATTCCTGGCCATGGGGCTCAGCCGCCCTTCCGCGACTGGTAGGCCATGATCGCCATCTCGACCCCGCCGGCCAGGCGCCGGTAGCGCAGGCGCTCGTCGACCACAACGCCCTCGGCGGCGTGGAGCGCGATCTCGCGCTCGACCGCGAGCGCGAAGCGGGCGTGATCGGCGTACAGGTTGACCTCGTCGTAGACGCCGTGCGAGATGCGCGTGAAGTTGGCCGAGCCGATGTCGACCACGCGGTGATCGATCACCACCACCTTGGAGTGGACCATGCGCGGCAGGTGGACGATGCGGAGGTGATCGGGGGCGCCGGTCAGGCGGCGCAACGTGTCGCAGGTGGCGCGGTTGACGTTGCCGAGCACGTCGGCGCGGGCCGCGGTCACCAGCGTGACCTCGACGCCGCGCTTGACCGCGCGGGCCAGGGCCTGGGTGAAGCGGCGATCGCCCAGGTACGCCATCTCGATGGTCAGCGAGATGCGCGCGCTGTCGATGATGGCCAGGCGATGGGTCAACATCGGACAGGTGCGGGGGCGGTGGGCCTCGCGGCTGTGGACCAGGAAGTCGATGCCGCGCGACGGATCGAACTCGTCGTCGCCGGCCATGCGCTGGCGCAAGCGAGCCACGTGCTGGGGCCCGTCGAGCTCGACCATCAGGTCGACCCAGTCGTAGAGGTGGTTGTCGCCGATGCCCATCGAGCCCAGGCACATCCACTCGTCGTCGACGATGTAGACCTTGGAGTGATCGAAGCGCTTCTTGTGGTGGGCGACCCGGATGTTGGGGTGGTCGAGGATCGCGGCGGCCAGCGAGTTGGGCTTCTGCTTGAACGAGCCCTTCTTGCGGAACACCGCGCCCAGCACCCAGGCCTGCATGCCGCGGATGGGATCGACGCGCTTGTGGAAGAAGCTCTGCTTGTTGCCGCCGGCGTACTCGTAGACCGCGGCGATGCGGTCCTTGTGGATCGTCACCTGGGCGCCACGCTCGGCGGCGGCCAGCACGGCCTCGCCGAAGGTGTTGCCGGCGGCGTCGTCGCGCCAGAGGAAGGCGCGGATGTCGACCGAGCGGGTGGCGCCGGCGATGCGCTCGCAGATCCGGCGGAAGGCCACCTCACCGGTGCCGACCACGCGCGGGTTGTCGACCGCCGCCGCCGGCTGCGAGGCGGCGAGCAGATCGAGCGCCGCCCCGGCCGGAAGCTGTCCGCGGACCTTCTTCCGCGACCAGAGGCGCGGCTTGGTCCGGGGCGCGGGCTTGGCTCGACGGGCCATGTTCGGTCTCCCGTCGTACCCCAGCCAGGGCGCCAGCGCAACCGACGTCAATTGCGGATGCTGACCGCCAGCGCCGGCCCGATCGTGACCACGGAAACGCCTTCGCCGCACGACAGGCGACAGACACCGAGCTCGCCGCTCGCCGCCATGACACCGGCGTCGAAGGCGAGCTGCCCGTACAGCAGGCGACCGCCGACGTAGCCGGTACCGATGGGCTCGCCCGCGCTGATCGTGCCGATCGCCTCGCCGACAGCCTGATAGCGGCGGCCGTACGCGAACGCCGCGCCGCCGACCAGCGGAAAGGACGTGCCGGCGGTGTGATGGAGCGTCGCGGCCGAAACGCTGACCAGCGCGCGGCAGGCCACGCCGTCGACGCACCGGCTGAACGCGGCGCCACCGACGACGACCTTGCCACCGTCGGTGGCGTACAGCTCGGCGAATCCGGTCAGCGCGCTGCGCTCGCGACGCAGCGCCTGGATCCGTAGCGTGCCGCCCCCGCCGCCGCCGCCGCTCTTGCCGGCACGGAAGAACACCTGCCCTCCGAGCTCGACGCGATCGAGCAGGACGTAGGTGAGGTGGACATGCCCGGCCGGTGCCACCGGCGTGCGGAGCGACACGCCGATCGCGCCTTCGGGCGCGATCAGCCCGGTCGGCGCGACCATGGCCCGGGCGCCGGCGGGATCAGCGTCGGCGCGACCGGCTGCGGTAGGCGCGAGCGGATCACCGATCTTCACCGCGCGCGCGCGCGGTGGATAGCGTCGCTGGGTCGTCGCGCTCCGCGGATCTCGCTCTCGCGTTCTCGGGACGCCTGCGCCGGGCGCCGGGCGCGGCATGGTCGTGGGCTTGATCGGAGGTGGCGACGGCACCGGTGCCGGCGGCGATGGTGACGGATACGACTGGGCGGCGGCGGCGCGATACCCCGCCAGGAGGATCAGCAGGCAGGGCGCGAGACGCACCAGGCTCGAAGGAGACATGGCTCCACTGGTTGCAACCATGGGGCCGCGAGACGACGACGCAGATCCGAGCCCTTGGGGGGGAACGACACCACCGGCACCGGCACCACCGCAGATCGATCAGGCGAATTGCCTGGGCTACATGCGCGCCGACAGGCCGACGAACGGATACGGGATGACCTCGGGATCGTCGTCGTAGCAGTCGCTGCAGCTCGAGGCGGAGTCCAGCTCGCCGGCGAAGCCGATGCCGGCGTCGAACGCGACCTTGGGACCGCCCCAGCGGCCGCCGATGTAGCCGGCGAAGACGCTGTCGCTCTCGTCGTCGGTCATGTGGATCTCGCCGACCAGCTTGGCGCGGCGGCCCTTGGAGAACGACACGCCGCCGAACACCGGCGCCGACTCCTCGCCGTCGACGGCGAACATGGTGAGGTGGACCGAGAGCAGCGTATCGCAGGCGTCACCGTCGGCGCAGAAGCTGGCCACCAGCGACGGCATGTACAGCGTATCTTCCTCGTCGGGCGGCTTGAACATGTCGAGCGTGGCCGCGAGCGCGGCGCGGCGCCCACGCAGGAGCTGGACCTTGCCGTTGAAGCCGAGCACCGCGCCTTCCTCGATGATGGCGATGCCTCCGACGCCGATCTCGACGCGGCCGAGCGACGCGGTGAGCTGACCGAGCGCACCGGGTGCGATCGGCGCGCGAGCCTGGAAGGTGACCGTGCCCTTGGGGGCAACCAGCGCGGTACGCGCGAGATAGGCGCGATCGGCGGCGGGGTCGTCCTTTTCGCGGCGAGCGATGCCGACCAGCTCGGGCGCTGCGGTCGGCGCGGCGGATGGGATGGCCACCGGGGTCGCCCCCGGGCCGGCGTAGGCAGGGACCGAGGCGACCGGCACCGCCGACGGGGCGACGGCGGGCTGGGCGCTGGCGAGGACGGGGACCGAGACCAGGGCGGCAACGGCGGCGAGGGAGCGGCGCATGAAGAGCGAGTCAGCAACGGTTGTGCCGGCGGATCGGGGCCGATCGCGACGGCGCAACTGCGCGGAACTCGTGGACGCGAGCCCCGCGAAGCCACAGAAATCCGTCAGGTAGTGGGCGTCCCTCGACACGGGCTCGAAGGGCGGGAGTGTCCGCCGATCGGACGGGTGACACCCGTACGCGGGCCCGGCGCTGACGTTGGCGCAGCGAACGGCACTCGGAGATCCCGTTGCGATTGGCAACGAGAAACCGGTCGACCGTCCAGGCAAGTGGCTGCGATCGCAGGGATTCTCGGCGTGGCAAGGGGGTTGCTATCCCGACGCTCAACATGTGTGAAGTGCGGCTCTCCGGCATCCGCAAGGTCTACGAAGGCGCGCGCGCGGCGCGGCCTGCGGTCGACCGGCTCGATCTGACATTCGCGTCCGGAGAACTGGTGGTCCTGGTCGGCCCGTCCG
>SXGT01812423.1_pt1 | contig 28866 bp, 22 predicted proteins | sample 3176221 | NCBI WGS metagenome assembly SXGT01 (sample SAMN11356862, study PRJNA531348) | freshwater metagenome | isolation source: freshwater sample F1-120 | place: China: Fuxian Lake, Yuxi | collected 2017-12-25 | reverse complement strand
GTTCATCGGCTCGCCCGCCATGAACCTCTTCCCGGCCGAGGTCGCCGACGGCGGTGTGAAGTTCGGCACCGCCATCGCTCCTGTCGAGCGCGAGGTGCTCGCGTCGACGAGCGAGAAGTCGGTCACCGTGGGCGTGCGCCCCGAAGACCTCATCCTCAAGACCGACGGCGGCGGCCTCGCCGTGACTGTCGACATCGTTGAAGAGCTCGGCGCCGACGGCTACCTCTACGGCAACACCGAGATCGACGGTCAGCGCGTCGACATCGTCGCCCGTGTTGATGGCCGCGTGCACCCGCACAGCGGTGACGTGGTCTACGTCACGCCGGAGCCCAAGCACGTGCACGTCTTCGACACCGCGTCGGGCGCTCGCCTCAACAAGGAGCCCGTCAAGAGCTGATCGGCTGACGCCGACAGATCGACCGCCGAGGAGGGCGGGGGCGCCGCGTGCGGCACCCCCGCCCTTCTTGCGTCGAGCAGGGTGCGGAGAGCATCTACGTCGTCCACTCGCTGCTGAACGCCCACCGCACCTCGATTGAGGGAGACCACCTTGAGCGCTTCGCTCACCATCACCTCTTCGGTGACCGACCCCGCGCTGCTCGACCTGCCGTGGGACCTGCCACTCGAACTCTGGCCCGATGACTCGATCGCCACCCTGCCCAAGGGCATCTCTCGACATCTCGTGCGCTTCGTGCACATGAGCGATTTCGTCGTCGCGGTGAAGGAGACGACTGAAGAGATGGCCCGGCGCGAGTACGACATGCTGCGCACGCTGCAGCGCCTCGACATTCCCTGCGTCGAACCCGTGGCCGTCATCACCGGTCGCGTCGACGCCGAGGGCGAGCCCCTCATGCCCGTGCTCGTGACTCGTCACCTGCGGTTCTCGCTGCCCTATCGGGCGCTGTACTCGCAGACCCTGAGACCCGACACCGCTACGCGGCTCGTGGATGCTCTCGCCCTGCTGCTCGTGCGGTTGCACGTCATCGGCTTCTTCTGGGGCGACGTGTCGCTGTCGAACACCCTGTTTCGCCGCGACGCCGGAGCCTTCGCGGCGTACCTCGTCGATGCCGAGACCGGTCAGCTTTACGAGGGCGGGCTCTCGAACGGCCAGCGCGAGAACGACCTCGAGATCGCCCGCGTGAACATTGCCGGCGAACTGCTCGACCTCGAGGCGGGCGGCCGCCTCGACGAGAGCATCGACGCGATCGAGACGAGCAATGGCATCATCGACTCGTACCGCTCGCTGTGGAAAGAGCTCACCGGGTGGGAGTCATTCGACCGCTCAGAGCGCTGGCGCATCAATCAGCGGGTCGAGCGGCTCAACGACCTGGGCTTCGACATCGAAGAACTCGCCATCACGACAGCGGGCGACTCGACCCAAGTGCGCATTCGACCCAAGGTCGTCGACGCTGGGCACCACACTCGACGGCTGCTGCGCCTCACCGGCATCGACGCCGGAGAGAACCAGGCTCGTCGCCTGCTCAACGACCTCGACGCGTACGCTGCGCAGCACTACCCCGGGCGTGAAGCCGACGAAGAGGTCGTGGCCCATGAGTGGCTCGTGCGCGTGTTCGAACCGGTCGTGCGCGCGATTCCGCGCGACTTGCGCGGCAAGCTCGAAGGCCCTGAGGTCTTTCACCAGCTGCTCGATCACCGCTGGTACCTCTCGCAAGACCAGCAACGCTCAGTGCCGCTCGCCGAAGCTCTCAGCTCGTACATCGACACGATCTTGCGGCACCGTCGAGACGAAGCGACGGTGATCGCGCCGCAGACCGAGGCGATCTCGCTCCCCTCGCTCGACACGAGCGAGATCGAGATCGTCGATGACGGCACGGTTCCGGGCTCGTGGCGCGACAAGGTCTAGACGCGACGTAGCCCTACTGCGCCGTGAGCTAGGCGAGAATCGACACCGGGTTCTCGATGCGGGCCACGAACGCGGCGAGCCAGCGCGCCGCGAGCGTGCCATCCATGACGCGATGGTCTGCCGAGAGCGTCACCGTCATGATCGTGCCGACCTCGAGTGCACCGTCGACCACCACCGGCGCCTGCCGCGCCGCACCCACCGCGAGAATGCCCGCTTGAGGCGGGTTGATGATCGCGCTGAACTGCGGGGTGCCGAACATGCCGAGATTCGACACCGCGAAGCTGCCGCCCTCGATCTCGTGCTGCTTGAGCCCGCCCGAGCGCGCTCGCGCCGCGAGGTCGCCGATCGAGGCGGAGAGCGCCGAGACACTGAGCGACTCGACACCTCGCACGACCGGAGTCACGAGACCGTCGTCGAGCGAGACGGCGACGGCGACGTCCGCGCGGCGATGGCGCAGCATCCCCTCGTCAGTCCACGTGGTGTTGGCCTCGGGAACATCGATGAGCGCTGCCGCGACCGCCTTCACGACGAGGTCAGTCACCGAGATCTTGACGCCGTCGATCGCGTTGATCTCGCGACGCAGCTCGAGCAGTCGATCGACTCGGCAGTCTGCCGTGAGGTAGAAGTGCGGCACCGTGCTCTTCGACTCGGTGAGTCGGCGAGCGATCGCCGCGCGCATGCGCGAGATGGGAATGAGTTCGGCGTCGGTCGAGGGCGTGGCTGCGGGTGCCGTCGCCGGAGTCGCGGCCGGTGCGCTGGATGCTGCTGCCGGTGCCGCGAGCCCCTCGAGGTCGCGGCGCACGATGCGACCGCCGGGGCCTGAGCCCTGCACACTCGAGAGGTCGAGTCCGCGCTCACGCGCCAGGCGACGCACGAGCGGGCTCACGAACTGGCGAGCGCCGTCGTTCAGGGCAGAGGCGCCACCGGGTGCGGGTGCATTCTGTGCAGCGGGGACAGGTGCCGCGGGGGCAGGCGCAGCGGGGGCAGGCGAAGCGGGTGCTTCGGAGGTCGCAGGAACAGCGGCCTCTGGAGCCACCTCGGCCGCGGCCGCAGGAGCCTCGTCTGGCGCCTCATCGGAAGGTGCGGGAGAGGCAGGGGCCACCTCCCCCGCCTCCCCCACGATCGCGATCGGGGCGCCGACATCGACAGAGTCGCCCTCCCCGACGAGAAGCTGCAAAACGGTTCCCGAGGTCTCGGCGGCGTACTCGACGACGGCCTTCTCGGTCTCGATCTCGGCGAAAGGCTCACCCGCACTGATCGTGTCACCGGCGGCGACCAGCCACTTCTGCACGGCAGCCTCGGTGACGTTGGCGAGCACTTCGGGCATGCGGATCGTCGTGGCCATCAGGCTGCCCCTCCCGCGTTGCGCCGCACGATCTCGAGACCGGCGACGACTTCTTCGGTACGCGCGATCGCCGCGCGCTCGAGCACGCGCGAGATCGAGGGCGACGATTCCGTGCCCGTGACGCGCTGCACGGGCTGGTCGAGCCAGTCGAAGAAGCGACGTTGAATCTCGTCGGCCAGCCAGCCGCCATACGAGGTGCCGAGGGCTCCCTGCTCGACGATGAGCACCGCATTCGTCTTCTTGACGCTCGACTCGATGGTCGTCCAGTCGATCGAGGCGCGGTCGAGCCAGCGCAAGTCGATGAGCTCAGCATCCACGCCCGTCTGCTCGATCGCCTCGAGGCTGTGCTGCACCATCGAGAGGTAGCTGATGACGGTCACGTCGGCGCCCTCGCGACGCACCACGGCCGTGCCCGGCGGAATGATGTAGTCGAGATCGCCCGCGATCACCGTCGATGCCGAACCGTAGAGATCGACGTGCTCGATGACGAGCACGGGATCTTCGAGCGCAAGAGCCGCGTTCATAAGGCCGACATAGTCTTCGGCGGTCGACGGGGCGACGATGCGCCAGCCGGCGCTCGTGGCGAAGATGCCGGCCGGGTCCATGAGGTGCTGCGAGCCGTAGCCCGAGCCCATGGCGACCTTCGTGCGCAGCACGAGCGGCACGGGGTTGTCGCCGCCGAACATGTGGCGCGCCTTGCCCACCTGGTTGAAGACCTGGTCGGCGGCGACCCACATGAAGTCGGGGTACATGAACTCGACGACGGGACGGTAGCGGCCATCGAGCGCGAGCCCGCCGCCGAGACCCATGAACGCGTTCTCGCTGATGGGCGTGCCGAGCACGCGGTCAGGAAAGGCGTCGGCGAGGCCCTTCGTGGCGCCGTTCGTGCCGCCCTTGAGCCGGTGGATGTCTTCACCGAGCACCACGATGCGGTCATCCTCGGCCATCCGCCGCTCCATGACGCCTGCCACGGCGTCCACGAACTTCAGCTGCTCGCGCTCGCCCTCGGCCGTGCTTGGTTCGAGGGTGCGCAGCGCGTCGAGCTCGCTCGCGTCGCCGCGCACGCCCACGTTGACGAAGGCCGGTTCGGGCCACAGCTCGGGGCGGATGCGGCGGCGACCTTGCTTCTCGGGGTCTGCCTCGAGCAGTTCGGTGACGGCCGCATCCATGGCCGCGATCGCCTGCTCGCGCACGCGCGCGACGCCCGCCTCATCGATCTGGCCGAGCTTCTGCATCTCGCGCGCGACGCGGTCGAGCGGGTCGCGCTGCTTCCACTCCTGCTCTTCCTCTTTCGAGCGGTAGCCGAAAGCGCTGCCCGGGTACGGGCCGTTCTGGTGGAAGAAGCGGTAGACCTCGGCCTCGACGACGGCGGGGCCGCCACCCGAGCGCATGACCTCGGCTGCCTCTTGCATCGCGAGGTGCACGGCGAGCGGGTCCATACCGTCGACGCGCCACGACGGGATGCCAAAACCTTGGCCGCGCACCGAGAGGCGCGTGTCGGCGACGCTCTCCTCGATGCGCGTGGCGACCGCGTAGAGGTTGTTCTCGATGAAGAAGCAGACGGGCAGCTTCCACGCGGCGGCGAGGTTCATCGACTCGAGCACCGAGCCGATCTGTGCCGCGCCGTCGCCGAAGTAGTTGATGGTGAGGTCGGTCGTGCCGGCGCGCTTTTGCGCCCACGCGTTTCCGGTGGCCATCGGTGCACCACCGCCGACGATGGCGTTCGTTCCGAGCGCTCCGGCTTCGAACCATTGCAAGTGCATCGAGCCGCCGCGACCACGGCAATAGCCCTGGGCGAGCCCGAGAATCTCGGCGAGGGTCTTCTGCAGCACCTCTTGGATGCTCTCCGTCACGAGAGCGTCGAGTGCGAGCCCCTCGGGCGCGACGTGGGCGAGCGCCTTGGCGAGAAACTGGTGGTGGCCGCGGTGCGAGCCGTTGACGGCGTCGGTCGATCGCAGCGCGACAATCGAGCCAACCGCACCACCCTCTTGCCCGATCGACGAGTGTGCGGGGCCGTGCACGAGGCCTTCGCCAGCGAGGTCGAGCACGCGCTCTTCGAACGCCCGGATGAGATGCAGCTGCCCGAGCATCGTGGCCAGCAGCGCGGGGTCAGCGGCTTTCCAGTCGGCAGCGGTGGTCGTCAGTTCGACCCACTCGGCCTCGGTCTGCAAACGTCGTTGTTTCGCCATGCTGCACACAGTAGGCGAGATTGGATGCAATCTCAACAGAATTGTCGGGCATCCTTCGGCATCTAGGGGTTTCTGCCCTAGGATTGCATCCAGTCATCGCAACGAAGGGAGACGACCATGGCCCTGCCCGGCTTGCGCGGCACCGAGCACATCGGCTTCACGGTGCCCGATCTCGACGAGGCACATCGCTTCTTCGTCGATGTCATCGGCTGTGAGTACGTCTATACCCTCGGCCCCTTCGAACGGGACGACGACTGGATGCGTCAGCACTTGAGTGTGCATCCGCGATCGGTGATGCGCGAGCTGCGCTTCTACCGGTGCAAGTTCGGCCCCAACTTCGAGGTCTTCCAATGGGAGCCCGCCGACGGCCAGCAGGCACAACCACGCAATAGCGACATCGGCGGCCACCACTTGGCGTTCTATGTCGACGACCTCGACGCCGCGATCGAGTACCTGCGGGGGCACGGCGTGCACCTGTTGGGCGAGCCGACGGCGAGCCGCAATGCCAGTGAGGGCCAGCGCTGGCAGTACTTCTTGAGCCCCTGGGGCATGCAGTTCGAGCTCGTGAGCTTTCCGAATGGCAAGGCGTACGAGCGCGACAGCGCGGTGCGGCTCTGGGACCCCCGAAACCCCGCAGCATGAGCAGAGCGACGGCGGCACTCGAGGGCGACAGCACTGCGACCCGCGACGGCAACGCTAGCGCGCGCGTGGCCGACGCCTTGCGCGAGCAGATCATCCACGGCGAGTACCCGCCGGGGGCACGACTGCGGCAAGAAGAGATCGCTGAGCGCTTCGGCGCGAGCCGCGTGCCCGTGCGGGAAGCGCTCAAGTCGCTGGAAGCCGAGGGGCTCGTGACCCTCGTGGCGAATGCCGGCGCGTGGGTCTCGCGCCTGACCCTCGCCGAGTGCGAAGAGATCTACCAAACCCGCGAACGGCTCGAACCGCTCCTCTTGCGATACTCGGCGCCCGGTCTCGGCCCCGCCGACTACGACACGCTCGACAGCCTCGCCGAGCGGATGGCAGCGACGGAGGATGTCGCCGAGTTTCTCGCCCTCGATCGCGAGTTTCACATGACCAGCTACTCGGCGGCATCGACCCTCATGCTCGGCGATCTCGTCAATCGGCTCTGGAACACCACTCAGCCGTACCGCCGGGCGTACACGCTGCTCATCGACGTGCACAGCCAGCGCATCGTGCACGACGAGCATCACTTGCTCGTGACAGCACTGCGCGAGGGCGACCTCGAAAGCGCTGAACGCACGGTCGAGAGTCACATCCGGCGCACGCGCAGGCTGCTCTCCGGGCATCCCGAGATCTTCAGCGACACCACGACCGACCGACGCTAAACAGACAGACGATAGGGAGCACACCCATGGCGATCGCCGTCATTAACCCGACCACCGGCATCACCGAGCAGGAGTTCGCGGCGCATGACGCCGCCGAGGTTGAGCGCCGCATCGGGCTCGCCGAGAGCGCCGTGCGCGCCCTGCGCGACACCGATTTCGCACAGCGCGCCGAGTGGATGCTCGCCACCGCGTCGATTCTCGAAGCCGAGGTCGAGCAAGCCGCCGTCATGATGACGCGAGAAATGGGCAAGCCCATCGCGCAGTCTCGCGCTGAAGTGCTGAAGTGCGCCAAGAACATGCGGTTCTACGCGGCCAACGCTGAGCGTTTTCTCGCCGATGAGCCGCTCGACGACCCGAGTGCCGTCAACGCTAGTGCTGCCGGCGCGCGCTACGAGCCGCTCGGTGTCGTGCTCGCCGTCATGCCGTGGAACTACCCGCTGTGGCAGGTCATTCGCTTCGCGGCTCCGGCGCTCATGGCCGGCAACGCGGGCGTTCTCAAGCACGCGTCGAACGTGCCCGAATCGGCGCTGTACCTCGACACGCTCTTCACGCGAGGTGGCTTTCCCGAAGGCGCATTCACGACGCTGCTCATCGGCTCGCGCGAGGTCGAAGCGATCATCGCCGACCCGCGCATCAAGGCCGTCACGCTCACCGGCTCTGAGCCGGCGGGGCGCGCCGTCGGGTCACAGGCCGGCGCCGCCGTCAAGAAGGCCGTGCTCGAGCTGGGCGGCTCCGACCCGTTCATCGTGCTGCCGAGCGCCGATCTCGACGCTGCCGCGGCGATGGCCGTGACCGCGCGCACCATCAATAACGGGCAGTCGTGCGTTGCCGGCAAGCGCTTCATCGTGCACACCGACGTTTACGACCGCTTCGCGGAGTTGTTCGCCGAGAAGATGGCGGCGCTCGTGGTCGGCGACCCGATGGATGAGTCGGTGCAGGTCGGCCCGCTCGCGACGCGCAGTGGCCGCGATGAGCTCGCCGAGCTCGTTGACGATGCCGTGCAGCACGGCGCGACGGTGCTCACCGGCGGCTCTGCACCCGCGGGTGATGGTTGGTTCTACGCGCCCACGATCATCGCCGATCTGCCCGATGACACGCGACTGGTCATGGAGGAGGCGTTCGGGCCGGTCGCGACGCTCTACCGCGCATCGTCGGTCGATCACGCCGTCGCGATCGCGAATCAGACGACCTTCGGACTCAGTTCTGCGGTGTGGACGAACGACGATGCCGAGGCCGAACACGTCTCGCGCGAACTCGATGCGGGCGCGGTGTTCATCAACGGCATGACCGTCTCGTACCCCGAGCTGCCCTTCGGCGGCATCAAGGCGTCAGGCATCGGGCGAGAACTCGCGGCCGCGGGCATTCGCGAGTTCTGCAACCTCAAGACGGTCTGGAAGTCCTAGGTGCTCGCGCCATGGGCCGACCCCCGCTCCCTGTTCACTAGAATTGAACACAGTCTGACCTTGGAGGTTCGATCATGACGACCGTTGGATTCCTCGGCCTCGGCAACATGGGCTCTGCGATCGCCGGGCGCCTCATCGGCGCTGGCTACGAGGTGCTCGTCTGGAACCGCAACGCCGACGCGACGGCACCTCTCGTTGCGGCCGGGGCGACCGCGGTCGAGCATCCATCGCAGGCACTCAGCGCGCCGTACTCGTTCTCGATGCTCGCCAACGACGAAGCGGCGGCGGCGGTGCTGAGCGCGGAGAATCTCGCGGGAGGACCCGCACACCGCGTGCACGTCAACATGGCCTCGATCAGCGCCGACGCTGCCGACCGCCTGGCCGAGATCGCGAGCCTCGCCGGCGTGCAGTACGTCGCGTGCCCCGTGCTCGGGCGGCCCGCCGTGGCCGCAGAGGGCAAGCTCAACCTGCTGCTGGCCGGGCCCAGCGACGCGCTCGATGCAGTGGCGCCGATGCTCGAGCACTGCGGCGCGCGTCAGTGGCGTTTCGGAGACACCCCTCGTCAAGCCAACGCGGTGAAGATCGCTGTGAACTTCACCATCTTGCATGCCCTGCAAGCGATGGCCGAGTCGGTCACGCTCGTCGAAGGGCACGGGGTCGAAGCGACGACCTTCGTCGAGCTGCTGTCGAACAGCCTCTTTCCCGGCGCGGTGTACACGGGATACGGCTCCATGATCGCCGAGCGTCGGTACAGCCCCGCAGGGTTCGCGATGGAACTGGGCTTGAAAGATCTCGGTCTTGCCGAGCAATTGGCCGCCGAGGCTGACATCGTGCTGCCGACGGCAGGGCTGTTGCGCGAACGCTTCGAGAGCGCGCTCGCCGACAGCGAGCTCGCGACACTCGACTGGTCTGCTGTCGCCGAGGTCACGCGCCGGCGCTGAGCGTCTGCGCGAGCGTCAGCGTCAGCGTCAGCGTCAGCGTCAGGGCGTCGAACTCGACGGTGCCACCCGCGAGTCGGTGCGCATCGCCTTGAGCGCCTGCAGCACATCGACCGCAGACGAGATCGGCCGCGCATCGGCAGTCTCATCGTCGTGGCCCAAATCGCTCAGCGTCTGGTACGCCATTTCGCGTCGACCGATCACGAACCAAATGCCGCGGGCAGGCACGTCACCGTGATTGGTATAGAGGTGCGGACGTTGTGCATCGAAGCAGAACGAGTCGCCGGGGCAAAGATCGTAGGTCTCGAAGTCGAGCTTGAGCGTCAACGAGCCTTCCAGCAGCACGCCGTACTCGAGCGCGGCATGTCGCGTCATCTTGCCCTCGAGCGATGATGAACCGCCCGGCTGGTACGTCACGATCATCGGGTCGGCGACGGCCGACTCGCCGACCGCCAATCGCTCCCACGTGACACCGTTCTCCATCTCGATGACCGGGTTGTCATCGCGGCGCTGCACGACCGAGTCGCTGCGGATATCGCGAGCGCGGGCATCCGCCCCATCGATCGACGAGATCGTCGACGAGCCCAAGGGTGATGACGCGGCGCGGCTCGTGCCCATGAGCGCATCGAGGGAGATGCCCAAATGGTTGACGAGCGCGTAGAGCGTGCTCACTGAGGGCTGCGTCTTGCCGGTCTCCACTTGCGAGAGCAGACTCGCCGAGACACCGACCGCAGACGCCACTGCTCGCAGACTCAGTTTTCGGGCTTCGCGCTCGCGACGCAGCTCAGCTCCTACATCGAACTGCATGGTCGCACCTCTCGAATGCCGTCGAGTTCCCCTGCGGGCCCGTCAGGTCGTCAATGCCAGTGAACGTTCACCGGGTGTTCAGCATAACTGACGGCCTCGCTGCCGCCCCTGCGCACGCTGCTCAGCGGCCTCCGCGTCCATCGAAGGTGTTGAGGTGCGACTGAGAGTCGCGCAGCGTGCTGAGCTCGGCGCCCACGGCGTAGTAACGCTTGCCCGCAACGAGCAACTCTTCTGCCGGGAACTTGGTGATGACTTCGCACCCCGTCGCGGTCACGACGACCTCTTCCTCGATGCGAGCAGCCCCCCAACCGTCGGCAGAAGGCCAGTAGGTTTCCAGCGCGAAGACCATGCCCTCTTCGATGACCTCGGGGTGGTCGAACGACGTGAGGCGCGAGAAGATCGGCTTCTCCCAGATCGAGAGGCCAACGCCGTGCCCGTACTGCAGTGCGAAGGCGGCTTCTTCGTCCGCGAAGCCGAACTCTTCGGCCTTCGGCCAGACAGCGACGATGTCGGCGGTCGTGGCACCGGGCTTGACGAGAGCGATGGCGCGGTCCATGTATTCGCGCGCCCGCGTGTAGGCGTCTTTCTGCGCCGAGCTCGCCGAGCCGACCGCAAAGGTTCGGTAGTAGCACGTGCGGTAGCCGTTGTAGCTGTGCAGAATGTCGAAGAATGCCGGGTCTCCAGGGCGGATGAGCCGATCGCTGAACACGTGCGGGTGCGGCGAGCAGCGTTCGCCAGAGATCGCGTTGACGCCTTCGACGTACTCGGAACCGAGGTCGTAGAGCGTCTTCGCGACGAGGCCGACAGCCTCGTTCTCGCGCACGCCCGGCCGCAAGAAGTCATAGAGGTTCTCGTAGGCGGCGTCGACCATCGAGGCGGCCTGCGTGAGCAGGCGAATCTCGTCGTGGGTCTTGATGCGACGGGCCTCGAGGAAGATCTGCTGACCGTCGACGACCCGGATGCCCTCCTTCTGCAGCGCGAAAAGAATGGGCAGCTCAATCACATCGACACCGAGTGGCTGGTCGGCGACGCCGAACTTCTCAAGTTCACGCTTGATCTTGCGCGCAACCTCTTCAGCGATGCCGGCGTCAGGCGGGAAGGCCCCGCGCAGCGTCGAGATGCCGGCGCGCGCACCGCTTTCGAGGCGGGGCCGCTTGGCCCCCTCGTGGGGCGAGTGCGGGTCAGCATCCATTTCGGAGGTCGTGACGTCGAGCCACGGGTTGTAGAGCTTGTGGTGTTTCGCCGCCGAGCCGAAGTCCCACGAGATGGGGTCGGTGTTGCGCGTCAGCAAGCTGAACCGAATGAGCTTGTCCATGGCCCACGTGCCGATGTGGGTCGCCGTCATGTAGCGGATGTTGGCAAAGTCGAATGCGAGCAGGGCGCCGACATCGGAACGGTCGAGCTCAGCCTTGAGCTTCGCGAGACGGTCATCCCGCAACCGATCGAAATCGACGCGCGCTTCCCAGTCGACGCCGTTCATGCCGGTGGTTCCTGTGTTCTTCATGATCTCTACTTTCGTTGACAATGCCTCACAAGGAAAGGTCGGCGCCCCCGGGCCGACCCTGTCGCGCTAGTGCAGTCGGGACGTCACACGGCGTCGCCTCCAGGCAGCGATGATCGGAATGAGCGCGGCCAGGATCACGAAGATGCCCTGCAGCCAGTATTGCCACGAGAGTCCGAGAGAGAGGAAGCTCAGCGCGCTCGTGATCGTCTGCAGCAGGAGTCCTGCTGCGGCAACGGCGATCGCCGAGCCCGAGCCACCGAAGATGCTGGCACCCGCGATGACAATGGCCGTGACCGAGGTCAACGTCAGAGCTTGACCGGTGTTGGCATCGCCGATTCCGGTTCGCGTGTAGAGCACGAGGCCGGCGATGGCGGCCAGGATGCCCGCGCCGACGCTCGCGAGGAATCGCATGCGGTCGACGCTCACGCCCATGCGGTTGGCCTTGACCGGGTCTGAGCCCGCGGCACGCAGACCACGACCGAGCGTTGTGCGCTCGATGGTCCACCACAGCAGCACAGCGATGACCACAGCGATCATGAGCACCACCGGTACTCCGGCGATGACGAGGCCGACCGCCGCCATGATGTCTCCGGTCGCCGAGCCGCCCGGGGCAGGACGCAGCACTTGCGCGATGCCGACGACGGCGATCGATGTCACGAGGGTGGCGATCACCGGAGGGAGCGAGAGCCGGGTGACGAGTAATCCGTTGATGACACCCACCACGAGACCACCGACGATCGCGAGCGCCACACCGAGTGCGAAGAGGCCCGGCCCGCCCTGACCGAAATACGAGAGCACGACCGTCGCGAGGGCGACGACCGAACCGATGCTGAGGTCGATACCGCCCGTCATGACGACGAGAAGTTGCGCGAGGCCGACGAGGATGATGACCGATGCGGCGGCGAGCAGTTGACTGAGATTGAGCGGACTCAGGAAGGCCGACGACACGAGCGAGGTGGTCACGCTGAGAGTGAGAGCGAGTGCCAGCAGAATGGTGGCCTGCGTGCCGCCGGGGCCGAGAGGCAGGCGCCGCTTGCGCAGCCCACTCTCAGCAGAGATCGTCGTCGACTCGGAGGTGTCGGTGGAGAGCACCGCGGCGCCGGTGATGGCGCGCTCGGTGACGTCATCACCATTGAGAACGGTCTGCACTCGACCGCGTGAGAAGACCACCACCCGGTCGCACAGGCCCTCGAGCTCGACCGCGTCGGTCGAGAGCACGATGACGACGACGCCCGAGTTCGCCATGGCGCGCAAGAAGGCGTAGATCTCGACCCGGGCTCCGGCGTCGACGCCTTGAGTGGGGTCTTCAACGAGCAACACCTTCGGGTCGCCGAGGCGAGCGCGCGCGAGCAGAACTTTCTGCTGGCTTCCGCCAGAAAGAGCGACGATCGGCGTCTCGAGGTGGGGCGTCTTGACCGCGAGCCCGCCAATGGCGGTTCGGGTCAGGGCGTACTCCTTCGAGCGGTTCACGATGCCGAACGGCATCGCTTCGCCAAGATTGGGCGCCACGATGTTCTCGCGAATCGTCATCTTGCCGAACATGGCTTCGCCGATGCGGTCGCCAGGCAAGTAGACAATGCCCGCCTTCTTCGCGGCGCGGGGCGACCTCGGCGTGACGTCACGCTCACCCAGGGTCACGGTGCCGTTGGCGAGAGAGTGGCCGCCCAGGGCTCGCAGCACTTCGCGCTGACCGTTGCCCTCGACTCCGGCAAGACCAATGATCTCTCTGGGGCGAGCACTAAAGCTGACGTCGGTGAAGTGGGCAGAATTGATCGTGGAGACCGTGAACGCGTTCGGAGTGTCGTCCTCCACTGAAGCCTTGTCGGGAAATGTCGTTTCGAGCGAGCGGCCCACGATGAGCTCAACAATTTGCTCTTCGGTGTAGTCGGCCACGAGTCCGCGCCCCACGACGCGGCCGTCGCGCAGAACTGTCAGGTCGGTCGCAATCTCGACCACTTCGGGAATGCGGTGGGTGATGTAGACGATGGCCGTACCGGTGCCGAGCAACTCTTCGATGCGATCGAATAGCCAGCGCGTTTCTTCGGGGCCGAGAGCCTCAGTGGGTTCGTCGAGCACAAGCACGCGCGGGTCACTCGCGAGCGCCGCGGCAATCTCGACCAAGTGCGCATCCCGCAGCGACAACTGAGAGACGAGAGCGTTCGGGTTGACCTTGAGCCCGAGCTTCGTGAAGTGCGACGAGAGCCAGGCGCTGGCCTCGCGGCGCGCAGGCCGCTTCGACTCGGGCAGCAGCAGCAAGACGGCGTCGAGCACCGAGAGCGCGGGCGCGAGAGCGGGAGTCTGATAAACGATCGCGAGGCCGCTTTCGCGAGCGTCGCGCGGGTACATGCGAGGGAGATCTTCGCCGGCGAGGCCGATCATGCCTGCATCAGGCACGACCGACCCCGCGGCGATTCCGACGAGCGTGGACTTGCCCGCTCCGTTCTCTCCGAGGATCGCGTGGACCTGCCCCGGGGCAACGCTGACACTGACATCGTCGAGTGCGCGAACCCCCGGATAGATCTTGGTGATACCGGTGAGAGTGAGTGCGGAGTCCATGGTCATCGGTTCTTTCGGGTTAGTTGAACAGCGCGGCGATCTCGTCGGGTGTGAGGAACGTCGACGGCGTCGCGTCCGGCGGCGCGTCCGGCAGGCACGCGTCAGCAGGAAGGACCGATCCGGGTGCGGTACCCGTCGAGTCCTCGTAGATGGCCAGCTCGTAGATCGAGGGCTCGGGGTTCGAGCCGCCGTAGTACGCCGCGACGGCCTTGCGCAGGGCAACGCGACCGATCCAGGTGCGCGACGAGACCGTGGCGAGCTCGTACGACGGGTTCGTCTCCTTGAGAGCCTCGAAGTTGCAGCTCAACGAGTTGTCGTCGGTGGTCGCCAGCAGCGGCAGCGAGAGACCCGCTGCCTCGTAGGCCCGGATGACGCCGCTCGCGGCTGCGCCGTAGTCAGCGATGATGGCGTCGATCTGCGAGTTCTGCGAGAGCAGACCGGCCATCGCCTGCTGCGCCTGCGCCGGGTCCCAGTTGGTCACGACGGGCTCGGGGGTCAGCAAAGTGATCTGCGGGTTGTCCGCGAGCACCTCCTGCAGACCGGCGAACTCCTGCGTCGACACGAGCGCGCCCGCAGGGCCACCGAGGAAGACGAGGTTGCCGCCCTCCTCACCCAGCTGGTCGACGATCCACTCGGCCTTCGAGATGCCGACGAACTTCGGGTCTTGGTCGGCGTAGTCGAGGTAGTCGACACCGGCCTGGCCCTGCGGGTCGGACGCGAAGTTGATGACGATCGATCCGGCCTGCGTGGCTTGACGGATGGCGGGCAGGTGAGCTTCACCGGGCCCAGCGTCGGGGATGACCAGGATGACGTCGGTGCCCTTCGCCGCGAGGCTCGTGATGCCGCTCGTCGTCGTCTCGAGGTCGAACAGTCCAGCGACGAACTCGACGCTCTCGATGAGCGGGCACTTCGCCGCTTCGCTTTCGATCTCGGCCAGCACGGTCTTCGACCAGCTGTTGGTGCCGATACCGTCGACGACACCGACCGTGATCGGGTCGCCCTCGGCAGGGCAGACGTCGTCCATCGAGATGAACTGGTCGACCGTGCCGACCGAGCCCGCGGCGATGTCGGCCTGGAGGTTGTTGGCGACGTCGCCGTCGCTGGGGGCCTCGGCGTTGGTCGACGAGCATCCTGCCAGGATGATCGCGGCCACCGCGGCGGCAGATGCCACCGGGATAAGCCTCTTGCCCAGGGTGAACGTACTCATGGCACACTCCTCGTTGAGTTCGATGGTGCTAGGGATGGGTGGTGCTTCTCGATCGGAACAGGCTCTTGAGCCGTCCGGTGTTGCCGCCCAGCTGAAGCTGGGCAACGATCCCGACGCCGATAATGAGCGCCTGGACGATGTTCTGCACTGCGGTTGCCTGCGTGAAGGTTTGAACGAGCTGGCTGAGCTGTGCGAGGAAGAGGGCGCCGAGGGCGGTGCCCACGATGCTGCCGCGGCCACCCGTGAGGGCGGTGCCGCCGAGCACGACGGCCGCGATGGAGGGAAGTAGGTAGTCGTTGCCGGCCGTCAGCGTCGGCGACCTCAGCAGGCCTGCGAGCAGCACTCCACCCGCGGCCGCGAGCGCCGTCGACAACCAATAGGCCGAGATGATGTACCCGGGCGCGGCGATGCCGATGTTGGATGCGCTGCGCGGGTTCTCACCGACGAGCTCGAATCGACGACCCACGCGGGTGCCTTTGAGCACGGCGTGTACCGCGATGACGATCGCGAGAGCGAACCACGCGAGAACAGGCACGCCTGCCACCCTCGTGAGGGCGAAGGTGCTGAGTTCGTCAGTCGTCTGGGCATTGAAGCCGCCCGAGATCGCCTGCACCGCACCGATCATGAGGGCATTGCTCGCGATCGTGACCACGAGTGGTGGCAGGCCGAAGACCGCCACGACGACACCACTCAACAATCCGAAGAGTGACGTCGCCACGATGGCCACCACGATCGCCGTGCCGAGACCCCAGTCTTGGTCGGAGCCGTATTTTGCCACGATGAGGGCGCTCAGGGTGATCGCTCCAGGAACGGAGAGGTCGAGTCCGCCCTGCTGAATCACGAGCGTCTGACCGATCGCGACGATCGCCGTCAGCGCAGCGAAGGGGAGCATCGAGACGATCGCCGTCTCACTGACGCTGCCCAGTGCGATGAGCGGGCTGACGGCGAACAGCGCGATGACGGCGACGAACGCGCGCGAGCCAGGCCACGACCAGATGGTGCGACCGAGCGACGGGCGATCCATGATCTCCGGTCGGCCCTGCGGGCGTTCTTGCACTGTCGACACGATCGTCAGCCCTGCGTCGCGAGCTCGGGGTGCCAGGTGCCGTCGAGCTTGGCCTCGGGCATCTCGCCGACGATGTAGTCACGCGACGCCTCGGCGCGGGCCTTGAGCGCCGCGATGTCGACACCGACGAGCTGGCCGTCTTTCTTGACCTGGCGGCCCTGCACGAAGATGTCGCGCACGAGGCCGGGGTGGGCCGAGTAGACGACAGCGCCGATCGGGTTGTTCATGGGCGTGAGGGCGAGCGAGCGGTCGTCGAGCACGACGATGTCGGCCGCCTTCCCCACCTCGAGCGAGCCGGTGCGGTGCGCGAGCCCCGCCGCGTGAGCGCCGTCGATCGTCGCAAAGCGAATGACCTCGGTGACGCTGAGCCCGATGCGCTCGAGCACCTCACCGGTGTCGACGCTCGGCGCGTTCTCAAGCGCACGCTGCATGCCGATGGCCGTGCGCATGGTGCCGAACATGTCGCCGCCGTTCGAGCTGCAGACATCGATCGAGAAGGTGGGGCGGATGCCCGCCTTGAGCAGGCGGCCTGTGGCAGGGAAGCCGTGGCCCATCTGCATTTCGACGTCGGGCGAGACCGATGCGGTGCCGCCGGAATCAGCGATCATCTGCAGTTCGTCATCACCGAGCGTGCAGCAGTGCACGTACGTGGTGCGGTCAGACAGGAGGCCTTCTTCCTTGAGCTTGCGGATCGGCCCCGACTTGCCCCAGTAGCCGTCACCGACGTGCATCGTGACGCGCAGGTCGAGATCTTTGGCGAGCTGGAAATCGTGGGTGTTCACCGCCGGGACGACGAACTGCGGGCCACGCAGCGCGAGCGCCATGGTCACGAGTTGGTCGTCCGAGCTGAAGTACTGGTCGCGCACGCGGCGGGCATCCTCCGCGGGGTGGTTGTTCTCCGAGGGAAGAGCACCCCACTGCTGGGCTCCACCGCCGTGCGCGAAGACCGCGCGCATTCCCGTGTCCATGAGCGCTTGCACGGCGGCATCCGCGTGCGCCGGAGTCGCGAGGTTGTGCGACCAGTCGACGAGCGTCGTGATGCCCGAGTCGAGCGCCTCGAGAGCTCCGAGGTAGTTGCCGGTGTAGGTGTCTTCGGGGCGGAAGTACTTGCTCAGCCCGGTGTGGAGTCCGGCGAGGTACTCCGTAAGCGACCAGTCAGAGGCCACGTGCCGCACGACCGACTGCCAGGTGTGACGGTGCGTGTCGACGAAACCCGGGTGCACGATGCGACCAGTGACGTCGATGACGTGAGCATCGCCGGCTTCGAGGTTCTGCCCGATGGCTTCGATGTTGCCGTCGGTGCCGATGAGAATGTCCGTCGCGGTGAGGACCTCACCGGCCCGGGCCGAAGTGATCACGGTGCCGCCGCGCAGCAGGGTTCGGGTGCTCATGTCGTCGTTGACTCCTGATTCGGGCAGTCCGCCGCCCGGGGCGCCGCACTGCGTCGTGGTGTACAGCCGTCATAGTAGGAGTGGCACTGAACGCTCGTCAAGCGAGACTTACCTTTTTGTTCATCTTGATTGAACATCAGGTGTCGTTCGCCGCGAACAGTGCCTTCCCGCTGCTACGCGCGCTCGCGGTAGAGCGGAATGTCGATGGGCGGCTGGGGGATGAATCCGCCGTGACGCTCCATCTGGTCGTAGAGGTACTCGTGCGACTCATCGAGAGTGCGCAGCGATCCGGGCAGGTCGACGTGCACGAGCACGCCTCCTCGCTTCACGACCTTTCCGTCGACGAGCACGGTGTCGACGCACCCGGCGTGCGCTTGCGCGATGATCGCGCCTGCCGGATCGTGACGGTTCCACCCCGCCTGGCTGATGCCGCCCATCTCGAGCAGCACGATGTCGGCACGCTTGCCCGGCGTCAGCGAGCCCACAACATCTCCGACCCCGGCCGCGTGCGCGCCGTTGATGGTCAACCAGCGCAGGGCATCCCGCGTGGTCCACGACATCGTCTGTGGCGCGACCCACTGCTGGTACCCCGGTTCGTCGGCGCGGTAGCGGCTGGCCTGCAGCACGAGGCGGGCGTGCGAGATCATGTCGCCGCTGTCACCGCTCACGCAGTCGATGCCGAGGCTCGGCCCCGGCGTGTGCCGCGTGACCTCGGCGATGGCCGGGTAGCCCATGCCCATCTGCATCTCAGTCTCGGCGCAGACCGAGACCATCGTGCCGGTGCCCTCGAGCATCCTCCACTCGTCGTCGGTGTTGAACGTGCAGTGCACGAGCAGCAGATCATCGCCCAGCAGGGAGTTCTCGTGCAGCACCTCGACGTCTTTGAACAGCTGCCGCACCATCACCTGGTTCGCGTGCATCGTGATGCGCGCACCCAGCTCTCGCGCGAGCGCGAACTCGGCCTGCACGGTGGCGACGGGTGCGATGGCCAGCTCCTGCGGGGCGATGCCGAAACGCAGCAGCCCGTCTGACGAGAAGTATTCGTCGCGGATGCTCCGCGCGAGCCGCGCCCGAGTCTCAAGATCAGCGGGGTCGGAGTCGCCGGTCGACCCGCCCTTGCTCTCGCTCCACGTGTTGCTCGTAATGGGGGTCAGACCGTGCCCGTAGAGCCCGCGGATGCCAGCATCGCGCAGACCGGTGACGGCGGCATGCGCGCAGTCGGGATCAAGGATGTTGTGGCAGTAGTCGACGAGTGACGTGACACCGCAGTTGAGCGCGTCGAGCGCTCCCGCGTAGTTGCCGGCGTACATGTCGTCAGCCCGATAGCGCGGTGCCATTTGCAGGCGGATGCCCCTGAGATAGTCGGGAATGTTGCCATCAGCGAGGATGCCCCGCAGCGCGGTCTGCCACGTGTGCCGGTGCGTGTCGACCATGCCCGGCATCGCGATCATCGTCGAGGCGTCGATGATCTCGGCGTCGGAGACGTCGAGCGTCGGCGCGACGGCAACGATGACGCCGTTCTCGATGAGGATGTCACCACGAGGGAGATCTCCGATGGCGTCATCCATCGACACGATCGCGGCCTGCCTGATGAGAGTGCGCATGATTTAGCTCCTGGAGTGTCGGGCCGCGCGGGGCGCGGTAATCGAAGGATCGATGAGGGTCTTGATGCGTGACGACGAGCCCGTGCGAATGGGTTCGAGCCCGTCGCTCACTGCCTGGTCGAGCGGGATCACCAGCGGGGCGATGTCGCTCCAGTCATCGCGCGTCGCCAGCAGTTCGACGGCGCGCGGTAGATCGGCGGCGAACACGTGCGCGTTCGTGCCGACGATCGTGTACTCCCGCACGGTCCACTGAGCGAGGGGCACGCTGACGTCGTCGCGCTGAATGCCCACGGGCACGATGGTTGATCCGGGTCGAGCCGCCGCGAGGACCGAGTCGAGCCCGGGCTTGCTACCGCTCACTTCGAACAGCACATCGGGGTTGAGCCCCAAGCTCTCGATGCGGTCGGAGAGCGAGCCCTCTCGGGCGTTCATCACGTGATCGGCACCGAGCCGCAGCGCGAGCTCGAGGCGATCGGGATCGAGGTCGACCACGAGCACTCGTGAGGCCACCGCCGCAGCGGCCACCGTCAGAAACGCGCCGATGCCTCCGACTCCCACGATGACCGCGTCATCTCCCTCGCGCAGTCCGCTGCGTCGAACAGCATGCACAGCGATCGACATCGGCTGGGCGAGGCCCAGAGTGTCGAGTGGCAAGCCGGAGTCAGTGACGTCGAGAAGAATGGATGCTGGCACCACGGTGTACTCGGCGAGACCACCGTTGATCTGCAAGCCTGCGGTGCGGTAGTCGACGCACAAGTTGGTGCGGCCTTGCGAGCACGGGCGGCATGCGCCGCACGAGATTCCGGCGCCGCTCACCACGAGTGAGCCGGGCCTCAGCGTCGTGACACCGTCGCCGACCGACTCGACGACTCCCGCGAACTCATGGCCGAGCACTACCGGGGGCGAGGTGAGTATGGGGCCGTGGTCGAACTCTGCGGCGTCGCTGCCGCACACGCCGCAGACGGCCACGCGCACCACCACCTCGCCTGGCCCAGCCGCAGGCTCGGGCAGAGTCTCCACACTGGCGTCGTTCGCGCCGCGGAAGACGAGTGCCTTCATCGTGCACCTGCGCCGCTGGGTGACGGCGTGAGGCTCGTCACCTCGGCATGCCCGAGGAGGGCTCGACGGGTCTTCTGGCACTCGCTAGTGTTCACGCTGACTCTCCTTTGAGTTTCAGCCATACTTTACACACGAGGTCCAGCGCCGCAAGATGCGGGCCAAATCAGACACCAGCTCTCGAAAAACTCGGACACAAGCCCGAAATCGTTCGTCAACACTGAACACTCGTCGCGATGGAGAGTCGCGCACCCTGAGCAAGGAGGCTCACTATGACCCCACCCCGCATCGCCGTTCTCGGCACGGGCGCCCAAGGCGCAGGAATCGGGGCAGACCTCATTCGCGCTGGCCACGACGTGACGCTCATCGAGCAGTGGCCAGCGCACGTCAGCGCTATGCGCGAGCGCGGCATCGAGGTGCGCCTGCCGCTCGAGACCGTCGTGACGCCGGCGCAGCCGTTGCACCTGTGCGAGGTCGCGACACTGCGCGAGTCCTTCGACATCGTCTTTGTGCTTGTGAAGGCCTATGACACTCGCTGGGCAGTCGAACTCATCAGTCCGCTGCTCGCCCACGACGGCGTCGTGGTCGGAGTGCAGAACGGCATGACGATGAGCGACATCGCCGACGTGGTGGGGTCACACCGCACGCTCGGGGCCGTCATTGAAATGGCCTCCAACATGTTCGACCCCGGCATCGTCACGCGCCAGAACGCGCCAGCAGACTCCTGGTTCGCCGTCGGCGGCGTCGACCCGGCGGCCCACGCGCGCGCCGCCGAGGTACGCGACATCATGAGCTGCACGGGCACGGTCGAGGTTTCCGATGACATCCGTTCGTCGAAGTGGATGAAGCTCGTGGCCAATGCTGGCGAGCTCGTTCCCTCCGCCATTCTCGATCTGCCACTTGCCGAGGCGGTGCGACTGCCAGGAGTGCACGATTTCATGATCGCGTGCGGCGCTGAGGCCGCTCGCGCAGCTCTCGCAGACGGCTCCCGGCTCGTCAGCATCTTCGGCCTCAGCGACAGCGAGCTCACTGATCCCGACTCGTATGCTGGCCGGCTGCTCGGCGAGGTTCTCGACAAGTATTCGCTGCCCGACACGCGCACGACCGTGCTGCAGGACTGGATGAAAGGACGACGCTCGGAGTACCGCGAGCTCAACGGGCTCGTCGTCGACGTGCTGCACCGGGCAGGGCAGGATGCACCGATCAACGCTCGCGTCGTCGGGCTCGCCGAACGCATCGAACGCGGCGAGCTCGAGAGGGGCATCCACCTGCTTGATGCTCTTCTCGCCAGTGAGGCATCGTGACCGGCGCGCCACGCCCGCTGCGCGTGGCCGTTCTCGGAGCGGGCGCCAACGGCGGGGGCATAGGCGCAGACCTCGCGCGGGCCGGCGTCGACGTCACGCTCATCGAGCAGTGGCCCGCGCACGTCGAGGCGATTCGCCGCGAAGGCCTGCGGGTGGTGATGCCCGACCGCGAGACCGTCACGCCGATAGCGACGCTCCATGTGAACGACGTCGCGACTCTGCGCGAGCCGTTCGACATCGTGTTCATGCTCATGAAGGCCTATGACGCTCGATGGGCAGCGCGACTCATCGAGCCGGTGCTCGCTCGCGACGGGCTGCTCATCGGCGTGCAGAACGGCATGACAGCCGCGACGATTGCCGAGGTTGTGGGCGAACACCGCACGCTCGGGTGCGTCATCGAGGTTTCAGGCGAGATGGATGAGCCGGGCGTCGTCATGCGCCACACTCCGCCGGAGCGGTCGTGGTTCGCACTCGGTGCACTGTCGGGAGGCGGTCACCCCCGCCTCGCCGATGCTGTCGCGACCCTCAGCCATGCCGGCAGCGTTGAGATCATCGACGACATCCTGTCGGCGAAGTGGATGAAGCTCGTCAGCAATTGCACGACTCTTGTGTCGACTGCGGCGCTCGGCTTACCGATGATCGCCGCGCGCGACACTCCAGGAATGCGCGAACTCATGGTGCGCGCGGGCAACGAGGCACTCGCGGTGGGGGTGCGCGACGGCCGACAGGTCTTGCCGATCTTCGGCCTCGGCCCCGATGACGTCGCGAGTCAACACACGCTCGTCGATGTGCTGCTGGATGCTCTCTATGCGGGCTTCGTGCTGCCCACCACCACGACCACCGTCTTGCACGACTGGCGCAAGGGCCGTCGCAGTGAAGCCGAACAGCTCAACGGCTTCGTCACTCGCCGCGGAGCCGAACTCGGCATCGAGACTCCCGCCAACGACGCTCTCATCGAGGTAGCCCGCCGCATCGAGCGCGGCGAGCTCGAACCTCGACCCGAGAACGCTGCACTGCTGCAGTCTCTCGCGGGCTGAAGCACTCATGCCGAACGGGGCGCGCTCTGCCCGGCGCGCCCCGTTCGGAGTCTGGCGAGAGTGCCCCTACTTCTCCTCGTCGAGGTACGTGTAGGGGTTGGCGATGGGCTCGTCCTCGGGCAGAGCGGGGTTCATCCACTCGGCCCACGCCTCTTCACCGAGTTCTCCGCGCACGTGCTCGACCGAGGCCGCGACGCGGTCCGCGATCGGCTTGAGCGGCAGTCCGATGCGAGTGCCCTCGTACTTCACGACCTTGCCGTTGACCACGACGGTGTGCACGTCAGCCGTGCCTGCCTGGTAGACGACGTGCGCGTAGGGGTTGAGGATCGGCGTCATCGCGGGCGACTCGTCGTTCTTCAACAGCACGAGGTCAGCTTTCTTGCCGACGGTGATCGACCCAATCGTGTCGGCCATGCCGAGGGTGTGTGCGCCGCCCATGGTGGCCTGCCACACGGCGTCCTCCGCCTTCATCCGGTTGACGTTGACGGTCTCGCCCTTGTTGTGGGCTTCGAGGTGGTCGCGCGAACGGAACGAGCTCAAGGTCGCACGCATCGCCGAGAAGAAGTCGGCGCTCCACCACACACTCGTGTCCATCGACAGCGAGGCGGTGATGCCGTACTTCTTCGCGACCCATGCCGAGGGGTACCCCTGGCCGGCGCTCTGCTCGCTCTCGGTGGCGATGGAGATGGTGCCGCCCGTCGCCGCGATCTTGTGATAGCTGTCGGCACCGAGTGAACTCGCGTGCACGTACGTGACGGTGTCATCCATGAACCCGTGCTGGTACATCAGCTCGATGTTCGGGTCACCGTTGACGCCCCACACTCCAGCGTGCGTGCTGACGCGCAAGCCCAGCTCACGCGCGGCCTCGAACGCGCCCTTCTCGTGGAAGTCGGGGCCCGAGTTGACGTCGAACGCCACCTGGAGTCCCATCATGTCGTCGGCCTTGAAGTTCTTCACCCACGACTGGAATCCAGGCTCGTTCATCCACTCCCACGGAGCACCGAGGTAGTTGCCGTAGGCGAGCACGAAACGACCGGGGATGCTGCGGAGAGCCTCCACCGCGGCGTCGGCATAGTCGGGAGTGCGCAGCGCGTGCGACCAGTCGACGGTCGTCGTGACCCCCTCATCGATCGACTCGAGGGCGCTCAACTGGTTTCCCGCGGCGATGTCTTCGGCACGGAAGACATGGCCCCACGTCAGGTAGTAGAAGACGAAGTACTGGCTCAGCGCCCAGTCGCCTCCGTACCCGCGCAGAGCGGTCTGCCACATGTGGCGGTGGGTGTCGATCATGCCGGGCATGAGGATTCCGCCTCGAGCATCGATCTCGAGCGTGCCCGCTGGCACCTCAAGCGAGTGCCCGACCGCGGCGATGGTGTCGTCGGTGATGAGCACATCGGCGTTCTCGAGAACGCCCGCCGAATCGACCGTGATGACCGTCGCATTTCGAAAGACGACGGGCCGGCCTGGCGTGAAATCGTCGGCGCGGGGTGCGACGGCGTCGGTCATGAGTTCCTCCTCGTTGAGCAATTCCATGGTCGTGCTTTTCAGTAAAGGTGTACGCCTCTGTACAGCCTGGGTGAAATGATAGGTCGATGCGACAGCATATTTCTAGTGCCGTCGTCGAGATCTCCGCGAGAGCCCTACGTCAGGCGCCAGCCGCGATCAACGTTGAGGCTCGTGCCGGAGACGCCGCGGTTGTCGAGCAAGAACATCGTCGCCCCAACGATGTCTGCCATCGTCGCGAGCTTGCCGCCCGGGGTGCGCGACTCGTAGCCCTCGAGCACTGCCGCTGGCTTGTCCGCCCAGAAGGGGCTATCGCCGATGATGCCGGGGTGCAGGCCGTTGACGCGCATGGGCGCGAGCTCGAGCGCCATCGAGTGCACGAGTCCCTCGACTCCGCCATTGATCGTCGCGACCGTGGTCGAACCGGGGTACGGAGCGTCTTTCGCTCTGCCGCCGAAGAGCACGATCCCGGTGTCGACCGTGGGTTCGAGCCGATCGAGCAAGGCGTGCACCGTCTCGGTGTAGCCGACGAGCTTGAGAGTGACGAGTCGGCGTGCTCGAGCGATGTCGTACTCTCGCACCGTATTGGCGTCGCGTTCGATCGCCGCGAGCACGAGTCCGTCGACCCTGTCTAAGGGTGCGAGGCTCGAGGCGATCGTCTCGGGTTCAGAGATGTCGACGGCGAGGCCCATTGCACCGTCGCCGATTTCCGCTGCGATGTCTCGCGCTCGCTGCTCGTCACGACCGGTCAAGATGACTCGGTCTCCCCGGGCAACGACTTCCTTGGCGATCTCACGACCAATACCTGATGTGCCGCCGATGACGACGATGGTGCGCTGTGCCACTGCTCCTCCTTGAGCCTGGTGATGGTGACGAACGTTGCAGAACCGACTAGTCGGCCGCGAGCTTGTCGGTGAGGTAGGTCCAGTCGCGCGCGAAGCGGTACGCGTGCCGCGCTGGCATTTGCGGTGACTGGGTCTCGAGCCAACGCACAGGAGCACCCACGGCGCGGAACGAGTGCACGCAGCCGACGCCTGCCCACGCGATGTCGCCAGGCTTCATGCGCACCTCGTGGCCGTCGAACGTCGCGTCGACCTCGCCGTCCATGATGAGGTAGGCCTCTTCGAGGGGGTGATCGTGCGGGCCCGCGACGCCGTCAGGTTCGTACTGCACCATGAACATGGTGTGCAGCACCGAGCCGAGATCGCTGTCGACCATCATCTTGAGCGAGATGCCGCTGTAGACCAGCAGCGCCGTGCGCATGCTCGCCGACTGGGCCAGCAACTCTTGCGATTGCTTGCCGGGGTTCATCTGCTCGGTGGTGATGGCGCCGAACGAGCGAGTGCGGGGGTCGCGAGCATCCACTCGCACTGGTGTGCCGGGCTCGATATCAGCGACGCGATAGGTGTCTGAGTGGTGCTGCACCCGCGGCGGCGGCGAATAGATATCGCTCCACACCGCAACGGCGTCGCCGACGCTGTGCCATGAATGGGGAACTCCGAGCGGGATGACGCCGTAGTCACCGGCGACGAGGTGCACCGTTGCTTCTGGTGTCACGAGCAGCACCTCACCCTCCACGAGGTGGAACGACTCCTCGAAGGAATGCACGTGGGTGGGAACAGTGCCGCCCGGCTCGAGACGCGACATCCCGAAATCGGTGTGCGCCGCTCCGTCGTCGAATCCCACGGCGCACCAGCGGGTGTATCCGTGGGAGTCAGGTGCGAGTGCGCCAGGCTCTCGGTAGTCCGCCTCTTCTGCGGATCTCACCACGTAGCGGTTTGTCATCGTCGACTCCTCGAGGGTGTGCACACGACCGTCGTCGCGTTAAGCCTTGGTGAACGTAGTCAATGCGATCGCATGCACTCTGTCAAGAGGATGCGTGTGTGTCGATGAGCAAGGGAGCGTTGTCCGGTGAGGGAACGAGCTCGCCACGCTCGACGCGTTGCGCCAAGCGCAGCACCGCTTCGTTGACGGGAGCCTGCCCTCCTCGTTCGGCTCGCATCGCCACGATGTAGCCGCTGAACGCATCAAGTTCGGCGCGTCGGCCCTTTTCCCAGTCCTGCAGCACGGCTACGCGGGTGTCGGGTTGCGAGAAGTGAGACAGCACGCGATCGAGCAGGTCGAGTGCGTACTGATCGGAATCGGGCACGTCGTCGGCGGCGATACCCAGAGACGGCTGCATGGCGATGCCGAGGTCGATTGCCAGCGCGTACGCCTCGCCGGACATCGCATCCATGACCGGCCGCACGCCCGGGTACTGTGCCGCCGCAAGCAGCGGCAAGCCAAGGATGCCCGAGGGCAACATCTCGGGAATGTTGGCGATGAGCTTCATCCACTTCGCAGCGCGAATATCGTCGACGACCTCGACGTGCGCCGCGTGACGCAGCACTGCCGCTACCTGCTCGAGACGCTCCGTTCGAGCGCCGTGCAGCGTGCCGACAGCGAACCACGTGTCTGCAGCACTCACCTGCCGCGTGACGACCCCGGGCTCCCACATGTTGGCGGCAATGCCCAGCACACAGCCGATCGTGCGCTCCGCGCCGACGACGTCGGCGACGGCATCGATCGTCATGCCGTTCTGGAGCCCCACGAACACACCGTCGTCGCGCAGGAGCGGCAGCATGAGTTCCGCGACCCATCGTGTGTCGTAGGTCTTGACCGACGTGAACACGATGTCGAAAGGCGTGCGCAGCTCGGCGACCTGACACAGGTGCAGCGCTGGCACAGGGGTCACTCGGGTCTCGGTGGGCAGGTGCACCGTCAACCCGCGCTCGCGCATGGCGTCAACGTGCGATGGCCATTGGTCGATCGCCGTGACATCGAGCCCTGCGGCGATGAGATCAGCGGCGACGGAGGCGCCCACTGCACCCGTGCCGACGATGGCGATGCGCAGTCCACTGAGATCCATGCGTCCTCCTCGACGTTCACTATGGCTGAACATCGATGAGGCTACACTGAACTACCGCTGAGCGCGCCTCCGCGCGACCTCGTAGAGCGTCACGCTCGCCGCGATTCCCGCGTTGAGCGATTCGGTCGCCGTCGAGATCGGAATCGACACGATGGCGTCGCACGTCTCGGTGACAAGTCGCGAGAGCCCCTTGCCCTCGCTGCCGACGACGATGACGAGCGGTCGGTCAGCCAGTTCGAGGTCGGGCAGCAGCATGTCGCCGCCCCCATCGAGACCGAGCACGAACACACCCTCGGCCTTCATCGCTTTGAGCGTCTGCGTGAGATTCGCGGCCATCGCCACGGGCGTGCGAGCCGCGGCGCCGGCCGAGGTCTTCCAGGCCGCGGCCGTGACACCGACCGAGCGCCGCTGCGGCACGATGACGCCGTGGCCGCCGAACGCCGCCGTCGACCGGATGATCGCACCAAGGTTGCGCGGGTCGGTCACTCCGTCGAGCGCGACCAGCAGCGGTGTCTGGCCGCGGTCGACCGCCTTCGACACGAGATCCATGGGGTGCGCGTACTCATAGGCCGGCACGGTGATCGCGATGCCCTGGTTGACCGAGTTCTCGCCGGTCATGCGATCGAGTTCGGGCCGCATGACCTCGAGCACCGGAACTCCGCGCTTCGTGGCAAGTGACAGCGCTTCCTTGACCCGGTCGTCCATCTCGACTCGCGCGGCAATGTAGAGCGCGCTCGCCGGAATCTTTGCCCGCAACGCTTCGAGCACCGAGTTGCGGCCGCTCACGACCTCGGCGTCGGAGTTCTTCTTGGGCGAGCGGGCCCGACCCGATTGGCCACCTCCGCTGTTGCCGCCCGCACGTGTCTTGGCCGCCTCGAGGCGGTCTTTCGCGAGCTTGCGCTTTCCCGCCGGGTGCCAGGTGCGATCCTCCGCCTTCGGCGTCGGGCCGCGGCCCTCGAGAGCCTGTCTGCCTTGGCCACCCGATCCGACGGTGGGGCCCTTCTTGGTCTTGCGTGCGCCGGGGCGCCCCTGCTTAGCCATCGATACTCCAGTTCGTCGAAGTGGCGGAATCTTCCAGCACGATGCCGGAGGCCGCGAGGTCATCTCGGATGCGGTCTGCCGCAGCCCAATCGCGCGACTCGCGCGCAGCACGGCGCTCGTCGATGAGACGCTCCACGAGCGCCGCGAGCGCTGTGCGTGCGGGGTCGGCACGGAGGGCATCCTCTGCCTGCTCGCCAAGGTCGAGGTCGGCGTCGAGACCGAGCACGCGCAGCATCGCGATGACCGAGGCACGAGCACGCGCCGTCTCGGCAGCGTCGTCGAGATCGAGGGCGGCGTTGCCGGCACGCACCGTTTCGTGCAGCACGGCGAGTGCCTGAGGCACCGAGAGGTCATCGTCCATCGCCGCGGCGAAGGCGTCGGGAACCGAGTCGTCAGCGCCCTCCGTCTCGAATCGAGTGCCGTCGATGCGACGGGATGCTCGTGCCACGAACCCTTCGATGCGCTCGAGCGCCGCCCGCGCCTCATCGAGTGCGCCGGGGTGGTAGTCGATCGTCGAGCGGTAGTGCGCCGAGCCGAGCCAGTAGCGCACGACGGCCGGCCGCGTGGCGGCCAAGAGGTCAGCGGCGAAGATCGAGTTGCCGAGCGACTTCGACATCTTGTGCCCGCCGATCGTCACGAGCCCGTTGTGCACCCAGTAGCGCGCGAAGTCGTGGCCCGCCGCGCTCGACTGGGCGAGCTCGTTCTCGTGGTGCGGAAAGCGCAAGTCGAGCCCGCCGCCGTGAATGTCAAAGCTCGTTCCGAGATAGCGCGCTGCCATCGCCGAGCACTCGATGTGCCAG
>SXGT01508334.1_pt1 | contig 28869 bp, 30 predicted proteins | sample 3176221 | NCBI WGS metagenome assembly SXGT01 (sample SAMN11356862, study PRJNA531348) | freshwater metagenome | isolation source: freshwater sample F1-120 | place: China: Fuxian Lake, Yuxi | collected 2017-12-25 | reverse complement strand
TCACCGGCGCCTATGTCGCGCTCGCCGACGCGATCGAGTGGGGCCGCGAGCACAACTTCATCGCCAAGAAGGCCACGGCCCTCACCGACTCGATCGCCGCCGTCAGTGTCGGCATCATCGATGGGGTGCCGATGCTCGACCTGCCCTACGACGAAGACAGCCGAGCTGAGACCGACATGAACGTGGTCGTCACCGGCAGCGGAAAGTTCGTCGAGGTGCAGGGCACGGCCGAAGCCGCCCCGTTCGACCGCGCGGAACTCGATGCTTTGCTCGACCTCGCGCTCGGCGGTTGCGTCGAGCTCGCCGAGCTGCAGCGCGCGACGCTGGCGGGCTAGGGCCATGCAGATCGTCGTCGCGACACACAACGCCCACAAGGTGGCCGAGCTGCAGAGCATTCTCGAGCAGCTGGTGCCGGGCATCCACCTGCTGACCTACGGCGGCCCCGCGCCGGTCGAAGACGGCGACACCTTCGAGGCCAACGCTCTCATCAAGGCGCGCGCGGCGGCAGCGCACACCGGCCTGCCGTCGATCGCCGACGATTCGGGCGTGAGCGTGGATGCTCTCGACGGCGCCCCCGGCATCGACAGCGCGCACTACTCGGGCCAGCGGGATGACACGGCCAACCTGCAGCTCGTGCTCGCCGAGCTCGGCGACGAGTCGAACCGCGCGGCGCACTTCACGTGCGCGGCCGCTCTCGTCGACCCGCTCGACGGCGCGGGCGCCCCGTTCGAGCACGTCGCCCTGGGGGTGTGGCCCGGCACGATCGCGCTCGAGGCTGCGGGAATCGGCGGCTTCGGCTACGACCCGATCTTCATTCCCGAGGGTCTCGAGGTGACGAGTGCCGAGATCAGCGCCGACGAGAAGAACGCGATCAGCCACCGCGGACGGGCCTTCACGGCGCTCGCCGAGGCGCTGCGCGAGCGGTACGGCAAGCCCGACTCCTAGGCTGGCGAGCATGACCCCGTCGTCGTCGAACCAGCAGTCGCGCCCGGCTCCGCGCACGACCGCCGACGCGATCGACGACTACCTCAAGACGATCTACCAGTTCACCGAGTGGCAGCCCGAGCCCATCACGCCGAGCCAGCTCGCCGAGCGCCTCGCCCTCGCGCCCTCGAGCGTCACCGAGATGGTCAAGAAACTCGCGGCCGCGGGGCTCGTCGACCACCGGCCGTACAGCGCCATCCGGCTGACATCCGAGGGCGAGCAGCGCGCGCTCGCGATGCTGCGCCGGCACCGGCTCATCGAGACCTGGCTCGTGGCCGAGCACGGCTACGGCTGGGACGAAGTGCACGACGAGGCCGAAGTGCTCGAGCACGCGCTGAGCGACCGACTGCTCGACGCGATCGACGCGCAGCTCGGCCACCCGACTCGAGACCCGCACGGCGACCTCATTCCCGCCGCCGACGGCACGCTGCATCGCCCCGACGCCGTGCGCCTCGACGGCGCCCCCATCGGATTCAGCGGCCGCGTCGTGCGCATCAGCGATCGAGACCCGGATGCCCTCCGCGTGCTCGACCGCCTCGGCGTCACCCTCGACGAGGTCGTGAGCGTCAGCGAGCCGACGTCGGGCGCGGGCGTGACGATCGCGCGGGGCACCGGTACAGAGGTCGTGGTCTCGCCCGCTGTTGCGTCCGCCGTCTGGCTCGAGAAGGCGTCTCAGGAGTAGATTTCGGCGGACCGAAAACACGGTGCTAGGGTCGAGGCGTGCCCGATGACGCGACCCCTGCACCGACCTCTCGACTGACTGCAGCGCGCCGCGGCCTCATCATCGCCCCGATGCTCGGGCCGGCCATGGTGGCGGGCGTCGCCTACCTCGACCCGGGCAATGTCGCGGCGAACATGACCGCGGGCGCTCTGTTCGGCTACCTGCTCATCTGGGTCGTCGTCACGGCGAATGTCATGGCGTGGCTCATCCAGTACCTCTCGGCGAAGCTCGGCATCGCGACCGGACTGAGTCTTCCCGAGGCGCTCGGCCAGCGCATCCGTCGTCGACCGGCCCGGCTCGGCTACTGGGGCCAGGCCGAACTCGTCGCCATGGCGACCGACGTCGCCGAGGTCATCGGCGGCGCCGTCGCGCTGTACCTGCTCTTCGACCTGCCGTTGCTTGTCGGCGGCATCATCACGGGCGTCGTCTCGATGCTTTTGCTCGTCGTGCAGAGCCGCAAGGGCGCGAAACCGTTCGAACGCATCATCACGGGGCTCATCGCGATCATCGTCATCGGCTTCTGCGCCGGGCTCATCATCGGCCCGCCCGACCCCGCGGCAGCCGCGGCGGGTCTGCTGCCGATGTTCGACGGCACGGAGAGTGTGCTGCTCGCCGCGAGCATCATGGGCGCGACGGTCATGCCGCACGCGATCTACGCGCACTCCGCCCTCACGCGCGACCGCTTCGGGCAGGTCGCCGCCGGCGCCGAGCGCACGCTGGTGCTCAAGGCAACGCGCATCGATGTGACGATTGCCCTCGCGATCGCGGGCACGGTCAATGTCGTGATGCTCTTGCTGGCGGCAGCGAACCTTTCCGGCGTCGAAGGCACCGACACCCTCGAGGGCGCGCACGCGGCTCTCGGCGACGCGCTCGGCCCCGCGGTCGCTCTGCTCTTCGCCATCGCGCTGCTCGCGAGCGGCCTCGCCTCGACCTCGGTCGGTGCCTACGCGGGAGCCGAGATCATGAAGGGGCTGCTGCGGGTGAACATTCCGCTGCTGCTGCGCCGAGCGATCACGATCGCGCCGGCCCTGGTGATTCTCGCCCTCGGCGTCGACCCCACCCTCGCGCTCGTGCTCAGCCAGGTCGTGCTGAGTTTCGGCATCCCGTTCGCGCTCATCCCGCTGGTGCGACTGACGGCCGACAAGTCGCTGATGGGGGAGTCGGTCAACCGGCGACTGACCACGGCACTCGCGATCCTGTGCGCCGGCTTGCTCGTCGCCCTCAATGTGACGCTGCTGGTGCTCCTAGCGTTCGGGCTCTGACCGGGGCTGGGCGCTCTCGGTCGGCAGCTCGCCCTCCACGGCCGTCTCGTCGGGCTCGTGAGGCTCGGGGTCGGCGATGATCTCGGGCGACAGCATCCGTCGCTTGAGCAGCGCCGCCTCGATGGCCATGATGCCGAGCACGATGCCGGCACCGACGATGACGAGCAGCAGCACGAGGCCGAGGTCGTCGTCGGGCGGCAGCACTCCGCCGGTCTCGTTCTGCCACGGCCAGAGGGCCCTCAGCGAGCCGAGCATGAGGCCCGTCATGATCACGAGGGTGATGCGGCGGCGGTGCTTGAGCAGCCACTGCAGTCCTGACACGAAGACACCGAGACCGACGATCGCGCCCAGAATGAAGGCGCCGAGGTAGGCGAAGTTGCGGTCATTGACGGCCGCGAGCGTCGGCGCGTACATGCCCACGGTGAGCAACAGGTACGAACCCGAGACTCCCGGCAGCACGAGCGCGCACACGGCGAACGCCGCGGCGACGGCGACGATCGGCAGCGTCGGGTCGGCGTCAGCACCGCGCGGCAGGCCCGTGAGCACGAACGTCAGCACGGCGGCGAGCAGGCCGATCACGACTTCGGGCGCCGTCCAGCGCCCGCCCACCATGCGCGCAGGCACGATGAGCGAGGCAGCGATCAATCCCGCGAACACGGCGCGCGTGCCGGTCGGGTAGGCCTCGAGCAGCGGCGCGAGCAGCGCGGCACCCACCACGATCGCGGCGAGCATGCCGATGCCGATCGGCAGCACGACGCTCCACCGCACCGAGCGGAAGTGCGCGGCGGCCTTCGAGAGACCGCGGCCACGCATCCCGTCGCCGATCGTGCGCGCGACCCCGCGTGCGAGGTGACCGGCCCCGTCGATGAGCGTGTCGTAGGCGCCGACGATGAGGGCGATCGTGCCGCCGCTCACCCCAGGAACGATCTCGGCGAACCCGATGAGCGCACCGCGGGCCGCGTCGCCGACGGTGCGGGCGACGGGATGCACGCGGGTCACGAAATGCTCGGTTTCTTCTCGTGCTTACCGTCGTGCGGACCGATGCCGTAGGTGGCCTTCGGATGCTCGGCCTCGTGCCGCCCGTCGTGCTCGGGCTCGGCCGTCCAGATCTCGATCTCGGGCACGGGCAGCCCGGCAGCGGCGGCCTTGGCCTCTTTGCGCTTCTCCCACTGCTCGCGGCCGAGGTGCCAGCCGATGCCGATCAGAGCGAGACCGATCACCGAGAGGAACACGATCTCGATGTACTCGGTGACCACCTCGGCGACGCCCGGAATGTGCGCGGCCCACCAGCCGATGAGCGGCAGGCCGACGCCCCACAGGAACGCGCCCAGAATGTTGAAGAACAAGAACTTCTTGTACGGCATCTTGCCGACACCCGCGGCGACCGGGGCGATCGTGCGCACAACGCCGATGAAGCGCGCGATCGTGACGGCCCAGCCGCCGTAGCGCGCGAAGAAGTACTCGGTGCGCGCGACGCTCTTCTTGCTGAAGAACCCGGCCGACTTGCGTTCGAAGATCGGTGGCCCTGCCTTGTAGCCGATGTAGTAACCCAGCTGATCGCCCAGCACCGCGGCGATGAAGATGCACAGCACGACGAGCCAGATGGGCTGCGGAATCACGCCGGTGAAGGTCAGGATTCCGGTGATGAGCAGCAGGGTGTCACCGGGCAGCAAGAAGCCGATGAGCAGGCCGGTCTCGACGAAGACGATGGCGCACACGAGCACGAGGCCCCACGCGCCCGCGGCCGTGATCCACGCCTCCACATCGAAGAGGCCGAGGTCCATCGGCATCATGCGCGGCTCCATTGAGGTCAAGAGAAAAGGTGGTGTCTCAGGCTACCTGCCGAATGCCCTGCGCGAGCCTCGCCTACGCTGAAAGCAATGCTCAGCCTGCTCGCACTCACCCCGGTGATTCTCGTGCTCGTGCTCATGACGGTCGCGGGCTGGTCAGCCGCGCGCGCGGGCCTCGTGACGGCCGTGTTCACGATCGGCCTCGCAGTCATCGCCTTCGGGTTCGGCGGCGACGGCTCGTTCAGCGTCGTGGAGGGCATTGCGGGCGTTCTCGCCGAAGCAGGTTTCATCGCGCTGACGGTCGTGGGCATCATCGGCCCGGCCCTGGGCATCCACTATCTGCAGCGCAGCACGGGTGCCGCCGCCCGCCTGCGCCAGGCGCTCGCCCTGCTGCACCCCGACCCGCGGCTCGGCGCGATTCTCGTCGCCTGGTTCTTCGCCCTCTTCCTCGAGGGCGCCGCCGGGTTCGGCACCCCTGTCGCGCTCGCGGCCCCGTTCCTCGTCGCCGCGGGCATGCCGGCGCTCGCCGCGGTGTCGGCGGCACTCGTCGGTCACGCGGCGGGCGTCGCGTTCGGGGCTATCGGAACGCCCGTGCTCGCGCAGAGCACCCTCGTCGACTTCACGCCCGCTGAACTCGCGCAAGCGACGGTCGTCTTTCCGCTCGCCCTCGGCATCGTGCTCACTGCCGTCATGATCGTCATCATCGGCAAGGCCTACGGACACTTCCGGGGGCTGTGGCGCTGGGGGCTTTTCGCGGCGGTCTGCTTCTTCGTGCCCTTCGGGCTCATCGCGTGGTTCATCGGGCCCGAGCTGCCGACCCTCGGCGGCGCGCTCGTCGGGGTGCTGCTGTTCGGGTTCGTGCTCGTGCGGCATCGCCACCGGTACCACCCTGCTGGCGGGTCGGCCGACGGCGCCGATGACATCGTGACCCACCCGCATCCGGATGCTCGCGACGTCGTCACCGCCGAGCTCTCCGTGCTGCGTGCCGCGGCCCCCTATCTCGTGCTCGTGCTCGTCGTGCTGCTCACCCGGCTCGTGCCGCCTCTGCGCGAGGCGCTGCAGAGCGTCGAGCTGGCCTGGCAGTTGCCCGCGGGCTTCTCGGGCTCGGTGCAGCCGTTCTACCACCCGACGATGCTGCTGACCGTGGCCTTCCTCGCCGGCGCCGTCATCCAGCGGGCGTCGTGGCGGCGCGTGCGCGTGGCGTTCGTCACCGCGACGCTGCAACTGGGCCCCGTCATCGTGGCTCTCATCGCGATGATCACGATCGCCCGCACGATGTCGTCGTCGGGCATGACCGCAGAGCTCGCCCTCGCCGCCGCGTCGATCGGGCTCGCGTGGCCCCTGCTCACCGTGCTCGTCGGGGCTTTCGGCACCTTCATCACGGGCTCGGCCACGGCCTCGAACCTGCTCTTCACCGACCTGCAGGCCTCGACGGCTCGCGCCCTGTCGCTACCCGAGCTGCCGCTGCTCGGCGCGCAGACCTTCGGCGCCGCGGTCGGCAACATCATCGCGCCGCACAACATCGTGGCCGCCGTCGCGACCGTGAGCCTCACCGGGCAGGAGGGCCGCGTACTGCGCAGCACCGTGCCGACCGCGCTCGTCGTGATCGTGCTCGGCGGCGTGCTCGCGCTGCTGCTCGTGCTGAGCGCCTGAGCTTCGCGGCTATCCGGCGAGCAGAATCCCGTCGATCTGACCCATGGCGGCGCTCATGCCTTCGTGCATGCCCATGCCTGCGATGGTGTCGAAGTCGTCGAGGCTGTCGAAGCTCACGGTCGTGAGCATGCGGGTGCGGTTCGCCGAGACTGCCTCCAGGCTGACACGTCCGCGAATGATCGGTTGACTGAGGTCAGGCTCTCCGTCGTCGCCGGCGAAGCCGTCGTCGAACTCGATGACCGTCGGCGGGTCGACCTTCGTCATGCGAAACCACGCCGCGCTGACTTCTCCCTCGGGGCCGGTCATGTGATACCTCGACTCGCCGCCCACCGTCAGCTCGTGGCGAGTGAAGGTCGCAGGCCATCCGGGAGGCCCCCACCAGAGTTCGAGCTGCCGTGGGTCTTCCCAGAGCGCCCACACGCGTTCGATGGGGGCGTCGAACTCGGCGGTGAACTCGATCGAGAGCGTGTCGCGGTCGACGCGCGATTCAAGAATGGGCATGGCGGTCTCCTTCAGTCGAGAGCAGGTCATCGATGCGTGCGATTCGATGCCTCCAGAGTTCTTCGTAGCGTTCGAGCAGCCCGCGCGCGCTCTCGATCGTGCGGGCATTGCCGTGCACGATCTGCTCGCGGCCGCGTCGTGCCTTGGTGATGATCCCCGCGCGCTCGAGCACGGCGACGTGCTTCTGCACGGCGGCGAAACTCATCGCGTAGCTCGCCGCGAGCGTTGACACCGACTGCTCGCGCACCAGGACGCGGGCCACGATGTCGCGGCGCGTGGCATCGGCCAGAGCCTGGAAGATCGCATCGATCTCGGCTTCCGTGAGCGTGTCACGAGGCGCAATTTCTACAACCATATGGTTGTACGTTATGCCCGTGCCGCACGAGGGTCAAGGCCGCGCTCGATACAGCGCCGAATGCAGCACGATGCGAACCCCTGTGCGGAAGGAGGGACTTGAACCCTCACGCCCGAAGGCACAGGAACCTAACTCCTGCGTGTCTGCCGATTTCACCACTCCCGCTGGTGCCGCCAGTCTAGAACTTGGGGGCTACAGGCGTCCGGCGGCCTGGAGCGCCGCCCACACCTCGGCCCGCGCCGAGAACGCGTCGAGGTCGCGGTCGAGCAGTTCGGCGGCGCGCCGCAGGCGCGCACGCACCGTATGGCGGTGGATGCCCAACCGCAGCGCCGCGGACTCCGCCACTGCATCGCACCGCAGCCACGTGCCGAGCGTCTCGACGAGCTCGTCGCCGGTCGCGGCGTCGTGCTCGAGCAGCGGCTGCACGAGTGCGGCAGGGTCGCCCGGGTCGGGCTGCTCGGCGACCAGCCAAGAGGATGGCTCGCTCGCGACGATTGCCTCGCGCACGGCCGACTGCAGGGCCGCGAGGCGTGCGGCGGTGTCGGCGGCCGACGCGGCGTGAGCATCCCGATCGGCGACCCCCGCGAGACCGGCCAGGGCGACGACGCTCGTGACCACAGCGCGCTCGGCGTCGTCATGAAGCGACCCCGGGCCGATCGCGAGCACCCCCGTGAGGGCGGTGGAGGCGCCGACGGTCTGCAGGCTCCAGTCGTCGACGGTGCGCGCGGCGCGGCGTCCGGCCCGCAGCATGCCGAGCGCCTCGTCGAGCACAGCTGTGGGCGGCTCGTCTCCGAGCACGTCGGCATTCGCCGCGGCGACCGGCTCTGTCTCGCTCGAGCCGACGATGCCCACCGGCGCACCGATGCGGCGCCCGAGCTCGGCGACAACGGCCCCGAGCCCCGCGGGCTTGAGAGCCGCGACGGCGATGGCGCGCTGCGTCTCGAGCGTCCAGCGCACGCGGGCGTAGCGCTCTTCCGCATCGAGGTCGGCGACCGCGCGAGCCACGGCGATGAACGGCGTGCGGTACGGCACCTCGAGCAGCGCGATGCCGTGCGCGGCGCAGGCCTCGGCGAGAGCATCCGGTGTGCCATCACGGATCACCTCGGTACCGAAGCCGACCGCCGGAACCCCCGCCGCGGCCAGCCGCGAGACCCAGGGGGCGATGTCGTCGTCGCTCGCCCACTGGGTGCCCGTCGTGAGCAGCGCGTCGCCGGGGGAGAGGAACGGCGCCGGGTCGACGAGGTCGCTCGAGTGCACCCAGCCCCAGGGCCGTGCACGCGCAGCCTCGTCGCTCCACACGAGTCGCAGCTGAAGCTCGGGGCGGGCGAGAAGGGCGTCGAGCGTGACGGGCATCGGGCTTCCTACACTTCGGGAGTCTGCAGAAGGTATACACAGCGTACAGCCCAGGCCGTCTCAACATACAGAAAGTACAAGGCAGTGCAGCACCAGCGCCCCTACCCTGACTGCATGAGCATGACCATCGACACCCCGACGACCCTCGGCGGGCCGAGCCTGCCGCAAGAGCGCCGACTCGTGACGAGCATCCCGGGCCCGAAGAGCGAGGCCCTCATGGCCCGCAAGCAGGCCGCCGTCTCGGCCGGCGTCGGCACCATGATGCCGGTCTACGCGGCTGCGGCCGGCGGCGGCGTCATCGTCGACGTTGACGGCAACTCGCTCATCGACCTCGGTTCTGGCATCGCCGTGACGAACGTCGGCAACGCCGACCCGCACGTCACCGCGGCCGTCATCGAGCAGGTGCAGCGCTTCACGCACACGTGCTTCACGATCACTCCTTACGACGGCTACGTCGAGGTCGCCGAGGCGCTCAACGGCCTGACTCCGGGCGATCACGCCAAGCGCACCGCCCTCTTCAACTCGGGCGCCGAAGCGGTCGAGAACGCCATCAAGATCGCCCGGTACTACACGGGCAAGTCGGCCGTCGTCGCGTTCGACCACGGCTACCACGGCCGCACCAACCTCACGATGGCGCTCACCGCCAAGGCCATGCCCTACAAGGCCGGCTTCGGGCCCTTCGCGCCCGACGTCTACCGCGCCCCCATGTCGTACCCCTACCGCGACGGCCTCAGCGGAGCCGAAGCGGCCGCCCGCGCCATCCACACGATGGAGAAGCAGATCGGTGCCGACCGCCTCGCCGCCATCATCATCGAGCCGATTCAGGGCGAGGGCGGCTTCGTCGTGCCCGCGCCGGGCTTCCTGCCCGCCCTGCAGAAGTGGGCCAACGAGAACGACGTGGTCTTCATCGCAGACGAGGTGCAGACCGGCTTCGCCCGCACCGGCCAGATGTTCGCGAGCGAGCACGAGGGCATCGGTCCCGACCTCATCACCCTCGCCAAGGGCATCGCCGGCGGTCTTCCGCTCGCGGCCGTCACCGGCAGGGCCGAGATCATGGATGCTCCCCACGCGGGCGGCCTCGGCGGCACCTACGGCGGCAACCCCATCGCGACCGCCGCGGCCCTCGGTGCCCTGAAGGCCTACGACGAGCACGACCTGCTCGCGCGGGCGCACGAGCTCGAGGCGATCATCCTCGACGAGCTCAGCACTCTGCAGGCGCGCGACGGCCGCATCGGCGACATCCGCGGACGCGGCGCGATGATGGCGATCGAGCTCGTCGACGAGAACGGGGCTCCGGATGCTGCTCTCACGAATCGCGTCGCGAAGCACTGCCACGTGAACGGCGTCGTGGTGCTCACCTGCGGCACCGACGGCAACGTGATCAGGCTGCTGCCGCCGCTGTCGATCAGCGACGAGCTGCTGCGAGAGGGCATCCGCGTCATCGGCGAAGCCCTCGAGTCGAACTAGCGCCGCGAACGAGAAGAGAGAAGCCACCATGATCACCGAAGCAGACCTGCTCGCGAAGGTTCCCCGCGGCCTCTACATCGACGGGCAGTGGATCGACGCCGAAGGCGGCGCGACCATGACCGTGACCGATCCGTCGAACGGCGCGGTGCTCGCTGAGATCGCGAGTGCATCCGTCGCCGACGGCAAGAAGGCGATGGATGCCGCGGCCGCCGCCAAGGCGAGCTGGGCCGCGACCGCGCCTCGCGTGCGTGGCGAGCTGCTCCGCAAGGCGTGGGAGCTCGTCATCGAGCGAGCCGACGAGTTCGCCCTGCTCATGACGCTCGAGATGGGCAAGCCGCTCGCCGAGTCGCGCGGCGAGGTCACCTACGGGGCCGAGTTCTTGCGCTGGTTCAGCGAAGAGGCCGTGCGCATCACCGGGCGCTTCGGTGAGAACCCCGAGGGCACCGGACACATCGTGGTCTCGCATGCTCCGGTCGGGCCGTCGTTCCTCATCACCCCCTGGAACTTTCCGCTCGCGATGGCCACGCGCAAGATCGCGCCCGCGATCGCCGCCGGCTGCACCTCGATCATCAAGCCCGCCGCGCTGACCCCGCTCACGACGATGTACTTTGTCAAGACGCTCGAAGACGCGGGCCTGCCGGCCGGCGTGGTGAACGTCGTCACGACGGCGAAGTCGGGCGCGCTGTCGGCCGAGATCATCGCCGACCCTCGCTTGCGCAAGCTGAGTTTCACGGGCTCGACCGAGGTCGGTCGCGTGCTCATGAAGCAGGCCGCCGACGGCATTCTGCGCACCTCGATGGAGCGCGGCGGCAACGCACCGTTCGTCGTCTTCGGCGACGCCGACCTCGACAAGGCGATCGATGGCGTCATGCTCGCGAAGTTCCGCAACATCGGGCAGGCGTGCACGGCGGCCAACCGCATCCTCGTGCAGCGCGACGTGGTCGACGAGTTCAGCCGCCGCGTCACCGAACGGGTCGCCGCCATGAAGATGGGCCGCGGCACCGAGGAGGGCGTGCAGATCGGCCCCCTCGTCGACGACAACGCCGTGAAGGGCTCGCACGAGCTCGTCGAGGATGCGGTGTCGAAGGGCGCGACCGTCACGACGGGCGGGGCGATTCCCGACGGCGCGGGTCACTTCTACCCGGCCACGGTTCTCACCGGGGTCGCCGCGGGCACGCGCCTGCTCACGGAGGAGATCTTCGGCCCTGTGCTCGCGATCGTTCCTTTCGACACCGAAGACGAGGCCGTCGAGCTCGCCAACGCGACCGAGTACGGGCTGATCAGCTACGTCTACACGCAAGATCTCGCGCGCGGCATGCGCATGATCGACCGCCTCGAGACCGGCATGATGGGCCTCAACGCGGGCGTCATCTCCAACGCAGCTGCGCCCTTCGGCGGCGTCAAGCAGTCGGGCATCGGCCGCGAGGGCTCGCTCGAGGGCATCGACGAGTACCTCACCACGAAGTACACCTTCGTGCCGAAGGCGTAGGCCTCACCACTTCCGCTGCCGGGCGCTGTGGTGGCCGCTCGGCAGCGGATCTCTTCTCGAGTCGCGCACACCGTCCGCGGTCGAGCGCCGCGGCGCTGCAGCGGAGATCAGGTAGTGGCGTGCGCTGAGGTTGCGTCACTCGCAGCGAGAAACTCCATCACCACGTTCGCGGTCTTCGCAGGGTGCTCCGCGAACAGAAGGTGGTCGGCGCCCTCCCATTGCACGACCTGCGCGTGCGGTACCGATTCGGCGAACAGGGCAACCTGCTGACGCTGCCAGGGTACGTATCGCTCGCGCGCGAACCGTTGCACCTCGTCCTGGGTCTCGGCATCGACAGAATCCGGGAGGTACGAGGGCGGGTCGATGGCATACATCGCCAGAGCGGGCATGGTCACAGCGGTCCAGTCGACGGCGAAGCTGAACAGGGCGTCGACGATCTCCTGCGCGACGGTTCCCGGCGTCACGGGCTGCACACCGAGATCAGTCGTGATGAAGCTCTCGCGCAGATCGTGCTCGATCCCGTCACTCCAGACGCCGAAGACGGATCGATACCACTCGACCAGGTCGTCGACCGAGGTTCGCGCGGTGGGCGGCGGAATCGGTCCGGGCGTGGGGTCATCGGCAAGAAGTTCGAGAAGTTCGCGGCGGTCGTACGCAGCGTCGAGGAACACCATCGACTCCGCCCTCTCTGGCGCGGCGTGGGCAAGGTACGCGAGCTCTGATCCGGCAGCACTGTGACCCACGAAGTGCGCCCGGTCGAGAGAGAGCGCGTCGAGCAGGCCAAGGAGGTCACCAGCAAGATCGGCGATCGTCGTCCCCGGGTTCGGTACGTGCGATCGCCCGTATCCGCGACGAGTGACGGCGACGACTCGATGCGCCGTGGCGAGGTGCGCGAAGAAGTCACCCCACACCGCGGCCGTGTTGCCCACGCCGGCGATGAGAATCACCGGGGCTCCGGGCGTGCTCGAGTCGACGACGTGCAGACGACCGCCGCCCACCTGAACGAATCTCTCATCCATCGATGGCCCCTTTCTCGCAAGGGGAGATTACCGTCGCTAGAGTTCGAGGAGCGTCGTTCGTGAGCGAACGACTGTCGAGCGTGCGAGGAGGCATCGCGTGAGCATCCGCTGGGTGATGGTTCTGACCGAGAACGACGCGATCGTTGACCCGCGTGACCTCGGCGGGCTTGTCGAGCTAGCAGTGACTGCAGAGCGGCACGGCGTCGACGCGGTGATGCTCAGCGACCACATCGCACTCGGACCCTCGGCCGGCGCGAACGGCGTGATGGATAACCTGCGCGACTACGCCGCGCCCGGCAATCAAGACCCGGCGACCGCGTGGCCGAGCTCGATCGTGCTCATGTCGGCGATCGCGCAGGCCACCTCGACGCTGCGGCTCGTCGCGGGCGCGATCATCTTCCCGCTGCGGCACCCGCTGCAGCTCGCGAAAGACCTCGGAACTCTCGACCTGCTCTCGCAGGGTCGGCTCGTCGTTCTGCCGACGGTCAGCTGGCATGAGGACGAGTATGCGGCGCTCGGGGTGCCCTTCCGGCGTCGCGGGGCGATTCTCGACGAGCAGCTCGACGTCGTCACGCGCGCGTGGCGCGAATCGCCCGTGCGGCACGAGGGCGAGTTCTACCAGTTCGACGACGTGTGGCTCGAGCCGGGGCCGTTCCGACCTGGAGGCCCGCCGCTCTGGTTCGGTGGGCAGGGCATGCACCCGCCGCTCGTGCGGCGTATCGTGCAGTACGGCGCAGGGCTCAACCCCTTCGGCACGCTCACTGCCGACGATCTCGGCGTGCTCGACTCGGCCATGACTGAGGCCGGCAGATCGATGAGCGAGCTCGAGCTTGTGGGGGGCATCCGGGGCCGCTTCGACGGGCCGGATGCTGTCGCCGACCTCGACGAGGCCCTCGCCGCACTGCCTCGACAGGTCGAGCAGGGCTACACGAGCATCTGCTTCAAGCCCGCGATGTTCTGCCGCACGGTCGACGAGGTGCCCGACCTCATCGCGCACCTGCGCGCGGCGGGCGACGCCCTCACCGGTTGACGAGGACTCCGCTCTCCACGCGCTTGTGGAGAGTCGCGCAACCTGGGCGCGCCCGCTCAGCAGAATGGCGCGCATGCCCAGTGCCGTCAGTGTGATCACCGAGCGCGTGCGCGAGCGGGTGCGCGCCGAGCGGCTCGACTTGGGCGCCGACCCGACCGCGGCCGAGCGCCTGGTGCGCGACGAGCTGCGGGCCTATGCCGAGCGGTCGCTCGCGGGCTCGCTTCCGCCGCTCGCCGACGAGCAGGCAGCGCTCGGCCGCGTGCTCGCCGACCTCACCGGCTACGGTCCGCTGCAGCCCTACTTCGACGCCCCCGAGGTCGAAGAGATCTGGATCAACGCTCCCGACGCCGTCTTCATCGCGCGCGCCGGCGTCACCGAGCGGGTGGATGCTCACCTCACCGACGACCAGGTGCGCACCCTCGTCGAGCGCATGCTGCAGAGCACGGGCAGGCGCGTCGACCTGAGCAGCCCCTTTGTCGACGCGAGCTTGCCCGATGGCTCGCGGCTGCACGTGGTCATCCCCGATGTGACGCGGCGCCACTGGGCCGTCAATGTGCGCAAGTTCTCGCAGCGCATCGGCAGCCTCGAGCGCCTCGTCGAGCTCGGGTCGATGCCCGCCCTCGCCGCGGAGTTCCTGCGCATGAGCGTGCTCGCCGGCTGCAACATCCTCGTCAGCGGCGCAACGCACTCCGGCAAGACCACACTGCTCGGCGCGATGCTCGCGAGCGCGCGCCCCGCCGACCGCATCGTGACGGTGGAAGAGACCTTCGAGCTCGACCTCTCGGCCGGCGACGTCGTCGCGATGCAGTGCCGCACGCCCAACCTCGAGGGCACGGGCGAGATCACCCTGCGTCGCCTCATCAAGGAGGCGCTGCGCATGCGTCCCGACCGCCTCATCGTCGGCGAGGTGCGGGAGGCGGAGTCTCTTGACCTCTTGATCGCGCTCAACTCGGGGCTGCCGGGCATGTGCTCGATCCACGCGAACAGCGCACGGGATGCCCTGGTCAAGCTCTCGACTTTGCCCCTGCTGGTGGGCCGCAATATCGACTCCGGCTTCGTCGTTCCGACGGTCGCGAGCGCGATCGACCTCGTCGTGCACTGCGAGCTCGTGAAGGGCGGCCAGCGTCGAGTGGCCGAGATCGTCGCGCCGACGGGGCACGTGGTCGACGGCGTGATTGAGGCCGACACGCTGTTCCGGATGCACGAGGGCGGTCTCGCGCCGACCGGAGTCCTGCCGGCTCGGGTCGAGAGGTTCTCCGGCGCGGGCTTCGACCCCGCGATGCTGCTCCGTGCCGAGGCGGAGCCGCCGCCCGTCGCGCCCGCCAGCGAGGGCTCGCGCGCATGACCCTCGTCGCGGCACTGCTGCTCGCCGCGGGCGTGCTGCTCATCGCCTCGCCGTGGCTGTGGCCGCGCAGGGAGCGGCCCTCCCATCCTCGCCGCGACACACTCGCCCCGCTCGCCGAGCTGCTCGCCCGTGCGGGAGTCAACAGTGTCTCGCCCGTGGTGCTCGTCGCGATCATCCTCATGGCGGGCCTCGCCGGGGGAGCGGTGACGCTCATCCTCGTCCCCGTCGTTGCCCTCGCACCGATCGCCGCTGTGGTCTCTGCGGCTGTGCCGGTGCTCACTCTGCGCAGTCGGGCTGCCTCTCGCCGCCGAGCCCTTCGCGCCGTCTGGCCCGACGTCGTCGACCACCTGCTCTCGGGCGTGCGTGCAGGGCTCAGCCTGCCGCAGGCTGTCGCGGCGCTCGCCGACTCGGCGCCCGAGCCGGTGCGGCCCGCGTTCTTGGCGTTCCGGCGCGACTACCTGCGCTCGGCCCAGTTCAGTGAGTGCCTCGACACTCTGAAGGCGAGCCTCGCCGACCCTGTCGCCGACCGCATCGTCGAGACGATCCGCATGGCGCGCGAGGTAGGCGGCACCGAGTTGCCGAGCGTGCTGCGGTCGCTGTCGCACTACCTGCGAGCCGACGCGGCGGTGCGCTCCGAGGTCGATGCCCGCCAGTCGTGGGTGCGCACCGCGGCCCGCCTCGGCGTCGTCGCGCCGTGGATCGTGCTGCTCCTGCTCAGCACGCGCCCCGAAGCCGCCGCCGCCTACAACACCCCCGGCGGCGCCGTGCTCGTCGCGGGCGGACTCGCCGCGACGCTCGTCGCCTACCGACTCATGATTGCGCTCGGGCGCCTGCCCGAAGAGGGTCGGTGGTTCAAGTGACGCCACTGCTCGCCGCCGGAGCGCTCGCCGGACTCACGCTCGGCGCTGGACTCTGGCTGCTCGTCTCGATGATGCCCCGGCTGGGCCGCCCGCGCCTCGTCAACCGCCTCGCCCCCTACCTCGTCGACGTCTCCGCCGAGGCGCGCGCGATGACCGAAGCTCGTCGCTCCGACCCGCTGCCCGTGCTCGGAGCCCTCGCGGCCCCCGCCGTCGAGTGGGCCCAGCGCGTGCTCGACACCGTGGTCGGCGGTGAGCAGGTCGTCGCCGTGCGCCTGCGCCAGTCGGGTTCGGCGCTCACCGTGGCCGGGCACCGCACGCGGCAGCTGTTCGGCGCCCTGCTCGGAGCCGCCGCGGGCCTCGCCCTCGGCATCGTCGCGTCGCGCGACGGCGCCCCGCTCGTCGCGCTCGCGCTGGCGGGAGTCGTCACGGGCGCGATCGCCGGCATCGCGGCAGTGGATGCCCTGCTCGCCCGATCCGCCCGCCGACGCGCGGCCCGCATCGCCGACGAGCTGCCGACGGTGGTCGAGTTTCTCGCACTGAGCGTCGCGGCGGGGGAGAGCATCCAGGATGCCCTGCGGCGCGTCGCCCGCACCGGCTCGGGCGAGCTCGCCGGTGAGCTGCAGCGGCTCGTGCGCCGGTCATCCGCGGGCCAGCCGATCACTGCGGCGCTCGCCGAGCTGCGCGACGGCCTCGCGATCACCGCCGTCGGGCGCCTGGTCGATCAGATTCTCGCCGCCCTCGACCGCGGAACCCCACTCGCCGAGGTGCTGCGCGCTCACGCCCTCGACGCGCGCGAAGAGTCGAAGCGGCGCCTGCTCGAAGCCGCGGGAACCCGCGAGGTAGCGATGCTCGTGCCCCTTGTGTTCCTCATCCTGCCCGTGACGGTGCTCTTCGCCGTCTGGCCCGGGCTGATGGTGCTGCAGCTCGGGCTCTAGCCCGAGCTGGCCGCTTAGTGCGGGCCGGGCGGCAACTGGGCGACGCCGTGGCGTGCAGGCTTCTCGGGCTCGGCGGCGGTCTCTTCGCTGATGCCGCTGCCCTCGCCGGGGCCGTGCTCGTCGCCGGGATACGACTGGTCGGTCGTGCGCTCGTCGTCGGCCTCGCGCTCGTCGAGCGGCGGCAGGTGATCGGTCGGCTGCTTGCGGTCTGATGTGTCGTTCATAACTCCACTGTGACAAGCGTCGCTGCCGTGCGCCAGGGGCTTGCGGCAGGGGCTCGTGAGGGGTAGAGCGCTAACGCCGAGCGACCGAGAGCGCCGCCGATACCCTGCGCGCGCGATCGAGCTCGGCCCCGACCGGCGCCACCACGTCGCGCTGCACGACCTCGTCGACGGAGGCGAGCAGCCGCTTCCGCGTGCGGCGCCTGCGCCCGGCGGCGGTCAGGCCGCTCAGCGCCGCCGAGATCAGCCCGAGCAGCACTCCCACGAGCACGGCCGCGATGATCAGCAGCGTGGGGATCGCCCAGCCCTCGAGCGGCCCTTCCTCGACGCGCGGAATGAGCAGAGCGGGCATCCCGAACGTCGGCAGCAGGGAGGCGCCGACGAGCCAGAGCGCACCGCCCACGCCGATCACGATCGCGAACCACTGCACGATGCCGACGATCACCCACCACCACGAGCCCTTCGCGGGCAGGGGAGTGCGCGCGATCGCGAGGTCGAGGTCGGCGGGCAGCCGGTCGAGCGCGCCCTCGGCGGCGGTACGCACGGCGGCGTTCCACGGCCCCGCCAGCCCGTCAGCGGCAGTGTCGGCGAACGAGCGCACGGCGAGCGAGAGGCGGGCCTGAGCCCCGGCGCTCAGCAGCGGCATGCTCGTGCGGTGCACGTCGGGGTCGCTGTCTGTGCCGGCGCCGCGACGTCGAGGCCCGAGCCCGAGGCGGGTGAGCGGATCGGCGCGCAGCCGCCCGATCCACGAGACGAGCGGCCATCCCGTGACCTGACCGGCTCGCTTGCGGTACGAGCTCGCGACGGCAGCCGCGACGACGTCGACGCCCGCGGCCGTGCCGACCTCGTCGCGCACACGAACGGATGCACGAGCATCGAGGCGAGCCGCCGAACCCGGGTCGTCGATGCGCGCGGCGAGGGTCTGCACGTCGGCGGTGAGGCGAGCATCCCGAGCCTTGCGGGCCGCGGCGAGGTCGCCGATCGCCGCCTTCAGCGCATCGATGCCCTCGAGCGTGCGCGCGCTCACGGGCAGCACGCGGGCGCGCGGCAGTCCGTCGCGCGAGATGATCGACTGCAGAGACGCGACGACGGATGCTCGGTCGCCCGCCGCGAGCAGGTCCACCTGATTGAGCACGATGAGCGTGACGGCAGCGTGCTTGGCGTGCGGCGCGATGAACTGGGCGTGCAGCACGTCGTCGGCATACTTCTGCGGGTCGACGACCCAGAGCAGAGCATCCACTTGGCCGGCCAGTCGCTCGGCGATCGCGCGGTTGCCTGCCTCGACAGAATCCACGTCGGGAAGGTCGACGAGCACGAGCTTGCCCGCGCGCGGATCGATCGGCTCGGTGCGCTCGACGCGCTCGCGAATCTCGAGCCAGTCGAGCAGGTCGGCGGCACCCGTGGCATCCCACGTGACGGCGAGGGCCTGCGAGGTCGTCGGGCGCCGCACATGCGCTTTCGCCACCTCATCGCCCACGAGCGCGTTGACGAGGCTCGACTTGCCCGAACCCGTCGCGCCGAAGACGCCGACGACGGTGTGCTCGGGCGAGCGCGCCCGACGAGCCTCAGCCTGCTGCAGCAGGGCCTCCGCCTCCGCGGCGATCGCACTCGGGATGCGCCCAGCCCCCGCCTCCGTCACCGCCTGCAGAGCGGCGATGCGCTCGTCGAGGGTCGCCTTGGACGCGCTCATGGCGCGTCCCATCGGCTCAGCCCGGCGCTCACGCTTCTTCCGCCGCTCGCGCCACATCGTCGAGCAGCGCCTGCGACTCGCGCCGCAGTACCTCGGGAGATGAGCCGAATCGCAGCGGTTCGAGCGCCGTGCCGAGCCGGTCGGCCTCCGCGTCGAAGAGCGCCTCGAGCCGCTTCTGCAGGTCGAGGCGCGCCTCGGCCGCGAGCCGGCGCACGGCGTCCTCACCGAAGATCGTCTCGAGCAGCTTCTGGCCGACGACGGCCGAGCCGCCCGCGATCGCGAGTTCGCCGCCGGTGAGCCCGCCGGTCGAGGCGAAGACGACGATCATGAGCGACACCGTCACGACGTTGAGCCCGAACGAGAGCACGCGGGCCTTGACGCGCTTGTTGCCGGCGTTGTCGTGGATGAGCTGCATGAGCGCGCCCTGCCACTCGCGAATCATGGCCGAGGCCTTCTCGCGCAACTCGGGGCTCTCGGCCGCGAGGTGCGGGTGCTGCTCGGCAATGCCCCGCCCGGGGCCGCTGCGCTCGAGGTCGGCCCACGCCGCCGCCGCTGCTCGCCCGGCCTGGTCGATGATGACGGCCTGCAGCCCCGTCTCGATCTGCGTCTCGACCTCGATGACAGGGTTCGGCTTGCCGGTCACCCACGCCGTGACGCTGTCGCGCGTGCGCGAGAACCACGATTCGACCTTGCGGAAGAAGTCGGAGGTGCCCACGAAGTCTTGCCACCGAGCGAGCACTTCGCCGCGCAGGAGCGCACCGTCGCTCGTCGCGGCGTCGACTGCGTCGATCGCTGCTTGGTAGTGCGCGTCCACGGCGGCTTCGGCACCGTCGAGCCAGTCGAGCTGCTGCTGGCGAGCATCCGCGATGCGGGCCACGCGCCGGTCGAGGTCGGTGATCGCACCGCCCAGCGTGCGCGCGGCGATGCGGGCTCGGGATGCGCGATCGCCGGCGATGCCCTCGAGCCAGGCGCGCGGGCCGTCGACCGCGGGAGCGGGCAGCATGCCGAGCTCGTCGAGCGGCTGCTCGTCGATCGTGAAGACGGGCGCATCGGTGAGGCCGCGATCGGCGAGCATCGTGCGCAGGTCGGGCAGCACCTCGTCGACCGCTCCCGGCGGCACGCGGTTGAGCACGACTCCGACCGTGATCTGCCGGGCAGCGGCACCCTCGAGCAGCCGCCACGGCACGGCGTCGGCGTAGCGGTTGGCAGTCGTGACGAAGAGCCACAGGTCGGCGGCGGCGAGCAGCTGCGCCGCGAGGGCGCGGTTCTCGTCGGCGACCGAGTCGATGTCGGGCGCGTCGATGATCGCGAGCGAGCGCGGAACGGCCTCGTGCTCGAGCAGCATGAGCTCGCTGATGCGCGCGGCCTCGGGGGTGTCGCCCGCGGCGCTCGCGGCGGTGCCTGGAGCGCTGACCCGGCCGCGCACGCGCGCGAGCCCGGGAAGAATGCGGTCGCTCGCGAACCAGCCGGCATCCGCGGGGGAGTGCACAAGTATCGGCTGGCGCGTCGTCGGGCGGATGACGCCGACCCGAGTCGTCGCGACCCCCAGCAGCGCGTTGACAATCGTCGACTTGCCCGAACCCGTCGAGCCGCCGACGACCGCGAGCAGCGGGGCGTCGAGGTCGGCAAGCCGCGGGCGAATGTAGTCGTCGATCTGCCGCACGGCGGCGGCCGCGGCTTCGCGCTGCTCCCAGATGCCGTCGAGGTGCAGCGTGAGGCCGACGTCGGCGAGCGACGCCCGAAGGCGCTCGAGCGACACGGTCGCGGGCGCTCGGGTGTCGGTCACGACTCAAGCATGCCCGTCGTGCACTCCCTTGGCGAACCCTTGACCGATGACGATTGCTGTGGAAAGCCTGCGACGCGCGAGCACGACACGGGCCAGAATCGCGCGCATGCGCAGAATCCTCGACTTCCTCGACCGAGCCGATGACGACCGTGGCGATGTTCCGGGCTGGGTGCTCATCACGCTCATGACTGCAGGGTTGGTCATCCTCATCTGGGCGCTCGCGGGCCCCGCGCTGCAGGGCGTCTTCCAACAGGCGATCGACCGGGTCACCGGCTTCTAGAATCCGGCGGTTGATGATGCACGACCTGCGGCGACGCCTGCACGACGACCGCGGCTCGGCTCCGGTCGAGTTCGTGCTCGTCGGCGTGCTGCTCACCCTCGTGACGCTGAGCGTGCTGCAGGTGGCGTTCGCCCTGCACATCCGCGCGACGCTCATCGATGCGGCAGCGGAGGGTGCGCGGTTCGCTGCGCTGGCCGACAGCTCCCTGCCCGCCGGCATCGAGCGGAGCCGCGAGCTCATCACCGCGGTCCTGGGCGAGAGCTACGCGCAGAGCATCTCGGCGGGCACGGGGGCGTTCGGAGGGCATCCGGTCGTCATCATCACCGTGCGCTCGCCGCTGCCCCTCATCGGCATGATCGGCATCGACGACACGCTGGAGGTGAGCGGGCGTGCGGCTCTTGAGCCTCTTCGATAGCAGAGCCCGCTCCGCTGAGGACTGCGCCGTTGACGGATGCTCCGACCGCGGCTCGGCCTCACTTGAGTTCATCACCGCGGGGCTGCTCATGCTCGTGCCGCTCGTCTACCTCACTCTCACGCTCGGCACGATCCAGTCGGCGGCGCTCGCGACCGAGGGTGCTGCCCGGCAGGGAGCGCGCGTGTTCGTGCAGGCCGAGTCGACCACCGCCGGAACCGCGGCGGCTCGGCGAGCGCTCGACCTGGCCCTCGCCGACCACGGAATCGACCCGAGCGGCGTCTCACTGAGCATCAGTTGCTCGCCCAACCCCGGGCAGTGCCACACCCGACGCGGCTGGGTCACGGTCGACGTCGCCGTGCGCGTGCCGCTGCCGCTCGTGCCGCCGGTGTTCGACCTGCGCGTGCCTCTCGCGGTGCCCGTCGAGGCGAGCGCAACCCAGCAGGTCTCGCGATTCTGGGGCGCGCGGTGATGCGGTGGCGCGACGATCGCGGCTCGATCCTGCCGCTCATCGCGGGCTTCGGTGCACTCGGGCTCGCCGTCGTGCTGCTCGGCAGTGCCGCGACTTCGCTCTACCTCGAGCGCACGCGCCTCTTCACGCTCGCCGATGGGGCGGCGCTCGCCGCAGCCGAGTCGTTCGACCTTGCGTCGGTGAGACCGACGGCCGAGGGCGTGCTGCGGCCGCGCCTCACGAAGCCCGAAGTCGCGGCGGCTGCGGCCGACTACCTCGCGCAGGCACCGGGCTCGCGGCTCGAGGGGCTGAGGCTCGTCTCAGCGACGACGCCCGACGGCCTGAGCGCACGAGTGACCCTCTCAGCCGTGTGGGCGCCCCCAGTGGTCAGCATCTTCGTGCCGCAGGGCATCCCGCTGCAGGTCACCGCGACGAGCCGCAGCGTCTTCGACTGACCTCGACCCAGGCCAGAATGGAGCCATGCCCCACGCGCGCGACGACCGCCCCGTCACCCTCATCAGCGTCGACATCGAGGCGGCGGGGCCGAGCCCGAGCAACTACGCGATGCTCTCGATCGGGGCGTGCGTCATCGATCGGCTGCAGACAGCCGCGACCGACCACTTCTACGCCGAGCTCAAGCCCGACCGCGAGGGCGTTCTCGACTCGGCGATGAGTGTGGGGGGGTTCACGCTCGACGGCTTGCGAGCATCCGGAACCGACCCGAAGACGGCGATGCAGGCCTTCGCCGATTGGATCGACTCGGTGACGCCGGAAGGGAGTCGCGCCGTCATGGTCGGCTTCAATGCTCCCTTCGACTGGATGTTCGTTGCCGACTACTTCGACCGCTACCTCGGCCGCAACCCGTTCGGGCACTCGGCGCTCGACATCAAGGCCTTCTACATGGGTGTCACCGGGCTGCCGTGGGCCGAGACGAGCATGGCGCGCGTCGCCGAGCACTATCGAGTGACCGTCGACCTGACGCATAATGCATTGGACGACGCTCGCGACCAGGCGGCGCTGTTCCGATCGGTTCGGGCGGAGCGGGCCGCACGCTCCGACTGACCGAGGCGGGCATCGCATCCACCCGAGAGGCACGCCGATGACGCCCCCCACTCAGACTCCTGCCGACGATCTCGAGCGCATTCGCGAGTCGGCCGCCCGCCTCGGCGTGCAGCTCGACGAAGAGGGAGCCCTGCAGTGGCTCGCGGCCATCGCAGCAGACGCCGACGACGATGACCACATCGTGCATCACGAGAGCGGAACGTTCGGGCATCGCGTGACCATGCTCGACTTCACGCCGCGCGACCTCGAGCGGTTCCGTCGCATCGGCGAGATCGTCGAGGTGACCGGGCCGGAAGGAGTGGTCGAAGGGGCGCTCGCCCTCAGCGGCTCGGCCGCGCAGTCGAAGATCCAGTCGTTCCCCGGTGACTGCGACTACTTCCAGCGCCTCAACATCAAGGCCGATACTCGTGAAGAGGCGTGCCGCATCATGGCCGACTGCATGCGTGCGGCCGCTCGTCGCACGGCCACGGGCGATCCGTTCCAGTTTCTCGAGGGGAAGCTCGGCAGCTACCCCGCCGACTGCCTGCACGGCGGCGCAGCACGCAAGAAGGGCAGCCCGATCACCTGGACCCCGGCCGAGATCGAGGCCGAGCGCATCGAGCTGACCATGTCGGACGGCGCCGTGCAGACGCTCACCTGGCAGGAGGCCGCGCTCGACCCGGGCTGGTGCAAGCTCGACTGGGTCGTCGCCGACCCCGCGCGCAAGGCGCTCTCGAACGCGAGCAACGTGATCGACGTGACGTGGGAAGCCCCCGACGGCGAGATCGTGCCGCTCGACGGATACCTCGACGCCTACTTCCAAGAGGTCTACCTCGACGCCGATTCGATGCCGACCTTCGCCAAGGTGGCGGCGTTCGTGAACGACGACGCGCTCGATGAGTATGTCGACCGGCTGGAGGAGGAGGTGCGCAAGTACCTCACCAAGCAGCTGAACTACGGCAAGGCCGCCAAGCGCATGTACAACATCTTCCGGCTCTCGGGCCGGCATCTGGATGCGGCCTATGTGCGCGAGCTCTTCGACGAGCCCGCCACGATCCTGTACCAGGTGTGGTCGCTCATCTCGACGCTCGACAACGCCACGCAGCCGGGCACGAGCATCCCGATCGACTCGGTGCGCGATCAGACCGACACGCTCATGCTGCAGGTCATCGACATGCTCGAGGGCGATGAAGAGGCCGAGATCGTCGCCGCACTGCTGACTCTGCGGCGCACTCTCGAAGACCAGAACGCGGGTGAGCGGCGCACGAGCGATGTCGAGGCCGCCCAGAACCGCGTCATGAACCTCGTCAACACGTTCTTCCGCGAGAAGCTCGAGGGGGTTCCGACGATTCGGGAGTACATCGTCGCGATGCAGTCCGCCGCCGACAAGTCGTGAGCATGCCACCTCCCGAGGTGCTCGTCGTGCTGCACGACGTCGACGACAACCTCAACGAGCTCGCACCGCCCCTGGCTGAGGCCGGGCTGCGCATCGTCACGTGGGACGTCGAGCGCGACCCCGACGGAGCCCCGGCGGTGGATGCTCTCGAGCGGTTCAGCGGCATCATCTCGCTCGGCGCCTACGCCGGAGTGCCCGACGAGCCGGAGCACCCGTGGATGACGCACGAGAAGCTACTCATGCAGAGAGCCCTCGACCTCGGCATGCCCGTGCTGGGCCTGTGCTTCGGCTCGCAGCTGCTCGCCGCAGCCGCGGGGGCTGCCTTTCGCCCGTCGCCCGTGCCCGAGCTCGGCTGGACCCGCGCCCGGCTCACTGAGGCAGCCGCGCACGACCCGGTGGTTGCACCACTCGTGCGCTCGTCCGATTCGGGTGACATCGATGTGTACCACTACCACTTCGACAGCCACGAGCTGCCTGACGGCGCAGAACTGCTCGCCGAGACTGACGGCATCATCGAGGCCTACCGAGTGGGCGAGGCCGCCTGGGGTCTGCAGTTCCACCTCGAGGTGGGTCTCGCCACGCAGTTGGCCTGGATCGCCGGCGGTCGCGGCGTGTACGAGCGCGAAGGCCTCGACCCCGCCGAGCACGAGCGACGCAGTCATGAGAACTGGCGGCGCTATCGCGACCAGGCGCACGACGTCGGAGCCGCCTTCGCCCAGCAGGCGCTGCAGTACGCCGCCCGCTCCTGAGCGGCAGCACGATGCGCCCTGGGCGCGCTCTGCATGTTCCCAGAGTGCGGCCATACGGTGGTCGACATGACAGATCTGGCTGGAGCTTCCGTTCTCGTACTCGGCGCGACGGGCGGCCTCGGTCGTGAGTTCGCACGTCAGCTCGCCGCTGAGGGCGCGCTCCTGACGCTGACGGGCCGCTCAATGCTCGCGCTCGACGACCTCGACATTCCCGGGGCAGCACTCGTTCCCGCCGATCTCGACGACGCGGGGGCGGCGCGCAACCTCGTCGCCGCCGCGCACACCGCCCACGGCCGGCTCGACGGCATCATCAACGCGGCCGGAGTCGTCGCGTTCGGCGCCCTCACCGACACCACTGATGAGACGTTCGAGACCCTGTGGCGCATCAACGTGATGGCTCCGCTGCGGGTGCTGCGGGCCGCGGCCCCGTCACTCGCCGACTCGGCGACTGCGGGCGGCTCGCCGTTCGTCGTCTCGCTCAGTGGGGTGGTGAGCGAGACCCCGACCGCGGGCATCGGCGCCTACAGCGCGGTCAAGGCTGCCGTGGCCGCGGCGCACCAGGTCGCCGCCCGCGAGCTGCGGCGCTCGGGCATCCGCGTCATCGACGCCCGGCCCGGCCACACCGAGACCGAGCTCTCGCACCATCCTGTCGCGGGTGAGCGACCCGCGTTCCCCGTCGGCTACGAGCCGGCCGCGGTCGTCACGCGCATTCTGGATGCTGTGCGCGGCGACGAGAAAGACCTGCCGTCGAGCGCGTTCCAGGGCCTGCCGACCGCCGCGAGCTGACTTCGCGTCAGGGCGCCCCGGTATCGCGCGGAAGGTGCCGCGGAATCATGTAGCCGAGCATGCCCGCGCCGACGAGGCCGAGAACGCCGAGCACGCCCGCACCGACAGCGAGTGAGAACGCCGCCGTGAGGCCGGCGAGCAGCAGGGGAGCGGTTGCGCCGCCCGCGTCGAGGATCAGGCGCCACGCGCCGAGGAACATCGCGGGTTCGGTGCGCCCCGCGAGATCACTGCCCATGGTCATGAGAATGCCTGCGCCGATGCCGTTGGCGATCGCGAGCCCGATCGCTACGCCGATGAACCAGGCGACCGGATCGTCGGCTCCTGCCGAGAGCGCGAGCACGATGAAGCCCAGCCCGAGACCGATCGTCGACGGCACAGCGGTGTAGAGCCTGCCGAAGCGGTCCATGAGCCAGCCACCGAGATAGAACAGCGCGAAGTCGACCGCTGCTGTGGCGCCGATGATCGTGGCTGTCTGCGCATCGCCGAGCCCGATGCTCACCGCCCAGAGTGGCAGCAGAACTTGCCGACTGGCGCGCAGGGCCGAGACGGTGAGCGCCGCGAGCCCCAGTCGTGCGAGCACGTCTCGGCGGCGACCGATCGTGCGGAGAACGTCGAGGGGTGCGACGGGCGAGCGTGTGACGTCGACCTCGCGACGCAGAAGCCCGTCGGGGTCGGGCAGCAGCAACAGGCTCGCGGCGACCGCCACCAGGGAGCCAATCGCGAACCAGTAGACCGATCCGGTCTCACCCGTGACGGTGATGATCGCCGCACCGAGGAACGGGCCGATCATGAGACCGAGCCGGTAGACCCCGCCGAGGGTCGACAGCGCGCGAGCGCGATAGGCCGCGGGCACGGCAGTCGTCAGCAGGGCGTGGCGCGCGAGTGCGAAGACGGCGGCCGAGGCACCGAGCACGAGCATCCCGAGCCCCAGCACCGCGGCGATCGGTGCGAGAGCAGAGATCGCAATGCCGAGCACGGCCGCGACGAGTGCCCCGAGCATGGCTGCGCGTTCTCCGACGCGAGCGACGATCCACCCTGCAGGCAGATCGCCGAGCAGCTGCCCGACGAGCAGCATCGCCGCCACGAGACCGGCTGTCGCGAGGTCGGCTCCGACCTGTGCCGCGAGAGAGGGGATGAGTGGGATGATCGCGCCTTCGCCGATCGTGAACAGCAGGGTCGGCAGCAGCGCCGGTGCGACGATCGAGCGCCAGCGGAACGGCGGCGGAGTCGAGGTCACCCCGCCGACTATGCCACGCCCCGCCGGTAGGCTGGGTGCGACATGATCGATCTGGACTTCGCCGAGCGCATCGCCGCCGCCCGCAGCACCTTCGCCGACATTCGATCGGTGATCGACGTCGACCGGCTCGAGGCCGAGATCCGCGAGCTCAGCGAGCAGGCGGGCTCGCCGGACCTCTGGGACGACACCGCGCACGCGCAGAAGGTGACGAGCGCGCTCAGCCACCGGCAGAGCGAGTTCAAGCGCATCAGCGAGCTGCAGGCGAAGCTCGACGACCTCGACGTGCTCATCGAGATGGCGCGCGAGGCCGACGACGCCGACGCGGCCGAGGAGGCCGCAGCCGAGCTCGACGCGATCGAGAAGACGCTCGCTGAGATGGAGGTGCAGACGCTGCTCGATGGCGAGTACGACGCGCGCCCCGCCGTCGTCACCATCCGCGCCGGCGCCGGTGGCGTCGATGCCGCCGACTTCGCCGAGATGCTCATGCGCATGGACTTGCGCTGGGCCGAGCAGCACGGCTACAGCACGACCGTCATGGATGTCTCGTACGCCGAGGAGGCGGGCATCAAGAGCGCGACCTTCGAGGTGGATGCGCCCCACGCCTTCGGCACGCTGAGCGTCGAGGCGGGTACGCACCGCCTCGTGCGCATGTCGCCCTTCGGCGCCGCGGGCAAGCGGCAGACCAGCTTCGCCGCGGTCGAGGTCATTCCTCTGCTCGAAGAGAGTGCGGCGATCGAGGTGCCGGAGTCGGACATCCGCGTCGATGTCTTCCGGTCATCGGGGCCCGGCGGGCAGTCGGTCAACACGACCGACTCGGCCGTGCGCATCACCCACCTGCCGACCGGCCTCGTCGTGTCGATGCAGAACGAGAAGAGCCAGATCCAGAACCGCGCGGCGGCCATGCGCGTGCTGCAGTCGCGCCTGCTCATCATGCAGAAAGAGCAGGAGGCGGCGACGAAGAAAGAGCTCGCCGGCACCATCACCGCGAGCTGGGGCGACCAGATGCGCTCGTACGTGCTCGCGCCGTACCAGATGGTGAAAGACCTGCGCACCGAGTACGAGGTCAACAACCCCTCGGCGGTGTTCGACGGCGACCTCGATGGCTTCATCGCCGCCGGCATCAAGTGGCGCAAGCGCCCTCTCGACGCCTAGGCCGCATCGCCGTAGAGTGCTCGCCATGGTGAGCATCAGCATCGTCGAGATTCCGTCACGCCGTCTTGAGCGCGCTCTCGCGTTCTACGCCCGAGTCTTCGCGCTGGAGCTCGAGATCACCGAGATCGACGACCAGCGCATGGTGTTCTTTCCGCAAGACGACCCCGAGGGTCCTGGCATCGCGATCACCGAGGGCGACGACTATGCGCCGAGCGGAGAGGGCGTGCGTCTCTATCTCACGGTCGACGACATGGAGGGCATCCTCGCCCGCGTCGTCGACGCCGGGGGAGAGATCGCCGCCGAGATCGACGTGGTCGAGGGCTGGGGTCGCTACGCGGCGTTCCGCGACCTCGAGGGCACGGTCATCGGCATCACCCAGCCTCCCGCCGACTAAGCGAGCGCTGAGAACCGCGCCCGCACGGGTGTCGCACCGCGGTACGACGCGCGCCGCCGCCTACGCTGGCGCACGATGATTCGATTCGATGAGGTCACCAAGGTCTACCGCGGAACCGCGCGGCCGGCGCTCAACAGCGTCAGCCTCGAGATTCTCAGCGGTGAGTTCGTGTTCCTCGTCGGCGCTTCCGGCTCGGGCAAGTCGACCTTCCTGAGGCTCGTGCTGAAGGAAGAGAAGCCGTCGAGCGGGTCGATCCATGTGCTGGGGCAAGACCTCGGCAGCATCTCGAGTCGCAAGGTTCCGTACTTCCGGCGCAACCTCGGTGTGGTGTTCCAAGACTTCCGACTGCTGCCGAACAAGACCGTCTTCGACAACGTCGCCTTCACCCTGCAGGTCATCGGCAAGAGCAAGGGCTTCATTCACGAGGCCGTGCCCGACGCGTTGCAGACGGTCGGTCTCGACGGCAAGGGCCAGCGGTTTCCGCACGAGCTCTCGGGCGGCGAGCAGCAG
>SXGT01066257.1_pt1 | contig 28869 bp, 19 predicted proteins | sample 3176221 | NCBI WGS metagenome assembly SXGT01 (sample SAMN11356862, study PRJNA531348) | freshwater metagenome | isolation source: freshwater sample F1-120 | place: China: Fuxian Lake, Yuxi | collected 2017-12-25 | reverse complement strand
CGTTCCGGACCGCCATAACTGCACGAACACGCACATCAGGTGTAGAATATCCACAACCATCCATGCCCCTTTACCTCCTGCCAAACTTGCAGCTGTCGTCAGCTGCTTATTGTAGCAGAACCTTTGCGGTAGGCCATATTTCCAACGATTGGGGAATTTTACATTACTGCCATGTATAATGGTTCGGATGAATTCAATACAAGCATGAGCAGTGATACCCAAATTCAAATTATTCCCAAAGAACTAACCGTCTCGGATACCACGGCGGCCAACAAGGTTTATGATGGCAACAGCATGGCAACGATCAGTCAGGAGAATTCGGTTCTGGTTGGAATCCTTCCAGGCGACACGGTAACACTAGATGGCACTGCCACGGGCACTTTCGACTCGGCAACCATTGGCACAGCCAAAGTGGTCACCCTGGCAGGTTTTACCCTGGCAGGAGCATCTGCAGGAAACTATTCGCTCACCCAACCCACCACCACCGCAAACATTACAAGTAAGGGAAATGTAATACCATTGGTAGTTTCCCCGGCGGCCGGTGAATCCGAAGTGGTAATTTACAAAAACACCAATCAGGAACGGGCTCGCCTCAGGCCCATGGGCACTTGGACAGGTGGGATCCGTTCCGCTGTGGCGGATGTTACCGGGGACGGATTGGCCGATTTCCTCTTTGCCGCAGGACCTGGTGGAGGTCCGCGTATTGTCGTCCTCGACGGGGTAAGTTTGAAGCCAGTCTCGAGTTTCTTTGCTTATGCAAGCTCCTTTCGGGGTGGCGTGTACATTAGTGCGGGGGACCTGGACGGCGATGGGGTATCCGAAATTGTAACGGGGGCAGGGGCCAATGGGGGTCCTCATGTAAAGTCCTTCAATGCGTTTGGTGTCAGGGTCAACCCAGGTTTCTTTGCCTATGCTTCCACCTTTAAGGGCGGAGTTACCGTTGCCACGGGCGACCTCAATCAGGATGGGAAGGCCGAAATCATCACCGGAACGGCGACCAACGGGGGATCCCATGTCCGTAGTTTTAGTGCCAACGGCACACCGGGAAGCCTAAACTTCTTCGCCTATTCCCCCTACTTTATGGGCGGGGTCAATGTGGGGGCTGGAGACCTGAATGGCGATGGCATTTGCGAGGTGATTACCGGTATGGGATATGGAGGATCACTTGCAAAGGTCTTCGATGCCAAAGCCAATCAATTAGCCTCAATCAACGCTTTTTACTCCAGCTTTTCGGGAGGCATCACGGTAGCAGCGATTGATCCAACCAATAGCGGAACCTTTAAAATGGTGGTGGGACCAGCTAAAAGCGCAGCCAATTACCCAGGTTCTGCCGCTGTCCTTTATGGCTTGAATAATGGACAATTTTTATTTAGCTCCCAAATCGTTGCCTACAAAACCTTTGCTGGGGGAATCTGGTTAGCCTAATCCTTCTACCCTGCTCCCATGAACCAGGGACCTACTCTCTCCCCTAAGCCTCAATTGGGAAATTGTGGATACCTACCGATTCCAATGGGAAAAGGAGGAACCGATTGCCTTTCCTTGGAAACATGAAATTGCAAGCTAGCCGATCCCGTGGACAGGGCAAGGACAGCTCCCTTGGTCCTGATGGACACTTTGGATTCCAATTCCCTCCTTTTTGAGGGGAAGGATTCCGCCCAAACTCCTAAGACTTTCTTAACTCCCACCCCTTTACTCCTTTCCCCGGAGTCACGCCATGCAATTCCTTGTCCTGGTTGCCCTGTTCCTGACGCCCCAGCAGAGCGAAAAAGCGGATCGAATATCCTATCCAGGCAAAGGGGATTCCCCCGCCAAGGTGGTTCTTATTGCTGGGGACGAGGAATACCGTTCGGAGGAAGCCCTTCCCCAACTTGCCAAGATTTTATCCAGACAACATGGGTTCCAAACGGTGGTCCTTTTTCCGATCGACCCCAAGAACGGCACCATCAACCCGAATGTCAACAATAACATTCCCGGCACCGAAGAACTCAGGAACGCAGACCTGATGATTTTAGCCCTTCGCTTCCGTAACCTCCCCGATGGGCAAATGAAAGAGATCGCCGATTTTGTGGCTTCGGGCCGCCCCATCCTCGCCCTTCGCACCAGCACCCACGCCTTCAACATGTCCAAGGAAAGCAAGTTTGCTTCCTGGTCCTGGAACAGTTCCGGTCGTTGGAAAGGTGGTTTTGGCAAAGAGATTCTGGGGGAAACATGGGTTTCCCATCATGGCCACCATGGCAAAGAAAGCACTTTGGGGCTGTTTGGCCCGGGTAAAGAGGCCCACCCTGTCCTTAGGGGAATCAAAACCGGTGAAATTTGGGGCCCAACCGATGTTTATGGCGTCAACCTTCCCAAGGATGCCGAAACCCTTGTCCTGGGACAGGTCCTTTCGGGAATGACCAAGGAGACCAAGCCCGTCGAGGGGGCCAAAAATGAACCGATGATGCCCGTGGTCTGGACCCGGGCCGTCAAAAGTTCCTCAGGAAAAATTGCCAAGGTCCTGACAACCACCATGGGAGCCTCCCAGGATCTGGAAAACGAGGCTTTTCGGAGGCTTTTGGTCAACGGGACCTATTGGGCTCTGGACAAGGAAGTTCCGGATTCCGTCAGGGTGGACATCGAAGGGGAGTACAAACCCAGTAAGTTTTCCTTCAATGGTTTCATTCGGGAAAAAAAGCCTTCCGATTATCGGTAATCCTTTCTCCCCAAGGGAAATCCCGTCGAAGCGGGAACTTGGCCCTTGGTTCCCCCGTCTAACCCCAATAGCCTGCCCTTATCCCTCCCCCCTGTGCAATACGCACGCCTTTTCAGTGAGACACCTTTGAGCAATCCTGAATCGTTGGCCCGTTTGGGCGAAAAATGCAACCGACTTAGAACCGAAGTGGGAAAGGTAGTCGTTGGCCAATCCGAGGTGATTGAGCAGTTGCTCATTTCCTTTTTGGCTCGTGGCCATGCTCTTCTTACCGGGGTACCGGGTCTTGCGAAGACACTCATGGTTTCCACTCTTTCCCGGGCTCTTAAACTCTCCTTCAAACGCATCCAATTTACTCCAGACCTAATGCCTTCGGATATTACCGGGACGGAAATCCTGCAGGAGGATCCGACCACAAGGCAGCGGGCCTTCCGTTTTATCCATGGCCCCATTTTTACAAACCTGTTGTTGGCAGATGAAATCAACCGGACTCCTCCCAAAACGCAAGCCGCCCTTTTGGAAGCCATGCAGGAGAAAAAGGTGACCGTGGCGGGTGTGGACCATGTCCTTCCCAAACCTTTTTTCGTTCTGGCCACCCAAAACCCAATCGAACAGGAGGGAACTTATCCCCTTACCGAGGCTCAGCTGGACCGTTTTCTGCTCATGATCAAGGTGGGTTATCCTACCGACGCCGACGAGTCCCAAATCATGCGCCAAGGGACCCCTGACCTCGCCAAAGTTATGCCCGTAATGGATGAATCGGACCTGTTTGAGCTTCAGGAGTTGGTTCAAGGGATAGCCGTATCTGAAACGGTGCTTGATTTTGCCAGGCGAATCGCCCGACTTTCCCGGCCCGGAACGGCGGAAGCTGCCCCTTTTGCGCAAAGGCTGATCCAATGGGGTGCTGGTCCAAGGGCTTCGATGAGCCTTTTGAGTGGGGCAAGGGCCCGGGCCGCCCTTCATGGTCGCGCTCATGCCACCCCCGGAGATGTCGAGGCGATTGCTCCCGCAGTCCTTCGGCATCGAATCCTTCCCAGCTATGCTGCCCTTGGCGAAGGTCTCGATGCTGAGGCTTTGGTAGGCAAACTGATAGCTGCCGCCCGGGAAAAGGTTCCCGCTTCCCTCATTTCGTAAATCCCTTTGGGAATTGAGTTTTTTGCGGATTCCTTTTGGGAGTGGCTATGCAGGTTAGGGCGGAGACTTTTCTGAACGGAACCTTGAGCCCGGTCGCCGCCGAGCTCATCGAGAGGTCCCGGATTCTCGGCCTGAGGGCCCTGACCCTGGTCGATGGGATCAGGGTGGGGGATCAAGCCAGTCCACGCCGCGGTTTCTCGGTCGAGTTTGCCCAACACCGCGAGTATGTTCCCGGAGATGACCTTCGCCATCTCGATTGGCGTGCCTATGCCCGGTCGGAACGGCTGATCATCAAAGAATATCGCCAGGAGACCAACTTCACCGCCCACATGGTTACCGACATGACCGGGTCCATGAGCTATTCCGGGTCGAGTTTGGCCAAATCCTCAATGGCCAAACTTCTAGGGTTGGTAACCGCCCGGGTGGCCTCCTCACAGGGGGATGCTACAGCCCTTTGGCTTGCCTCGGGTGCCAACCCCAGCCAGGATCCGTGCATCGTTCCCGCCGGGAGTCGAGCTGGCAGTCTCCTTTCGCTGCTTACCAGGCTGGGTAGTCTTGATGCTGATCCTCCCACCGAGACCGCCCATTCCAAGAGTGCTTTAGGCCTTGCCCTTGGTTCGCTTGCCAGTCGGTCCCTTCGGCGGGGGATGGTTGTGGTCTTTTCCGACCTTTTGGAGGATTGGGATGGATTGATCGGCCCCATGAGGCAAATTCGTGCCAAAGGGCATGACCTGATCGTCGTTCACATCGTCCATAGCGATGAGTTGGAGCTTCCTTTTAAAGGTGAAGTCCGTTTTGATGACCTCGAATCACCCATAAAAGTCCTGGCCCGGCCGCACCAACTCCGTGATCGATACCGCAAGGAAATCGCCACTTGGCGAAATCGCATCGAGGGAGACCTCACCGCGATCCGGGCGGACTATACCCTGGTTCGGGCGGACCTTGATCCCTCCGAATCGTGGCTGGACCTTATGGCTCACCGAATGGTCAGGCGCAAAACATCAGGGGGGGCGTGAATTGGGTTTTCTGGCACCTTTGATGCTGTTGGGAGCACTGGCCGCGGCCATTCCCGTGGCCCTTCACCTTATTCACCGAAGCCGTCCCACGGTGGTTCCCTGGGCCGCCATGGAATTTCTTCTCAAAAGCATCAAGGAAACCCAGGCGGCCAGTCGGCTCCGGGATTTGCTGCTCCTTTTGTGTCGCATCGCCGTGTTGGTTTTGGCGGCACTTGCGCTTGCCAGGCCAACCGCTTCCTTTGTTCCGCCGACCGGTCCGGTCGAAGCTGTGTTCCTGGTAGACCTATCCCGAAGTATGTCCACCATGGAAGGGTCAGACGCCAGCAAATCCACCCGCCTTGATATTGCCCGGGCCCGATTGGCAAAAATGCTGGACTCCCTTCCTGTTGGATCCCGGGCCAGCGTGATCCCCTTCACGGATCGGGTCCTGGCTGGCATGGCCGATCCCCTTGTCCGGGACCCCGCCGCTGTCCGGGATGGCCTATCCCGATTGGTGCAAACCGACCTCCCAACCCGATTGGGCCCCGCCTGGGAAGAAGCGGTTTCCCGAATCCGGTTGGCCACCCTGCCCCAAACACAAATTCACCTCATCTCGGACGCCGGGGCCGGTGCCTGGCGCGAAGCGGGAGAAAGCCTTCGCGAAATGCAGCAAAGGCTGCCGGGTTCGACACGAATCCAGTGGATCCGGGTGGGTACACCGGTAACCAGCCATGTCCAAATCCTCGATGCCCAACCCACCGGTGGCTTGGTGTTTGCGGGCAAAAGGCAAGGATGGCGTGTCCGGATAAAAAACCCGGCGAGCGAACCGGTTCGGGGCATTCAGGTTGCCCTTGGAGACATTCGTGGTGAAAATGCGGAAGAGGCACCCCTTGCCGAATTGGCACCGGGCGAGGAACGGGTTGTCTCCATCGAGGCCATGCTTGAGAAACCAGGGCCACAAGCTGTCGAAATTGTCGCAACCTTTCCCGGTTCCAGGCTTGCGGCGGATGGCAAATCCACCCGGGTGGTGACGGCCCGGGATCGCTACCGGGTCCTCATGGTGGAAGAAACCTCCTTGGCAGATCCCACAAGGGGCAATGGATTTTTTCTTGCTCACGCCCTCCGAAGCCTTGCCGGTGAAGGTATCCCAGGCGAAGATCGGGGCGTGGTCGTCGAAAGCCGTACCCCTTTGCAGTTGACCACCGGCCTTTTGGCAGGAATCGACACGGTTTATCTTTGTGGGGTGAACCCAACCAGCCTCCCCATTTCGTTTGTTCGGGAACTCGAAGCGTGGTGCAGTAATGGCCAGGTTGCGTTTTTGATGGGAGCGGCAGGACCAGCCCCCAGCGGGTCTACCACAGGCTTGATGGGGGCCTTTGCCCGAATGCAAAAATCCATGGGCAATGTTCCCAGGGAATCCCATCCCGATCCGGCTTCCGCCAAAGCCTGGTTTGAACCCTTTAGCCGTCCGCCTCTGGATCGGTTGGGCCGGGTGGTTATCACCAAGGCAATGTCTCTTGACGAATCCAACGGATCCAGCACCCTGCTTCGATTTACCGGGGGCAAAGCATTGGTAACCACGATTGGACAGGGCCTTGGTGAGTTTGACATTGGGGCCATTGGATTGGACACGGCTGATGGTGACCTCCCTTTGGGTCCGGTGTTTGTACCCTTTGTTGGGGCGATGGTTGGCCATGCGGAAGAACATCAATCGCTGGGACGAAATCTTTTGGCAGGCGAGCTCCTTTCCATCAGGGACAATTCCGAGGGAAAGAACCGCCTTTGGCGAGGTCCCGGAGACTTGACCCTTCCCGCCTCCACCCCTCCCCAAGTCCTCCAGGCCGGCACTTGGCATCTGGAAGAGGGGGGCGTCCCGGTCCCCCATGCCGTGGCGGCGGTTACCGCAGACCCATCCGAGGGGGCCGACTTGAACCCGGCTCCTCCGGAATTGGTCCAGGAAATCGTTGGTTCCCGCATTCAAGTCACCGAAGCCGGTTCCCTTGCCGGGGAGGTCTTCCGTGATGGAATCGACCCGGGTGAAATGGCCGGGTGGATTTTACCTGGGGTACTTGCCCTTTTGCTCCTTGAAGGATTTGTCGCCTGGTGGGCGGGGAGACCGCTCTAAATGAATCAGACAACCGGGGACACCATTTGGAAACTGCTTGGGATTACGCCCCCCGACGGGGCCAGCCTTGGGGCTTGGCAATGGGAGCTTTCCTGGGTCTCTTTTCTCGTCTGGTTTTTGATCACCGCTTTGGGTATTGCCTTTGCCATTCGCCTTTATCGTCGGGAAACGGCTGGGGTTACCCCACGCCTTGGCACTCTTTTGGTAACCCTCAGGGCCTTCTCCATGGCGGCCCTGGCATGGTTGGTCTGTGTTCCCCTTTCCTGTTCTGTTGGATTGGAAGGAACGCGTCCAAGGCCCGTGGCCGTGATCCTGGACGGCTCCCAAAGCATGGCCACTGCCGATGAACGGCTCAAACCCGGGGAACAAAACCGGATACGGGATCTTGGAATTGGGCAAAAACCCAAGCGGATCAATGTAGGCGAGGCCCTTTTGGAATCGGCCAATGGAGTTTTGGCGAAAAAGTTGGCAGACAAACATCCGGTTCATTGGTACCTTGCCGGAGACAAGCTATCCATTTTGGGGGCAACCGAAACCAATGGCACTGCCAAGCCCTGGGCCTTGTGGCAACCCAACTCCAGCCGTTCCGAATTGGGCCGGGCTATTACTGACCTTTTGGCAACGGATGATCCACCCTCCGCAATTGTAATGCTCACCGATGGACGCCAAACCCCGCTTTCTCTCCCCGGTTCGGGACCCGACTTGATCGCAGCCTGTACTTTGGCGGCAAGCAAAGGGGTGCCTGTACACATGGTGGGCGTTGGGGCAAGCGAACCACCCACCCTGGAAATTCGCGACCTGGATTGCCCGGAAATTCTCCAATCCGGTGAAAGGGTACTCGTCCGCATGCGGTGGCGGGTTTCTGGCCTGGATCCAGCCGATACGACTACAAGGATCGAAATTTCGCTTGAACTGGACGGCACTCAAGTAGCCCTTGAGGAGGTCTCCCCAAGCTCGGGTTCCACCGACAGCCAACGCTCGGTCCTGGCGTTTCGGGTGCCCCCCCTGGCCACCCCCAAACCATTTTCTGCCTTGAAAGCCAAAGCCCGGTTTGTGCGAACGAGCTTTCCCCTGGAAGCTTCCTCGCTGGAACGGCAAGTCCGGCTCACCAACCGCCCGGTTCGCATCCTTTTGGTCGATTCGGTGCCCCGATGGGATTACCGCTTTTTAATGATGCAACTTGCCCGGGAAGGGCCCCAGGAAACCGCAGTCCCCCAGGGTAGCTCCACTCCGGTTGCCACCGCCCAAGGGGTTTCCGTTGCGCCTTCGTTTCTCATTCTCGGGGCGGATGGCGACCTTGCCTCCCGGGAACCATTTGTCTCGGTGTTCCCCACCAGGGAGGAGCTTTTCCGTTACGATGCGGTCCTTTTGGGGGATGTGGATCCGGCCAAATTGGGAGCCGATGCCGCCGAAACCCTCCGCCGTTTCGTGGAGGAGGGTGGTGGCCTCATGATTCAATCAGGCCGTACCGCCAACCCCATGACATGGATCAATACTCCCCTTGCCGATCTTCTTCCAATCGATCCTGATCGCAATCCACCCAAGGCTCTGCTTTTGAAGGATCCCTTTTTGCCCACTCCTACCCCAGAGGGCTTGGCCACGGATGCATTCCGTTTGGCGGACACCCCGGAAGAAACGGCCGGGGTCTATGCCAAACTTGTCGGGATGATTTGGCATACGCCCGTTTTAAAACTCAAACCCGGGGCAAGGGCCCTGCTCGCCCACCCAACCCTACGGTGTGCCACCGGGCCGGTTCCCCTCATGGCTACCCAATCGTATGGCCGTGGCAGGGTGGCCTGGCTTGGTGTCGATGAAACCTGGCGTTGGCGCTACAATGCCGCCGAGGTTCATTTTGCCCGCTTCTGGATGCAATGGCTCCTCTGGTCGGCGGCCTCAAGGTCGGAGGCCCCTCGCCGGATTCGGTTGGCCATCGACCGCCGCGATCCTCCTTCAGGGACGATGGGCGAGATTCGGGCCAGGTTGCTTGATTCCTCGTTTGCTCCAGACACCCGGACATCGCTTCCAGCCCGGATAGAAAAAATCGTTTCCGTGAACGGGGGTACCTCCACCGAAGGGGACAAAGAGGTAATCCTGAAAGCCGTCCAGGGTCAACCCGGGGAGTTTTCATTGGGATTGGTTCATGACAAACCAGGCCGCTATCGCATTCGAATTCCAGGCGACGAAGGCCCGGGTTTGGAATGGACGGTTTTCTCGCCTTTGGATCCGGAAATGACAGGTGGCCTCGCCGAAGAGTTATTGCGCGAATCCGCCCTGGCCTCGGGCGGATCGTATTTCTCCGAGGGGGATGCTCAAAACCTTCCCGAAACGATACCACCCAAAACCCGCCCATGGTCTGTGGTTGCGGGAATTCCTCGCCTGCATCCGATCTTTTTTATCATCCTTGTGTTAGCCTTGGGGACCGAGTGGACCCTGAGGAGGCGCAACCAATTGAGTTGAGGACCGGTCCTTGATACTGATGCGTCCCACTCCTGAAACACAGGCCGAACTGGCCCGGTTGGTTGCACCCATTCGGGCCCGCCTTGCCCTGTTGGCCCGCCAGGAGCGCCTCCAGAGGGTGGCCGCAGGAATCGGGAAATGGCTCGCCGTCATGGGCCTGCTCCTGGTCCTTTGCTGCCTTTTGGACGAAGTCATCGACCGGCAAGGCGGAACTCCCATCTGGTTTCGGCTTTTCATGAGCATTGGCCAGGTCGGTTTTGGGTTGTTTTTGGGTTGGCTTTGGCTCGTTCGCCCCATCCTTGAAAAATTGACCTTGGCCAGGCTAGCTCTCTCCGTGGAGTCCGTCACCGATGGGCTGGATCATGAATTGGTCACAGCCCTTGACTATTTGCAGGGCGAAGGCGTCATGGCTCATGACGGTCTGGTGGCAGAGGTGGCAAGGCGAGGAGCCAAACTTGCCGAGAGGGCCTCCTTTGAAAAGGCGTTGCCCACGGGTCGAAGCAGCAAAGCCCTGTTTCGGGCACTAGCTGGTTTGGCCCCATTGATCCTCCTTTTAATCGTTGCCCCGGTTTGGATGCTTGCCCTTTTGCAAAGGCAACTCGGGCTGGATATCGCCATCCCCCGAAGCATCCAGGTTACCCTTGTTGGGCCGATTGTCCTTCCCGAAGGGGAAGAGGGCCAGGTTACTGCTGTGGTCAAATTAGGCCAAGGCGATCCCAATACAGAAGGCATGGTTGGTAAACTCGTGTATCGTGGCAAGGATGGCAGCCGCCGGGAGTTACCCTTTTTTGTCCCTGCCCAATCCGTGTATCGATCCAATGAGTGGATTGCGTCGATCCCGGCAGACCTTTCCAGTGGCAAAGTCCAAGCCTTTTTTGGATCCGCCAGATCAGAAAAGGTTGATTTGGTTCGGCTGGTGCGTCCTATCCTTACAGTCGGTGCTGCCAAGGTGGATTTGCCCAGCTGGGTGGGAAAAAGGCCGGACGGGTCCCCATGGCCTGGCCATGCGGAAGCAGGTGACCTGGGTGGTTGGGTCGGTTCGACCGCCACAATTTCCCTGGTTGCATCCACACCTCTTTTGTCTCTCGAGTTTAAGCGCATCTCAGGCGAAGGCAGCACCCAAGTTACCGAGGTTATCCCGGTTAATATTCATCCCGGCGAAAGTACGGCCCATATTTCCCTGGCGCTGGGGGTCGGGGATAAGCTTTGGCAGGCGGAAGCGGTTTCGGTGGACGGGTTGGCCTCCCGCAATCCCCTCAGGCGCCGGGTTGAGGTTTGGCAGGAGATACCTCCCCAAGTGGAACTTCTAAGCGAATTGATGATCCCGGACACGGCAGGGTCCCTCCTTTTGGGCAAAAACAAAACCACAGCCCTAAGGCAGGCCCTCGAAGAACACGAGGTAGATGGGGTACCTGTCCCAATTGGGGGGCGGTTCCGGGTCGCCTATTCTGCCACGAGCAGGGCTGGGATCGCTTCTGCAAGGATGGTTTACCGGGTCAACTCCCAGGACTGGAAAACTTTCCCCCTCCCCTTGGTTCCGGGCTCCGGGACAGAAGGTGCCTTCATTCCCGAGCTTGGGGTCTTCGAAAAAACCCCCGAGGAAGGCGAGGTGACTTTTCACCCGGTCAAGGCCGCCGACCCAAATCTCTCGCCCGGTGGCAACGAAGCGGGCGGCAGGATCGACTTCCGCGTGGCTCCCATTCAAGGACTTCGTCCGGGCGACCGAATCGAATACGCTATCGAGGTAACCGACCGCCATCCCACCGGGCTGGTAGGCCGCTCCCCGAGTCGGTTCAAGGATGCGGTAGGCCTTGAAGACTTCCTAGCTTGGTGGTCCAGGCGCGAACGGGAGCAGGAAAAACTGCGGGATTTGCGGTTAAGGCAGGGTGCCGTTTTTGAAGGATACTTTCCTCGCTCGACACCCTCCCCCCAAATAAGGTAGAATTGGTGGATGGAATCGTCTGTTGTGTTAGGTGATTTCCCGGGTAGAATGGCTCCATTGGTTTAACTTCAAGTGGGTTGGTAACGAACTGGAGGAGACGAATCATGTTGCGAAGTGCAAAATGGTGGATGACCGGCCTTTTGGCTTTGGTCGGTTCCCTGGTGAACGCCTATCCTGAAACCCCTGAGGAGCTGGCCGCCCGAATCGATGCGCAGCGGGTGGCCCAAAACCAGGTGGATCAAACCGCACGACGGCTGGAAACCATGCTCCGTGTCCTCAAGTATCAAAAACTGGATGCCCACGAGGAACACAAACTTGTCGAGGAAGCCGCCGTCACCCTTAAGGGGCTCAGCCGTCAAGAGATGAATCAGGTCCTGGCCCGCCTCGAAAAGGCAAAAAAGGATTCCGCCACGGCCACCGGGGAAACCACCCAAGCCCACCGTTCGCACTTGGTGATCATGTCCAGGCTGCGTGAATTGGCCCTCCGCCGCGAAGCCGTCCGTTCCCTTGCCGAGGCCGCTGCCCGTGCCCGCAAGGTTGCCCGGGATGAAGGGCGCCTTCAGGGAACCATTGCCGGCGAAATTGCCGCCGCATCGGCCCCTCGTCAAGGCACCAAAGACGCCCAGGTTCGCCTTTCAAGAGCTACCGATATCCAACGCGATTTGAATACCGAGGTTTCCGTCCTGTTAAGGCAAGCCGCTGCGTTGGAACCCCGGTTGGACGAAGTTCACAAAGTTCGCCTGAAAAAAGGGCTCGACGAGGCGAAGTCCGCGGGCCTTATCGACCGCATGAACCTCATTCCCGCCCAAATGAGTGCCGAGGGAGTTGTAGCCGATCGTGCAGGCCGTTTGCGTCCTGTTCTGGAAGAAACCCGCCAAGCTACCGAAACCCTGATGAACATGGCTCGCTTGTGGCGTGAGGACGAACCCGCCACCGCAGCTCTTCGCCGTTTGGATGAACGGGTTGCCATGCTTGAAAACAAACTCGAAGAGGCCCAGGAAAAAGGCGGAGCAACCTCTGCCGCAGAGGAAGAACGACGGGAAGCCCAGGAAGCCCAAGCCGAAGCGGTCCGGGAAGCCAAAGACCTGACCAAGGAGGCCCAGACACCTGAAATCAAGGCCAAGGTTCCCGAAGTCGAAAACCCGCTTCGCGAAGCCGCCGACCAACTTCGTGCGGCCCAGGAGAAAACCCTCAATAACGATCCCCAAAATGCCGCACCCCTCGAGGATAAAGCACGGGAAGCCTTGGCCAAGGCACGCGATAAAATTGACGAAGCCTTGGAAAAGATCGCCCAGGATAAGGCTGCGGCTCGTGAAGCTGAACACAAAAACCGGCTGGACCGGCTCGCCCAGAATCAGGCGGAATTGACCAAAAAGACCGAAGAGGCGGCCAAACGCCCCATGGATCAGACACCCCCCAAGGGCTCTGAACCGGAAGCTTTGGCCCGACAGCAGGCCAAGTTGGCCAAGGAGGCCTCGGACTTGGCGAAAAGTGCCGATACGGATGGGGAAGCCCAAGCCCTTGCCGAGGCTGCCCGCGCATTGAATGAGGCTGCCAAAGATTTGGCCGATGCCCAAACTCCCAATGACAACCCGGCCGAGGCCATTCCTGATCAGAAAAAAGGTCAGGCTGCCATTGAAAAAGCCCGCCAGGAGCTGGCCGCCCAGGCCAACAAGGATAAAGCCGCTGAGGAGGCCCGAAAACTCCATGAAAAGGCGGCCAAATCCTTGGCGGAGGCTGCCAAGGCCCAAGCCGATATTGCGGACCAGATTGAAAAGCAAAAAGACGAGAAGAAACTCGGTGCCGATGCCGCAAGGGATCTGGCTGCAGCCGAGGAACGGGTGAAAAATCAGGTCGCTGAGGCCATTAAAGACTTGGCGAATGACCCCGCTGCCAAACAGGCCCAGGCGGAGGCCAAGGAAGCCAACCGGGAAATCGGGGAAGCCATTCAGGACCTGAAAGGGAATAAACCCGACGAGGCGGCCAGGGATGCTCGTGATGCCGCCGAAGCCCTTGCTTTGGCCGCCAAGCTTGCAGGGGAATTGGCCGACAAGGATGCCGAGGATCGGGCCTTGGCCCAAGCCCGCAAGGAGGACGACCTTCGGGGCCTTCCTGAAGCAGCCCGAAGAGTAGAAAGGGCCTTGGAGGATGCCAAACAGGCCAAAGCCCAAGCTGCCAAGGCGGATGAAACGCTCAAATCGGCCACCAATTTGGCCAAGGCCCAGGCAAAACTGGCTGCAGAGATCAAGGACGCCCCTGAAACCCAACCCGCTGCTCCCGCCGCCGAAGCGGCTGCGATGGACCTCAAGGATGGAAATCTTGCCGAGGCCCAGAAAGACCAACAGGCCGCCTTGGACAAACTGCCCGAGGGGTCAAAGGCCAAAGAAATGCAGAAAGACCTGCTGGAAGCGACGAAGGCCTTGGCCCAGTCGGCAGAGGCTGCGGCCATGGCGGAAACGGGCGCCGAGCAGGCGGAGGGCCTTGTTCCCCAAGCGTTGGTGCCCGGACTGGATAAGGCCGAGGAAGCCCTGAAAGCGGGACAGGAAGCTGCCAAGCGTGGTGACGCCAAGGAAGCTGTCAAACAACAGACCGAGGCCGTTAAACGGTTGGAAAATACTTTGGGTCAACTTACCCTTTTGGCCAAGGCCACCGAAGGGCTCATGTTGCCAGATATTGATCCGATGGCTCTGGCTTTGGCCGAGGCCCCACCGATGGAAAGCCAAGGCGAACCCATGCCGGGGGAACCCATGAAAACCGACAAACCTGCACCCCCCAAGGGAACCCAAAACAACGGGCCCGACAACCCCATGACGGGGGACAAGATGGATCCCGCCCAACTCAAGGATGCCGAGGGAATGGGCAAATTTTTGCGCCTGCCCGCCCGGGAACGCGAAGCCCTCCTTCAGGCTTGGACAGAAGGGTTGCCCCCGGCGTACGCCGCCATGGTTCAGAAATATTATCGTGATCTGGCCAAAACCAGGGGTTCCGCCGTTCCGATGACTCCCCGGTAAGGACGATAATTATGCTTTCTTATTGTGCCATTTTGGCCTGCAGTTGTCTCCAGAGCCCCGGGCAAGCGGCTCCTGGGGCTTTGCCCGGTGCGACTCCAGCCAAGGCGTTGGCGCCCGTTTTACCTCCCAAAATCGACGAACCCACCCGCGAATCCATCCGGAGGGCCCTGGATTTTCTCGTTACCAAACAAAACCCCGATGGTTCCTGGAGTGAAACGGGCTATCCCCACAACACCGCCATTACTTCCTTTGTGGTGTTGGCACTTTTATCCGATGGTCAATTGCCCGGCCGGGGCCGCCATGGAGAATCGGTCGCCATGGCGGCAAGATTCCTGGTTGCCTCCGCCCGGGATCAGGACGGCCTATTGGTGGGTGCCCGAGGGGCGGGTGGGAGGGAAATGTATTGCCATGGAATGGCAACACTTGCCCTTGGTCAACTTTGGGGAGTGAGTGGACCGGACCTCGATGATGCCATCCGGCCTGTCCTCAAGCGGGCGGTAGACCTGATTGTCCGTGTGCAAAACCCCCAAGGGGGGTGGCGGTATGCCCCGGCTCCGAACGATGCCGACATTTCCGTGACGGTAATGCAGGTAATGGCTTTAAGGGCGGCCCGAAATTCCGGTCTTCATGTACCGGATGTCACGCTGGATAAGGCCTTTGCCTATATCAACTCCTGTAGAGATCCCAAATCGGGGGGCTATTCCTATCAGGCTGGCCAGAACGCACCGGAATTTGCCCGCACCGCCGCCGGGGTTTGCGTCCTTCACCTATGTGGAAGGCACAGCGCCCAGGAGATCCCCCAGGCAGTTCAATACCTAGAAAAAATGTTTTCGAGCAAACATCATTTTTGGTACGGTCATTACTACGCAAGCCATGCGATGCACCAGGTCGGAGGCACCGCCTGGAATGAATGGTATGCCAAACTCCAAAAAACGATCCTGCCAAAACAGGGTCCTGATGGCTCCTGGTCAGGCCGGGAATTGGACAGTGCCTCCCCGGGTCCCATTTACAACACATCCATTGCCGTGATAGCCCTTTCGGTCCCCGGCCAATTTGTCCCAATCTTTCAAAGATGAGATAGGGGCCTTTCCCGGTTGAACGGGCTTTTGGTATTTGGTCGGAGTCAAAGCGTTGGGTGACCCATCAAGGCTTGCCCGAAACGAATGTCCCTCGGATGATGGGGTTATTGGCTCATGGATCAAATCCAGGGACCGTTCCTTTCGGTGGCCGGGAATCCCTCGTTACCGCCGCCAGGCCCTGGTGACGCGAGTATCGGTTTGAAAAGACCAGATTTCCTTGCCTTGGTCGTTTAATTCCACCGCACCACGAAGTGTTTTGCAGTTGGCCAGGATGGTGCCGGTGGGTGTTTTAACCGCCGCAACAGGTTGTTCCAATTCTGCCATCCAAACAATTTTGCCCTTGGCGTCATAGCGGACGATACGGTTGTTTTCGAGTTCCGGCAGGAGGATTTCATCTCCGGGAAGCGTGTCGATCCTGCCGCCTGAGGTCCTTACCGCCACGGGAAAACTGGCTCGTTCACGGAGAGACCGGTCGAGCCAAACCAGCCGCGATTCCTCCCCCAGTGAGGTTTGCAAGACAAGGGCGGTGAATCCATCGGCGCGCCTTTGAGCCTTCATCAGTCGCTCGTCGTTTTTGGGCCGAAAGCGCAAGATTTCCGCCCCGGAATGGTCCACTTCAACAAAACCATCAATGTTGGCGATCATGGTGTGGCCATTTGCCAGGCGTTGGCAAACCAGAGGTTCATCGATTCCCTTTGCCCAAAGGATATTGCCAAGGGAATCCCTTTCGGTGACTTTGTTGGCCCCATGTTCGGCCACCAAGACCCTTGGGCCGGGGAGAAGCTGGGCGTCCAGCGGAAATTGGATATCCTTGATCTCATAACGGGGCTTTTTGGCGGAATCGAGGTCAACAATCCTGCCCGCATCAAGCATCACCACAAGGGTTGATCCCGGTGGTCCCGTTGGGGTGAGGGGCTCCCGAAGTACAAGGGGCTTAGCTTTTGCACTCTCCCACCATTTTTTCCAACCTTGAACCCTTTGATGGCGATCGTTTCCGTTAAGCATGGGAAAGGGTGCTGGAGTGCCCGGTTCTCCCACCCGATAACCCAAATCTTCTGCCAAGGCAAACGAAGGGTCATCAAGCGTTTCCATATGGTCAAAAAGCGTTCCAAGTGCGGTCAGGTCACTTCCTGAATAGGCCAAGGCAAAGGCTGCCCGGGCACGGATTTCCGGAATTGGATCTGTGAGCAAGGACTTGGCCAGTTGGATGGCATAGGGCTGGCGGTGTTCCAAAAGAGCGCAAAGAATCTCCCCGCGAAGGGCGGGAGGCCGGGACTTGATTGCCTCCAAAACGGCGTCGGTCGGCCCGTTCCATTTAACCGAAAGGATGGCCAAGGCCTCCCGGGCTGCACCGATCAGAATGGCACTTTCCCCGGCACGGAAAAATGCCAGGACGATTTCGTCCGAGCCACTGCCTGTTCCCCGGGGCAGGTCAAGGCTTTGCCGGGCAAAATGCCTTAAGGCCGCCGCTTGTACCAATGATGATGTCCCGATCTCGATTTGATCAAGCGCCTCTTGAGCACGGCTTTTGACCTCGGGATCTTTGCTTTTAAGCGCCAAGCGAAGAGAGGCAAGGGCACGATTGCCATAGGCGGTCAAATCCTTGGTGGCCTGTTCGCGGCGGGAAAAGTCCTCATCCCCCAGTTGAAAGATGAGTTGATCCAACTTGGCGATTTCTTTCTCGCCGGGGGACCTGGCCAAAAGCCATGACCCTAACCGGGGGACATCGGTTGGAATTTTTTCCTCAATCAGACAAAGGCGATCCGTCTCGGCAAGGGAGGGGAGCCCGGGTTTTGGGTTTTGAGCCGGGGCAAGGTTTACGAAGCAAAGGCAAAACAGGGCACCTAGAGAAAAAGCCCCCAAAGGGGATTGGCTTTTTAGGAAGCCCCAATCTAACCAAATGCGCCATGTTCTTGGCATGAGTGGCTCCCTACTTTGCCTTTTCAGCCTGATTTTCCTGATTTAAGCAGTTCTATGCTACCTGTTGAGATGGCTCAAAAGGGGGAGAATGCGCTCCATGGGATTATGATACGCCAACCTGGGTCCTCGAGGGGAGACCAAACCGGGTAGGTCACCTTACCTCACCCCAATCGATCAGGCTTTGACTTGTTGAATTCGAGGGTAGGAAAAGGCAACTTGTTTGAAACGCCTTGGGGATTTGAATCGTATGCAATTGAAATTGTTTCCAGCTGCAAGGAACAGACTTTCTGGATTGGGCTAATCTGCTAGGGTAACCCAACCGTTTGGTCTTTTAATCCCCTTTTGATGCCAAGGAAAACCAAATGTCCACCTTGTGGTTGACCATCCTTTTGTTGCCCTTGGCAAAAGAAAGTCCCAAGGCATCTCCTCCCAACTTTGTGGTCATTCTTTGTGATGATTTGGGATATGGGGATGTTTCATGCCTCAATCCCAAGGGCAAAATCCCCACACCCAACATGGACAAGATCGCTCGGGAAGGGATGTCCTTTACCGATGCCCATTCGGGTTCGTCGGTCTGTTCCCCAACCCGGTATGGCCTACTTACCGGTCGATATGCCTGGCGGGGCCGATTAAAAAAAGGAGTTTTGGGCGGCCTTAGCCCACGACTCATCGAACCGGGTCGCCTGAGTATTGCCCAAATGCTCAAAGATAGGGGCTACCACACGGCCGTTCTTGGCAAATGGCATGTGGGCATGGATTGGGAGATTCTACCGGGAAAATCTGTCACCGGGCTTGGGATCGAGCCCCTTTCCCAGAACCGCAATGTGGATTACACAAAACCGATCCGCAACGGACCCAATTCGTTAGGGTTTGACTATTTTTTTGGCATTGCCGGTTCCCTGGACATGATCCCCTACGGCTACATTCATAACAACCGATTAACGGGGATTCCAACCGGGGAGCGTGACTTTGCCCTGATGTTTGGAAAAGCAAAAGGCAAAACCCGGAAGGGACCGGCCGTCCCGGGATTTGAGGCAGCTAATGTCCTCGATGATTTGGCCGAAAAGGCTATCGGATTCATTTCTTCATCCAACCAGCAGGCAAAGAAAGGCAAACCTTTCTTCCTTTATCTTCCCTTGGCTTCGCCCCATACACCGATCCTTCCCACCGATCCTTGGCAAGGGAAAAGCGGGCTCAGTGCCTATGCCGATTTCGTCATGGCGACCGACGATGCCATTGGAAAGGTTGTAAACGCTTTGGAAAAAACTGGACTTTCCCAAAACACTTTAGTGATCGTGACCAGTGACAACGGGTGCTCCCCCCAGGCGGATTTCCCCGCCCTGTCAAAACGAAACCACCATCCCAGTCTTTCGTTTCGGGGAACGAAAGCGGATATTTTCGAAGGGGGCCACCGAGTCCCCTTTTTGGTTCGTTGGCCCGGCGTAACCAAACCGGGAAGCCAAAGCGATAGGCTGGTTTGCCTGACCGACTTGATGGCAACCTTTGCCGAAATCACCGGAGAGAGTGGGGCGATGCTTCCCGAATCGGCTGCGGAGGACAGCTTTGGTTTTGTGGATGCACTCAAAGGGAAAGGCCTTCCCGGGGGGAGGGAGTCGATTGTTCACCACTCGATCAACGGATCCTTTGCCATTAGGCAGGGGGCCTGGAAATTGGCCCTTTGTCCTGATTCGGGGGGGTGGAGTGAACCTCGGCCCAATACGCCCATGGCGATTGGCTTGCCGAGGAACCAGCTTTATAACCTGGCGGAAGATATTGGAGAAACCACCAACCGAATCTCTGATTTACCCGCCAAAGCAGCGGCTTTGGAGAAATTGTTGACAAGCTTGGTGGAAAACGGGCGTAGTACCCCGGGAGCTCAACAGCCAAACACTACCCCAGTGACCCTAAGGCCCTAGGGTGCAAATCCTGCCTGTTTTGTGAATTAACAAAAATTCCTCCAACTTTAATTGGGGATTTGGATAAATTGAATGAATCAGATCCTTCCTTGGTAGCAAGTATTCAGCCCCCGAATGAAAGGAATAGAGTCCCTTGAAACGCAGCGTTCTTGGCCTATTTGTGGTTTTTGTCCTGGGGGGGGCGGTTTTCCTTTCGAGGGGCCTTGGGGATCAATCTTCGAAAAATGCCACCTCGGAGGGATTCAGGATCAAGGTGGAGGAGACGAACCCTTTTACGAGCCTCAAACCCAATGCCGGGCCGGAACAATTTCAATTTGCCGTGATTTCCGACCGGACAGGAGGCCACCGGCCCGGGGTTTTTTCCAAGGCGGTCCAGCAAATCAACCTGCTTCAGCCCGAATTTATTATGTCGGTGGGAGACCTCATCGAGGGGTCATCGGTTGCAAAAACCAACCGCGAACAATGGAATGAATTCAATTCCTATGTCAGCCAATTCCAGATGCCTTTTTTCTATGTGACAGGCAACCATGACTCGGCCAACTCATCCCTTGCCGAGGTTTGGAAAGAAAAATATGGCCGGAAGTCCTACCATTTCACCTACAAGAATTGTCTTTTTATTACGATCAACACCAATGACGATGACGGGGAATATCCCAAGGTCGAGGCCAACTTCAAAAAAGAACGGATAGGTAAAGCCCAATTGGCCCGAATCGCCGAGGCGATCAAGGAAAATCCGGAAGTGAGGCACACCTTTGTTTTCCTTCATCACCCCATCTGGAACAACAAAGACACGGTGGCAAATGGCTGGGATGCCTTCGAAAATCTTCTTGGTGATCGACCTTCCACAGTGTTTTGTGGCCATATCCATGTATTTCGCAAATTCGTGAAAAAAGGGCGGGCCCTCTATCAACTTGCCACCACCGGGGGTGGGAGTTCCATGCGAGGGGTGGAATATGGCGAGTTTGATCAGGTAGCCTGGATCACCATGAAAACGGGTGGCCCGGTCATCAGTCACATCAACCTGGAAGGAATATACAAAGAAGACCTGTCTCCGTTTGAAAGCACCGAAACGGGAAGGGAAACGGTTGCACCGAAGAATTTGACGCGGACCTATGGTACGGTAACCCTTCAGGGTAAACCTGGTTTTGGCCTGCTTGCTTTATTTACCGAAATCCCCAAAGAGCCCAAGGACAAGCCCTATGTCGGGAATGCCCGAACCACCAAAACTGGTTCTTTTGAGGTGTTTGCAAACCGGGGTGCACCCGGTTTGAGACCGGGGAAATACAAGGTCCATTTTAGCCCCGCACCTTCCCTGGTGATCGACCCTGGCGTCAAACCTCCAGAAAACCTGGTGCCCGAACGATTCCGACTTGCTGCAACCACCCCGTTGGTGGTGGATGTTCCCGAAGGCAATACTGCCTCGTTTGCCTTTGAACTGGAATAACCAACCGGTTTATCTTTAAGGAAAGGTCCGGCAGAAAGAACCTTATGGACCTTTTTATTTGTTGGAGCATTTGTCCAAAACCCGAATATGTGCGCTCCCCGTCCACGGTTTGCCCATAAGGACCATTTCAAATCAACCGCTGCTAGTTTCGGGCGGTTTCGCCCATTAAGCCAGAAATTCCCTCGATACCAAGGATCAGATCCTTGTTGCCCAGGGAAAGGGTGAAAACTCCATCAAGATCCTGGCGGTCTTTAATGGTTACTTTCACCCCGGGCAACAAACCGAGTTCCGACCAGCGCTTGAGTCGGACAGGGTCCCCGTCCTGAACCTCCCGGATAATCACGGTATTGCCTTTGACAAAACTATTAAGGGGTCTAAGGATTCGCCTAATCAACTTGCCTTCTTTGGTTGGGATGGGGTGCCCGTGCGGATCTTCCATGGGCTCACCAAGGAACGCCGAGATGGCCTGTTCCAACCTTGGTGAAATGGCGTGTTCCAGTGCTTCGGCCTCGGCATCGACCTCACTCAGATCGAGCCCAAGGACGCGGGATAAAAACAATTCCATGAGTCGGTGGCGCCGAATCACCCGGCGTGCCTCACCAATTCCCATTGGGGTCAATTGGACCCCTCGGCTAGGCACATATCTCACCCAGCCCGCATCACTAAGGCGTTTGATCATGCCGGTAACCGAAGCGGCCCGCACTCCCAATCGGTCGGCAAGGTCGTTGGTTGAAACCCGTTGGTTGGACCCACTCAAGCTGTGGATCGCCTTGAGGTAATCCTGAACGGCATGGGATGGTTTTGGAGGCATACGGTTGTCCGGGGATTGAAATGGCCTATTGGGTGAAAGAAATTCCCGTCAGATTGGAATTGCTAGATTGCCTCGGGACCCCGTTCCCCCGTCCGGATGCGAATGCAATCCTCAAGGGGCAGGACAAAGATTTTCCCGTCGCCGATACGGCCATCCGTACCGGTTCGCCCGGCTTCCATGATGGCCTTTACCGTGGGTTCGACAAAATCCTCGTTCACCGCAATCTGAAGTTGGACCTTGCGCACAAGGTTAATGGTAAGTTCATTTCCACGGTAGGTTTCGGTTTGGCCCTTTTGACGCCCGGCCCCCTGGACATCAATGATTGTCAGGCGAAAGACCTCCACCTTGGCCAGGGCTTCCTTCACCGCTTCCAGCCGGCCGGGCTGGATAATGGCAATGATGAATTTCATGTCAGAAGGCTCCCATCGCAACGCACCAGGCAATGTTTTGCAAAATAGCTTTCGTCCACAGGGTAATTATCAAAACCAATGGTGTAAAACGATTCAAACCATTTGCGAATGTCGGGTATGGCCCCATGGTCATGGTCGGGCCTTACATGGAAAAGTTGCCCTGCAGGGGTTTGGCGTACCTCCGCATTATCGATGATGACACTACCTGATTTGATCACATACCGGGGGAATTCGAACATTCGGCGGCGGTCATGATCGGGTTGATAAAGCACAACATCGCCATCTGCCCCGGGAGCCAAATGGCCTTTGTTGGAAAGGCCAAGCATCCGGGCAGGGGCGGATCGGGTGATAATGGCTATCTCGTTAAGGGAATATTCCCGATCCAATTCGGATAGGCGCGATTTTTCGGCCACCTTGGGGTGAACCCTTGCCAGGATCTCATCGCGATAATTCTTGCTCATCAATTGTGCGATGATTTCGGGATAGGCGAGGAAACTGGCACCGTTGGGATGATCAGTAGACATGGCTATGCGCCACGGATCATCCACAAGGAGGTACCATTCCAACCCGATGGCCCACTGAAGGGCGTGAACGAAACTCTTTTCCTTGTAGGTGATGGGGACAATGCCGCACCCTGCTTCCATTTCGGTATCCGAGTTGGCCCATTTGCGCCCGGTGATTTTGCTAAGGTAGTAGCCGACAGGACCATCGCCTGTCATACTGGTGGTTTCGCCAAAAAGGACTTGACCAACATCTGTGGTCAGGTTTTTGTTTCGATTAAAATAATCGGCCAGGCGCACCGTTTCCGAACAAAAGAGAGATTGATCGTCCGGATGTCCTCCATAGCTGTGAAACTGGATATGGGTAAAATGGGCACGACGGCCTTCAAGGGCCTGCATGGTTGCCAAAGTGGTGTCAAAGTTTCCAGGAACTCCAAGGTTGTTGCAGTGAATATGGGCCGCATGGGGCAAACCAAGGTCCATTACGGTTTGGGCCAACGAGGTGATGATTTGCCTTGCGGTGCAGCCAAAATGCTCGACAGTCGTGTCAAGATCGGTCATGCCCCGCCTGCCGTTTTTCCAGTTTTCGATTCCTCCGGGGTTAACCAGTTTGATGCCAAACGCTCCGGAGGCGTTCAGGATCCAGGCTGCAAAATCCCTGAGTCGCCCTGCTTCCCCCTGGGCAATCTGTCGAAGGGCATAGTGATTGTTCCCAAGCAATATCAGGAAGCCTTTGTCCAGAATGGGTATGTCCTGAAACTCCTGGAGGGCATGTCGGGCCGAAAGGGGTGGAATGGCGGCATCCAACGCTGTGGTATAGCCCATTCCTGAATAAAGGTAGCCGGTGGCAAAGGTATTGGGAACACTGCCCACGGTGCCCGAACGGGTATTTGGAGTGCGCCGAATGGGTAACGCTTGGCGTTTGTCTTCCGGGCGCATTTTTCGGGCCAAGTTTACTTTGGGACCGGCGATGTGACAATGCATATCCACGCCCCCCGCCATGGCTACCAACCCCCGTGCATCCAGGACCCGGTCAGGGGTTTGGGCCAAATCCGCCGGAGGCGAGCATAGGATTCCATCCTTTATCCAAAGGTCACCTATTGAGCCATTTATCCCCTGGGCAGGGTCATGAATAATCGCTTGGGAGATCTTCAATAGGGCCATTAGCGTGGCCCTTGTTCGTTTTTCATCGCCACATGCCTTTGGGTTTGCAGCTCCTGAATGCGTTTTTCAAGGTTTGTCAATACATCCAGGGCAAAAGGCCTGGTTGACGAAAGGACGGGCCGCAAGGGCAAAGGGGTATCATCCATTCGAAACACCGTTCCTGCCTCACAGATTCCATAGAGTGCGGTTAGAATAATTACCGTGGGTCGAAAGCCTATCTCCAGGGGGAGCTGGTTTTCCGTATGGCTCGTTAAAAGGATGGTGGGCAGGGAGGAAAGCCGTTTGCAGGCAGCAGGGGAAAAGGGAGTTTTTGGGTCGTATGCCACCATCATAGCCGCATCGGCTTCTCCCCGGGATAGGACCTCTTTGGCACTATATTCAGCCAGGTTATATCTTGGAAATCCTTGGCCAAAATGGACACTTGGAGGGTAGCCTGTTTGCCAACAAACCACATTTTCAGCACCCGATACATTGCCCGGACCCGACATGGGTTTGGCATAAAATCGGGTAAAGTCGTTGAGGTCTTTAACCAAACGAAGGGCCGCTTCGGCGTTTCTTTGGCGGCCACGGGTGGCACAAAGGCCCGGCCCGAAAAACAGAATACCAAATCGGCACCCTTTCATCCGGTTTGAAAATTCCAAAAGCACCTTGTCTTCAATGCCTGTCTGCTTTTGCATACTTTCCCGAAGGGGAACCCCACGAACCAAACCTCGCAGGGCCCAAAGAACCTCAAAATCACAATCCTTCTGGATTTTGAGAAACAAATCTGCCTGTTTTGCTGTTGCGGTTTCCTCGACATCGACCACCACGACAAAGCGGTCCGCACGACCACGGGGGGTGAATAAACCCTTGGCTTCCAGGGAAAACCGTTCGCCATGGCGGGGGTGACTGGTTACCGGATCGGTACCCCAAAAGATCACCAGGTCTGCCCGGTTTTTCACCTCACCAAGGGAACAGGTGACTTCGCCAACTTCCTGAAACGCCGCATCAAATGCTCCATGCTCGTCCGAAAGGGTTGTGTCAAGGCAGGCTCCAACCCGATCCGCAACGCTTACCGCCTGTCTCTGAGCCTCACAGGGCAGGTCAGCCAGGCCAAAGATCAAAGGGTAGCGGGCATGGAATAAAATTTCGGCGGCGGTATCAATGGCTGCAGTCAACGAAAAAGGTTGACCCTTTACCCAGGCTTTGGGTCCTTCCGCAGAATAGGAATGATTGGCCAAGAACCATGCCCGCCCTTTGTCACAGGCATGTTCGGCATGAGTAATGGTTCCTGCTTCGACGGTAAGGACAATGTCATCGCAGACACAACCGCATTGATTACAAATGCGGTTGGGATAGGCCATGGTTAGGGTTGGAATCGGGGCACTTGCCATTTTCGTAGGAATCCCCTCGGCCCGCCGCAAACACCCACAAGGAGTATCCTACCACAAAGGTCCATGGGAGGCCAAAACAGTGGATGGGCCTGGCTTTTCCCAAATGCACAGGTGATTTTTGGAAATCCCTTGGGACCCTGAGGTTAGTCTGGTTCTTGCTGGGACAAACAATGAAGCGTTCCCAAACCCCAAACCAAATCCCGGGCGTGGACCCCGATCACTTTCCTGCCCGGAAAGCAATCCGCCAAAATCCCTAACGCCCGGCTGTCTGCCTCATCATGAAAGGTGGGGACCAGAACCGAGCTGTTGGTCAGGATAAAGTTGGCGTAACTGGCGGGCAACACCTGGCCACGAAACACCACTGGTCTTGGCATGGGCAAGGGTATGATTTCCAGGGGTCGCCCCGAGGGCATTATTTCCCCTTTAAGGATCTCTAAATTTTTAAAAAGTGGTCCATGGTTGGGCAAGGTTTTGTCTTTCTCGACCACCAAAACCACCGTATTGGGCCCCACAAACCTCGCCAAATCATCGACATGGCCATGGGTATCATCCCCCTCGATCCCCTGTTCAAGCCAAATGACTTTGCTTATCCCCAAATATTCCTTGAACATGGCTTCATAGTTCGCCTGGTCGAATCCCCGGTTTCGTTCCTGAACCTTGCTTAGCAGGCATTCCCGGGTAGTAAGGAGGACTCCAGCCCCATTTCCATCTATGGCCCCGCCTTCAAGGACCACCCGTTTCCTGGCAAAATGGGGTTGGACAACGCATGACTTTTGCAATCCCCGAATCTTCGCCATCGCCTTGGGTAAAGCATCATCAAGTTGCCAATCTCCGTATTTGGCCCAGGCGTTGAACCGCCAATCCAGCAAGGTCTTTTTTCCCTTTGGATCCTTGACAAAAATGCCACCCGCATCACGCATCCACACCCTGTTGGTGGATTGGGAATAAAGGGAAACACTTTTGCAATCGGCACCTGCCCGATCCAACATACCCCGAATCGCTTTTTCTGAGCCTTCTGGGATGAACAATTCTACTTGTTCATCCCAGCTTACCAAGCGTACAATTTCTGCCCAAATCCACGGAACCACCGCAAATTTCCCAGGCCAATCTGACTTTTGATGGGGCCAGGATAGCCATGTCGCTCTATGTCTTTCCCATTCGGCAGGCCAGCAAAACTCTTTCGGTTGTAACACCACTCGTTTCCCCTAGGTTAAGCTTCCGAGTCTTGTAATTTCTTGGTCGCCCGTTCATGATGATGGAATCTTAGGAAACTGGCGGCAAACCATACGCATGAACAAGTCTTTACGGCCTCCCTGGTTTTTAAGAGGGGCGCATCGCCAAACTCTGGCTGGGCACATATTGCCCGGCACCCGAATCGGTCCACCTGACCGCCGTTACTTTGTTCCTTTGGCGGATGGTGACACCCTTGTCCTTCATGAAAACCTTCCACGAAAGTGGGTCCCCGGTGGCCCTATGGTTCTGCTCATTCATGGATTAACCGGTTCTCACGATTCGGGATCCATCAGACGCCTGGCCCACCATCTCTGTGGTGCCAACATTGCCTGCCAAAGATTGGATATGCGAGGGGCCGGCGATGGATTCGCTCTTGCAAAAAAATCCTACAACGGTGGTTGTTCTGAAGATCTTGAGGCGGCAATAAACTACATTGCCAAAATCCATCCCTATTCCCCACTGGGTGTCATGGGAGTTTCCCTTGGGGCCAATGTGGCCCTTCGCTTGGCGGGAGTCTTGGGAGGTGAAGCCCTCCAACGATTTCCCAACTGGTGTGGATTGGTGGCAATGAATCCGCCTGTGGATCTTGGAGCATGTATAAGGCTTCTGGAACTACCCGAAAATCGGATTTATGAAAGCACTTTTTTAAAGGCCCTTTGGAAATCGGAGATCCAAAGGCGAGCCCTACAAAAAACAATCCCCAATGCTGGCCCACCCCCTTCCACGCTTCGTCAATTCGACGATAGGGTTACAGCTCCCAGTTGGGGTTTTGCCAATGCCGAGGCCTACTATGAATGGGGGTCAAGCATAAAGCTTTTGCCAAATGTCCAAATCCCGGGATGGGTCCTGACGGCCAGAGACGACCCCTTTGTCGACCACCGGCCCCTGGAAGCCCTCGCCCCGAAAACCGGGACCCTTACCATTGACATCCACGATCATGGTGGCCACATGGGCTACCTTACCTGGAATCGGGGGTTTCACCGTTGGGCCGAACCAGAAATGATCGCCCAAATGGCACGGTTTTTAACGAGGTAGTCACACTTCCTGGCATCCTTAACCCAGGCTACGCCGTTGGATTGCTTTTCAACGATTTTATGGCCAATTCTGGAATTAGGATTACGGTTTTCCCGGAAATTGGGAGTATGGTGAGTTCAAAACAGAAGTTAGCCATGACCATGTAACCTGATATTGCCCGCTACCTGTAGGATAAAAACAAGGGAATTTGAAATTGTTGCGGTAACCCAAGACTGGTGCAAACCATTTGACTCGGAGGGAAGGGTTGAAAACCATTGCACACAAGTGGGAAATGCATAAACCAGCCCCGGAAAAGGGGTTTTGTAGTCCCGACTTTTGCAGGCTGATTTAACTTTTTCCCGGGAAAAACACGGTTTTCATGGCCCCAACTGCGTAACTTGGGTTAGGCAACCCAAGACAGAATTATGCCAGGTGTCATTACGAATTGGAATCCCGATAACAGCGATTTCCCCCGAGAAAATCTGCAGACCTGGATTTGCTGCATGCAAACCACAAGCCTTTCCCCAAGCAGCTTCCGTCTCGATGTGCTTCTGGCTCCGCAAAACCTGGAACGATAACCACGCCAGCCCAGCCAAGGAAAGAAAACACCCGATATTCCGCAAAACGGAGCGTAAAAATGGTGAGTAATTGATGGTAGGTCCGAATCCTAGCCTAAGCCGGGGATAGCCGGTCATCAACAATCCATCTGGGACTTGGACCTTCATTGAAATTCGAAGTTCTTCCCCAGGTATCACTTTTGCCCCGGCTAACCCGTACTCAAGACGCCCAAAGCCCCAAGTTACCGAGAGGCCCTCGCCCGCAGGAGAGAAGGGTTCGTCCGTATTGTAGTACCAATCCCGAATTAGCCTGTCTTCCCATTGTTTTTCTGGGTGACGGCCTTGGATCATGACTTTCACCCGTAATTTCACCGCTTCCCGCTCCAAGGGTATCTCCAGCATAGTGTAAATATTGAGGACCAGCGATAGATGGGCCTCGCCATGCGCAAACTCCAAGCGTTTCAGCGGAATATCCCAAACGATCGTACCAACTTCACCAAGATCCAGTTCTTTGGTATAAAAAGGTCGGTTGGCACCATCGTTTAGCTCTGCCGCCGTAAACCAATCCGACCAAAGGGCATAAATGTAGGTGCCGATAAGGAGGGGTATCAGGAGGAACCAAAGTCTGGTCATTTTGTTTTTCCTTAAGCGTTTCTTGGGCAAGTTCGTGGGTGCTGATGCATTTTTCCTCCTAACCAAAGGATTACGCCAGAATAGTCCTTACCCTGTAAGAACAATTTCAAAAAAGGTTATTTTCTTCATTTTGTGAACAAGTGCATTTTGGAGTCATTTTTAGAAAAGTAGGCATTTTTTGTTTTTTAAAATTTCATTATTAAGCAATGGTGTTTAACATTGGCTCCGGCTTACAGTGTTTCTGGTATGCGTTCACGGGTTTTAGTGCTAAACGGGTATAGGAATGGTAGCCAGGGTCCCGATTTTCTCAACCCTGAAGCTGGATGAGTCGAGGTGAGGGAAGCTTTTTCCTGAAGGATTCGATGCATGATCTGATGTATTCGAAGGCTTTGACCCCGTTTTTCCTGCAAGTAGCACTCACCGAAAATATCGATTCCACAAACCGTTTTCCCGATTCCGATT
>SXGT01117833.1_pt1 | contig 28874 bp, 26 predicted proteins | sample 3176221 | NCBI WGS metagenome assembly SXGT01 (sample SAMN11356862, study PRJNA531348) | freshwater metagenome | isolation source: freshwater sample F1-120 | place: China: Fuxian Lake, Yuxi | collected 2017-12-25 | reverse complement strand
GAGTTCAAGGGAACGGGCAACATGGAGCTTCGCCTCGACCGTCGCCTCTCCGAGCGCCGGATCTTCCCGGCGATCGACGTCGACGCGTCGAGCACCCGCCATGAGGAACTGCTGTTCGACCGCATGCAGCTCCAGCAGGTGTGGAAGCTGCGCCGGGTGTTGCACGCGCTCGAAGGCGACAACGAGAAGTCTGGCAAGGGACTCGAACTGCTCATCGACAAGCTCCGCTCGACGCGGAGCAACGACGAGTTCTTGTCCGAGATCGCCAAGGCTGCCAGCATCGTCTGACCGCACGGCCGATCGCCCCGCTCTTGGTGCCCGATTCGTGGGTACCCGTAGACTGCGAGACCTATGAAGACCGACATCCACCCGACCTACGTCGAATGCCGCGTGCACTGCTCGTGCGGTAACGAGTTCACCACCCGTTCCACCGTCGACTCGATGCGCGTCGAGCTCTGCTCGGAGTGCCACCCCTTCTACACGGGCAAGCAAAAGCTCGTGGACACCGGTGGCCGGGTCGAGCGCTTCCAGCGCCGATACGCCAAGACCGGCAAGAAGAAGTAGCAGTGCCCCGCGGCGACGGGCAGCCGCGCATGGCCGCGTCGAACGCGGAAGAGCCGCGCGCGATGGGTGGCCAAGCAGTCATCGAGGGCGTGATGATGCGCGGGCCGCAACACTGGGCCGTTTCGGTGCGAGCCGCAGACGGCAGCATCGCGACTCGGGTCGAGCCCGTCGCGAACTGGTCGGAGCGCTATCGCAAGATTCCTTTGGCTCGCGGCGTCATGTCGCTGGGGGAGTCGTTGTCGCTCGGATACCGCGCGCTGCACTGGTCGGCGAACCGCCAGATCGCCGATGAACTCGCGGCTGAAGAGGTCGAGCTGGCCGCGTTGGCCGCGACGTCCGCGTCGTCGGAGGAGCGAGCGGCGATCGAAGCCAAGATCGCGAAGACTCGCGCGCAGGCGTCCAAGCTCACCGAAAGCACGATCGGCGTGACGATGATCGTTGCGCTGGTGCTCTTCGCCGGTCTGTTCCTCGTGCTGCCGGCCTTGATCGGTAAGGGTCTGCACCGGTTCATCGACGTCGTGCCGTTTCAAGTCGGCGAGGGCGTTGTGCGCATCGCGATGTTCCTCGGCTACGTCTCGCTCATCTCGCTGATGAAGGAGATTCGCCGCGTCTTCGAATACCACGGCGCGGAACACAAGGCGATCGCGGCGTACGAGAATGGCGTCGAGCTCACGCCCGAAGCCGCGAACCAGTTCACCACTGCGCACGTTCGGTGCGGGACGAACTTCCTTCTCACCGTCATGGTCATTGCGATCGTCTGTTATTCGTTCGTCCCGACTCCGAACCTGTGGTGGGTGATCGGCTCGCGCGTGGTGCTGATTCCTGTCATTGCCGGCATCTCGTTCGAGGTGATTCGCAACGCTGCGAAGCACATGCACCGACGTTGGGTTCGAACCGCGATGAAGCCCGGGTTGTTGCTGCAGCGCCTCACGACTCGCGAACCGTCGCTCGATCAGCTCGAAGTGGCCCTGGCGTCGCTTCGTGCGTGTATGACGGTCGAACAAGTCGCGGAGGTCGACGCTCGCGTCGGTGTGCGCGTTCCCCGCATCGCCCCGGCGTTCTCCTGAGAGGTGACCAAAATGGCTGATCGACTCCACTGGACCGAGGCCGAGTTGCTCGCCACCGACCCGGTCGATGCGCCGCTCGACGTCGCCGGTCGACGTTGCCATGGGGGCTTCGACGGTGCCGGCGCCTACGTGACGCCTCGCACGCAGGGCCGTTGGCCCGCAATTCGGGCCTGGCAAAACAATCACCGGGCGACCTTCGGTGCCGAGATCCTCGACGCACCCCTCGACACCTGGCCCGAGAACTATCCCAACGTCGAACAAGCAACATTCTTGCTGCGCGAGGGAGTGCGGGAGCCGATGATCACGTCGCTCACCCGCATCGGCACCGTCGAAGGTTTCGGCGCGATGATCCGCTACGCGCACGCAGGCGATCTGCAGCGCTTCTTCGACGACAGCATCGACGGGACCGCGCTTGCGCACCTCGATGTGCTCTTCGAAGCGCACGCGCGTGACGAGGCCGGTCACGAGGACGAAGCTGGCCACCGTGACATGTGGTTCGCGGCACGCGACGTCGCCTTCGAGTCACCGGTCACCGAAGACCAGACGGCGACGATGCTGGAGCGCATGGGGATTCCGTCGACGCCGCCCACGTCCGAACAGATCACGGCGGCGCAACTCGCATTTCGAGTCCACGACGACTTGGACCCGGCGTTCGAGTCGATGATTCGCCGGATGCTCGGAATCTTGTTCATCGAGATCAGCGCGTTCCATACCTTCCGTTGGGCCGAGGCCGTGTTGTCCGACGACGAGCTCGTCGCAGGCGACGGCGGCGCGGCTCGCATCGTGAGTTACATCCGAGCGGACGAGACGCCACACGTCGAGTACTTGAAGACGGTGCTCACCGAGATTCGGGATCGGACGCTCATCGGCGAGTCGGGAGCGAAGATCCCGGGCGCGTCGGTGATCGGACGGCTCTGGGACCTGTCGCTCGGTGAGAGTCTCGGAAATCGCCGTGACGCGTTCTTGGCGACGACGCTCGCCGAACTCGATCATGCGCTCGACGGAAACCCACGTCGCGCGGACCTCGTGGAGGAGTTCCACGCGCTCGGGTCGATCCGGCCGAACTCGCAAGGCGAGTTCGCCGCCGTCGCCATGTCGTGAGCGGCGCGCGCTCGAGTCCCGAGGCGCCGACTCGTTGCGTCGCTGGTTCGTTGCCGTTCAGTGCTGCGAATAGGTCTGCACGGCGGCGTCGCGGGCCAGGGCCGGCTGAGGCGGTGCCGATACCGGCGGCAGTGAGACGACCTCCCGGGCTCCGGGCGGGGGCGGGGGAACCGGGCGACCGCGGGCGTCGTACCACGTCTCGTTGCCGCGGGCGAGCCGTCCGTCGAGGTTGCCGTCTCCGATCAGATAGCCATCGCCGCCGAGCAGGGCCGAACGATTCGAGATCTCACCGTCACCGTTGAGATCGAACCAGGCGGTGCGTTCGACTGCGATCGAGGCGTCCGTCGCCGACGCGGACCGGCGATCGGTCGGCATTGCCCGAGGCGGCGACTCGGTCGCCGTCGGAGGATGGGGGTGTGCACCCCCTCGCATCCCTGTTGCGCTGAGTTCCATCGGATCCATCCCTGGCCGAGGTCCCAACACGCCCGAATCTGTGAACGACCGGGTTCAACCTCCACTTGAGCGGAATTTTCGATTGGTGGCGCAGATACCCTGGCCGACCCATGTTCGAACAGCTCGATGATCTCGTCGCGGAGCTCGAAACGCTCGATGCGGACCTGCCCGCGATCTACGCCTCGGGCGATCGCCGCGCGTCACGTGACGCGGGCCGGCGGGCCAACGAACTGCGGCCGGTCGTCGACGCCTACCAGCGGTATCGAGCGGCCGAACGCGACCTCGCCGACGCTCGAGAGCTCCTTGCCTCGGAGTCCGACGCCGAGATGAAGGAGTATCTCGGCGCCGAGGTCGACGAAAAGGTTGCGGCGATCGAGCGGCTCGAGACCGAGATCAAGGACTTGCTCGTCCCGCGAGATCCCAACGACGGCCGGAACGTGATCGTCGAGATCGCCGGTACCGAGGGTGGCGAAGAAGCAAACCTGTGGGCCGGGGACCTCTATCGGATGTACTCGCGTCTCGCCGACCGCCTTGGTCTGAAGGTCGAGGTGCTCACGTCACAACCTTCCGATCTCGGTGGGTATCGCGACATCACGTTCATGGTGAAGGGCGGGCCGGCTTGGGCCCGCCTGAAGTACGAGGGCGGTCCCCACCGAGTCCAGCGGGTTCCCGTGACCGAGAGCCAGGGCCGTATTCACACGAGCGCGGCGACGGTCGCCGTACTCCCCGAAGCTGACGAGGTCGACATCGAGATCGACCCGAACGACCTCGAGATGGACGTCTACCGATCGAGCGGACCGGGCGGCCAATCGGTCAACACCACCGACTCCGCGGTTCGAATCACCCACAAGCCCTCCGGTCTCGTCGTCGCGTGCCAGGACGAACGCAGTCAGTTGCAGAATCGCGAGCGAGCGATGCAGATCTTGCGATCCCGCCTGTTGCAGTTGGAGCAAGAACGTCAAGACGCTGCGTTGTCGGCCGCGCGCCGGACGCAGGTCGGTGGAGGCGGTCGATCGGAGAAGATCCGCACCTACAACTTCAAGGACAACCGTGTGACCGACCACCGCGTCGGTGTCACGCTCTATTCGCTCGATCGAGTGCTCGACGGTGAGCTCGACGAGCTCATCGACGCGCTGGCCGCCGACGAGCGGCGGCGGCAACTGGGCGGCGAATGACGGCGCGGTCCTGGCGCGAGGTGCGAGCCGACATGGCGGCTCGGCTGGCGGCTCGCACTGCTTCCCCTGACGCGGAAGCCCGATGGCTGTGCGAATCGGTGAGCGGTCACGGCGAGGCGGAGTGGCACGAGATCGAGCGCACCGCGCCGACGTTGCGCCAACTCGCGAATCTCGAGGAGCTCGTCGCGCAGCGGCTGGCGGGCGAGCCGCTCCAGTACGTCCTGGGCGAGTGGTCGTTCCGGTCGCTCGATCTGATGGTCGACCGTCGGGTGTTGATCCCGCGCCCCGAAACCGAATGGGTCGTCGAGATCGCGCTCCGATCGGTTGCGCCCACTGGCGCGAAGCGCGCGGTCGACTTGGGAACTGGGTCGGGCGCAATCGCCTTGTCGCTGGCGCGCGAACGTCCCGAATGGTCGGTGATCGCGACCGACGACTCGGCCGACGCGCTCGCGGTCGCCCGCTGGAACGGCGCCGGCAATGGAATCCGCAATGTCCGATATCTCGAGGGCGACTGGTTCGACGCGATCCCGAGTGAGCTGGTCGGCTCGGTCGATCTCATCGTCAGCAACCCGCCTTACGTCGCCGAGGTCGAACGGGGCAACCTCCCGCCTGAGGTCGTCGAATACGAGCCGCACCGTGCGCTGTTCGCGGGGCCCGACGGGCTCGACGCGATCCGGACCATCGTGACGGCGGCGCCGTCCTGGTTGCGCCCCGGTGGCGTGTTGGTGGTCGAACACGCCCCGGCCCAGGCCGATGAGGTCGTAGCGATTGCGGGCGAAGCCGGGTTCGGCGACGTTCGGTGCGAACGTGATCTCACCGGACGCCCCCGGGCGCTCGTCGCTGGCCGCCGCTGAGGTCGTGCCCCCGGATTGTGAGCGGTGCGCTCAGGTCACCCGTTCGTTTGGGTCCATGCGCTGGAGGAACGCCTGATCGATCGCGAGCCACAGCGTTTTCGAGAAGGGGTATCCGACCACCGGCCCGATCAAGGCGATCGGGATGAGCACGCTGAGGATCGGCGCAACGGGAACTTCGGGGATCGTGGCAACGAGCAGTGCGATCAGCAGGACGATCATCAATCCGCCAGTGCAGACGAAGTTGATCGCGAGCGCGCCGGCCCAGTACCCGGATTCTCGCTCGAAGTGCAGACCGCAGCGTGGGCAGTCGGGCACCATGGTCACCCAGCGGTGGAACAGTTTGCCCGACCCACAGCGAGCGCAGCGCCGAGTCATGCCCCGTCCGAGGATCGTGCCCCGTGATGCTGCTCGAAGGTGCTGGTCCATGTGACGTCCTCGACGCGGATCGTGTGCTCGCCAGGCTATTGACGCCCGGACGCCAGGTTCGACTTGACGCCGGGTCGACTTGTGGCGTCGACGCCGCCACTGCAGAACCGTCGTCATTTCTCGAACGCGAGCGCGGGCCAAATCGGCGCGCCGGCGGCGGCAGTGTCGCGACAGATCGAGCGGTACGCGCAGGTGCTGCAGATCATCGGGTCGTTCACTCCGACGAGGTCACCGTCGCTCGCCCACAGGTCGGTGATCGCGGTCACGAGTTCGTGGGCAATCGCGTCGAGATCTTCCGGCTCGGGTTCGAACGGCTCGGGGTCTTCGTCGATCTCGGGCGCGAGCTGTTCGTAGCGAACCCGCAGCCTCGTGGCGCCGACTCGCGCCAAGTGAGGCGCGAGGACGAACGCCTGCACCCGCGCGGCGGGGTCGTCGGCAACCCGGTCGTAATGGCGGGCACCAGTCTTGTAGTCGCGCGCGTCGAGGATCCCGTCGTGCACCCAGATCGCGTCGATGCGCGCGTGCGCCATGAACATGATCGGCGGCCGCCGCAAGAAGCGAGCCAACTCCACTTCGTGGCGGGCGCGGTCGCCGGCACGGGGGCAGCGAACGACGTGGCGTTCGATCATCGTGCGGGTCACGTCGTTGTCGACGTCGTGCGCAGTGAGGACGTCGGCGACGAGCGCGCGATCGTCGCATCGGCCTTGATCGTGGATTGCCTTCAACATGCCGTGGATCATCAAACCGAGGTCAGGAGATGACCGACCGTCGCTCTCGGGGATGCGCAGCAAGTTCGAGAGCTGGAACAGGCGCGGACATCGTTTCAGGTTGGAGTACGCAGAGGGTGTGAGATTCGGGATGTCGCCCAACAGCGAACGCATGCCCTTCATCGGTACACCGGACACTGGGCGACGTACGGACACCCCATGCAGTCGCGACCCATCCGTGGGCGAGCGTCGTCGCCGATTGTGAGCAGGTGCTCGGCGCGTTCGACCGCCCACGCGCGCGCGGCCACTCGTGCCGCGGTGTCGATACGAATGGGATCGAGTCGGTCGGCATCGATGAGCGCGGCCCGATCGACCAGCACGACCTCGGCGAAGGTTTCCGTGCGCAATGCCAACAGCGCCAGCGCCGCGTCGTCGAGTTGGAGCGCGCGCCGGCCGACCGCGGCATGGCGGATGCGCGCGTGCCCGTCGCCGTCGATGCCTGCCAGCGTCACCGGTCCGACCCAGCGATAACCGAGCGCCGGATCAGTCGTCTCCCACTCGTCTTCCAGCGGAACGACCACGAACGGTTCGGGAAACACCGTGAGGTATCCGATCGCTGCGGCCGAATAGACCTGTTGCTCTTCGAGCGACAAGTCCGTCGGCGTCGGGAACGCCGCGCGGTTCGCGACACCGAGTTCGCTGTGCGCGGTTGCGATGTCAGTGAGCAACCGACGCTCGACGTCGAACGCGCGCGTCGACCCCCAGTTTCGGGCTCCACCCTTTCGTTGATGGATCTCCCGGTGCAATCGCAGCGAACACGCGTCGTCGCCGGCTCGAAGGTGCCGTGCGGTGAACCGAGGGGGTTCGTGATCGGATTCGAGGGGTTCCATTTGTCCGCACCGTATTGCGCGCCTCGGACGGGCACGTTCCACTTGGCCGCCATGATGCAGGTGTCGGGTGGCGCGCTCGTACGATGCCGGGATGCCGGACGACCACGAACCGCAATCACTCGATCCGGTCGGCGAACCCGCTCGCCAGGCGCGCGCCCGGCGAGCGCGGCGCAGACGCTGGCCCTGGGTGCTCGGGATCCTGATCGCCATCGCGGCCTGGGGCGCTCTGGGCGCCAAGTCGTTGCTCGACGCGAAACGGGCGGCCGACCGCGGTCTCGATGAGCTGCGCGATGCGCAGGCAGACTTGGGTGCCGCCGACCTGCTCCGCGGCGAAGGTCGCGACCGCTTCGAGGTGGCTCGCGCCCACTTCCGTCGAGCCCACGATCACGCGTCGAGCCCGACCCTCTTCCCGCTGCGCTATCTGCCGTTCGTCGGCCGACAAGTCCGTTCGGTCGAACTGATGACGGGTGCAGCCGACGAGACGCTCGGGATCGGTATCGGAGCGCTCGACGCGACCCAGCACGCGGTTGACGAAACCGAACCGGTCGGTCGAGGTCGCATCACCTTGGCGCGCGAACTCGGCGACATCGCGACGCGGGCATCTGCCGATCTCGATGCAATCGATCTCGGACCAGAACAGCACCTGTTCGGGCCGCTCCAAGATGCGCGCGATCGGTTCGGAGAGGAATTCGCCGACCTCGCCGGCGCGGTTTCGGATCTCGCTGCTGCAGGCGAGGGGCTCGGGCGCTTCCTCGAAGGTCCATCGCGATATCTCGTCCTCGCTGCGAACAACTCAGAGATGCGAATGGGCGCGGGCGCGTTCTTGTCGGCGGGCGTCATGACGGTGCGTGACGGACGTTTCGAGCTCGGCCCGATGGAAGCGACTGAAGACCTCGTGCTCGAGCCCGGGACGGTTCCGATCACCGACGAGGACTTCGCACAGCGCTGGGCGATCGCGGAGCCGACGGATGATTTCCGCGAGCTGTCGACGACCTCACGGTTCGACGTCGTTGGTGCCCACGCACTTGCGATGTGGGAAGCGCAAAAGGACGAAAAGCTCGATGGGGTGTTGGTGATCGACCCGATCGCATTGCGTTCGCTGCTGAAGCTCACGGGCCCGGTCGACGTCGAGGGCAAGCAGTATTCGGCCGACAACGTCGTGAACGAGATCTTCCTCGAGCAATACCGCGTGCTCGAAGACCAAGGCACCGATGCGCAGATCGCTCGCCGTGATCGACTGTCGAAGATCGCTCGCGCGGCGATCGACGCACTCGAGCGTGGCGGGTGGGACGCGGTCGATCTGCTCGACGCGCTCCGACCGGCCGTCGCGGGCCGACACGTCTTGGCGTTTGCTCGCAGCGCCGTCGAAGAGGCGGGTTGGCGGGGGGCCGGACTCGGGGGCGACACCGAGCGAGATTCGATGATGTTGGGGGTGCAAAATCGAGGCGGCAACAAGCTGGACCAGTTCATCGTGGCGGACGCGAAGCTGTTTCGGAGCGACAAAGAAGGTCCGAACGTCGAGATGACGATCGAGTTGACGCTGGCGAACCTCGCACCGGCCGACCTTCCCCGCTACGTGGAGGGGCCGTACCCGACCACGCCGCGTGCCAAGGCGGGTAAGTACCAGGGTTGGGTGACCGTCGAACTGCCCGCGTTCGCCCAGGACAACTACATCGAGATCGCGGGCAAGCGGGTTCCGCTCGTCGCAACGGGCCGCGACGGCGAGAACCACCGAGTCGTTGCCGCCCTCGTCGAGTTCGACCGAGGCGAAAACATCCAGGTCACGGTGCATTTCGAGGTCGGCGATGTGGATGAGACGCTCTACATCAACCCCGGGGCTCGGTACCCGGTGACCCAATGGACTGCCGGCGATGAGACCTTCGACGACTCGCGGGGACACCGTGTCCGTCTCGCCGACCTCGCCGAGAAGTAGGCCGATCGACCTGTGGACAATCCGGACAGATGATGGCTACACTGCGTGAGCCTGCCACAAGACCCGTGGCGGGGGGATCGACGAACGAACTGAACGAAAGAGATCGACAATGCGTCGCAACAAGCTGGTTCGTGCCGCAGCCGCGGGTGGATTGATCGTCGGCTCGATGATCCCGGCAACCGCTGCGTTCGCGCAGTACGGCGAGCCGGACCCGGGCAGCGGTGGTGCTGACAACGGCGGCAGCGGCAACGGTGACGGCGGTTCGCTGCCCCTCACCGGTGGCGATGTCCTGCAGTTGTCGCTCATCGGTGGCGGGCTCGCCATCGGTGGCACCGTGCTCGTGCGCAGTGGCCGCCGCAAGGGCGCCCTGGCCTGAGCGTTCCGCTCCACAATTTCAGTTCGTTCACACAACGGCGCGCCTGATCGGCGCGCCGTTGTCGCGTCTGCGTTCGGGTCGTCGCGCGCCAGGCACGAAGCGGTCGGTGGCGCGTGGTTACGCGCTGGACTCTTCGGCGGTATCGGAGTCGCCGTCATCGTGCTCGGTGACCGTTGCCGCGATCCCGAAGCTGGTCCCCGTGACGCCATCGGACGGCGACGAGCGATGGGGGAGCCGGAAGACCGCACCGACCGTGCGGGCCATGATGGCGACGTCACGCCACAGCGACCAGTGCTCGATGTACTGATTGTCGAACCGAACTCGTTCGCGCAGCGAGGTCTCGCCGCGTAGCCCGTGAACTTGGGCCCAGCCCGTCAGGCCCATCGGCAGTCGGTGGCGGTCGCGGTAACCGTGGACGGTCGTGTTGAACTCTTCGACGAGGTAACCGCGTTCGGGACGCGGGCCGACGAGGCTCATGTCGCCGCGCAAGACGTTCCAGAGCTGGGGGAGTTCGTCGACCGAAAGACGCCGCAAGCAGCGGCCGACCAAGTTCGTATAGGCCTCGGTTTCGGCGTTCCACGTCGCGTCGACGTGGTCGGCCGGCAGCGTGCGGAACTTCAGGACCTCGAATTCGTGGCCGCCCTGGCCGATGCGGCGCTGGCGGAACAACACCGGCCCGCGGCTCGAGACCCGCACGGCGAGGGCGGCGAGGCCCATGACGGGCGCCGTGACGAGCAGGAGCGAGGTCGCGGCCGACACGTCGATCGCTCGTTTGATGCGCCAACTCCATGCGGTGAACGCAGCTTGGCGGACACGGACAAGCGGAACGCCCCAGAGGTCGTCGACGTCGTTACTGCGGGGCGCGACGCCGATTTCGAACAGGCGGGGTACGACGAAGACCTGGACCGAGCGCAAGACCGCGGTGCGCAGCACGCCGACCATCTCGACCTCGCGCGTCGGCCCGAAGGCGACGATGACCCGCCGGACGTCGAGCTCGGTGACGAGCTCATCGAGGTGCGCGAGGTCGCCGAGGATCGGTGCGGGCAGGTCGGGGAACGGCGCGCCGACGAAGCCGACCACATCGAGCCCGTATTCGGGGTGTTGATTGATGATGTGCGCGAGTTCGATCGCCACGTGCCCGGAGCCGGCGATGATCGTGGGCTCGCGTCGGCCGTTGTGACGGCGACGCCGCACGGTGGCGTACGACATGGCGCGGCCGATCACGACGGCGACGATGGCGCCGATCGCGAGTCGGGCGATACCGGTGCCGTCGCTGGCGAACGGGGCAACGAACAGCGTTGCGACTGCGCCCGCGAGTCCGAGGCGTGGAGCTTCGTCGAGCGCCGCGAGCGACAGGCGAGCCTGGTGGGTGCCCATCACGCCGAGCAGCCCCAGATAGCAAAGGGCGTAGGCCACACCGGCAGATCGCGGCTCGAGCAGGGCCGTGACCGCGGCCAGGGCGACGATGTCGGTTCCGGTGACGATGGCCCGGGCGGTCCACGTGCCGGCGCGCTTGGGCCGGGGTGTGGCCGCGACGACGCGCACGATGTCGCGCGCCGCGCGACTCGTCCGAGGGAGGCGTGAGGTGTGCGGCTCGGGCCGGGATCCGGACAATCGGTTCTCTGTTGGTCGATCGCAACGCGCAGATGCGGGCCGCGCTTTCACGGAGGGTGGCCCATTGTGCTGCCTGGTGGGGTCGGTCGGCAAGAGCTGTGGCCCAAAATCACTCAAAGCCTCGTTCGCTGCACGCAGCCACAGAACGGGTCGAACGTCACGCTGGGTGGTAAGTCGGGGCTCGGGTGCCGCTCAGGTCGGGCCAGGGACCGCCGACGAGGTTGGAACCTGCTGGAGGTTCTGTGGCTGCGACCCGTACGAAAGGTGCGGTCCTGGCGTTTGTCGCGATCGCGACGCTCTCCGGGCCGCCGTTGGTGGATTTGAAGGCGAATGCTGTCGTGGCGCGCCCGGCGGCCCCCTCAGGGCGCACGGTCGCCTCGACGACCGGCTTTTCGCAAGGACACACGATCTTGTGGGTATCCGACGACCAACTCGCGCGTGATCTCGACGGCATGGTGCGGGCGGGGGCTGGGTGGCTCCGCCTCGACTTCGACTGGCCGTCGATCCAGAGCGGCAGTCGGGATCGCTGGAACTGGAGCCCGACCGATCGCGTCGTCGAGGCAGCGACCGAGCGCGGCTTGTCGGTGCTCGCGGTACCGGCCTACACACCGGATTGGGCGCGCCCGCCCGGAACGAACGGTCACCATCCGCCGAACGACCCTGCCGACTACGCACGCTTCGTGGAGGCGGCGGCGCAGCGGTACGCGCCGCGTGGCGTGCACCACTGGGAAATCTGGAACGAACCGAACCTCGACGACTTCTGGCAGCCCGCGCCTGACCCCGCCGCCTACACCGAGTTGTTGGTTGCGGCGTCGCGGGCGATCCACGATGTGGATCGCACCGCGGTCGTGATGAACGGCGGTCTCGCACCGGCATCCGACATCTTCGGGGATGCGATGGCCCCTCGCACCTTCTTGTTGATGATGTATGCGAACGGGGCGTCATCGGCGCTCGACGCAGTGGCGATGCATCCGTACTCGTTTCCCTATCCGCCGAGGCTGCGTGCCGACTGGAACACATTTTCCACGTTGCCCGAGACGCACGCGGTCATGTCGCGGTTCGGTGATGGACGCAAGCCGATCTGGGCGACCGAGTCGGGATTCGGGACGGGCGGCGACGACCACTCGGTGAGCGAGGCGGTGCAAGCGTCGCGCGTCCGTGAACTCGTCGACGCGTGGTACGAGTTCGATTTCGCCGGGAACCTCTTCCTCTACACCTACCGAGATCTGTCCGCCAGCTCTTCGATGGCGTTCGAACGCATGGGCCTGGTTCGGGCCGACGGTTCGGCGAAGCCTGCGCTGCGAACGTTCCAGCAAGCCGTCGCGCAGCCGGTCTTCGATCGCGACGTGCGACGCGGCTTGTGCGGACCTGCTGCCCACCTGGCGCCGGCTGGCACCGACGTCTGCGTCCAGACCCGTCGCGTCGCTCGTTTCGTTCGGGCCCGTGTCCTTGCGGCGATGGGTTCGTAGCCGCCCGCGCCAAGCGGCGACAAGCGTTCAGCCGTTGCGCAACGAGTCGTAGAGCCGGTGGTAGGCCGCGTCGACCGCGTCGACCGAGTACCGCCGGGCCGCGATTGACGCTGCGGCACCCATGGCGATCCGGCGTTCGGGGTCGGCGACCAGCTCGAGGAGCGAAACGGCGAGGTCGGCGGCGTGGTTGCTCGCGGGCACGACTCCGGTCTCGGGGGTCAGCACCTGGTCACCGCCTGCCGAAGCTGGAGCGATGCACGCGAGTCCACTCGCCATCGCCTCGAGCAGGCTGTTGGAGAGTCCCTCACGTTCGGAAGGCAGCACGAAAATGTCACCCGCGGCGAGGTAGGGCTCGACGTCGTCGGTGAATCCCGTGAACACGATCGCAGCACCGAGATCATGTTGCTGGGCGAGCGCTCGCAATTCGTCGGTACGGTCTTCGAGGTCCTCACGCGATCCGCCCACCAGGAACAGACGGACAGCGGAGCGTTGCCGACGCACCTGCGCAAAGGCCTCGATGAGTTGGTCGACCCGCTTGAGCGCCCGGAGCTGACCGACGTAGAGAATTGCGACGTCGTCAGCGTTCAGTCCCAAGTCGTGGCGGGCCCGCTCGCGCGCGGCCGGCTCGGAGGGTGCGAACCGGTCGAGGTCGATCGGCGTGGGAATCACGTGTACTCGGCCGTGCACCCCGACGGACGCGAGTTCGTCACGGATGGCGGGCGTGAGTGCGACGTGCGTCACCGACCGAAGCAATCGCCGTCGTAGCGCGACCAGCAGACGATGGATTGGTCCTCGCCCCGGGCCGAGCGTGTCGGTCGCGTCGCCGAGGCCAGCCCAACACACAACCGCGGTCTTGCCGAGACCTGCGAGGCTCGCGCTGACCGCGAGATCCGGATACATGACGGCGTTCACGACGTCGATTTCGTGGCGGTGCCGACGCATCCACAACGCAGCTCGGGCGACGAACCATTTCATGGCAACGCGGTGGCGTGACGACGGGCCGAGCCGGACCACTTCGATCCGGTCGACGCGTTGGCGCGCCGGCCATCGGCGGTCGATTCGTTGGGTGACCACGATGGCGCGCCGGCCGACGTCACGAACGCCGAACGCCTGATTGCGCGCTTGACGGGTGGTGCCGCCGAGTGACGGCAGATAGTCGGGCACGGCCAACACGATCGCTCGAGCACTGGTTGGCGGAACGTGATCGACCATCGAGTCGGCCACCGCTCGACCGAATGCACCCGGATCGTCGACGACCACCAGGTCGGGCGCGAGCGCACCGAGTGCGAGCATGGTGCGAGCGTCGGCAGTGACGACGTGATCGATGCGACTCCGGTGACGCGCGAGGAAACGGCGGCGCGATCCGAGCGCGATTGCGGGCAGGACGAGGGTGACCCCGACGGATGGTGGCACGTGATGCAGCGCGCCGAGCGCCTCGCAACCCACGACGACGACGTGGTCGATGTCGGCGAGGTTCGAAGCGAGGCGGGTTCCCACTCGTCGTGCGCGCCGGCGCGATCCGAGGCGCGCCAACGGACCGGTTGCGAGCGGTTCGAGGTCGTCGATCGCCAGTTGGAGCGCGCCTTCGGACTTGGCGATCTCCGCCACGTGACCGGGTGGGCTGGCGACGGTCACAAGGCAACCACGCGCGGTTGCCTCGTTGACGATCGCTTCGACGATCGCGGGCTCGGGCGGGCGATCGATCGCTCCGACGAGGACGGCGACCCGCATCAAGTCCCGCCGATCAAGCGCGCGACGATGTCGCCCATCTGACGACGGAAACGTGCGGTCGAGAACTGCTCGGCGTGCTCGCGTATTCGTTGACGGTCGAAACGAGCGTCGTCGAACGTCCGGAGCCGGTCCGCGAGGGCAGCGACGGGATCGCCGTTCGAGGCATAGCGAAGTCCCGTCACCCCGTCGATGACGGTGTCGCGTGCGCCGCCTGCGTCGAGCGCGATGACCGGGGTCCCGCAGGCCTGGGCTTCGACCGGCATGATCCCGAAGTCCTCGACGCCCGGGTACAGCAGCGCGCGTGCGTCGCGGTAGCGCTCTCGAAGCTCGGTGCGAGAGACCTCGGGTACGAACTCCACGGTCGGACCGGCGATGGCGCGACAGCGTTCGAGGGCTCGGCCGCTCCCCGCGACGACCAGCGGCACTCCTGCCGAGGTCGCAGCGGCCACGGCGATCTCAGGTCGTTTGTAGGGAACCAGGCGGCCTGCGAGCAGGAACGCTGCACCTCGCTCGCTGCGATCACCCGGGGTGAAGAAGTCGATGTCGACGGGCGGGGCGATGACGTCGCTTGTGCGCCCCCACCAGCGTTCGATCCGCCCGGCGACCTCGTGCGAGTTGGCAACCACGACATCGAGTCGACCTGCGGCGCGACGGTCAGCGCCGCGTTGGGTGGCGGCGAACGTGGCGAGACCCGCGCGGCCGATTCGTCCGCCGACCTCGTGTGTGCGCATCGACGCGTCCCAGATCCAACGAGCTGGGGTGTGGATGTAGCCCACGACTCGAGTGCTGGGTGAGACGCGAATTCGATTGGCAAACGCGTGATGGCTCGTGATCACGATGTCGAAGTCGCGCAGGTCGTGGCGTCGGAGCGCGGGCGCGAGCAACGGCAGCAGGTGCGCGTATCGGTCGCCACCGCGGTAGAGGCGTTCGAGCCTGCGGTCGGTGAGAATGGTGGCTTCACGCAGACCCGGTGCGAGGACCGCAGGATCGCAGACCGTCGTGAAGATCGGCGCGGCCGGCCAGATGTCGTGCAGTGCCTCGACGCACCGCTCGGCACCGGCGTCCACTGTGAACTTCTCGTGGACGATCGCAATTCGTGGAGCGGTCGTGGGAGTGCCTCTGGCCTCAGGCTCGCTCATAGGTGTCGCGACGGCTCAGTTGGGCGCCGTTCACGACGACGCCGATCAGCGTTGCGCCCGTGCGCTCGAGCCCCTCGATGAGTTGTTTGGCGGCGCGTCGGCGGGTCGACTTGGCGTCGAGTACCAGCAACGCTGCGTCGCATTGTGCCGACACGGCCAATGCATCGGAGTAGACCGCGCCGGGTGGCGTGTCGACGACCACGAGCTCTGCCGAGTCGAGGGAGTCCAGGATCTGCCGGAAGGCCTTGCCGCCGAGCACGCCGACGGTGTCGCTCACCGGACTGCCGCTCGGCATGACCAGGAGATTCGGGGTTCCCTCGACTCGGTGGACGACGTCGGCGAGTGGAGTACCGCGCAATGCGTCGGAAAGGCCGGGCTCGCGCGGCACGCGCAGACGCTGGTGCAAAACGGGTCGGCGCAGGTCCGCGTCGACGAGCACGACGGAGGCGTCGACCGCGACGGCTGACTCAGCGAGGTGAATCGCCGCGAACGACTTGCCGGCGCCCGGGTTGGGACTGACGAGCGCAATCGTGCGCGGGCGCCCCGAACCTTCAAGGAACATGAGATTCGTGCGCAGCGTACGAAACGCTTCGACGATTTCGGGGCCGCGCCCACGGGGGATCTGCGCGAGGACTGGGAGCCCGGTGAATGCGGTGATGCTTTCGATGTCGTGGGCTCGACCGAACCGGTCGGAGAGCGCGCGTCGCAGTACGAACAGTTCGGCGGCGATGAACATCGCGAACAATGCCGCGAAGATCGAATAGAAGAGCGGGCGTGGTGCGACCGGGTCCTCGCCGACCGCGGCGACGAGACCGAGTGGCGCGACCTCGAAGATCGGCCGACTTTGCACCTCGCGAAGTGCGGATTGGCGCGAGCCGATGTCGTTCTGGAGCACCTGGATGAGCGATGCGTCTTGTTGCTCCAACGGTTTCGCGAGTTCGGTTGCGAGTTCGTCTTGGGATTGTTCGAGCGCGATTTCGATTGCGAACGCTTCGGCATCGCGTTGTCGTTGTTGGTCGTCGGCGTTGCGCGCCATGAGCGCGATCACGAAGGCTTCGGTGACGTCCTTCGCCTCGATGCGGCTGCGGCCAGTGCCACGTACCAGCACGAGTCCGTTGAGTTCGGACGTCGAGGTGCTGATGCGTGCAAGGGCGGACTTGGCGTCGAGGTCGTAGCGCTCCCGCAACGTGTAACTCCCGTTGCGAGCGGGGTCGGACACGAAGGCGGAAGCTTCGAGTTCGGTGTCGAGCGCCGCGTTCGCCGTGGACTCGTCTCGGATGAGGCGCGAGTAGATCTCGGCACGGATGATCAATTGTGACTCGTTGACCTGGACATTCGTGAGGATGTCCTTGACCGAGACGTTCAGCAACATCTGACCCTGATAGGTCGAGTCGAGCGTGTTCGTGTACGCAAAGACCCCGGTGCCGACGAGGATCGTGACGAGCAGGATTCGCCACCAGTTCGTAGCGATGACCCGCAAATGATCGGCGAGATCCACGGCGGCGGAGTGTAGAGGGGCCAGTGCACGATGCCGGGTCACCGGCCGTGTCGATGAGGAGATGAGTGCACAACGTCACGGCGTCGACGCGTCCGGGAAGGGGGGCTGACGTCACGGCCTGGGGTCCGGTACCCTCGAATCGATGCAGCCGGTCGGTACGCCGCGGGTCGTGCGACGTGGTCCGTTCCTCGCATTGAGTGCGCTCGCCGCGCTCGCGGTTGGTGCGCTCGGCCTCGTGGTGAGCGAAGGGGCAACCACCAAGACGGCGACCGCCTTGGTCGAGGCCACACCGTGGCTCTTCTTCGCGACGGTCGCCGCCCCGGCCCTTTTGGCGGTGGCCGCCCGTCCGCAACGGGGCGTGTTGCTCCTCGTCGCCTTGGTTCCGTTCAATGGCCTCCTGCTGATCGTGCCCGGCCGGCCCCCGTTCATCGAGGGCTGGAAGGAGGTGTTGGCGATCTACACGCTCGCGTGGGCGGTGATGAGTGCGCACGGCAAAGGTCGGCAGCGGGAACGTCCGATGTTCGCGAGGCCGTTGCTCGCCTACCTCGGACTCGGCCTCGTCTCCGCAGTGTTCGTTGCTGTCATGACGTCACCGATTCAAGCGGCCGTCGGTCTCAAGGTTGGCTACTTCTGGTTGTTCGCAGCGGTGGCTGCATGGTTCGCACCCCTCGACGAACGCGATCGTGATCGCGTCGTGTCCTTGCTCATGGCATCGGGATTCCTCACCTCGATCTACGGCATTGCCCAGCAGACCATCGGCCACGAGACGTTGAACGCGTGGGGCTACGAGTACAACCAGAACATTCGTTTCACGGGCGCCTACCTGCGGTCGATCTCGAGCTTCCCCACTCCGTTCAACTTTGCGTTCTTCCTCACGCTCGTGATTCTGGTCGGCGTGCCCGTCGCGCTCGACGATGTCAAACGTCCGCGTAATCAGTTCTTCCTCGCTTCGTTGCCCGTCGTCGCGCTTGCGCTCGGCTACACGTTCGTGCGCGGCGCCTGGATTGCATTGGCGGTCGGCCTCGTCGTGCTGGCAATCCGTCGTTATCGAGCGCTGTTGATTCCTGCCCCGTTTGCGTTGCTCGGTCTCTTGGTGCTCCCGGGCACGTTCAGCGCGTCGGCGTTCCAGGGTGAAAGCTTCAACGATCGCACGGTCGGATGGGGAGCGAACCTGACCAAGCTGCTCGACGCGCCGTTCGGACGCGGCATCGGGACGACGGGTGCGGCCGCGGAGAAATTGCTCGAAGTGCAGGGTTCGATCAACCTCGAACAGCTGTACCAACCCGACAACCAGTACTTCAAGGCGATCTATGAGATCGGAGTTCCGGGTCTGTTCCTCTACGTCTTCGTGCTGATCAGCATCGTCGCCACGCTGTTCGCCGCCGAGCGGCGAATGTCGAGAAGTGATCGTGCGTTCGCGATGGGTGTCTCGGCGAATGTCGTCGGCGCGATGGCGGCGTCGCTCGTCGCGACGTGGCTCGAGATCTTCCCGAATGAGTTCTACCTATGGCTACTGGCGACGATCGCGTTCACCGCGGCTCGACCCGAGTCGGCCTGAACGCCACCGCCCTGTTCGAGGGCGGGAGCGGGGTACAGACCTACGTTCGCGAGTTGCTTCGCGCCATCGGCGATCTCGAAGCGGGTGAACTCGGTGGATGTTCGATCTCTGCGATTGTCGACCGAGCGTGCGCTCACTCGGTGCCGGCATCGATCGCCGTTCGTTCCGTGCGAGCCGACTCGGGCTTTCGCCGCAAGTTGGTCAGCGCTCGGCCCGCGAGCGGCTGTGATGTCGTGCACGGTCTCGACGTGGACATCCCGTGGGTTGCTCGCGGCGCGCGTCGGATCGCGACCGTCCACGACCTGTCGCAGATCGACACGCCGTGGGCGTTTGGACGTTCGGGTGTGTTGAAACGGCGCTTCGTCGAGTTCGCTTGCCGGCGAGCCGACACGCTGATCGCTGTCTCGGCGTTCACGGCGGAACGAATCCGTGCGCATTTTGGACGTGACTGCGTGATCGTGCACGAGGCCCCGCGGCAGTTCCTCGCCGTGCCCGGCGAGGACGACCTCGTACGAGTTCGACGCCGTTTCGCGTTGCCGGAAGCGTTCGTGCTCCACCTCGGCAATCTCGAACCGCGCAAGGACTTGGCAACGCTCGCCGCGGCATGTCGGGCCGCGGAGGTGCCGCTCGTGTTGGCGGGCGGCGCTGTACGGACGGTGGACGTGCCGACGGGGGCCCACGCGATCGGCTACGTCGACGATGCCGACCTCGCCGCGCTCTATGGAGTCGCGACCGTGGTCGCCTACGTGTCGCGTTATGAGGGGTTCGGGTTGCCGCCGATCGAGGCGCTGGCGTGTGGCGCGACGGTGATGGCGACGCGCGTTGGCGCGCTCGGCGACGTGGCGCCCACCGGCATCGCCTTCGTGCCGATCGGCGATGCCGACGCACAGGCGAGCCGTCTCCGTGAATTGTTCGCCGACACGGATCAACGCGGCGACCTTGCCCGCGCCGGTCTCGCCGAGGTGCGCCGACTCTCGTGGTCGTCGACCGCCCTCCAAACCGCCGCCGTGTGGCGCGCCTGATTCGGACGGTCGGGCCTGCGGACGGCGTGTTACTGAGGTTGTGACCGCTTCGGCGCCGGGAGTGCCGCGATGGCCGCAGCGACGTGTTCGCCTGCGTGGCCGTCGCCGTAAGGAGTCGGAAGGTCGCGGAGGCGGCGGTGGATCGCTTCGGTATTGGCGAGGTGATCGATCAGCGCCGATCGAAGCTCGTCGACGCTGGGCGTGAGCGTCGCGAACGTACCGACCACTTCGGGGCGTTCGGTGCTTCGGCGTACGACGATCACGGGTCGCTTGAGCACACTGACTTCTTCTTGAATGCCGCCGGAGTCGGACACGCAGACGGCACACGCGGCGAGCAACGCCAGGAACTCGCGGTGATGCAGCGGTTCGATGATTCGCAGCCCGTGCCGATCGGACCGTTCGCCGAGACGAGCGCGCGTTCGCGGGTGCATCGGCAAGACGACGTCGGCGCGCGCCGACGCGAGAATATCGAGTATGGAGCGGAGTCGATCTGCATCGTCGACGTTCTCCGGTCGGTGCAGCGTCGCCAACACGAATTCGTCTCGGCGAAGGCCGTGCCGTTGGAGCGCGACTCCGACGTCACCTTGTGGCAGCGGGTGCGCGAGCAACGCGTCGACGACCGTGTTGCCGGTGACCACGACTTCTGTCGACGAATGTACGCCGAGCTCGGAGCGCAACGCTTCGGCGGCGTGGTCGGTCGGGGCGCATGCCAGTGCACTCAGGTGGTCGATCACGAGTCGGTTGTGTTCTTCGGGCATCGCCCGGTCGTGGCTTCGCAAACCGGCTTCGACGTGGATCAAGGGAGCGCCGACGTGCTGGGCTGCCAACGCGCCGGCGAGCGCGCTGTTGGTGTCGCCCTGCACAATCACACATCTCGCGGGCGTCGCGCTCAGGAGTTCCACGAGCGCGCGGGTCGTCGCGCCGACTTGTTCGCTGCGAGGTGTCCCTCCGAAACCGAACTGCACGTCGGGCGAAGCCAACCCGATTCGTTGCCCGAACGTGTCGGCCAACTCCGGGTCGTAGTGCTGGCCCGTGTGCACCACGAACACGTTGTCGCCGAGCGCGTCGATCACCGGCGCGAGCTTCACGGCCTCGGGACGGGTCCCGAACACGACGACGGGTCGAGGTTCGAGATCGAAACCTCGCTCACGACTTCTGGTCGGCATCTCGTGGAGCGTACGAGTGGGGCGTCGGGGGCGGCGTCGCCTCGCCCAAATCGGCGGGGTTGCATCTGAGCCGTCCGCCCCGTGACAGTTCCGTCGGCGTCGGTTAGAATCCGGCCACTCTGCGTGGTATTCGACCACGCTCCGGGGATGGCGAGGGAGGCTGCGTGACCACCGACGATCCTGCCGCGAGTCGCGCGCTGTCGCTGCCGTCCGATCAAGAAGCATCCGGGCGGAGTCTCGGTGAGGCCGAAATCGCCGCCTTGGCCGAGGTCATCGCATCGGGCACGCTCACGAGCACCAAGGGCAAACAAGTCGCGGCACTCGAACAAGCCATCGCGGATCGGCTCGGTGTCGCCCACGTCATCGCAACGTCTTCGGGTACGGCGGCGATCCACGCAGCTGTCGCCGCGCTCGACCCGGAGCCCGGCGACGAGATCATCACCACGGCCGTCACCGACATGGGGGGTCTGGCACCGCTGCTCTACCAAGGCGCGATTCCGGTGTTTGCCGATGTCGATCCGCAGTCACTCCTCGTCACACCGGCTGCGGTCGAAGCGGTGTGGTCGGAGCGGACCCGGGCAGTCATCGTGACGCACCTGTTCGGTGCATCGTGTGATCTCGCCGCGTTCCGCGCACTCTGCGACCGCCGCGGTGTGGCGCTCATCGAGGACGCCGCGCAGGCGTGGCTCACCGAATCCGACGGACGGCTCGCGGGCACGGTCGGCGATCTCGGATGCTTCAGCTTGCAGCAGGGCAAGCACCTGACGACCGGTGAAGGCGGCGTGGTGGTCACCGACGACCCGGCGCTCGCACGGCGCGTGCGACTCTGGGTCAACAAGGCGTGGCCGTATGGGGAGGCCGGGCCTGATCATGAGTTCCTTGCCCTCAACGCGCGTTTGTCGGAGTTGCAAGGTGCCGTCGGACGAGCGCAGTTCGCAAAACTCGACGACATGGTCGCGGCCCGATGCGAGACCGCCGCGATCGCGTCGGCAGGATTGGGAAGCATCGCCGGGCTCGGCGTGCCCCTGGTTCGCCATGGTGATCGACACACGTACTGGAAGTTCGCGCTCGATGTCGACGCAGCCGTCGTGGCGGGTGGCTCGATCGCGCTCGCGTCGGAGCTGCGACTCGACGGCGTGCAATCGGCACCGCGGTATATCCAAAAGCCGGCATTTGCGACTCGTGTCTTCGTCGAGCAGCGCACGTTCGGTTCGAGCCGGTGGCCGTTCACCCTGGCGCGGCCCGAGGCGCTCGACTATGCCCCGAGTCGGTTTCCAGGCACGTTCGCCGGTCTCGATCGCGTACTCGTGCTGCCGTGGAACGAGCGGTATGGGGCCTCGCACGCGCGGGCCGTCGTCGACGCCGTTGCGGCCGCCTCGGCGCGACTCCGGGTGTCGGCGTGAGCGCGATTCGCCTCGCGCTCGTCGGCGCGGGCGGAATCGCGCAGACCTACCTCCGTCTGATTGCCGCCGCCCGTCCCGACGAGGCCGTCCTCGTCGGCGTCGCCGATCCCGACCCGGAAGCGGCCGAGTGCGCCGCCCGGCCCTTTGGCCTCTCGCCGTGCGCTGACCATCACGAGCTGCTTCGGGCGGCAGCGTTCGATGCTGCGATCATCTGTACGCCGCCCCACACCCACGCTGACATCGCCTCCGACTTCCTCACCGCGGGCGTCTCGGTGCTGTGCGAGAAGCCGCTGACGTTGTCATCGGCGAGCGCGCACACGCTCGTACGTACCGCCCGAGAATCGGGCGCGCTCTTGTCGATGGCGGCGAAGTTCCGGTTCGCGGCCGACGTGGCCGAGGCGCGGCGGCGCCTGCTCGCGGGCGAGATCGGCGATGCGGTGCTCGTCGAGAACACCTTCGCGGCGGTGGTCGAGATGCAAACCCGATGGAATGCCGATCGCGTTCGTTCGGGCGGCGGAGTGATCATCGACAACGGCACCCATTCGGTCGACTTGGTTCGTTGGTTCGCCGGACCGATCACCGAAGTCATGGCGCTCGAAGGGCCACGCATGCAGCCAATCGACGTCGAGGACAACGCGCAGATCCTCACGCGAAGCGAGGCGGGCGCAACCGGTCGAATCGAGCTGTCGTGGAGTCTTGCGATCGATGAACCGTGGTTCATGCGCGTGCACGGCACCGACGGCGCGATCGACATCGGCTGGCGGGAGTCGCGAATTCGGATCGACGGCGGCGACTGGATCCGCTTCGGCCAGGGTTACGACAAGCTCGCCGCGATGGGCGATCAACTCCGCAACTTCGTCGCAGCAGTCGATGGGCGAGAGCCCCTCGTCGTCGGGGCCGACGACGCGATCGCATCGGTCGAGGTCATCGAGGCGGCCTACCGCTCCTTGCAACTCGAAGCGTTCGTGCCGGTGCAACCACCACGCCGCGTCGAACTCGTCTCGTGAGCGAGCCCGTCTTGCACCCGACCGCGATCGTCGAGGTCGGGGTCGACATCGGGGCGCGCACCGCCATCTGGGATCACGCCCATCTCCGAGGCCCAGGCACGGTCGTCGGTGACGACTGCATCATCGGTGAGAAGACCTACCTCGGCCCTGGCGTCGTCGTTGGCGACCTCTGCAAGGTCAACGCGATGGTGTACCTCCCAACCGGTGTGGTCCTCGGCCGGGGTGTGATGGTCGGTGCCGGCGTTGTGTTCACGAACGATCGGTACCCACGAGCGACCGATCCCGATCTCGTGCAGCTCCGGTCGAGCGCGCCGGGGCCCGACACGCTCGACACTCGGGTCGGCGACGGAGCAACGATCGGTGCCGGCGCACGGATTGGCCCCGGTGTCGCCATCGGTCGCTTCGCGATGATCGGGATGGGCGCGGTCGTGACGCGCTCGATCGGCGATCACCTCCTCGCCGTCGGCAACCCGGCGCGTGTCATCGCCGTCGTCTGCCGTTGCGGTGAACCGGTCCGGCGCCTGGCACCTGGGGCGCCCACCCCCGCGGGCGAGCTCGTGTGCACGAGTTGCAGTCGCGTCTACGAACTCGTGGGCGGTACCGTCGCCGAACTGTGAGCCGATCCTCGTCTGTCGCGGTCGTCGGCGGCGGCATGCTCGGCATTGCGGCCGCGATCGAACTCGCCGGCGCCGGGCGAGAGGTGACGATCTTCGAGGCGGGGCCCGCGTTGGGCGGCCTCACCGCTCCGTGGAGCATCGGTGATGTCACCTGGGACCGCTACTACCACGTCACGCTTGCATCCGATCGCCACACACGCTCGCTGTTGGCGCGCGCTGGAGTCGACGCGCAATTCCAACCCCGAGCGACGAGTACCGGCTATTGGGACGGTTGTGAGGTGCATCGAGTCGACACGGTGCGGGAGTTTCTCGCGCTCCCGGGTCTGTCGCGCTTGGCCAAGCTCCGCATCGGGGCGACGATCGCTGTCAATGCACGTCGGACCGATTGGCGCCGAATCGAACGCGTCACGGTCGACCGATGGTTGCAGCGTTGGTCGGGCCGCGCCGCGTTCGATCGGTTCTGGTCTGCGCAGCTGCGGGCCAAACTCGGGTCCGAGCATCACGACGTTGCCGCCAGCTTTCTCTGGGCGACGTTTCGGCGCCTCGACGGCGCGCGTCGCGGGCTCGAACGGCGCGAACAGATGGGCTACGTGCGCGGGGGCTACGGGACGACGATCGCTGGCCTGACGGACGCGCTGCGGGTGGCCGGCGTCGAGGTCGTGCTCGACTCGCCCGTGATCACGCTCACCGACCGCGAAGGATCGGTGGTGGTCTCTTCGTCGTCCGGGGCGCTGGAGTTCGACGATGTCGTGGTGACGCTCGCGGCGCCGCTCGCCGCGGATCTCGTGGCGCCGCTCGACTCGACCGCGGCGGCGGCGCTGCGCGCGGTCCGCACGATGGGCGTTGTGTGCGCGAGCGCCGTCTTCGAACGACCGATTTCGCAGCATTATCTGACGTATCTCGCCGCGCCCTCTCCGTTGACCGCGGTCGTCGACATGAGCGCGCTCGTCGACACCGACGATCTCGGTGGACGTGGCCTGGTGTATCTCCCTCGGTACGTCGCGAGCGACGACCCACTGTTCGAGCGTTCCGACGAAGAACTCGAGGCCGAGTGGCTGACGTCGCTGCACTCGATCTATCCCGACCTCGGGTCGAACTCGCTCGTCGGATTCGCGGTCGCGCGCGCTCGTCACGTGTTTGCGGTGCCGGGGGTCCGATACAGCGAACGAGTGCCACCCCTGACGATCGCAGGCGATCGAGTCCACGTGGTGTCGAGCGCCCACCTGGTCCACGCGACGCTCAATGTCGACGAGACCGTGTCATTGGGCACATGGGCCGCGCGGGAGCTCATCGATCGAGGGCGGATCGAGCGTGACCGGCTCCTGGCTCGGTCATGATGGTGTCCGTGAACGATCGGCCGCTCGCGACCTTGTCGCTGGATCTCGACAACGAATGGGCATATCTCAAGACGCGTGGCGACGACACGTGGGCGGCGTTGCCGAGCTATCTCGATCGGGCCGTCGGTCACGGCCTCGCAGTGTTCACCGACCTCGGCGTTCGCGCCACGTGGTTCATCGTCGGTCAAGATGCCGAGCTCCCGCAGCATCACGACGCCTTGCGATCGTTGGTCGCGGCCGGGCACGAAGTCGGAAACCACTCGTTCCACCACGAACCGTGGATCAACGCAGCGACCCTTGACCAACTGGCCGGGGAGTTCGATCGCACCGAGGCCGCGATCGAGTCGGCGACCGGTGTCCGTCCCGAAGGATTTCGAGGTCCGGGATACGCGATGTCGCCGACCTTGCTGACCGTCTTGGCCGCACGGCATTATCGCTATGACGCGTCGTCGCTCCCGACGGTCGTCGGTCCGCTCGCTCGGGCCTACTACTTCCGCCGTTCACGGCTCGACGAGCGCCAACGTGCGGAGCGGGCGGCGTTGTTCGGATCGTGGCATGACGCGGCCCGTCCCTTGAAGCCGTACCGCTGGCGGACCCCATCCGGGCCGCTGCTCGAGCTCCCGGTGACGGTGTTGCCCGGCGCGCGGGTGCCGTTTCACATCTCCTACGTGCTCTACCTCGCCATGCGTTCACCGACGCTCGCGAATCGCTACTTCTCGTCGGGGCTCGCGCTGTGCCGGCGTCTCGGTGTCGTACCGTCGATCCTCCTGCACCCCCTCGACGTGCTCGGCGGTGACGAGGTCACGAGCCTCGACTTCTTTCCGGCCATGCGGATCCCGGGGGCGCGCAAACGCGAACTCGTGGCCGGTTGGCTGGTGACCTTGCGAGATCGATTCGAGGTGCAGCCGCTCGGGGTACATGCAGCGCGGCTGCAGGGCGCGGTGCTTCGAGAGTTCGATGTGGCGCGTGCGGCATGACCCCCCGTGTGTCGATCGTCGTTCCTGCGTTCAACGAGCAAGCGCTTCTGGCCGCGAGCCTCGAGGCGATCGAGCGATATTGCGAGCGCGTTCGACTCGAGCACGAATTGATCGTCGTCGATGACGGCAGCGTCGACGCGACCCGATCGATCGCCACGCAGTTCGCGCAGGGCCGACCTCACGTCACCGTCATCGGCCTCGACACCAATGCCGGACTCGGTGGTGCTCTGCGCGCCGGAATCCAAGCCGCGGCGGCACCCATCATCGTGACGCTCGACGCCGACCTCACCTACTCACCCGAGCACATCGAACGATTGGTAGCCGCGTGCTCGCCTTCGACTGCGATCGTCGTCGCGTCACCCTACGCGTCGGGTGGTCAGGTGACCGGTGTGCCGCGACACCGACTGGCGTTGTCGCGGTTGGCCAATCGCATCTTGGCGCGCCGCCTCGGCCTGGCCACGAGCACGTCGATGGTGCGTGCGTATTCGCGAGAATTCGCGCGGTCGGCGCTCCCGGCACTCGACGACCGGGATGTGTCGCTCGGTCTGCTTCGAGCGGCACACGACGAGGATCGGTCGGTGCTCGAGGTGCCGGCGCATCTGGACTGGTCGGCGGTAGCCGATCGCGAGTCGAGGCTGCGGACCCGTGACTCGATTGCTGCGGTCGTGCGGGCATGGCGGGGCGGACGATCTCCCCGCACGTCACGCGCTTCGGAGGGTTGACGCGCTACAACTCCGCCGGAGGTTTGCTGACTCGCGCACGACGCCGGTCGCGATCGCTGCCCGGCAACAAGTCGGCACCGACGATCGCACCCACGGGCGTATGACGCCGAGCGAGGAACGCGAGGCCGATGGCGCCGATCGCCATGGCCACCATGGCGCCGAGTGCGAGCGGCCCGCGTTCGGATCCGGTGAACGCGAGTTCGGAGGCCGTCGTAGCGCTCGGAGCGATGGTCGCGACCGTCGTTGCCGCCGCGGTGACCGGCGATGCGGAGGTGGTCGTGCCGGCGATTTGCAGCGCGATCGTGCCGGTCATGTTCTCGTGCCGGGCGCACGAGAACGGCACTGGCCGGTCACCGATGATCACCGAAAAACTCTCGCCGGACTCGAGCACACCGGAGTCGAAGCTGCCGTCGGCCGCAACGACATGATGAATCGCGGATCCGTTGTTCGTGAACTGGACGGTGTCGCCCGGTGTCGCGGACACGGTCGTCGGTGAGAACTCGAAGTCGTCGATCGACACGTCGACCGTTGCCGCGTCGGCCGGGACGGTTGCGAACCCGACGACCCCCGCGCAGCACGCAACGGCGAGGAGCGCCCACGAGGTGAATCTTCTCCGCACGCGCCGGAGCATATGAGCATCGCGACCGTATGATCCATGTTCATGCGGGTGGCGATCGGTTCCGATCACGCGGGATACCGACTGAAGGTCCACCTCGTCGCGTGTCTGCGACAGCGTGGTCACGACGTCGACGACCTTGGCACCCACGACGAGGAGAGCGTCGATTATCCACCGATTTGTGCCCAAGTGGGCCAACGGGTCGCTCGCGGCGCGGCCGACCTCGGCATCGTGCTCGGCGGAAGCGGTCAGGGAGAACAAATCGCCGCGAACAAGGTGCACGGTGTTCGTGCAGCGCTGTGCAACGACCTCTACACCGCGCGGATGGCGCGAGAGCACAACGACGCGAACGTGTTGTCGATGGGCGGGCGCATCGTCGCGCCTGGCCTCGCCGACGAGATTCTCGACGTGTTCTTGAACGCCGAGTTCGAAGGCGGCCGCCACCAGCGTCGCGTGGACCAGATCCACGAGATCGAACAATCCGAAAACCTGCACGCGTGATCGCGTGCCATGACGAGAGGACCGTGTCGCCGAGATGACTTCGCCGCTCGAGCAGTCCGATCCGCTGCTCTTTTCGATCCTCGAGCGCGAGCTCGAACGCCAGAACACGACGATTCAGCTGATCGCTTCCGAGAACTTCACGTCGCGTGCGGTGATCGAGGCACAGGGCTCCGTGCTCACCAACAAGTACAGCGAGGGATACCCGCATAAGCGTTACTACGGCGGCAACTACGTCGTCGACGACGCCGAGGACCTCGCCCGCGATCGGGCGTGCGCGCTGTTCGGCGCCGAGCACGCCAACGTCCAGCCGCACTCGGGCGCGAACGCGAACATGGCCGTGTTCTTCGCATTGCTCCAGCCGGGCGACAAGGTGATGGGGATGCGCCTCGACCAAGGCGGGCACCTCACGCACGGGTCGCCGGTCAACTTTTCTGGGCGCATGTACGACTTCGCTGCGTACGGCGTGCACGAAACGACGGAACAGCTCGACTACGACGAGATTGCCCGGTTGGCCAAAGCCGAACGACCGAAGCTGATCATCGCCGGCGCAACCGCGTATCCGCGCACGATCGATTTCGCGGCGTTTCGCGAGATCGCCGACGAGGTCGGCGCGCTGCTGATGGTCGACGCCGCGCACATCGCCGGGTTGATCGCGGGCGGCGCGCATCCGAGCCCGGTTCCCTTTGCCGATGTGGTGACGTTCACAACCCACAAGACGCTGCGAGGTCCGCGCGCGGGGTGCATCCTCAGCCGAGAGCAATACGCGGCTGCGATTGACAAGGCGGTCTTTCCCGGGCTGCAAGGTGGGCCGCTCATGCACGTTGTCGCGGCGAAGGCCGTTGCGTTCCACGAGGCCAGCCTGCCGTCGTTCAAGGCCTATGCGGCCAACGTCGTCGCGAACGCACGCGCGCTCGCCGCCGCGCTTGGCTCGCACGGATTCCGACTCATCAG
>SXGT01701116.1_pt1 | contig 28875 bp, 30 predicted proteins | sample 3176221 | NCBI WGS metagenome assembly SXGT01 (sample SAMN11356862, study PRJNA531348) | freshwater metagenome | isolation source: freshwater sample F1-120 | place: China: Fuxian Lake, Yuxi | collected 2017-12-25 | reverse complement strand
GTCGTCAAGGCCGGCAAGGCCAAGAAGATCAACGGCCACGACGTGATCATGATGGACACCGCGGTCAAGGAAGGCCTGCTGTACCTGATCCCCGAGCCGAAGAGCCCGCACGGCGTCGATGTCACCCCGGACGGCAAGTTCATCGTCGTCGCCGGCAAGCTCGACACCCACGTCTCGGTGTACAGCTTCGAGAAGATCCAGGCTGCGATCAAGGCCGGCAAGTTCGAGTCCAAGGATTCCTACGGCATCCCGGTGATCGGCTTGAAGGATGCGCTGCATACGCAGGTGTCGCTGGGCCTTGGCCCGCTGCACACGCAGTACGACAGCAAGCCCTGCCTGGCCTACACCTCGCTGTACGTGGATTCGCAGGTCGCCAAGTGGAACTACTGCGAAGGCAAGGTGGTGGACAAGATCTCCGTCCATTACAACATCGGCCACCTGATGACCATGGAAGGCGATTCGACCAAGCCGGCCGGCAAGTACCTCGTCGCGCTGAACAAGCTGTCGATCGATCGCTTCGTCCCGGTCGGGCCGCTGCAGCCGCAGAGCCACCAGCTGATCGACATCAGCAACGACAAGATGCAGCTCCTGTACGACATGCCGCTGCCGCTGGGTGAGCCGCACTATGTGGTTGCCATCGATGCCAAAAAGCTGAAGCCGGGCGTCCGCTACAAGGTCGGCACCGACAGCCGCACCGACAAGCCGCACCCAGGTGCCGCGCGTGCCGGTGAGGAAGTGACCACACGCAAGGGCAACAAGGTTGAAGTCAAGGGCACGCTGATCCGCTCGCACATCACGCCGGAAACTATCGAGGCTGAAGTGGGCGATGAAGTGACCATCCACCTGACCAACCTTGAGCGCGCCCAGGACGAGACCCACGGCTTCACCGTCTCGACCTACAACGTGCATGCCTCGATCGAGCCGGGCAAGACGGTCACCGTCAAGTTCAAGGCCGACAAGGAAGGCGTCTATCCTTACTACTGTACGGAGTTCTGCTCCGCCCTGCACCTCGAAATGATGGGCTACCTGCTCGTCAAGCCGAAGGGCTGGAAGCCGACCAAGACAAGTCTCGCCAAGGGCAACTACACCGAAGCCGACTATAAGGCAACGTTGAAGAAGGTGGTGGACACCCAGGCCGTGATCGACTCTGTCGTGGGCTACATCACCTCAGTCAACTACAAGGACTTTCCGGATGTCGTCGCGATGGTGGAAGATGCGACCGACCAGCTCGGCAAGATTCCGGAAGCCAAGGCCAAGCATGAAGCCGCCGCGGCCAAGAAGGACTGGGAACAGGCCAACCTGTGGGCCGAGCAGATCTGGCAATACCAGGTCAAGACAGCCGACCTCGGTCTGCGTGCCAAGACCTACCTTGAGCAGAACGGCGCGAAGAAGATCAAGTAATCGCACCACTGACTTGATTTAGTTCAAGGCAGTCATCAGGGGGTAGCCATACGCTACCCCCTGTTTCTTTTGACGAAAGGATGAACCATGAAGCACACTTTATTGATTGCCGCCGCGTTGGCAGTTGCCACTCCGGCGCTCGCGCTTGATGGCGCCAAGCTGTTTCAGGAAAAGACCTGCTGGTCCTGCCACGGCAAGGATGCCAAGAAGACCCTGACACCTACCTACCCGAAGCTCGCCGGCCAGAACGCCGACTATGCCGAAGCCCAGATGAAGGACATCAAGAGCGGCGCCCGCAACAACGGCCAGACCGCCGCCATGAAAGGCGTGATGGGTCTTGTCAATGACGAGGAAATCAAAGCCATCGCCGAGTACCTGTCAAAGCTGAAATAGGGAATCTGCATCTTCGATTGAGCAATATCAATGAAGCCTGATATTGCTCACCGTAAAGTCAAGTCATATTCAAGCAAGAGGAGTTACCCATGAAAAAACTATTCAGCCTGGCCGTTGCCGCACTGCTGTTGCCCGCCGTTGCCTTCGCCGGCCCACCCGCTCCGAAAACCGCCGGGATAGAATCGAAGGACTACCAGTGGGCCAAGATGGAAGGCGAACTGAAGGAAGCGCTGGACAAGAAAGGCAATCCGAAGAACGGCAAGGACACCTACGAAATCTGCGGTGCCTGCCACCTGCCCTCCGGCGCTGGCCGTCCCGACGGCACCTTCCCGCAACTCGCCGGCCAGCACACCACGGTGCTGATCAAACAGATGGCCGACATCCGCATGGGCCTGCGCGACAACCCGACCATGTACCCGTTTGCCAAGGAAATGACCGATCCGCAGGATCTGGCTGACACCGCCGCCTACATCGAGAGCTTGTGCATCCCGGTCGACCACGGTAAATACGAAGGGGCCGATGCCGCCATGCAGATCGCCAAGGGCAAGGAACTCTACGAGAAGCAGTGCATCGAGTGCCACAAAGCCGACGGCTCTGGCGAAAAGGCCAAGTTCTACCCCGTACTCGCCGGCCAGCATTACAAGTATCTGCTGCGCCAGATGACCGAGATTCGCGATGGCCATCGCCGCAATGCCAACCCCGACATGGTCAAGATCATCAAGCCCTACACCAATGAGCAACTGGTCGCCATTTCGGCCTATCAGTCCAGCCTGTCAATGCCTGGCTCGATGTGCAAGCCCAAGGCGGGCAAGAAGAAGTAAGCACAGCACGCAGCAACGATCCCCTGGGGCGCCTCAATCCTACCGAGGCGTCACCCCACCCGCCCGCATCAACAGGCGGGTGGGTTTTTCAAGCAGAGAATGTCATGTTCACTAATAATAAAACCGACAAGACGATTACCGGACTGAGCTTCATTGCCCTGGTGGCGATGATCGCCGCCTACTTCGCCCCGATCTGGTGGGTCTCACTGACCGCCCCGAACTATCCGCCGGATGCCTTCCCGGATGGCATCCGCATTCACTTTCATTTCGACGGTGTCTATAACGGCTGCAAGGTGGCCGGCAAAGGCACGCGCATGGCCAACGAGATCATCCAGAAAGACCTCTCGCACGACGACGAACGCTACAACCCGATTCTCGACAAGCAGAAGAACGTCGACAAGGGCGCCGAAGGTCTCGACTGCGTGCACGAAATGAACACCATCAACCACTACGTCGGCATGTTCCCGATCGCCACCGGCGCCCCCGTGGAAAAGCCCCTCGCCAAGTTCTTCTTCGGCTTCTTCGCCGTGATGCTGGCTGGCTTTGCCGTCACCCAGCAGAAGCTGCGCCTGCTGGTGCTCTCGGTCGGCTTTGCCGCCGTCGCCACCTGGATGGTGGTCGACCAGTACGTGCTGGGCCATCTGGCGAAGCATGTCACCGACTATGTGCAGGAAGCCGGGACCTTCTTCAAGGAACCGGAACGGATCAAGGTCTGGGGCGAGAACGTCACCCTGATCTCGCACATCGTGATCGGCGGCCTGATCGCCGTCATGGTCGTCGTCGTCGCCGGCGTCGCCATGCTACCCAGCTTCCAGTTGCTGCTGGCCCTGGTACCCGCCCTGTTGCCGGTGTTCTTCGTTATCGAATATGCCGCCTGGCTGTGGTTCTTCGGCCACAATCTGCACCCGTGGGGCGCCTTCACCGTCAAGCCGTTCATGCCCACCGTGTTTGGCGAGGGCAAGGTCGCGCAGTTCTCGACCTACTCCTATCCGTACTGGGGGTATGCCTTGCTGGTGGTCGTGTTTGTCTGCCTGATGCTGGCGATTCTGATGCGGCGCAAGCAATTGCGCCAACAAGCCGGTAACTGAGTCATGATCCTCTGGCGCAATCTGCTGCCAGGCATCACCCTCGGGGTCTTCTCGCTGCTGGTCACGGCGCAGACCGCGCATGATGAAATCGGCTGGCGTGGCGAGGACACCGCAGCAAAAGTCGGCACTGGCAAGACGGCACCCGATCCCGCAGATATCCCCGGCGCATCCGGGATGGGTGCGCCACGTGTCGGCGTCGACCGGCCCAAGCCCACCTATCCGCTCTATCAGCGCGACAAGCGCATTCACGGTTTCAAACCCTTTCAGGATCTCGTCGATGCCGCGCCGGAAGGCAGCGTATTGACCCCGCCCCCCGGCCAGTACGCCGGCCCGGTGGTCCTGAAGAAACAACTGACCATTGATGGCAAGGGGCAGGTCAGCATCGACGCCGGCGACAAGGGCACGGTGTTCTCGGTGGAAGCCGACGATGTCGTGATCCGCGGCCTGCACCTCAGCGGCTCGGGCGACTCGCACGATAGTGATGACAGCTGTCTCGATATACGCGGCCACCGCGCCCTGATCGAGCACAACCGCATCGACAACTGCCTGTTCGGCATCGATCTCAAGCAATCCAGCAAGAGCATCGTGCGCCACAACACGGTTCGCTCCAAACCGCTCGATCTCGGCATGCGCGGCGATGGCCTGCGCCTCTGGTACAGCAACGACAACCTGATCGAAGGCAATACCGTCAGCGATTCGCGCGACATGGTGGCCTGGTATTCGCACCGCAATACCTACCGCAACAACGTTGGCATGCGCAGCCGCTACTCGATCCACTTCATGTTCGCCAACCACAACATCGTCGAAGGCAACAAGTTCTACGACAACGCGGTCGGCATCTACTTCATGTACACCGAAGGTGGCGGTGCGCGCAACAACCTGATCTCGCATGCCACCGGCGCGGCCGGCATGGCACTCGGCTTCAAGGAATCCTCGGATCACTTCATCGAAGGTAACGAGATCATCTACTGTGCCGTCGGTATCGGCTCGGATTTATCGCCATTCCAGCCCGGTACGACCATTCGTTTCAAGAACAACCGCATCGCCTACAACGGCATCGCCGTCCAGCTCACCAGCGAACTCGGCGGCAACCACTTCGACGACAACGTCTTCGAGGGCAACCTCACCGACATCTTCCAGGCCGGTCGCGATCAGGGCGACAAGAACAAGTGGACGGGCAACTACTTCGACAGTTACCAGGGCTTCGACAAGAACGGCGACGGCATCGGCGACACGCCGCACGAGCACTATGCCTATGCCGACCAGATCTGGATGGAAATGCCCGTGGCGCGTTTCTTCAAGACCTCGCCCGTGCTGGAACTGCTCGACTTCCTGGAACGCCTCGCGCCCTTCTCCAACCCGGAACTACAGGCACGCGACCGACAGCCGCGCTATGCCAAGCCCGCAAGGAATGCAGGATGAGCGAAGAAGAAAAAGTCGGCGCTGACGAGACGGCACACGCAGTCTCCCCTTCCGCGAGGGAGGGGCTGGGGGTGGGCGGGCCCATTTCCAAAGAACGCAAGCAGCAAGCACGCCGCCGCTTCCTGCGCACCGCCCTGCTCACCGGCGGCGTACTCGGTGCTGCACTCTCCGGTTATCTACCGATTGCCTACGCACAGAAAAAACGTCTGCGCCCACCCGGCGCGCTCGATGAGCAGGACTTCCTCTCCAGTTGCATCAAGTGTGGACAGTGCGTACAGGTCTGCCCGGTTGATGCGATCAAGCTCGCCGACCTCACCGATGGCTTTGGCGTCGGCGCGCCCTACATCGATGCGCGCGAACAAGCCTGTGATTTTTCCTGCGATGCCGTGCAGTGCATTCTCGCCTGCCCGACCGGCTCGCTCACTTACAAGAAACCCGACTTCCTCAAGGTGCGCTCTGGCGCCAGGATGGCCGACAAACCCGTTTTGCTAGCCAAGGAAAACGATCCCGAGCCCACCCTCAATCTCGCCGAGCGCATCGGCGTCGCCCGCCTGACGCGCCCCGAATCCTGCCTGGCCATCCAGGGTAAGGGCTTCAAGGGCCAGGCACGCGGTGCGGCCTTCGACGGTGAGTTGCGCTACATGAAGGTGGATCGCTGGAAGCCGATCAAGGTGGCCGAACATCCTTACGATGTCGCGCTGTGCGACCTGTGCGTGCAGGCCTGTCCGATCAAGGGTGCCATCAGCATCGAAAGCGTTTTTGCCCCGGACGGCACGCAAAGAAAATCACCGGTCGTGCATGAGCCTTGCGTCGGCTGCGGCGTCTGCGAAATGATCTGCCCGACCCAGCCGGCCAGTATTGAAATCATTCCCGGTGAAGGATGGAGAGCATGAGCGCCGGACTGAAAGGTCGCTTCGTCGACCAGATCAAGGTGATGTTTGGTAGTGATCCCGCCAAGCCAACGAAGGAACTCATCACCCCACAGGCGCAGGAAATCCACCTTTACAAAAAAGGCAACAAGGACCTGATCGCGCAGAAACTGCATGCCCGGGCCCATGCCGAGCACAACAACAAGTGGCGCAACCGCCGCTGGGCGACGCTGATCTTCGCCAACCTGCTGTTCGTCGTCTCCTTTTCCTTCGACATCCAGATTCTCGAAGGTTCCCTCACCGCCTCGCGTTTTATCGGCTTCCACCTGATCGATCTCAACTCGGCGTTGCAGGTGATGCTCGCCCACAAGCACATCATCACCAACCTGCTGATCGGCACCGGCACCGTCCTGTTGCTATGGATTCTGTTGGGCGGCCGCACCTTCTGTTCCTGGGTCTGCCCCTACCACCTGCTCGCCGAATGGGCCGAAAAGATTCACCTCTGGCTGGTACAGAAGAAGCTGGTTACCGATGCCCCGGTCGACCGCCGTCTGCGCACCGTGTTCTGGGTCATCTTCGCCCTGCTGGCGATTGTCACCGGCTACACCGTCTTCGAAGCCATCTCGCCCACCGGCATCGTCTCGCGCGCCCTCATCTACGGCCCCGGTCTCGCCTTGCTGTGGGTGCTTGCCCTACTCATCTTCGAAGTCTTCTTCGTGCGCCGCGCCTGGTGCCGCTATGCCTGTCCGATCGGCCTGACCTACGGCGTCGTCGGCATCATCTCGCCGCTGCGCATCAAATACACCCTCGACGGCTGCTTCCACGAAGGCGACTGCCGCAAGGTCTGTCTCGTGCCACACGTTCTCGACACGGTGATCAAAGGCCGCGCCGTCAACACCGAAGTCCCCATCGGACCCGACTGCACCCGCTGCGGCCTGTGCGTGGACGTCTGCCCTACCGGCTCGCTCCAGTACGACGTCAAGGGATTATCGAAGCTGATGTAAAGGCCGCGCGCAAAAAGCTGACACAGGCGACGCGACAGGTCGGCATCACGCCATTGACTACCAATGTAAACACGTTTATCTTGGCGATCATGCACTGAACGTAATCAGACCATGTCGTTAAAGCTGGGGCCATCCTTTTACTTCTCGTTCAGAGGGATTCTGCTGAGCGTGGTCATTGTGTCCGGCGCCGGCCTCTGGTTGTGGCATGACTACTGGCAAACGCTGGAAATGGCTGCCACCCAGCAGGCCAACGTGGCCCGACTGCTGGAAACCCACACGTCCCATGTCATCGCCAACGCAGACGCCATTCTCGATCGCGTAATCGACGAAACACGCGACCACGACATCATGGGCAAGGGGGCGGACCGGCGCTGGCCCCTCTTGGCGGAAATGGCCAAGCGACTGCCGGTCAGTGGCCGGCTGTGGCTTTATCGGGCGGATGGATCGGCGGTGATGGCCTCTCATCTGCGCCACTCGACCAACAACGCGACCGATCGCGAATATTTCAACGCCCAGAAAACACCGGGGGCCGGTATGTTTATCGGCGAAACCGTCATCGGCAAGACTACCGGCAAGAAGGTGTTCAATCTCAGTCGCCGTATCGATGCCCCCGATGGCGCTTTCGCTGGGGTGGTGATGGCGGCGATTGACATTGACGTTTTTATCCAGGAGGTCATCAACCTCAAACTGGGTGAAACGGCTGCCTATACGCTGGTCCGTAGTGATGGCGCCGTCATCATGCGCTACCCCGATGCGGGTGCGGCCGGGAAGCGCTATAACCTCAATGTTCTTGAAAAAATGAAAAGCCTGCCAGAAGGCCTTTTCACTACGGTATCCGCGATTGATGGCGTGACACGCCAAGTGGCCTATCGCAAGCACGCCGAATATCCATTGGCCATCATCGTTAGTCTCAGCCGCGACGAAATTCTGTCGCCATGGCGACAACAGGCCGCCGCAATGGCGGGCGGACTCTCCGTGCTGCTGATAATCATGAGTTGGCTCGCCTTCGTGGCAAGAAGGGCAACACGCCAGGAGCAAAGTGCTGTCGCCAAAATGGAAACCATCATTGAGACAGAACCCGAGTGCATCAAGATCGTTGACGCGGAAGGGCGTCTGACATTCATGAATCCCGCCGGACTGGCGATGATTGAAGCGGACTCGCTGGCCCAAGTGAAAGACCATCCGGTGCTGGATGTAATCGCCCCGGAATTTCGCGAGGACTACGCCAAGCTCCACCAGCGGATACTCAACGGCGAATCGGCGCAGATGCAGTATGAAGTCTTGGGCCTCAAGGGCGGGCGACGTTGGCTGGAAACCCATGCGGTACCGATGCAAAGTGATGGCGAACGGGTGCATCTGGCTGTCACCCGGGATATCAGCGAGAAAAAGAAAGCCGAGGACGAACTCGAGCGCTACCGGAATCACCTGGAATCTCTGGTTCAGGAACGCACCGAGGCGTTATCCATTGCCAAGGAAGCAGCCGAAGCGGCCAACCGGGCTAAGACCGTTTTTCTGGCGACCATGAGCCATGAACTGCGTACCCCGATGAACGGGATCATGGGAATGACAGTGTTGGCATTACGCAGGGCCACCGACCCCAAGCAGGCAGAGCAGTTGCTGAAGGTAAGCCACTCCTCCGAAAAACTCCTCGCCATCATCAATGACATTCTTGACTATTCGAAGCTAGAGTCAGAACGCTTTGAGCTGGAAAATGTCACTTTCGTGCTGGCGGACATTCTCAATGAGCAGATCCGCCAGAGAGACCAACAAGCAACTGAAAAAGGCATCCGCCTCAGCATGGAACTTGCCCCGGAACTTACCGATTCAGCATTGCACGGCGATCGCAACCACCTCTGCCACGTTCTAGGTCACCTGGTCGACAATGCAATCAGATTTACGCCCGAAGGCTCTGTCACCCTGTGCGCGAAGTTGGCAGAAGACGGTCCCGCTGATGTCCTCGTACGGTTTGAAATCCAGGATACGGGAATTGGCATCTCAGATGAAAACAAGAAACGACTCTTCAGTGCTTTCGAACAGGCCGATGGCTCGCTGAGCCGCAAACATGGCGGGATCGGCCTGGGGCTTGCCCTCAGCAAGCGCCTGGTCCATGCGATGGGCGGCACTATCGACGTCGTCAGCAATGAAGGTCAGGGCAGTATCTTCTGGTTCACTGCCAGGCTGGGAAAGGCAGGATATTGTGGGACAGACCACGATTTCGTGAAAGCCGGCACTGAATAAACGGAATTGGAGACAAAAACGATCATTGCGCCGAATGTCCGCTTCCTTATGGCGGCAATTTCAGCTTTGGGTCGCAAACTGCCGTCCCGCCAGCGCCGACTTTCGTTTTTTCCTGTCTCACTGACGCCTCTGATATTACAATATAACGAAACAATCGTAGATTTGTAAGGATTTCCATGATTCCTCGTACTGCAACCCATCTGCTCGCCGAAATCCGCGAGGGTTATCCCGTCATTACCGTGACCGGCCCTCGCCAATCGGGCAAAACCACGCTCGTTCGTGCGGCTTTTGCCGGCAAGCCTTATGTCTCGCTGGAGACGCCGGATGAGCGTGAATTTGCCGAAACAGATCCGCGCGGCTTTCTCGCACGCTGGCCGCAGGGAGCGATCATCGACGAGGTTCAGCATGTTCCGGCGCTGTTTTCGTGGATTCAAACCGATGTCGATGACGCGGGGCAAATGGGGCGTTACGTGCTCACCGGTTCACAAAATTTTTCCCTGATGGCGAACATTAGCCAAAGCCTCGCCGGCCGCTCGGCGCTGGTGCAGTTGCTGCCCTTGTCGATCAACGAACTGGCCAGTGCCAATCAACTACCGCTCGATCTGGATAGCATGATTTTGCGTGGGGGCTATCCCGCCCTTTATGCGCGCAAGCTGAATCCGGCTCACTGGCTGGCGGATTACACGATGTCCTATCTGGAACGCGATGTTCGCCAGATCACCCAGGTGCATGACCTATCGACCTTCCAGCGCTTTTTGCGCCTGTGTGCCGGTCGCACCGGGCAGCTCCTGAATCAGGCGAACCTCGCGCAGGAGGCAGGAATTGCACAGAGTACGGCCCGCGCCTGGCTTTCCGTGCTGGAGGCGAGCTATATCGTCTTTCTGTTGCCGCCGCATCACCGCAATCTGGGCAAGCGGCTGGTGAAGATGCCCAAGCTGTATTTCCTCGATGCCGGACTCGCGGCCTCGCTGATGGGCATTCATACCCCCGAGCAACTTTCGATTCATCCACTGCGTGGGGCCTTGTTCGAGACACTGATCGTGGGTGATTTCCTCAAGGCACGCTACAACACGGGATTCCCGTCCAATCTCTACTTCTGGCGCGACAACGTCGGGCTCGAAGTCGATCTGCTACTGGAAGAAGCCGACGGTCTGTGTCCTGTCGAGATCAAGTCATCGGCCACGATCACTGACGATTTGCTGAAAGGCCTGCGCAAGTGGCTGACCGTTGCAGGCGATATTGCCCGTTCGCCGCGCCTGATCCATGCAGGGCCGGAAAGCTATGTGCGCTCAGGCATTGACATGCGCCGCTGGCAGGATGGGTCACAATTGCCTACGCACTGAACACGTGTGTAATGCGTTACGATGCTGTCTTCATACCTGATCCAAGAGGGCTGCCCCATGAAAAAGAGTCTGACCGGCTGGCTGCTGCAGGAGCTTTTGTCTGACAAATACCAGCAGAGTGCGGCTGTCCGGACTTACGAACCGGGGGAATACATCTTTCGCGTCGGCGATGCGGGCGACTATATGGGCGTGCTGACGTCCGGCCGGATTGAGATTCGCAAGGGCGACAAATCGATTTCCATCGGTGAGGCCGGCACGATGTTTGGCGAGATGGGGCTGATCGACCATCAGTCCAGGGCGGCCGATGTCGTGGCGACTTCATATTGCAAGGTGATGGAAATTCGCGAAGGCCAGTTCATGGCGCTGGTCGAGGAAAATCCACCGTTTTCACTGTGCGTCATGCGCTTGCTGACCGAGCGGCTGCGGCAGCAGACTGACACATAGGAGCTCGACAAGATCTCTGCAACGCACCTGCTTGTAATGTGGTTATCGATAACGATTGCCACATCCTTGTCAGTCGGAAGGCCCTGGCCTGAAAATCGGGCTTGCTTATTGCTGAGTTGATCGTGCGAGGCGTTGCGCCCTTCCTCGCCGACAGAATGGAATCCCATGAAAATTTCGGCGACGGCCGCATCGCCCTCACGCCCGCCCCGCCATACGCCCGCGCCGCCGCTATCCGCTGCGGAGACAGTGATTCTGGTGCACGGCTTGTGGACACCGACGGCAGTTTTTGCCTTGCATCGCCATTGGCTGCGGCGCCGCGGTTACCAGGTGCGCTGCCTGCGCTATCCGAGCGTGCGTGCGACGCTGGATCAGAACGTGCAGACGCTAGCGCGCATGGTGGCAACAACGAATACCCCGGTCGTCCATCTGGTCGGTCACAGCCTGGGTGGCCTCCTCATTCTCGACCTGCTCGCCGCCGCGCCCGATGCGCGCTTGCGGCGCGTGGTACTGCTGGGCACGCCGTGTCGCGACAGTCACTGCGCGCGCACGCTGGCTGGCATTCCGGGTCTGTCGGCGCTGCTCGGCCGTTCCATCGCCGCATGGCTGGCGCGCGCATCTGGGGCTTTAGCTGCGCCGCCATCTGCCGTAGATGTGGGGGTGCTGGCCGGTACGCGCAGCATCGGCTTGGGGCGCCTGATTCCGGGTTTGCCGCATCCCAACGACGGCGTGGTGGCAGTGGCGGAAACGCACCTGCCCGGCGCTGCCGACTGTCTCGCGTTGCCGGTCGCGCACGCGCAGATGCTGGTATCGCGACGCTGTGCCGCACAGATCGCGGCGTTCTTGGAGACGGGGCGTTTCCGACACGATGAATAATCCCAGGCATTGCATTGCGCTGTTCGCGCTCGGCTTCCTGCTGGCTGGTTGTGGCAATCTCGTCTACTACGCCCAAGCGGTGGGCGGCCACCTCGATGTGATGCGCGCCACCCATCCCATCGATACCATCGTGCGCGATCCGGCCAGCGATCCGACGTTGACGAAAAAACTCGCTGACGTGCAGTTGATCCGCACGTTTGCCAGCGCGGAACTGGGGCTGCCCGACAACGCCAGCTATCGCAGCTACGCCGACGTCGGACGCCCCTACGTCGTCTGGAATGTCATGGCAGCACCGCTCTTTTCGCTCGAGCCCAAGCGCTGGTGCCTGCTGATGGTCGGCTGCGTGAACTATCGCGGCTACTACGACCAGAAGGCGGCCGAACGACTCGCCGCCGAGTTGCGCCAGGAAGGCTACGACACGTATGTCGGCGGCGTGCCCGCGTATTCCACCCTAGGCTACTTCAACGACCCGGTGCTGAACACCTTCTTGCGCCAGGGGCCACAGGAAGTGGCGCGCATCGTATTTCACGAACTGGCGCACCAGTTGATCTTCGTGGCGGACGATTCGCCCTTCAACGAATCCTTTGCCACGGCGGTGGAAAACGAGGGCCTGCGCCGTTGGCTGGCCAGCCACGCGGTCCCCGGGCAGCGTGCAGCCCTCGAGGTGCAGCGGCAACGCAAGGTGGCGATCGCCACGTTGATCAAGGAGTACCGCAAGAAGTTTCGCCTGCTCTACGCCACCGTTCGTGGCGCCGACGAGATGAGCCCTGCGAAGACCGAACTCCTTGCCGTGCTGCGGCGCGATTACGCCGAGCTCAAGGCCGGATGGGGTGGCTACGCCGGCTACGACAATATTTTTAGTGAGGATCTCAACAACGCCAAGCTGGTAGCGCTGTCGTTGTATAGCGACCTGGTGCCGGCTTTCGAGACCATCCTCGACGCCGAAGACCACGACCTGCCGCGTTTCTATCGCCGCGTCGCCGCGCTGGCGGCACTTGACAAGAATGCACGCCGCGCCGAACTGGCCCGGCTTCTGCCTGCGGTCGGCAACACGCAGCAGGCACAAGGTGACGCGGTCGGCGGCGCGTCATCGTGACAGCGGACGCGATGAGCATGAAGTGGCTTGCGGCTTGCGGCTTTGCCGCCTTGGCGCTACTCGGGAGCGTGTGCGCGCAGGCCGCCGGCTACCCGACGGAGCACCAACTGCGTCAGGCGTTGAACGACATCGACGGATTGGTGCGCGCGGAAGGCTTGACGCTGGAGGTGCGGGACGCACGCCAGGAAGGGGTGGCGCTGCCCCTGTATTCGGCAGGGCTTAATCTCGGCAGCAATACCTGCGTCGTGTTCTTCAACACGCTGATGGAAGACGGCCTGACGCAATTCTTTGCTGCCGTCAGCGAGCGTGACCTACCGCTGCTGCTGCGCGCCATATCCGTGCATGAGGTGACGCATTGCATTGAGCAGCGTGAAGCCTATGTACGCCGGCAGTTCAACAAGGTGCTGCCGCATGCTTACCAGCAGCATGACATGACCCTTCAGGGGTATTTCACCCTGATCAAGAGCGGCGCGGTAGAAACTTGGGGGGAAGCTTTGGCAGATATCACTTCGGTGTTGTACCTGAAGCAGACCGTGCCTGAGCAATGGCTGCCCCTGGCGCGCCGCATCAGCGCGATGCGCCGCGATCTGGCGCAAAAGTGGCCACAGCACGACACATCACCATGGCTCGACCCCCTGATCGGCGCCAATCCCGACCTGGCTGACGACGCAAACCTGTTCGCTGCCGCCTTCCGCTACCGCCGGCAACTCTGGCCGGGCTAGCGTTGCCCGGCCCTTGGTGCCAGGGCAGACTCAGCGCGCCAGCGTCGGTCCCGGCGGGTAGTCACTCGAGCTGCTGCCGGGCTTGTCGCGTTCGTTCGGCATTCTGGCGGGCCCCATGCTGCCGCCAGGAGCGGCATCGCCGGAGGCTCCCGTGCTCTCTGCGGGGCCGGTGTAGCCGCTTGTGCGGGGGGGAGTGTCCATGGCGCCGGCGGGGCTGGGAGTTGGTGTGGAGGCGGGAGGTGCCGGCGCCATCTCCAGAGATGGCTTGTCGGCAGGTTTGTCGCAGGCGGCTAAAACAAGCGCTGCCAGCAGGGCGGGAAAAACGTAAGAAGATTTCATGAGGATTCCTTTCGATACTTCGATAGCAGCAGTGTCTGGGAGCGACTTCAACTCAGTTTGATGGTGCACTTGCGAAACTACGCCCCATCGAGTCGCGTCACCGTGCGTTAGCTAACATAACGCGGCAATTGGCGCGGCCTGGTCATGCGGTCGACACGGCGCCGGTCGTTCCGTCATTTTTTCTGTGATCAGCCGGCGCTGTTCTTGCGATTCTTTTCGGCCAACGCCTTGATCAGGCCAGCGACGCCAGAATTCTTGATCTCGGTGGCGAAGGAATCGCGATAGTTCGTCACCAGGCTGATGCCTTCGACCATGACGTCGAAAACCTTCCAGCCGGCTGCCGCCGACTCCATGCTGTAGTCGATCGATATCGCCGGTCTGCCGGATGGTGTCACCCGGGTCTTGACCGTCACCTCCTTCTGCCCCGCCGCGGCGGCTGGCGCCGCCAGCTGGATGGTCGCCTGGCGCTCTTTCACTGTGGCGAAGGCATTGGTATAGGTGCGCACCAGCAACTTGCGGAATTCCTGTGCCAGTGCCTCCTGCTGTGCCGTGGTCGCCTGCTGCCATGACTGGCCAAGCGCCAACTGTGTCATGCGCTCAAAATTAAAACGCGGCGCTACCTTGGTTTCAACTGCCTGGAGCAGTTGTGCCCGGTCCTGCGTTCGAGCGATGACGGCGAGCATGTCCTCGCTGGTGGACTGGATCAGCGCTTCAGGGGTGGTGTCGGCGCTGGACGCAACCGCCATGCCCTGCAGAGCCAGCACCACCAGCCACAAAAAGGTACGCGAAAAATTCATGATACGGTTCATCTCAGTACCCTCTACTTCAGTTGGATGTCACTCTTGACATCCTTGACGCCCGGAATTGCCCGCGTGATATCGACGGCGCGATTGGCCTCCTGCAGCGAGTTGGCAAAGCCGCTCAACTGCACGATGCCCTTATTGCTGGTGACGTTGATGCGCAAGGCGCTGACTTTCTCGTCCTCTACGAAGGCCGCCTTCACCTTCGTGGTTATCACGGTGTCGTCGAGCATCTGGCCCGGACTGGACGATGTCGACGTTTCGGCATGGGCAGTGGTAAAAAACAGGGCGGAAGCGGCGATCAGGGCGCTGCGCCAAGACGTTGAGTTCATGATGGTTCCTTCTGGTTGGGTGACGGATGCCCCCTCGAATACATGGCAATGCCATGCATTTGAGCCCAGACATCCTGTCGCCCGTACCCTAGGTTGTGTTGCGCCCACGGTCTGTGCGGCACCACACCAAGCGGTTCAAAAACGGCACCCGTCAGCTGTGGAACCTGTGGCCATGATCCCGATCTTCGTTGCAACAGTAGATGCGCTGGATGACGCCGCAAAGATCCCTGTGCTTTCGGCTTTGGGACTTTCATCATCTCCGCCCGACTTCTTCATGGCAGCCATAGAAATGTCAGTAGTGCGTCCGACCGAGTCGATCCCAGCCCAGGTATGAGTCTGAGCGGCGAAGAAGGGCAAGGCTTGCTTCGTTAACCGAGCTACCGTAAAGCTGGTATTTGCTCTACCGTCTTACAGGTAATGCACTGATCTTATTGATATTTTTAAGCTTCCGCACGATCTGTTGAGAACTTTGTGAATATCTAAAGGAGGGCAGCTCTAACGCCTTCGGCACCACGCGTTTTGACGCGCTGCCAAATGTGAGACAGAGTAGTTGTATTCATACAATTCAATGCGTTGCAAATGCACTTCGGGCCGTGCTGTGGATGCATGCAGTCAGCACACAGGGCGACAGCAGGCGTCGCCATGTGTGCGTAAGTAAAGAATATTTACGGCAATGTTGCGCGTATCGGTAATACGAGGAGTCTGCCTAAGTCACCGCTTTGATCGACTGCTTGCCGCAAGGTCTGTCTCGTGCCACACGTTCTCGACACGGTTGATCAAGGGCCGCGCCGTCAACACCGAAGTTCCCATCGGCCCCGACTGCACCCGCTGCGGCCTGTGCGTGGACATCTGCCCTACCGGCTCACTCCAGTACGACGTCAAGGGATTGTCGAAGCTGATGTAAGGGACCACGCGCCAAAAGTCGGCGCTGGCGGGACGACGTAGCGGCCCAATGAAGGTAAAGATACTCCCGCATGTCGCATTTAATTTCCTATCCTTTGTTGTTCCTGATCCATTTCAGCATGTCCCGCCACATCTCCTGCTGATCTTCCTGGCTGGGTATGGTGGTGGCGTTGGGCAGTTCGATGGTGACGAGCGGGATCTGCTTGAACAAGCCGAAGAAATTGCCCATCGAGCCGGGATATACGCCGAGCTGGTTCAGCGTCAGGCGCCCAAAGCGCAGCGGCTTGGGCACCGGGCCGTCGTAGTCGAGCAGGTTGTACGGGGCATGCACGCTGATGATCAGGTCGGGCCGGAATTCCTCGACCTGGGCCTGCAACCAGAGCGTCTCGATTTCCGATCCAGCTTGCTTGCCCGGATAACGGCGCGGGTCGCGCTGGGTGAGCTTGACCCAGTAAGTCTGGGCGTCCTGGCTCCAGTCCGGGGTCTGGAAATTTCGGTTGAGGTCCACGCCATTGGCATTGACGCGGGTGGGCGGCCGGGCCATCAGGCCATCCGGGTTGGCCAGTGGAATCATCCGCCAGTGGTGAATGGCTGCGTCGGGCTGTCGAATCCAGTTCATCCAGCGAAAGACGGTCGAAATCGAGGTCAGCTCGTCGCCGTGGATGCCACCGACTACCAGAATGCGCCGGGCAGGCGGCGCTCGCTCGCGGCGGCTGGCGGTTGTGATGTCGAGAAAGACCAGTGGGTTGCCCTTGGGCGTGAGATCCCGGGCGGCGACGAAATTCTGGGTCCGGCAGGCGTCGGCGGAAACACTGTGCAGACGCTTGCCGAGCTGCTCGCACCACGTGTCGATGGTGCCGGCAAGCGCGGTCGCGGGCCACAGCTGCAGCGCAACAAGGGCGATGAGGGAAGGGATATGGGCGAGCATTGCGCGATCATAGGCGAGACGCCCGCCATCGACAAATCGCCTCCGCAAGCCACAGCAAAAAGTCGGTGGCGGGACGGCGAGCAAAAACCTGTCGCACATCGGGCGCGGTATACGCCGCAGCGCGCAGGTCGGACAAAAACAGGTGATTGGTTACGTTGGCACGACCGGACTTTCGACCGGCCCGCATCTCGACTATTGGTTCATGATGCGATGGTTGTTGTACCACCAGCGGTGATGGCGATGGTGTCACAGTGTTCACCTGCGACATGCTTAAATTCTCGCAACGAGGCGATCTTGCGCATATCGAGATGGAAGGCCGGCCGTATCGCGAAAATTGCCGGTTGAAGCAAAAGCTAACCCAACTGCGAGGATAGCGCCGCACACACATGAAGGAGGACACGATGATCCACATGACCAAGGAGCTTCGTCTGAAGGCACTGGATACCCTGCTCACCGCCAGAATGGCGCACACCCAATGGATGTCTGCCGTGACGCATGAGAAGACGCCCTGCGTTGAAGCTGATCCTCAGAAGTGTGTCTTTGGCCGATGGATACAGGAAGAGCAGGATGTGCTTGGACAGCTCCCCGAATTCCAGGCCCTCGCCGGACCACATAGCGAGCTCCATGAGGTCTATGCGACGCTCAAGTCAGCTTCAACCTCGGAAGAGCTGCACAACAGGGTGCGCGCGCTATCTCACCAGCTGATCGACCAGATCGACGCCCTGGAAAAGCGGCTGGCGGCGCGATGCATGGCGCTGCCCGCAGCCCGCATCCCTTCCGGCATGAATTTCGATACCTCGTGAGCCCCGTGTAAGGATAATGCCGACATACCCAGCCGCTGCTCGGCAATGTCAGCGGCCTTGTCGAGTTCGTCCCGGGATAGCGCGGCCTGGATCTGTTGCAAGGCCAGCAGGTGATCGCGCATGTTGGCGAGCGTATGGGCTTTCATTGGGGCGGGAAACTCAACGGCCTGCCGTGTATCAACTGGCGAGGTGTCTGCCGGCATGGCATGACCGGGCATGTGATGGCCATGCTTTGTCGGGTCGTGTTGAGCCTGTACGGTACTCATCATGACCGCCGCGAGCAGTAAGCCATATCTTTATTTCATGCCGATCTCCGTATGCATTCGATGTGTGCGGGATCATCGCCTCCTCTGCTATCGCACCATCAAAAGGTAATCGAATACTGTGATCCAAGTAACCAGGCATGGTTGTTAAAAGTGCCGTCGACCAACCCAGCCGAGATCCCTCCCCCCGTCTGGTCGTTATGTATTGGGGATTTCTTGAAGTAAACGTAGGCGACACCAACATCCAGTGAGGTTGTCTCGCTCGATTTCCATTGCACGCCAGCCGAGAGCGATATCCGGTTGTTGTCAGGTAACGAAACCATACGGGTATCAGCCCCTTTAACTGGAGTTTGATCATAGGCCATGCCGAACTTGAGTTTGTACGCATCATTCAACTGGTAGTTTGTGCCGAATGCCATGCGCCACGTATCACGGAATGCCGAGTTGATGGAGGTCAAGGGCACCCCGCTGCTCTGGATGATGTCGATTCTCTGTATTGATGACCAACCAGTCCGTGACAGGTCGGTCAAAACCTCCCACCGACCATTAAGCTTGTGCGCGACGCTGAAAATCCAGACTTCAGGCAGTTTGAGGTTAGCAGAGGCATCGACATAACTCGGTACGCTAGCATTCAGAAGCCCCAAGGCAGTGTTGCCCTCGGCCGTTCCATCAGAGGTCAGGGTGTTATTGCCCTTGAGTTTGTACTTCACGGCTGCGCGGTAGGAAACGCCGATCTTGGTTGCTGGCGATAACTTGAATAGGGCGCCAGCATTCCAGCTCCAGGAGGTATCACGGGCCTCGAGTACCGAAGTGACGCCTGCGAAATTCACAACCCCGGGTACCAAATTGACTCCCGCAACCTTCCTGTAATCGGCCTCGAACTTCTGCCAGTCAACGCCGAAACCGAGGGAAAGCTGATCAGTCACCCGATAAGCAATAGATGGATTGATGTTGAGGGTCTTGATTCCAAAATGCTCGGACTGTGCAGCCCCCGTCCAGAGATGTCTATATTCGCTCTTCAGTCCGAATGGTGCGCCAAGACCCACACCCAAATAAAGGTCCCTGGTGACTGCCCACGAGAGATAAGCGTTAGGCACAAAAGCGGCACTGCCTCCATTGCCTCCATTGCCGGAAAGACCTGTTGCGTTCGATGCTCCATTGCTGAACTTCATGCTGGGCATAATGGCTTGGATACCGCCGGAGAATTCCCTCGCCTGTAGCTGCGTCATTCCCGCCGGATTGAAGAATATGGTGCTCGCATTTTCTGCTACAGCCGCAGAACCGGCCTGAGCATTACCGAGGCCACTCATATTTTGGTCGGCCGTCAGCTGAAAACCTGATGCGCCAGCACTACCGCCAAATGTTGTCAGTAGCAGTAATGGAATGAGTTTTAGGGCGGTGCGTTCGGTCATATTTAGCTATTGAGGTGAGATATTCGTAGTAGCTATTGCCAATGATAGGCAGTTCGCTTTGATCGCCTAATTCTTATGTCCTTCGATCTGATTTAGCCGTTTCCTGACTTCCATTGTCAGCACTTCCAAAGCTGCCGCCAGCGCTTCTGCTTTCCCGGCCACATCAGGGTGCCCAGCTTTAGCAACTACCTCGATTTCTCGAGCCTGAGCTACTATGCCTTCTGCGTACAGGAACCCGACAGAGCCGACTAGAGAATGCGCTAAGCGAGCAAGTTCTGACATGTTTTCTTTCGCCGCACGAATTTGTGCAGGGCGTTCTTCGGTGCTGCGCAAAAAAGCACCAAGCAATTGATCGAGGAATTGGGGGGAGGAGTTTGAATAGCGTTGCGCAAGCTGACTCCAGTTAAGTATGGACTTGTTCTCAGCATCAACCGGCAGCGCCTTAGCTTGACTTTCGATCTGTTCCCTGACGCACTGGCGGCAGATGGCGGCAACGAGAGTCTCAACCTCAATTGGCTTGGTCACAACATCGTTCATCCCTGCAGCCAGACACTTGGCATGATCTTCTTCCAAGGCGTGTGCCGTAAGGCCGATGATAGGCAAGAGGGGTGCGACTTGCCTAATGCGCCGGGTTGCATCCAAGCCATCCATTTCCGGCATCTGCACATCCATCAGTACAACATCGTAGCAATCTGGGTTCTGGACGGCGGCCTCCACTGCCAACTTTCCATTGCCGACTAGCATCAGCTGGGAACCTTCCTGAGCAAGCAGTTCAGTAAGCACGAACTGGTTAAATTCGTTGTCCTCCGCAGCAAGAATTCTGATACCTGACAAACGCTTCGTGTCTCTTGAGTGAGCCACCATCTCACTTACATCGCTGCGTCCAGGAGCCTCTGTGGCAGGCAGTTTTAGCGTTATAGTGAAGGTGCTGCCCAGACCGGGAGCGCTGATGACCTTGATCTCTCCATCCATCAGGTGGGCAAGATTGTTGGAGATGGCCAGCCCGAGACCGGTCCCTCCATACCTGCGAGTAATCGAACTATCCGCCTGCTCGAATGGCTGAAAAAGCCGCCCGATCTGCTCTTCGGTCATGCCGATTCCCTGGTCACTGACTGAAAAACAAATTTCGTCGCCGACACCACGCTGGGTGATCAGCTTGATCTGGCCTTGGTCGGTAAATTTCACGGCGTTGGATAGCAGATTGATCAGAATTTGACGCAGACGGACTGCATCGCCAAGGATCCATCGGGGAAGATCAGTGGTCTGGGAGCAGGTTAGCGATAAGCCCTTTTCGCTGGCTCGATGTGCCATCATCCCGATTACGTCTTCAATGACGTTGTTAAGATTGAATGGGCGCTTCTCAATCGCCAGTTTGCCTGCTTCGATCTTGGATATGTCGAGAATGTCGTTGATGACGACCATCAACTGTTCGCCAGCATCGACAATCTTGCCAAAAAGTTCTTGTGTCCGTCCTCGGCCAAAATTCTCACGGTACCCAATCTGGGCGATGCCAAGAACACCATTGAGCGGCGTACGGATTTCATGGCTCATGCTTGCCAGGAAGGCGCTCTTGAACTTTGCTGCCGCTTCGGCTACCTCTTTCTGCACCTTCAAATCCTCAGCCAACAACTGATGACGGAAGCGTAGTCGTGTCGACTCCATGAATGACCGATGCCGCTTACGCGACTGCCAGATTGTTAATGGCATAAAGACCGACAACATCAAGGCCAGAATCAGATGAAGTCTGTCTCCTACCGTTATCAGCCAGATAATTGTCGGGCTAAGAGAAATGGCAATGAATGCTGTCGAAGGCGGTGGGTAGGCAAAAGCCTCAGATGCATTGGTCGCCGCAGCTGCAGTCATTACTGTGAGGATGAGTAGCTGGTATTCTGTTGAGACATTTGTTAACAATGACAAGCAGGTAATTGCCCAACAGATGCCCGACATTCCCCCCGTGATGGCCTGCCCCAAGGACCATCGAGTTGTGCTGAATCGTTCAGGGTTCTGTTTGTGCTGATAGATTAACCACGCACGCGTTATCGTGACCAGATACAGGCAGAACAGAGACTTTTCCCATATCCCTGCGGGACTTTCTTCGTGCACAAAATAGACCAGAAGGCTCAGAACAGCTACACCCGCAATGTTCTGATCATTGGTTTCCTTAAAAAATACCCTGACCCTTTCCCGCTCGACGAACTTGCGTTCTTCTTCTGAGAAATAAGCTTGATCTGATGAGACGGCTGTGGTTATCACTTGTGTTACTAATCCAATCTCAATTATTGCCTTAGCGATGTCATATTTTCGTCGCTTTGAATTGTCGTAAACGAAGGCATCAGCAGCCGTGCCACCGGCCAGCTTGTCGATACCGAATCCGCCAACAAGACGGTCACACCCGGACCTGCCTTGAAGGCTACAAGAATCATCACCATCTCATGAAGATCGTTACCAGTCGGGCCTTAAAGATGGTCATTTCCCACCCAATAGTTTACAGGTAAATGTCTCCGTCGTATCCTCGGCGATTTTCCTACATTTAGGTCATCCGCCCGGCAATGGTATCGGCCTTTCTACCTCCCGGAATGCCTTCATCTCATCAACAAGATATTTTTGCTTAAGGTCAAATAACAGAATTCGGGCGCTCAAAAATGGCTACCTCAAAATCCAACCCCTTGATCCAAGTTGTTCTCATTGATGATGACGAGTTTATTCGTACGGCGTTAAGACTACTACTCCGTGAGGCTGATTTCACCATCGCTGGGGAAGCAAAGGATGCAGCTACCGGCATCAGCATGGTAGAAAGGCTGCAGCCAGATGTTGTCTGCTTGGACATCCAGATGCCAGGCATGGATGGACTAAGTGCGCTTAAAACTTTGCGTGCCAACTGGCCTCAGATTGGTGTTCTCATGGTTACAGCCAGCGCCGAGAGAGCGGTTGTTAAACAGGCCCTAGAGCTTGGAGCAAGTGGCTATGTGGTCAAACCTTTCAATGCATCCAGCGTAGAGAAGAGCGTCCGCGTCGCAGCTAGCACAGCGAGATCAATCCACCCCAAACCCTAACACGCCTTTTTTGTACTCGGCACTGCGCAAGGGTAGCCACCTATTCCGGGATTACGGCACAAAACCGTATGGGTTATTGATGAGCAAGCCCAATTCATGCCAGCCACCGGCAGCACCCCCTGCACACCTGTCCGTCAGGATGGAAAATTGAAATTCGAAAATCGAACGGCTGCTTCCGAAGTCTGGGCATTCGGCACCAATGGCCGCTTCCATTTTCCGCCACGGGAAGCAATGGGCACCAAACTGCCGTCCCGCCAGCGCCGACTTTTGATTCTCTTGAACAATTACCTGCCGACTTAACAAGAATCAAGGCTTACGCAGGTTGGCTCAATAGAATTGCCGACCATGATCCACTGTCACGACCTTTCCAAGACCTTCAAGCGCGCCCGCGTACTCGACGGTATCTGTCTCGACATCGCACTGGGCGAGCGCATCGCGCTGATTGGCTCGAACTGCGCCGGCAAGACCACCTTGATTCGCTGCCTGCTCGGTGAATACACCCACGACGGCACCGTCACCATCGACGGTCGCTCGCCGCGCAATGAGCGCACCGCCGTGCTTGGCAGCATCGGCTTCGTGCCGCAACTGCCGCCGCCGCTGAAGATGCCGGTTGGTCAGTTGATCGAATTTTCGGCCGCGCTCTCGGGCGCTGATCCGAAGAAGATCGACGCCATCGCCGGTCGCCTTGGTCTGGCGGTCGACGAGATTCGTAGCCGCCCCTTCATCAAGCTCTCGGGCGGCATGAAGCAGAAGTTGCTGATCGCCATTGCGCTGGGGCGCGATGCCAAGCTGCTGATCATGGACGAACCGGCCGCCAACCTTGATCCCGAAGCACGGCGCATCTTCTTCGATCTGCTCGCCGAACGGCAGCACGACGCCACCATGATCATTTCCAGCCACCGCATCGACGAAGTCGCCGCGCTGGTCAATCGCGTCATCGAGATGGACATGGGCAAGGTGGTCCTCGATGACAAGGTGGCCGACGACGTTTCGCTTTCCGGCCGTTTCGCCTGCCGGCTCGTCGCCCGGCGCGCCGATGCTGCGCTGACCAAGGCGCTCACGGCCTGGAAATTCACCACCGACGCCGACGGTCTGGTGTGGAGCGGCGAGGTCGCCGGACCGGATCGCCTGCGCTTCATCGGCGTGCTGTCACGCTATGTCGCGCTGATTGGCGATCTCTCCCTGCACGAGGTGGCCGAGTGAATCGCCGGCACTTCTGCTGCACCGTCGCGCTCACGCCCATCGCCATCGCGCTGTCGGGATGCGGCAAGAAAGGCGACTGGCCCGAGGGCATGGCCGAGATCAAGTGGGACCGCGATACCTGCAGCGTCTGCAACATGGTGATTTCCGATCGCCGTTTTGCTGGCCAGATGCGCGGCGGCGACAAAAACACCGTCTTCAAATTCGACGACCCTGGCTGCATTGCCCTGTGCATCCATGACAAGGCCGACAAGTTTCCCTGGGTGCGCGATCCGGCCACGAAGATCTGGGTGGCCGATTCCAATGTCACCGGCCAGGAGCCCCGATGGCTGGATGCGCGCCAGGCGCAGTACGCGGGCAAGTTCTCGCCGATGGGCTACAACTTCGGCGCCGTGGCCTACCCTGTGCCCGGCTCGGTTGATTTCGCCACCATGAACGAGCATGTCGTCACCAAGGTGAGGAAACCCAAAGCATGAAACAACTCTGGCTCACCGCCCGCCTCGACATCGTCGAATCCCTGCGCGCGCGCTGGTTCATGATCTACGTCGCCGTGTTCGGTGGCATCGTCGCGCTGCTGTTCCTCTTCGGCCTGACCGAATCGCGCGTGCTCGGCTTCATTGGCCTCTCGCGCCTGCTGGTCACTTACATCCAGCTCACCATGGCGATCCTGCCGATCTTCGTGCTGATCACCACGGTGCGCTCGGTGGCCGGCGACCGCGAGGCCGGCGTGTTCGAATACCTGCTCTCGCTGCCGGTCTCGCTCGCTGCCTGGTTCTGGGGCAAGATTCTCGGTCGCTACATCGTCATCTTCGCACCGGTGTTCCTTGCCATGCTGGCCGCCGTGCTGATCGCGCTGCTCAAGGACATCGACGTGCCGTGGGGCATGTTCGGCTACTACACCGGCCTGCTCGCAGCGATGGCGGCGTGCTTCCTCGGCCTCGGCATGCTGATCTCGTCGATTGCCCGCACCACCGACATGGCGCAGGGCGCCGCCTTCATGACCTGGCTGATCCTGCTGCTGTTCCTCGATCTGATCCTGCTCGGCGTCATGATCCAGGGCCGCATCGCCCCCGAGCTGGCCGTCAGCATCGCGCTGGTTAACCCCCTGCAGGTATTCCGTACCGCCGCACTCGCGCTGTTTGATCCACAGCTCATTGTGCTCGGCCCGGCGGCTTATGTGATCCTCGATACCTTCGGCGTGCTCGGCTACAAGGTGTTCGCCATCGTCTATCCGACGGCACTGGGTCTCCTGGCCGCCAGCCTGGGGTACTTTCTGTTCCGCCGTGGAGATCTGCCATGACCTTCTCCCGTTTACGTCGGCTGCTTTCACCAATGGGTTGATGCCAGTCAAGGCGGACCTTGTTCAAGCTGGCGACAATGGTTCCTGCCACCCACCACGACATGACCACCATGAGCGTACTGACCACTCCTCTCAAGCAGCACCACCATCATTGCGACGATCTCTTCGCTATAGCGGAGGCAGAAGCTGCTGCCGGCTGCTGGCCCGCAGCAGCCAAACACCTCGGCGCTTTTGCCAGCGAACTCAAAGAACACTTCAGCACCGAAGAGGAACTGTTGTTTCCAGCCTTCGAGAACCAAAATGGCATGCGCCACGGCCCGACAATGATGATGCGCCTCGAACATGCGCAAATGCGCGAACTGGTCGAGCAAATGCAGGCCGCACTCACCGCCACCAATGGCGATGCGTTTGCCGGTGCCGCCGAAACCCTTCTGATCATGATGCAGCAACACAATATCAAGGAAGAGAACATCCTCTACCCGATGTGTGACCAAAGCCTGGCCGCCCAGATAGACAGCCTTGGCGCACAGATTCAGGATCGCCTTGCACCTGCTGCCAATGCCTGAGCACCGTTGCCATGAGTGACATTGTTCGTATCGTTGTCGACGGTCGCGATTTGCAACCGCCGGAACCACTTGAACAAACGATGGCAGCCCTCGATCGCATGCCGCCCGACGGCGAGGTGTTACTGCTCGTTCATTGCCGCCCTCACCCCCTTTTCAATATTCTGCGCAGAAATAACTTCTGCTGGGTTGAATCGATGGATGCCGACGGCTGCCACGAGATCGTGATCCGTCGCGCCTGAGCCGGGCACCGCACCATGCACGCTGCACTCTCCTTTGATCAGGCACCACCGATTTCGGCACCCTACCGTTTTTTCCTCACCGCGCCGTGGTTTGCGGCTGCCGCCGGGGCATTGCTGCTGGCAGAAGGTTCCTCGTTACTGTCTTCCCGCTGGACGCCCGCCACGCTCGCCGCCACCCACCTGATCGGACTCGGCTTCATGCTGCAGGCCATGTGCGGTGCCCTGCTGCAGTTCATCCCTGTGGCCATCGGCGGCAACGTGTGGCGACCCACACTCGTCGCCGGCATAGTGCATCCTGCCATTTCACTCGGTACGGTGCTGCTGGTCGCCGCCTTTCTCGGTGCCGGCTCGTTGTTGTTCGTTGCGGCGGCTATCCTCATTGGCGTGGGCATGGTCTGGTTTCTTCTCATCATCGGTATCGCACTGTGGCACGCACCCACCAACCACCATATCGTCATGGCACTGCGCCTCGCTCATTTAGCCCTGACGGTGACACTCGTCACCGGAATATTGCTGGCGGTTGGCCTGGCAACCGGTCAGCCTTGGGTTCTGCCTGCACTGACCAACGTACATGCCGGCTGGAGCCTGATCGGCTGGGCGCTGACACTGCTCTGTGGCGTGTCTTTTTATGTCGTGCCGATGTTCCAATTGACACCCGCTTACCCAGCCTGGATAAAGCGCGGCCTGCCGCTCGCGCTGCTGCTTCTGCTGATTGCCTGGACCATGCTGTTTCCCGACTTCTCGTCTCCATGGCAAGAAGGGGTCTTACTCGCCGGCTTTGCCATGGCGGCGCTTTATGCCGGAGTGACATTGCGACTGCAGCAACGTCGCCGCCGCAAACTGAAAGACAGCACGTTCTGGTTTTTCCGCGTCGCGATGTTGGCCTGGCTGGGTGCCGCCATTGTGACGTTACTGCATGTAGCCTTCCCCGTGCGGCTCGACGGCGACCGACTGGTGGTCAGCGCCGGCCTGCTGGTGCTGATCGGCGCCTTCGGCAGCGCCATCAACGGCATGCTCTACAAGATCATGCTATTCATCAACTGGCTGCACCTGCAGCAGCAATACAGCCTGCACGGACAACCATCACCGACAATGGACAAGATGCTGCCCGAGCGGTGCATGCGTTTTCAGCTTCGAGTACATATCGTAACCCTGCTAACGCTGCTGACAGCCGTCTGGCTGCCCGTGCTGGCAAGTCCGGCCGGCTTTCTGTTACTGATCGATGCCGCCTGGCTTGGTCTGAATCTGGCCCGTATCGCGCGAGCTTATCGCCACCATCTCGCGGCACTTGTGCCATCCTGCCACTGAACCGACATGCTCTACACCGCCCTCAAGCACCTGCACATCACCTGCGCGAGCCTCAGCATCATCGGGTTCTGCCTGCGCTTTGTCGTGCTGCTTTCTCCTGCCGGCCAACAATGGTGGCAGCGACAGCCACGCGGATTGCGCGTACTGCCGCATCTCAACGACACGTTGCTGCTTACCGCTGCACTGACGATGAGCTCTTTACTGGGACAGTACCCGTTCATTGATAGCTGGCTAACCGCCAAGGTGTTCGGCCTGATCGCCTATATCGTGCTCGGCGCGCTGGCCCTGCAAACGCATCGATCTCCACCACAACGGCTCGCCGCTGCCGCAGCGGCCTTGCTGTGTTACGGCTGGATCGTGTCGGTGGCCCAGTCGAAACAACCCGCAGGATTGTTCGCGAGGTGAACAGCATTCTGTTTGCTCTCCTGTTGCTGACCGCAGGCTTAGGCCACGCCGCCGAGCAGTCCAGTCAGCAGGATAGTGGCAAGGAAGTTAACGGGCCCTGCGCGGGCTGTCACGGCGAGTTCGGCCAAGGCGGCAAGCGCGGCGAATATCCGCGCATTGCTGGCCAGCGTCCGGCTTATATCGAACAGCAATTACGCAATTTCCGCTCGCGCGAACGCATCAACCTCCCCATGTTCCCCTACACCCAGGAGCGCGAACTGTCGGATGCCGATATCAAGGCAGTCGCCGCCTATCTCGCCGCCATCGATCTGCCCACCAAGCCGCCGGAATTCAAGGATACCGATGGTGCCCTCACCCGCCTGCAGGCGATGGAAAAGGTCATGATCATCCCGCGGCTGGAAGGCGATCTCGACAACGGCAAGCGCAGTTATGAGGAAAACTGCGCCCACTGCCACGGCACAACCGGCCGGGGCATCAGCCGCTTCCCGATGCTGGTCGGGCAATACACCAACTACCTGCAGCGCCAGATCGAGATTTACCTGAAAGGCGAACGGCTGCACGACACGGTGGCAGACGATGAGGAAGACGAAGAGGAGGACAGCAAAGCCAAGCCAGCTGCCAAGCCCAAGGAAAGGAAAAAGGGCATTCTCAGTCGACTCACGGAAAAAGACCTCAAAGACATTCTCGCCCACATCACCCACCTGCAGGACGCCACGCCATGAAGCCCATGTTTTCGACCTGTTGCATGCTCGCCTCGCTGTTCGCCTTGCTGATGTGGGCCGGTAGTGTCCGCGCCGATGCCAGCGCTGCTATTGATGCCGATAAACTGACCGCCACCGTAGAGACACTCGGCCGCCTGAATGGCCAGGCGCTGGCCTGCCAGCACAAGGAAGTCGGCACACGGATCAAGTCGATCATGATCAACCGGGTGCCGAAAACCCGGCCGATGGGTGAGCTGTTCGAGAATGCCACCACCGCCGCCTTTCTCGCCCAGGGCAACGAAAAGGCCACCTGCCCACCGCAGGTCGCCCTGACCATCGAACTTGAAGCGGCTGCCCGTCCGCTTGCGCCGCCCAGCGCGCACCAACTGGCCGATCCCGCCGCTGCGCCGGAAGGCATCAACCCGCGCTATTTGCTGCAGGCCACCAGCGGGCGCGCCATCATGGATGGCGACTTTCCCCATCGTTTCCAGTTGATCAGCTTCGGCTATACCTTCTGCCCGGACATCTGCCCGACCACCCTGCTGGAAATGGCCGCCCTGCTCAAGCAACTCGGCGACAACGCGGCTCACGTGCAGCCGATCTTCATCT
>SXGT01841440.1_pt1 | contig 28877 bp, 30 predicted proteins | sample 3176221 | NCBI WGS metagenome assembly SXGT01 (sample SAMN11356862, study PRJNA531348) | freshwater metagenome | isolation source: freshwater sample F1-120 | place: China: Fuxian Lake, Yuxi | collected 2017-12-25 | reverse complement strand
TTTCAACAGATCGTCACACAGACAGAACGTCGCGATAATTTTGTCGTCCATGGGCTGGCTCCTCCTGAGGTGAAATGGGTGATTTCACCGTCACTGTGAGGCAGAAGCCCATGGATTTCAATAGGTGGCAACTTGGGTTATCGTAACTAATGACGTTGTACGGCTCATTGGTCTGCACATATTGCGCTTTGATCGCCCGATTGAAGGTCAAGGAGGCGGCCACCACACTGGTGACCTTCTGGCCGCCTGTAAAGTCGATCATAATCTCATAGTCACGAATCCGCCGCCGGTGTAATACCTGCAGGAGATCGGTCACCGCACGCGATAGATCGTCAAATTGTTCAAAGTTCCAGCCGCCCTGGGTCAGCGGGGTGGTCGGGCAGACCGCCCATGTGTGTCGGTCTTCATGCCCAACAAAGACCCGGATATCCAGGCCTTGCAAGGCCGGATAGCGTGCCAGGATGGCCCCAAACCAATGCACCTGCTGGATAGACTCGGGCGAGCAGAGGAACGTGACGGTTTTAACGTGCCCGAGATGGTATGCGATACCCCGCAACGGCATCTCCCAGGCCCAGCGGGACGTATGCTTCTGTTTCCAGTCGCAGAGCATTTTAAGATCAGCCTGTAGATCCGTCGTCAGGGTCAGTTCCTCCAGGATGCCCTCGTGGAACGTGCTGCGCCTGGTATCCAGCTGTGATAAAAACATAATAAGATGCCCTCGCTTCTCAGGCACCTCGTTGCGCATGAGCTGCGTGCGTGGCGGCAACCAGCGCTGCCGTATGCAATAGAGCCAATAAGCGGCCAGGCAAAAGCTGCCCATATAGCAAGCACGGGCGCCCCACAAGCTGGTCTTGACGGTGTCGCCCTTAAGCAACGCCTCAACACCGTCCTTAATACCGTCTGCCGCCCAACTCCCGGTCAGCACCACGCAGGCTGCCGCAAACCAGGGCGCTGTCTCAAACCACCATGTTGACCTCGCACGTGGCATAGCAGGCTGTCCTTCACTCCCAGGCTTTGAAAATAGCGCGCAGTACTTTCCCATCGCGGCGGGTAACCTCGGCCCGACACTGCGCCCCCTGTTTCGGTGGCGGATACGCTGGCAGATCGGTACAGACGAAGCGCTCGCCATCTTTCGTTTCTCCTGTGGCTTTACGGTTTTTGGCATCTTGGGTCAGGGTGAGCACCTCGCGGCCACTCACCTCCCTGGCGGACTGCGGGGGAGCATCCTGCTTGATCGTCGGAGGGCTGGAAATCCTGGAGACCGGACGCTGCACAGGTAAAGTGCCGATTTCCTTGTGATACCGCATCAGCCGTACCGTCCAGCCGAGAATCTCGGCGCCTTCCTGGGCCTGGGCACCACGCGCCTGTCGATAGGGTTCAAGATGTTGGTGACACACTTCCTGGATGCTACGGTAATGCTCGATAGTACTCCTGGAGCGTACCAGATGGCCATCTTTAATCAGCGTCTCCAGGAGCCGAAAAAATTTGCGGCCATCCAGATGCGTACGCAGGTACGCGGCCATCTTGGCCAGCTCATTGATATCCGCCTGGCGCTCGACCAGAGTCCGGGCCATGGCACTGGCAGTGTTGAGGGTAGACGTCTGTGCGGCCATGTTAATAGGTTCCTCCTGGGCAGGCAGTGTCACCAGGATAGGCCAGGATCTGCGCCAGCTGCGCCAGGGCCTCCTGATTGACCAACGTGATGACTTGCGTCAGCGGAGCGATCTCAAGCGCTTGTGTGACGGTGTCGTATTCCAGGGCAGCGTCACGGGCCGACAGGACGTGCAGGCCGGTGGTGTGGATGGCCACGGAGCCACAGCAGGCTGGCTTCGCCCCTCCGAGCTTGGGATGGAGTGCCGGCGTGCCCTGGCCCATGGCGATGAGCAACAGCCCGAGCTGGGCCGCACTGAGGTTGGTAAAATCTACCCGCAGGCGAAACTGGGCTCCCACGGTGCAGGCTTCAATGGGGACGGAACCGCGTGCGAGCGTGCCATGGCGATAGAACTTGCGTCCGCGCACCTGGCCGTCGATGAAATACAGCCCTTCCCGGTCGCGCGGGGCGAACAGTGACGGGATGGTGATGATGGCCATTTCCCCAGTGCTGAGCACGGCATCGTGCACGTGGATCTGGCCAAGGTAGCCCATGGCGCCAAACATCTGGCAGGCCACACACAGGTTGGTCTTATCGTCACACGCCCGCGCCTGCTGCGGTTGCTGATGGCGGCGTGCCCTGGTGACACGTAGGCAGGCCGGGGGACGGGCAATGGCCTCGACGATGCTACGTATGGCTCCCTTGAGCGACGAGCCCGGCAGCGTCGGCTGCCCGGCCCGCCGAAAGTGCGCTTGCACCAGCGAGGGCTGCTTGTTGGTCAACTCGAGCTGACCCGAGGCCACGTGTACCGGCGAGCGCGCCGTGATGATGCCTTCCAGGGTGCCAGTCAGGAGATTGTCGCGGTATTGGTGATGGCCTATTGGAGGCTGTCGGCGTGCCGCCCCCTGGGGGAGCGGGACAAAGGCATACGGCTTCTCGACAGGAGGGTTGCCTTGCGGACGACCGCGGGGCTGAAACCGTTCCATCAGTACACCTCCTTGAAGCGGATGAAGCGTGTGGTGTCCTGGGCATCGCGGTACGCTATCCATGCGAGGCACACGTTGCCCGCCGTTTTGGCAACCGGATAGCTCAGGGGTCTGGGCAGGCGCACTTCCGTCCAGTGCGGCCAGCCTTCCTGCCGTGTACCCCACAGCGTGATGGGCTTTTCGGCACTGTGGGCTTGCCAGCAAGTCCCCAGCCGTTGCCAGGTACTTGGAAGACGGCCCTGGTCTTCCGTCAATAGTAAGGTGGCAAAGCGGCCGGTGGCAGTCCGTCGCCAGCGCAGTTCGGCGATCGGGGCAAAGACCCGGCCTTCATCATAGGCGCTGATCTCAGCGGCCAGAGCCAGCTGTGCTAAGGCAACAAATTGCACATCCGTGACCTTGGAAAGGATCACGTAGCCTTGCGTGCCGAACAAACGCTGCACATGCTGAGCTACCGCTGGAGCATCAAGGTCGGTGCCACAGGCTATGAACCCTGATTGAGGCGCTGCGGCCATCGTGCCACCTCCTTTTGCCAGCGTCCAACGCAGGCACGCCAGAATGCGGTGATGTGGGTAGCCTCGATCAGCTTGACTTCCGGCTCGTCCCAGTCGCTGCGTCGATAGGCCACACCCTCGGGGAGTGTGACGCTGTCCTCGGGGGCACAGTCGTAGCCGTCAATGTCCGGAAACATACCCACGCCGGGCACGGTCTGTGCGTCGGCAATATGTTCGGCACTACCCATCAAGGCGAGGCCTTCGTTCTCCAGGTTGCAGGTGGAATAGCGTAGCAACACGGACTGCACGGTGCAGGTCACGGTGCCGAGCCCACGGGATTTGCCAAAGCCAATCCGCACGCGCCCTTGCTGGAGATCACGGAACGTCAACGCCAGCAACCCCAACTGTGCCAGGCCAAAATTACGCAGCACGAGTTTGGTGGTGAACGTACCGGCAATGACCGTCTCGTAATTAAACGGGCCAACCGCCACGGAGCCAAACACCCGGTCAATGGCGACACCGTTACGCTCTTCGGTCTGCGGCGCTTCCTGGCACGTCGCATCGGTGATGGCAAAACGGCTGGCCAGCACAGTGTTGCCGAAGAGACGACAGGCAAAACACGACCTGGCGTGCCGGGCCGCGGTACTCAGATTTTTGCCTTGTAACTGCGCACTACAGGAGACTTTGGCGTCCAGGGGATCACAGGCGAGCGCCTCTCCGCCCACGGTGCGGGCCAGGCGTTCACAGTGCGCACGGATGACGCCTTTGAGGCTACTGCCAGGCACATAGGGCTGACCATTGGTGCGCACAAATTCCATATCCGGCAGGGTCGGGTCGGCGCCTTTGTCGCCCGCTTTGATCAGGATCGGCCCTTCGGGCTGAATGGCGACGGTGATCATCGCCTCATTCAGGAGTCGCTTGTGCATCGGAGGCTCCTCCCTGTGGCTTCCAGTCGTGGAAGAAATCGCGTAAGGCTTTGACATATTTGTGACGGATCACGTCGTCAGAGAGGGTCTCCCACACCTCCGGGCTCGCGTCCCCATCGAGAAAGCGGAACAAGCGGTCCAGGTCATCGCGATTGACTGCGAAGAATTTGCGCTCCACCTCTTGCAGACGCACGGTACCCAGGCCCCGACTGCGAAAGCCGCCGACCCCTATCTCGCCGCGCTCGAAGGGACGCAGGCCCATGCACAGCATACCAACCTGCGCGTCCGTCAGGTTTTCCGCAATGAGCTTGAAGTCAAAACGGCTCTGCGCTGGCACCACTTCGTAATCGTATTTCAGCCTATCTTCCGCGGTTTGTGTATCCCGATTAATCGCCACCCCATCCCGCACTTGATACTGGCCAAACCACAAGTCGCCCATAAGGGCGTCACGGACCTGCACCTTGGAAGCGAGCCAGGGGGAGCCAAAGATTTGGCACACCAGGCATGACTGCTCATCAATATCGCGATCTGATAGGTCGTCCGGGCGTCGTATACACCACTCGGTCTCGGGGCCTACTGGATTGCAGGCCGCTGTTGGATCGTTATGCACTGCACGCACAAAGCTCTCGACGCGCGTCCGCAGCACGCCTTTAAGGCTCGAACCGGGGATGAAGGGACGTCCTTGCGTATCTTTGATCACGGGCAAATCGGTGCCAATCGGCTCACTGGAGCGCCCGGCACCAACACGTAACGCGGTCTCGCACACCAGTACCCCGCTGTAGACGAGGCGATTCTGGAAAACATCAAGCAGCACTTTCTCCTCCCTTCAGCGACCGAAAGAGGTTATCCCAGGCATGCTCGTCTTTAGCGTCTTCACGTTTCTTGCAGTAGGTAAATGTGCGCCTGGCATAGCCCAGATACAGGCGGGTTAATAGCAGGTAGGCATCCTGTAACGCCTCCCCGGGGTTGTTGTCTCCGAGCTGGGCCCGCCACTGCGTCTCGAAGTCTTTTAACGTGGCCTTGACGGCCTCAGCAGCTTTGTACACCGCGCCTATCTCAATGTCGCGAATCAGCGTAGGACCAAACTGCTTCGCCTCTGTACCCCAGACCTTCGGAAAGCGGCCAATCTGGTAGCGGATGAAATTGGTAATGACATCCACACTGCTGGTTTCCAGGGCAACGTTGAGCAGGTTCCGGAACTGGCTTTCTTCCATCGGAGTTGGGCCAGATGGGGCGCGCAAGGTGTACACGGCCTCCGCGCCCTGCTTGATGAGGGTACTGATATGCTGTTCGATGCCGTACTTGAGCCGCAAAGCGTGTTGTACGGCCAGGTCCGCAGCAGTAGGTTCGCTCATTGCCTCGTTCTCCCAACAATATGAAAGTTATCGCACACCCGGACTTCGCCAAAGCCTTCGGCAGTGCGCTCGCCAATACCGGACACTTCCAGGGCAGCGAGCGGGGCGTACCAGGGGGTCAGATCTGCGGTTTGAAAGACAAACACACTCCCGAGCCGCGTCACCAAGGCGGTATCTTTGGGGAGTCGTTGAGCAGTATGCCAACCACCACGATAATCGTAACTGCTGTACGAGCGCAGCAAACACAGACTGGGATCTGTCACACCCGTTGCCACTTGAAGCATCTCAGCGGTGAGCACGGTGGTGGACAACCAGCCGTACTCTTTGAGGATGGCATCAGAGCGCAGGTTGATAGTAAAGATATATGGGCACGGTGGCACGGTCGCCTCACAGAGCGTGGCAATCTCCTGCCACCGGCTACGCACCATGGTCTTGAAGGCGCATAGACGGGCCTGTAAGCGAGCGCTCTCGGCATAACTGCTAGGCCCTGTCTCGCATGCTATCTGCACCTGGCCCAACCCGCGCGCGGCCCCACTGCCCAGGTGCGTAATCTGGGGCAATGTCGTGCGTAACGCTGGCGCGAGATCGTCATCCACCCACACCGAGCCCACAAAGTGTGCCTGTTCGCTACCCTGATCACTCCACCAGGCTTCGCTCAGTACCATAGGGGAATACAGCAGCGCGTCTTCCGCAGCCATGCGCTGGCGGTTGAGGCCCACGCGTGTGAGCAGCCGCTGTGGCATACTACGACTCTGGTACCTGGTCGCGTCGCGTTGGTAAAAACCTGTCGATGCCTCTGCACGCCCGGGATCACAGTGATCCTCCAGGCAGCGTGGCATGTACAACAAGCCAGGCGGTTGGAGTTGCTCAAAGCACAGGCGATCAATCAGGGTGTCAAACACCCCGTGTCGGGCCTCCGACGATTCGGCTCCCGGGGAAGGCAAGAAACCTGGATAGTCTTTGCAAGACATGGCCGTATGGGGTAACACGGCATCTCCAGGATAGGCACAACGAAACAGCGCTGCGGGCGCCTGTCCTACCCCGAACAGACGCCGAAACGTCGGGGTCTGTTCCTCTCCGGCGCGCAACATGAGCGCGGCTGCCGCGCCACGTAGCACGGCTCCGGAGACATAATCAATGCTGAAACGAAATTGTCCGCCCGGGCGCCGCTCGCTGAAGCACAGCGGTGACAGGGCCGTGATGGTGACGTGAAGCTGGATCATAAGAGTTCGCGGAGCGCCTCCCATGCATCTGCGGTGACCTGTTGATCGTCCAACCATGCCGACGATTCCTCAATGGCGATCCACCCTAACCCGCGCGACCGCCCGCCACCGAGCGCCACCAACATGCGCAAGCCGGCGAGCAACAACTTGGCTTGTGCAATGGACTCTAATGTGCCGACGACGGCTTCCGTATTACGGAACGTGAGGTGTGGTTGCGCTGGTGTGGTCTCGATAAAGAACAGACGCTGCTCCGCTGCAACGCCGCGACGGCGGTTCATACTGACCATCGACCGGATGGTTTCCTGCCCAAGCATGGCCTCCCGTTGGTTTTGATAAGGTTTTGAGTCTTGACCACGGAAAGGATTGACGCACAGCAAATCGTGAAATTGTAGGGAAGACGGGAAATAGGGTGAACCAAACACTGCACACAGCGGGCAGCAGCGGACCATGTCATGAGGGACATGGGGATCAGGGATAGTGCGGATGTGTGGATTGGCATCCTGTGGGCACATGTGCTCTGGGCGCGGGCCGTGGCACAAACTGTCCGCTGGCGCCATGGCGCGCAGCAGACGCTCACAGGCATGGCGTAAGGTGCCGCGGACCTGTGAGCCAGGGAGGATATACTCACCGAGCCCGTTACGCACCACTGTCTTATCGGCCAGTGCAGCCCCGGCTCCCGCCGCCCCGCTACTGAGTGGCGTAAGCATGCGCAGGGTGAGACTCAGACGGAAGGGTCGGGGCATGCGGCACCTCCCTCAACAAAGTCGTACAGTTCGATGAGATCAGCCAGGACCGTTTCGGCATGAGCCCCGGACGCTACACGTCTCCAGGGGGCCGCCCCTCCCTGACACCAGCGCTGGTCGAGCACCGCGCGGATCTGGTCGCGCTCCTGGCGTCCCAGGCGCTCCGTAAAGTAGAGATAATCCACCGTTGATGCCAGGCGGCCCTCCCACAGAGCCTGGCGGAGGGCATAGAGTTGCGAGCGGGGAAACCGCGTGCTCTTGAGCACACGCACGGTATCCAGGAGCTGGCGCATTTCGAGGAGCGTATAGGGCCGGGCGGTCAGACGATCCGGCCCGACCCGCAGCGTGCTGATGCGGAACTCATCGAGCTTCGAGGTGATCATGGTGACGGATTTCAGCGCCATGAAATCAATGGTGCCACCAAGATGGTCCTGCTTTCTCAGCTCTTTGGCACGCCTCTTGGCGGATTTCAGCAGTTGTTCGACCAGGATTTGCTGGAAGAAAATGGGCGTATGCACATCGGCCAGGAGCACACCCGCAGACAGTCCAACAGCGGATTGCAGCGTATCGTCGCTCCTGTTGGTCGCTTCGAGAGTACAGCGGTGCACCTGCTGTGAAGCGTACGTGCGCGTCTTCTGGAATGACGGATCTTGAACGAGGATCTCTTCAACGCCCTGGGCAATGGCGATCGCAATCGGCAGCGCCTGATGCACGGGCACGATGAGGAACAAATCGTCGCCGCCAATGCTGAGGATCTCGAAGGGGTGTACCCAGAATGGTTCCTGGCGCTTCTTGCTCTCACGCTGCACATACACCGGGTGTAATGCCTGGGCCAGAGCGCCGAATACCGCCCGTTGCATGGCTTCCCAGACGGCCTTGGCAAAGTCGTGATACGCCTGGGGGCTGCGTAGGGTTTCCAGGAACGCCCCCATGTTATTGCCATCAGCATAGATGACGCCGACATACCCTTGAGGTGTACTTGCCTTAGCGATTTCATGGAGATCTTGTGGGCGATCCGGTAACCGTGCGCCATCCCAGCGCCGTGGCTGGCACAGGGGACGCACATCCTGTATGATTTTCTGGTCATCTAGACTGTAGTAATAGTGCTCTTCCTTACCCTGTGTGAGAAGAAAGTGCTCAAAATGTTTGACCCAGCCGCGTTTCTGCTCCCAACCCATCTCCAGCTTACGGTAACAGGCTTCACAGACTGCCTGTTCCTCCTCGGGCAGAGGGAAGGTGTGTGACGCCAGCCGCCGCTCGCACGAGCGACAGCGCCGGCCATAGGCAAACGTCTCCCACTGTGGGGTGGATTTCGGCGCCCGACGGCCAAGATCCGTCTGATAATCTGGGCTTGGATTCCCTTCACGGCGGCGAAATTTTTCGCTTGCCAGGGCTGCCGCCAGTTCACCAAAGCGTTTTTTCTTCGGAAGCGCTTTGGCCGCAGAGACACCGAGCACTGCTTCCACCCGCTGACGATAGGCGGGATCTGCCCAGCGCTGCCAAAAGACACTGGCCCCAACGCCACCGGCCAGCTCTTCCAGGCTAAACGGCTGCCACACCGCTACGCTGTTGGCTATCAGCGTTTCCGAGGTATACAGAAATTCGATCTCAGCCGCGAGCTGTGGCGCCAGCTTTGTGGGAGCAAAGGCAAGGAATTCACCGCCGTTGGCATAGATGAGGCAGTCAGGTAACGTCGGCGGAGCCATATGATGCCGCCGCTCAAAGTTCTCACGCACCTCTTGCGCACGTTGCTTGTCATCCACGTCAGTAAACGAGACATTGAACAGGGCAGGGATGTCGACTAGGTTGATGCGGTCGAGTAACGCACTGGCGCCGCGGATCTCCGGGAGCTTAGAGGACTCAAAGACATACTGCTTGATCTTGGTGGCACCGCCCATGATGAGGGCGACTGTCTGCTGTTCCGTGTAGGCATGGTGTTGTTGGATACGCTGGAGGTGGCGTGGTGTATTTTCCTGGTACTCAGAGGTAGGGTTATCTTTTAGAACACTATCCGCTAGCGCGCGAAGTTGAGTCAAGCTACGCTCGCTCTCTGTATGAGCCCCTTCCCCCATTCCTCGTAGTCCCCCAATCGTCTGATGCTCTGGAGGATCTAGACCCAAGTCATAAGCTAGACAATAGGCAAGTGCTATGCCGAAATCAGATGGCATATCAACAGTCATAGGCGCTAATCTCCTTAAAGACTCTTTTATCGACCTCTAAACATTCCCTCCTGTCTCATACAACATTCTGTTCCCCCTCTCAGAAGCGGAAGTCTCTTCCCGCACCAGAGAAATGACCTCAATCCAGTTCACAAGCCTGGCTTTGTCTCAATTTCCTACCTCCTGAGCACAGGGAACCCCATCGCGAGCTATGCGGGAGGCATCACGTGGGTACAAGGCACTACGGAGTATTATGCAGCTAGAAAGGGGAGGCCTAGAGGATCTGGAAAGATCTATACAATCCAGAATTGGATAGACAGTTTATGCCCTCTAAGTCTCCCTCTATTCTAGAGCAATCTTATCTCGGTGAGGTTAGAACCTAAGCAAATTCCAGATCGTATTCCACCACAAGATCGGGACAATCACTACTGCCAGCCAACCTGTAAACCTCTCCCAGAACTTATTCCAGCACTCTGTTTGCCGACTTTCCTCAGAAGAGCCCGTGTGGAGACGGTGAATGACACAATTTTGAAAGATGTTGGTAGGAGCTTGCGGAAGGACGAGGTAGTTTCCTGTTGTCTCCTTACCCGCGGTCTTGTAAATTGCTTGAGGTAATTTCTCATTTCCTGCGGCCATTAGCCGGCCTTTCCTAGGTTTTCCCATGTTGTCCTTACTTTTGATAGGCTTTCCCATGGCTATCCTCCTTTTGGAATTCTGCAGATCGAAGTACCGTGAACACGACTCGAAAATGGTATCAGACTAGAACAGCATACGCAAGATGCAGAACTCAAGATGTAAAACATATCCCTCAAGCGGTCGCATGTGGCAACGGAGCGGCCATGCGGCTATGATTCTTCTATCATGTGTCTTCCGCAGCATTCCCAGCCATGACAGTGACCAGTCGATACTGCCCCAGCCCAAACGCCGTGCCCGCGCCAAGATGCACATACTCACCCAGCCGTAACAGCCGCAGGAACGGCCCCAGCTTCTCGACAAAACTGATGCGGCCGACGATGCCGTGTAGGGGCAGCTTCTGGTGTTGCCGATTGGAGTAGCGCTCCAGGGGTTGGAACGCCAGATGCTTGTCCACCACCCGCACCTGGCGTGTCGCCTCACGGAGGGCCGTATGCAGCGCCCAGGAATCAGCGCAGTGGAACGGGGAGAGCGCTTCCAGGCGGCCCAGCAGGAGGTCAAACAGTGTGACGAATTCTCGTGGTAGAAATTGACACCACACCTACCGCCCCCTACAATGCCGTCCCATGCCTGCACGAGATGTTATCCACGATAGTGTGAAACACGCCCTGATCAAAGATGGCTGGCTTATCCTTGCGGACCCTTATTACTTCCGCTATGCTGACAAAGCCTTAATTGCTGATCTTCAAGCGACTAGGCTCGTCCTTGCTCATAGAGCCACGGAAACTATTGTCGTGGAAGTGAAGAGTTTCCTCGGCGCCTCTTTCATGAAAGAACTGCAGACAGCGCTTGGGCAATACCAGATGTATGTCGCTTTTCTTGAGGCGCTTGGGCGGCAGGAGACCGTCTATCTCGCCATCAGCGATGTCACCTTCCAACACGACTTTCAAAGTCCTGCAGTCCAAATGTTGCTCAGGCGGTATGGGGTGAAAGTGCTTGTGGTGGATGCGGCGCAGGAGGAAATTGTGCAATGGATACAGTAGCCAGGTATCACGAGGCGATTACCAGGGTGTTACACGAGTTTGTGGAAGCGCTGCAAGGCATGGCGTCAGGGCTAGAAACCTTGCTGATCAGCGACGAGCCCCAGCAGACCTATGCCATCCTTGAGCTGGGATGGGAGGGGAAGCAACGTGTGTGTCTCATGCTGGTGTTGGTGCGGATCGTCGAGACCAAAGTGTGGATGGAGGTCGATAATACCGATTACGGTTTTGTAGACCGCCTCATAGCGGCTGGTATTCCTATGGGTGATCTGGTCTTAGCCTTTCATCATCCAGCACTGCGCCAGCATACTCCGTTTGCTGTGGTTTGAGACCTTACCATCCATGCTCTGCTTACACCGCGCTGGCCGTTGTCGTGGTCAGCCGATACTGCCCCAGCCCGAACGCCGTGCCCGCGCCAAGATGCACATATTCACCCAGGCGTAACAGCGGCAGGAACGGCCCCAGCTCCCCGGCAAAGCTGATGCGGCCGACGATGCCATGCAGGGGTAGCTTCTGGTGCTGCCGATTGGAGTAGCGCTCCAGGGATTGGAAGGCCAGATGCTTGTCCAGCACCCGCACCTGGCGTGCCGCCTCACGCAGGGCCGTGTGCGGCGCCCAGGTAGCAGCACAATGGAACAGAGAGAGCGCTTCCAGACGGCCCAGCAGGAGGTCAAGCAGCGTAGCGAACTCCAGGCGGGCGCCGCTGCCCTGGTAGGAGCCGTATTTCTTGATACGCAGTGGTGTGAGACATTCAAGCGTGATGTGCTGCACCTGGCCATCGTCCGGGTGCCGCATATCAGCCAGGGTGATACCCTGGACCTGGTCCCGCACCATACCCGACTCGGCCTGGAAGAGGAGCGGGTGCTCCGCCTGCCCCCCGTCGGTGACGCTCAGGAGTCGATACGGCACCCGCGCTCGGCCCAGACCCTGGGTGCCGGTGGCCTGCACGACATACACAAAGTACGGCAGAAAATCGCTCGCCTTGCCGACCAGCATCAGGCCCAACTCCAGCGTCTCAGCGCCATCATAGACCATGGGCACCTCGAAGACATATGGACGCGGGGCTTGCTGAAAGCGTTTTTGCAGTGCCACCGCCAGGGACAGGGTGGGGGGCGTCTCAAAGATATAGGGGTAAGGACAGTGCGGCAGGAGCAGGCAGCCATCACACACCGGGGCGCGTGTGACACAGACGACCTGGCGAAAAGAGGCAGCAAAGACGCCCCGCACAGTGGAGCCGAGGTACGCCGGCAGGGTATGCCGGCGCGCCCCCAGCTCCAAGTGGAAACGCAGGTGATACAGAGTAAAAGTAGGAAAAAGTCCGTCTGGTATAGCCACCTTGCGCGTCCCTATTCCCGAAACCACGACTCGCCCTCCATGGCGCGCTGCGGCACCAGGATGACACCCTCCATGATGCGCCGGGCCGTGCGCTGCGTTGTGACACTTTCGACCTCCCAATCCGTGCCACGGCGCTGTACTTTGGCGCCCACCTCCATCATGCCCGCTGGGTGGCCCAGGCGCAGCCGCTCGGTGCCGGCAGCGCGGGAGACTTCCTGAACCACCGTGCCTGTGATAGCGACAGCCACGGCGGTGCACATGGAGGAGGTAACGGGGAAGGTGCGATGCGTGTTCTCCATGGAAATGGCCCGGGACACGAGGTCGATGTACTCCACGCTACCGCTGCCGCCACTGCTGCTGCGATAGGCGGCGGGCGGGGCGACGATGGCAATTTTGGGCACGGCCTTTACCTGGTCGTGCGCCATCTCCACATTCGGTGCCATGCCAAGCAGGACGGCGGCGTGGCAGCGGATTTCCTCCAGGGTGGCCTGCAAGGCCCGGTCGCTGTCGAGGGCGGGCGCCAGGAGGGTGGCATCGGCTCCCAGTTCGGCAGCCCGCACATAGACCATGGGCAGGGTAGCATCAACAATGGAGATAGTGACTGTGCGCCCATCAGCCAGCCGGATCGGCTGACGCGGCAGCCCGGTGGGCAACAAGTCTCCGCTGAGGGAGCCATCGGGCTTGAGGTATTCCAGGGCAATACGCGCTCCGGGGCCGGGCACGCCGTCGATGCTGTAGTCGCCCTCGACGTCGGCCTGACCGTCGCGCACCGGCACATGGGCGATGTAGCTCTTGCTGGTGTTGGTGGCCAGGACGTGAATCCGCGTCACTGGTTCGACAGCGGGAATGAGCCCTTCATCAATGGCGAAGGGCCCGACCGCCGCCGACATATTGCCGCAGGTGCCTCCCCAGTCGACAAAGAGTTTTTTGACGTCCACCTGGGCAAAGTTAAAAGTCACGTCATATGCCGGGTTGGCACTGCACCCGATGATGGCGGCTTTGCTCAGCGAGGACATGCCGCCGCCCAGGCCATCAATCTGCCGCCCATCGGGATCGGAGCTGCCCAGGGCGGTGAGGATAATGTTGTCGCGGGTCACTCGATCGTATGGCGCCATAACCTCGTCGCGGAAAAACACGGCCCGGCTCGTACCGCCACGCATAAACACGGCGGGAACTTGTGTTGCATGTTTGCTCCCTGTCCTGTCGGTTTGTGCCTTAGTAGGGGCGACCGGTCGGTCGCCTCTACCGAGAGAGGCTCTGAGTGCGCAGCGAGCTTGCTGCCCCGCTGTCCGACATCATGGTGGCGATTCTTGCCGCTTTGCCGAGCAGTGTCAAGCGCTGGGCCCACGGGCTTGCCAGGGCTAGGGCGCAGCGCGTATGCTTCTAGGCGTTCGTACCCGCAATGGAGGACCGTCGGAAAGGAGTAGGCCACGTTATGGCGTTTACTGTGCGGGATTTTCATGATCTAGTCGATCTGTTGGAACAACACCCCGAGTGGCGCGCTGACTTGCGGCGTCTGGTACTCACCGAGGAGTTGTTAGCGTTGCCGGATATGGTGCGCGCCCTGGCGGCAGCCCAACAACGCACCGAACAACAGATGGTCACCATGCAGCAACAGATGGTCACCATGCAGCAACAAATCGCCGCACTCGTCGCTGGACAACATCGTATGGAGCAGCGTATTGATCGGTTACGAGACGATGTCGGTGAACTCAAAGGCCTCGGGTTGGAAGGACGCTACCGTCAGCATCCTGGCGCATACTTTGGGCAAATTGTGCGACGCGTGTCTGTCCTCTCCGGCAACGACAGCAGCATACTCCTGGACGACGCCGTCGAGCAGGGGTTGCTGTCGGAGGACGCCATGCATGACGTGGCCCTGGCGGATATTGTGGCGCGTGGACGACAGCGCGAGCAGGGCACCGACGTCTACCTCGTCGTCGAGGTGTCCTGGGGAGTAGGAGTATACGATGTGGAACGCGCCGTACGCCGGGCGGCGCTGCTGGCGCAACTGGGGGTCGAGACCATGCCGGTGGTGGCCGGGGCAAGTATTACGGCGGAAGCGGCTGAACTGGCGCGGGCCATGCACGTCTGGCAGGTTCTCGACGGGCGCGTGGTGGCGCCCACCAGCGCCTGAGTGCACCTGCCTGACGTTCCTCTCCCAATAGGCCATTCCAAGGTTCCTCTTCGTCGTAGGGGCGACCGGCTGGTCGCCCCTACTGGGAGAGGCTCTTAGGCGACCACCTGCCACGCCAATGTCTCGCCCGCCTGCATTGGCACGACAGTCCCGTAACGTTCTGGCACCACCCAGGGAATTTTGCTCAGCGTGACCACCCGCGCCGGGGGCTGGATGCGGTAAATGCGTTGCGCGTTCTCCGACACAAACGCCTGCAGCTTATCCAGCGCCTGATGCTGCTCAAAGAGTTCGACCAGGCGTGGCAAGGCGATAGGGGCGCTGAACACCCCAGCGGCACAGCCACTGCACTCTTTGGCCGACTGCGGATGTGGGGCGGAATCACTGCCAAACATCAGCTTTGGGTGTGCGCTGAGTGCAGCAGCCAGCAGGGTCTCGCGGTCTTCCGGGCGTTTCACCAGGGGTTTGCAGAAGAGGTGCGGCTGCAAGAGCGCACCGGCGAGGTCATCCAGGGTATAGAGCAGATGCTGGAGCGTGACTGTGGCATAGACGTTGGGGTACCGATCCAGAAACGCCACCGCCTCGCGCGTCGTAATGTGCTCCATGACGATGGTGAGCCTGGGAAAACGCGTGGCGAGCTGGTCGTAGATCGGTAAAAATTCGCGCTCGCGATCCAAGACAAAACCATGCGTCTCGCCATGTACCAGCAACGGGATGCCAAGGTCTTGCATAATGGCCAGCGTGGGCGCCGCGTCGGCAATGGCCCGCACGCCAGTCTCGCTGTTCGTCGTCACGCCAGCGGGGTAGAGCTTGATACCAATGATGTCCGGGCGCAGGTCGCTCAAGGTGGCCGCATCGTACGACTGAAAAAACAGTGTCATGTACGGGGTAAACGCCTGCCCCTGGCTCGCGGCGTGGATAGCGGCGCGGTAGGACTCCAGGCGGTCCCGGCTGGTGACCGGCGGGACCAGGTTGGGCATGATGACCGCGCCGGCGAAGGCCTGGGCACTTAAGGGGGTGACAGTCTGCAGCATGTCGCCTTCGCGGACGTGGAGGTGCATATCGAGGGGTGCGTGGAGCTGTAAGGAAGTCATAAGTTGTGGTATCTACACAGATGGTTAGGGTACGGGCTGCCCCCTCTCCCACGGGAGAGGGGGCAAGCATGCCGGCTAGTGACTATGGGCGTGTGCTGGCGTTTCTTCGAGGAAACCGTCTTCCTCGGCCTTGTCGAGCGTCGCCAAAATGGTCATGGCCAGCTGGCGCGCTGCTTCCGGCGTCAGCTCGACGGCCACGCGGGCACTCGGGCCTGCTGCCTCGTTGACGAAGTCGATATTCAAGGAGTGATCCAGGTGAAAATGGAAGGGATGATCGTACGAGACATTCGCTTCTCGTAAGTTAAACCATCCCTTCGCACCTTTCCCACAGCCCTCAATCTTGGTCTGGAGGGTCAACATGGTACACATGATAAAGCTCCTTCGTGCCTCTGGGAGACGCGACCCATGGTGACACGTTAGGACAGGTGTTTTTCCAGAAACGCAAAGACTTTCTTCCAGCCGTCCACCGCCTGCTCCTGCCGATACATCGGCCGATCATAATAGAAGAATCCGTGACCAGCACCGTCATAGCGGTAGAATTCGTACTGTTTATTATATTTCTTCAGCTCGGCTTCGTGCAGGTTGACCTGCTCGGCGGTGGGAGCCTGATCGTCATTACCAAACAGGCCCAGCAGGGGGCACTTGAGGTCTTTGGTGTAGTCAATCGGCGCCACGGGTTGTTTGGCATTGAGCTCGGCTGGTGCCATCACGACACGACCACCCCAGCAGTCGATGGCGGCGTTAAAACCCTCGGAGCGGCTGGCGACGATGACGGTCTGACGGCCGCCGGAGCAGGTGCCAAACACGCCGACTTTGCCGTTGCTGGTGGGCAGGGCACGCAGGTAGCGCATGGCACCCTGGACATCGCCCAGCATTTGATCGTCCGGCACGCCGCCCGCGGCGCGCACTTTGGCGGCCACATCTTCGGGGGTGCCATGGCCGTCGCGGGCATACAGGTTCGGGCTGATAGTTGCATAGCCGTGGTGCGCGAACTTGCGGGTGGCTTCGCGATACCACTCATCCCAGCCGGGCAGGTGATGAATCAGTACCATACCCGGGAACGGCCCATTGCCCAGGGGACGGGCAAAGTAGGCGTTGATGCTGTCGCCATTGGCACCTTGCACTGTCACGGTTTCTGACAGCATTCCTTCGTACATATTCGTCTCGTACATAAAACCCTCCATGTGTGTGAGAGAGAGTCAAGACTTACCGAGGTGAAACGTGCGTCGGCGTGGTCGCCGTTTCCACAGTCCACAGCACCGACACGTTGGACTTATCTTGGCATACCTGGGCGCCTACTGTAAAGCGCGATTTGCGGCCCCGTTTAGGAGGCGGACTGCGCGTGCGCCAGGAAATCTGCCGAGGCGCCCATCACCGCCCGCATAGCCAGATAGGCCGGAGTCCAGTGCCCATGGGGGTCGCGAATGACGAACGCCGGCGGATCAGCACGCGTGCCGTGCCAGGCGCAGGTGAACAACGCCATGCGTGGTGGGAGGCTGGCACGGAAATAGACGTCTTGCCGACCTATCAGGGTGAGGCCGGCCTGGCGAATGGCCAGCTCGGGTCTGGGATCGTCCGCCGCGTGGCAGAAACAAAAGCGTCCAGCCGGGGCGAGAGAGCGCGCGGCGGCCTGACAGTAGTCCGCCACGTCGCCGTGCAGCTCAAAGCGGGCCGCGGCCTTTTGCAGATGCTGCGGCTGCACACCACGGCCCACGGGAATATAGGGTGGCGATCCGGTGACGAGATCAAACGTGCCACCAGGCCAGGTGCGCAGATCCTGGTGCTGGCAGATGACCCGCGTCGTTAAGGCATTGTAGGCCACCGTGCGGCGCGCCAGGGCCTGGCTGAGGGCCTGTACTTCCACCATGGTGAGCTGCGCCGTGGACGGCAATTTCCACAATGCCAACAGACCGACCGAGCCAATGCCGGCCCCCAAGTCGAGGAGATGCTGGGCGGTAGGCTGCGCCCGCACGCCGGCCCAGGCCGTGAGGAGATCGTCGGCAGAGAATCGATGGCCGCGACGCAGCTGAAAAATACGCCAGTCGCCGGCCAGGATATTCAGCGTTACCTCGTCATCCATGATGTGCTAGGCTCCAAGTCATGCCGCAGACGGGTTCAGGGCGGCAGTGCATCCGCTCCGTTTGCCGCCCTCGCCAAAAGACGCTATAGTTGCTACACAGTTTGACACGATCCCACGCCGGATGAACGCTACCACGCAGCGATGCTTCCCTACCTTTTGACTGCCCCTGGCATTGTGGCATAGGCACTTGGCTCTCATGATCGGCTGACGCCTCTTGCCTCTGGTGCACATCCCCCATTGTACGACCTTCCCTGAGAGGTGTAGAGGAGAGGTAAGGGACAGATAGGTATAGTATTTGGTCAATAATGCAGATGAACGCTACAATGAGTATGTCGGACGCGTGAGACGCTTCGGGATAAGCAAGGATTATGTAAGTTTCGACAGCCAGAAGCTGCACGTCTCATGTTACATCAAGGCTCGTACAGAAAGAGAGAGCATGTGGCCATTTCGACGTCGCAAAAACTCCACAACGACCGGTATTGCCTTGCAAGACGCGGCGAACGACTGGCTACGCCGTCCACGCGAGGTCGAGAGTGATACGCCCGCCCTCCATACAGGATCCAGTCGCGTGGATCTCGGCCTCGACGAGGAGATGCCGCCTGAGGGGGTGAAACACGAGCAAGACGGCTCCGTGTTTGTCCCTATTGCGGCAGGAGCCTTCTTGGCGGGTCAGCCGCCTTCTCCCGTGGTGTTGCCAGCCTATATGCTGGCTCTCTATCCTGTGACCAACGCCCAGTATAAACAGTTTGTCGATGCCACAGGACATCGGCCCCCCAACGGGGCAGAGTATGGGACACCCGTCTGGCAAGGCCGCACGTTTCCCCTGGAAAAAGCCACCCATCCCGTGGTGTGCGTCAGCTGGGAGGATGCGCAGCGCTATTGTCAATGGGCTGACCTGCGCCTCCCGACTGAACTCGAATGGGAGAAAGGGGCACGCGGGACGGATGGGCGTCTCTACCCTTGGGGCAATACCTGGCAAGAGGGACGGATGTGTCGCTGGTCACAGCGCAGAGGCCAGGAAACGACATGTGATGTGGGGCAGTACCCGACGGGCTGTAGCCCCTGGGGACTCTACCATATGGCCGGGAATGTGTTGGAATGGTGTGAGGATATCTATGATCCATTTGTCTATGAGTCCTATCGCTATGGCGACCTCACACTCCCGCCCACCCCAACCAATTTACCGGGGATACGCTTGCCAGCCGTGCGTCGCGTGATGCGCGGTGGGTCGTGGCGCATGACCCATTTTCATTGCTTTCAGTGTACGTATCGTCTCTTTAGCAATCCCATGTTACGGTATGACAATGTGGGCTTTCGTTGTGCCAGACATGGGCTGTAATCTCCCTGAGCTATCCCATCGATGCCACCATAGCCTCTATGCGGGGAGCAACGCAGCATGGACCTAGCATTGTATCATCTGCATAAATCCCCCTTTCGGAGTACGCCAGACCCGGAGTGCCTCGTCTTAAGCTCCAGCCATAAAACCGCGTTGGGGGCGTTGATCCAGGGCATTGCTGAGCGCCAGGGCTATCTCGTCCTCACCGGGGAGGTGGGCCTGGGGAAAACGACCATCCTGCGCACCTTTGTTGATCGGGTGGATCCCGCACAACTCCAGGTCATTGCCCTTGGGGACGCGCATGTCACCTTTGGCGACGTCCTGACGACACTCTGTCGTGCGTTGCATCTTGAGATCATTCCTCAAGAAGACGTCCCAAATACGCTCAAGAGGCTCCATCGCCTCTTGAGCAAGGCCTACACCAAAGGGCAGAATGTGGCGCTGATTGTCGATGACGCGCAGCACATGCCTGTGGAGACGCTCGCATCGCTCCACCTGCTCGCAGATCTCACCACGTCGACCGAGACACTCCTACAAATTGTGCTCGTTGGGGAGCCCGCCTTTGATGTCACGCTTGATACCCAGGCGTTACGACCACTGCAGCAGCGTCTAGGGATACGGCAGAGGCTAGCACCACTCACCACGGAGGAAAGTCGCCACTATATTTTGCATCGTTTGGCACAAGCCCGCACGACGGATGAGCCCATTTTTACCAGGCTGGCGCTGCGGGCAATTGTCAACGAGGCGAAAGGCGTACCGCGGACATTGAATGACCTCTGCACGCAGGCGCTCATGCAGGGGGGTGTCTATCGCAAACGGCGTATCTCCGTACCTATCGTCCGCGAGGTGATCGCGGCGTATCGTGGCCAGCCTCCGCGCCAGCGGTGGCGCTTCCGCGTGGCGTGCCTCGGGGCCATTATGGTACTCATAGTTTTAACCTGGTGGTCTCCCGTGCTCTGGACGACTGAGGTGTGGCGGTCCTGGTCTTCCTACCTCCCCTCCTGGATCGTCGCGTCCGCCCCGCAGCCAACGCCTGGAGGCAAGGACGTACCTCCGGGAGGGCTGGCAGTCGGTCCGCCGCGGGGCACACCCGATCCCACGCCAGGGGGGCAGACCACGCCTGGGCCAGGAGCTGTCCTGGCCGGCCTGCGCACCATCGACAAAGGGATCCCGCTGGCGCAGGTGGCACTCGAGGTGTATAGCTTCTCTAGTAATGCCGTTGTGGCTTGGATCAAGCACCATAATCCACAGATACGCGACCTGGAATCTCTCGAAGAGCGTACGCAGCTTCACCTGCCTCCGCTGCCCATGCCGCGCCAGTAGACCCGCCGGCTGTGTCGGCCCACAGCGGTGGGCGCACTGACCTCTCAAGCCATGTCCGTAGGGAGGGCAATCCCGTGCGTAGCGCAAAAGACCCGGAGCTCCTCCGGCGTGCGCACTTTACGGTACCGCGCCCCGGAGGCTCCGTGTACACGCGCTGCGCATGTCGGCCAATCGCGGTCGAGCGCCACCATCCCACGCACAAGACTGACATAGCGTACACCGCCGCCGGGAAAGCGCGTTCCGAGGGACGCTGCCGCGCTCTCGGCGCCGAGAGCCGGGACAGCGTCGTAGGATGCAGGGAGCACGACCGGGTCATCTGCGGTCCCTCCGGCGCCGCGAAAGAGTGTGGGACAGCCTCCCGCAGCATAGGCCCGGGCAATAGCGTCTACGCGTTCATTCTGCGGATGCCCCTGATGGCCATACACGTGTTCCCAGTGGACACCGGTGGCACTCCACTGTTCCAGCGCCATCCACAAATCACGATTTTTCACCGGGGTGTTGGTGGCGGTCACCCAACCGCGGCGGCGCCAGGCCGGCAACCATTTGGTGCGTCCGTCAATCACATAGCGACTATCGGTATACAGCATGACCTGGGCACAACCCTGCACCACCTGCAATGCCGCGATCGCTGCTTGTAATTCCATGCGGTTATTGGTCGTGGCAGGCTCCCGTCCCCCCCGTTCATCGACCAGACCGTTGGCATACAGAATGCGTACGCCCCAGCCACCAGGGCCAGGATTTCCAAGACACGCGCCATCGGTATACACCACAGCTTCGTACATCACCCCTCCCCAGACATGCAGCCCCTCATGGTCTCTCTTCCCCTCTTATTACAGTATCGATCCACGCCGCCGTAGCAACCACAAGTGCACACGCGAGCGGACATGGGCTGGCGAGAAAGGCTTGGTCAAATAATCGGTCACACCTGCCGCGAAACCGGTAGCAATATGCTCCGCCCTATTCTGACCCGTGAGCAGGACCACCGGCATGTCGCTCAGCCAAGGATCCGTCTCAGCCCGTAAAGAACGACACACCTCTAAACCGTCCCGACCGGGCATCTGCCAATCCAACAGGAGGAGGGATGGACGCTCCGTCTTGGCGAGCTGCAAGGCCGTGTCACCGTCGTGCGCAATCAGGATCCGAAAGCCTTCCAGTTGTAACACCGTCTGTAAGAGCTGCACAATGGCGGGGTCATCATCGACGAGGAGCACGGTCACCTCGCCCTTGGGGTCCACGCTCGTTGTCCCCGTGGCCGTAGAGGCAGGCAGCCTCCCACCGGGTGCACGAGGTGGCGCCGCTTCCGGGAGGGCGATCACTTGGCCCTCAGCCGCAGCAAAGACCTCCATAGTGCTCCCACAGGCGCGCACGCGCTGACGGCAGAGGTCCACCAAGTGATCCACCGCCGCGTCGTCCCGTAAGGGGTCATGATGAAAGAGCGCGAGGCGTTTCGCCTGGGCCGCGAGGGCGACATCAACGGTATATTCCACGGGACTGTGGCCCCAACCTCGTTTTTGGGGATACTCGGCCTCGGTATATTGCGCATCGTGGATGACCAGGTCGGCCTGGGCGAGCAGCGCAATATGGCGCATTTCCTCGGGATGCACGGTGAGGGCACTGGCCGGCGCCACCGAGGAGGTGCATAGCAGGGATGGCTCGCGCGTATGGGGTTCATGGTCCGTGGCATAGACGATGGTCGCGCCGCCGACCTCCAGGCGATACCCCAGCGCTACAGCAGGATGATTCAGATAGCACGCAGTAACGCGTCCGCTTCCCAGATCAAACGTCCCCTCCGTCAGCTCGTGGAAGTGGATCGTGGCCCCTAATTGCCCCAGAGTCACCGGAAAATACGTGTACTCCATCTGGCCCGCCAGGGTGCCCTCGAGGTCTTTCCCAAACCCTCCAGGAGCATAGATGTGCCAGGTATTTCCCGAGGCAAACAGGGGGGCAAAGAATGGAAACCCTTGGATGTGGTCCCAATGGGTGTGGGTAATGAGCAAATGTCCATCAATAGGACGCTGCGCCGCAGCGAGCAGTGCTTGCCCCAGGCCATGCACGCCTGTACCGCAATCAAAGACGACGAGCGTGCCATCAGCCATGCGGGCTTCAACACACGAGGTATTGCCACCGTAGCGGAGAGTCGTCGACCCTGGCTTGGCGAAAGAGCCGCGTGTCCCCCAAAAGCGGATGTGCATAACCTGCTTTCTACAAAGGGCACACATGTGCTCTTTGACAGTTCCTGCTTCATCGAGCAGAGTTGCACGGTAGGGCACCCTCCAGCCAGCGCTCCACTCTCCACAGGCGTTACTTCCCCTGCAGCCCAGGGTAGACCCATGACAGGAGGGGCCACGGCTGTGGCCGCCTCCTCCCCTGCTAGAGTACCGCAAGGGTAGCATGACCGCTGGCCCCCCGACAAGACGCCTCTGGTGTGTCACCTGGAGAAAAGATGTCTTGTGTACAATATACGATTACTTTTTGGCATGATACATTACGCTAGAACATATCGCTCACTCTATGCCATGTCTCCCCACCGGCGGTGGGCTCCTTGTGTGCTATATACGAAAGGATCCCCGATGGCAAGAGCCTTATGTACACGGTGGCTCTCTGAAAACACTTGCGACTGGCGCGGGGCTGCGCGACAATGACGGCCCAGGACAGGAGATGACAGCGGCACAATCCGCCAGAACACAAGGAACATGCGATGCTCATTGTCGACTCCCAGGTACATATTTGGACCACCGGCATCCCGACGAATCCGGCCCACAGGCAGATTTCCTCCTATACTAAGGACGATCTCCTCAAAGAAATGGACGCGGCAGGCATTGATGCCGCTGTCATTCATCCGCCGGGCTGGGATCCCAACGCCAACGAGGTCGCCGTGGAGGCAGCACGCCAGCATCCCAACCGCCTTGCTATCCTGGGCAATTTTCCTCTGGATCGCCCGGAAAGTCGTGGCCTGGTCGATGGCTGGAAACAGCGCCCCGGCATGCTCGGGTTCCGTTTCACCTTTCTGCAGCCTCATCAACAGACGTGGATGACGGATGGCACGGTAGACTGGATCTGGCCTGCCGCTGAGCGGGCCAAACTCCCGGTGGGACTGGCGGCGGGCGCCTTTTTACCTCTGGTGGGCCGGGTGGCGGAACGCCATCCAGAACTGCGGCTGCTGGTGGATCACATGGGGCGTACCGGCGGCACTACCGACGCCGCGGCCTTCGCCAATCTGCCGCAGTTGCTGGCGCTGGCGAAATACCCCAACGTCGCGGTGAAAGCCAGCGGCGCGCCAAGCTACTCCAGTCAGCCGTATCCATATCGCAATATCCATGGCTACCTCTGGCAGATTTACGATACCTTTGGCCCAGAGCGCATGTTCTGGGGTACCGACATCACGCGCATGCCGTGCTCTTGGCGCCAGTGCGTCACTATGTTCACCGAGGAATTGTCCTGGATGTCTGATGCCGATAAAGAGCTGGTCATGGGTCGTGCCCTGTGCCGCTGGATTGGCTGGAAACTACCCGAGTAACGTGTGCGCCACGACGCTGCCCTGGGAGCGCTTGGCACTAGAGGTCTGTTGCAGCAATACACCACCAGTGCTCCAGGGTGTGTCCTGGGAGCGCCCGGCTCCAGCGTGGCTTCCGGAGCCGGGCTGGAGCCCGGCCTTCCCAGGGGGCACTGACGTAGGACTAACACCATAGACATCTCGCCTGGCCCCCGCTGCCATCTGAGGAGGAACGATGAATCGCTTTGCCTACCGGGAAGCGCAGACCGTACCCGAGGCCATTGACATCCTGCGCCAGGAAGATGGTGGACGCATTGTGGCGGGAGCCACAGACACGCTCATCCGCTGGCGTCTGGGAGCCTGGAAGCCACAGTATGTGCTCAATATCAAACGCATCCCTGACCTGGATACGCTGGACTATAGCCCGGACACTGGCCTCAGCCTTGGTCCGCTGGTCACCATTCGCACCCTGGAACGCCAGGCCCTGGTGCAGACGCATTACCCGGCGCTGGCCCAAGCGGCCATGGCCTTCGCTGGGGTGCAAATCCGTAACCTGGCGACGGTGGGGGGCAATATCTGCAATGCCTCACCCGCCGGCGACACCTTGCCGGCCCTGCTAGCATATAACGCCGAGTGCCGTATTGCGGGAGCAGCGGGAGAGCGCGTGGTACCACTGGCCGACTTTCTCGTCGGTCCAGGGCGGACGGCCTTGCAGCCAGCGGAGATGGTAGTCGGGGTGCATCTGCCGGCCCTGGCGCCGCGTTCTGGCGGGCTGTACATCAAACACAGCCCCCGCAGCACCATGGATATTGCCACGGTCGGCGTGGCTGCCGTGGTCACCCTGGCCGCGTCGGGCCATGTGTGCCAGGAGGTGCGTATTACCCTCGGAGCCGTGGCTCCCACGGTGGTGCGTGCCAGCGCTGCTGAGGCGGTGCTGCGTGGGCAGCCAGCAGATGCTGCAACTATCCAGCGTGCCGCCCAGGCGGCGCTGGAGGCCGCTCACCCCATTGACGATATCCGGGCGACGGCAGCGCATCGGCGGCGTGTGGTGGTGCCCCTGGTGCAACGCGCCGTACACTATGCGGTGCAGATGGCCCAGGGGATACCGTTTTCTTCCCAGATGCAGCGCAGTCTCGCAGTCGAGGCCGCTTTTTAAGGTAGGAGCCTCTCATGTCACATCCGCTGAACCTGACCATTAACGGCGAGCCCTACGCCGTGCACGTCGAGCCCTATTGTTCGCTGCTCGATATGCTGCGCGACCAGCTCCAGCTCACTGGCACCAAAAAAGGCTGCGATGAGGGCGATTGCGGCGCCTGCACGGTGCTAATGGACGGCAAGACCGTCACCGCCTGCATGGTGTTGGCCCTGGAGACGCGTGACCGCGACATTACCACGGTCGAGGGCTTGCGCCAGGGCAGTACGCTGCATCCAGTGCAGGCCGCCTTTGTGGAGTATGGCGGCGTGCAGTGCGGTTTTTGTACGCCGGGGCTGATCATGTCCGCCGTCGGCTTGCTCCAAGAGAACCCGACACCGACCGAGGAAGAGGTGCGCTTTGGCATTGGCGGCAATCTCTGCCGTTGCACGGGCTACTCCAAAGTCGTGCAGGCCATTCTCAAAGCCGCGGACACTCTGCGTACCACGGCATCATCCTAAGGAGAGACACCATGGCTGAGCGTGCCATTCTGGGACAGAATTATCCCCGTGTTGACGCCGCCGACAAGGTGTCAGGGCGGTCGCAGTATGCCAGCGATATCTATCTGCCCGGTATGCTGCTGTGCAAAGTGCTGCAATCCCCGCACCTACATGCCCGCATTGTGCACATCGACACCTCCCGTGCCGAGCGTCTGCCCGGTGTGCGGGCGGTGCTCACCGGCCAGGACGTACCCGATGTGCGCTTTGGCAACGGCGCCATCAAGGACAAACGTATCTTGGCGCGTGATAAGGTGCGCTACATTGGCGAACCCGTCGCCGCGGTCGCTGCCGTCGATGAGATCACCGCCGAGGAAGCACTGGCGTTGATTGACGTGACCTACGAGGTGCTGCCCGCCATCACCGACCCCATTGCCGCCTTGCGGCCCGAGGCACCGCTGGTGCACGCGGAGTTGCCGACGTACGAGGGCTACAAGCCCAACATGCAGGGCAACATCTGCACCATCCTGGCTGCGGATCGTGGCGATGTCGATGCCGCCTTTGCCCAGGCGGATCATGTGTTCGCCGACACCTTTCGCTCTCAGGGCATCAACCAGGGCTATTTAGAGGCCATGGCCTGCGTGGCCCAGGCTGACCCTTCGGGGCGGATCAATATCTGGACCTCGACGCAGGCGCCGTATCAGATTCGCGCCACCCTGGCCGCGGTGATCGAGCAGCCCCTGGCGCGCATTCGCGTTATTCCCATGGAAATGGGCGGCGGCTTTGGCGCCAAGCTGCGTCTGTGTGTCGAAGCCTATCCGGCCTTGCTCGCCATGCGCACTGGGAAGCCCGTTAAACTCATTGCCACGCGGGAAGAAACCTTTACCTTGTCGGGTTTTCGCCTGCCGACCATTGTCTACATCCGCACCGGCGTGATGCGCGATGGCAGCATCGTGGCCCGCGAGTCGATCAGTATCTTCGACATGGGGGCGCACCTCGGCGCCGGGGTGCAGTCCGGGGTCAGTCACACCCTCGGGCCGTACAACATCCCCAACTATCGGATGCGCTCGTATGCCGTCTACACCAATAAGATCTGGGCCGGCTCCTATCGCGCCTCGGGCGTGGCCGATGTCACCTTTGCCGTGGAGTCGCATACCGACATCATCGCCCGCCGTCTGGGCCTGGATTCCTGGGATTTTCGTAAACAGAACGCCTTCCACGCCGGCGACCGCGCCCTGCAAGGAGGCACAATTCCTCCGAACGGCCTGCACGAGACCATGGACGCCGTGAAGCAGCATATGCACTGGCCGCAGACCTCCGCACCAGGCATTGGGGTGGGCCTGGCCATGTGCCAATGGCGTAGCGGCAGCGGACCCTCCACCGCGTCGATCAGCATCCACGATGATGGCACCGTGAGTGTGTTGACGGGCTCAGTGGACATTTCCGGTACCGATACGGTCTTAGCGCAAATAGCTGCCGAGACTTTGGGCGTGAAGTTCGAGGATGTCGTGATTGCCAAACGCGATACCGACCTGGCACCGTTCACTGGTCCCAGTGGAGGCAGTCGCATCATCTACAGCCAGGGGAAAGTCGTGCAGATGGCCGCCGCCGATGCCCGCGACAAACTGGTAGCGCTGGCCTCGGAGCATCTTGATGTGCAGCCAGGTATGCTCACCTGCGCTGCCGGGCGGGTCTATGTCACAGACACGCCCGAGCGCGGGGTGACGCTGGCCCAGTTAGGGCGTATGAGTCTGTCGTCGGCCGCGGGCCCGATTGTCGGCAATGCGGCGCTGTCCACCATGCCTTATGCGCCGATCTTCAGCACGCAGGCCGCTGAAGTGCAGGTCGATAGGGCCACGGGCAAGGTGCGTGTGCAACGCTTCGTGCAAGCGCAGGACATTGGCCTGGCCATTAACCCCATGGCCGTGGAAGGCCAGATCGACGGCGGGGTGGTGCAGGGCATTGGCCGTGCCCTCACCGAAGAAGTGGTGATTGATGACGGGCACATTCGCAATCCGTCCCTGACCACGTATCTTATGCCGATGGCGGCGGATCTGCCGTCCATTGAGAACATTCTCGTCCAAGTGCCCTCGGACGAGGGCCCGTTTGGCGCCCGCGCCGTGGCGGAACCCCCAGGCTTTGGTCCGCCGGCGGCGATTGCCAATGCCATTGAGGACGCGGTGGGGGTGCGTCTCAAAGATTTGCCGCTGAGTGCGGAAAGACTCCTGCAGGCCCTGCAGGGGGAGGCCCCGCCAGCGTTTGAGCTGGCGCCAGAGTTGCTGCAGCGTTTGCGCGAGCTGACGTAGTAGCCATGTACCGGCTGTGGCTCTATCTACTCGCCGAGAGCTTCCTCATCCAACCCCAGAAGTAGCCCAAGGCTCTGCTCCTCCTCAGTGTGGCGACACTCTGGGGGCGAGCACGTGCCTGAGCCGGTGCGATGCATTCTTGCTGGAACGCGATATGCAAATCGTCGCAGGAAAGAGGCAATGAGCCCAGAGGGTGTATCGCCGAGATCAGGCCCACCTCCCGGTGGGCCCAGCACAATTACTGGCGTGAAGTATCAGATGCTGTGGTGCCTGCTGCGTGCAGTGCAGATGCACGTGTCCACAGTCACTGTCGATGATACCAGAGGTATGACGCACGCTGGGCTGCTTCTGGAGCCTCGTAACGGTGGGGATGTGCAGGAGATCGGGAAAGCGACAAGACGCGTCGTGCAGTTGAAGACCCGGAGCAGTGGTAGCTCGTGGTCCCTACGCGAAGTGGTTGCCGATGTACTCCCTGACCTGTATCGGGCCGTCGATCTCGACAAGAGAGACAGCTCGTATGACTTCATCACTGAAGGGAAGATGGGCCAGTGGCAGGACGTGTATACGTTCTTTCAATCCTTATGCCGACCCGCTCCCACACACAATCTACTCGATGCCCTAGACGACGAGCAACCTCTCCGGTTCACCCGTCAGCAAACGTCCCGGCAGTCCTCGCATAGCAAGAGCCTACCATTGTTCCAGTCGGCCATAGCGTATACCCAGAGAACCATGTTTGCAGAAATCGTCCGGTCCCTCCGCGAGGTAAAGGCCATACGAGATGGTGAATCCGAGGAGCAGACGCAACGCAAGGTCTGGTCTCTGCTCGGTGGATTCTGCTTTCGTGGAGAACACTCACTGGCATCAGCAATTCCCGGAGGTCGATAAATCCCAGTAACCACGCCGGCATCCCCTCTGGCTTTTCGTAAACATGCAGGCCACAATACGACCCTCATGGGAAGATTGCGCCCATGGATGATGTCAGGTTGAGGGTGGCTCTGTCCAT
>SXGT01384118.1_pt1 | contig 28881 bp, 25 predicted proteins | sample 3176221 | NCBI WGS metagenome assembly SXGT01 (sample SAMN11356862, study PRJNA531348) | freshwater metagenome | isolation source: freshwater sample F1-120 | place: China: Fuxian Lake, Yuxi | collected 2017-12-25 | reverse complement strand
TGGGTCGGCACCGGCGAAAATGTGAGCGGTCGCCATGTCGCCTGGGGCGACGGGGTGTACCGGAGTCGGGACGGCGGCCGGACCTGGCACCGGATGGGACTCGCCAAGTCGGAGCACATCGGACGGATCTTGGGTCACCCGAAGGACGGCAATGTGGTGCTGGTGGCCGCCGAAGGCCCGCTCTGGGCGGCTGGGGGTGAACGGGGGGTCTACCGATCGAAGGATGGCGGTGTCACCTGGACCCCGGTGCTCCAGATCGACGAGAATACCGGGGTCACCGATCTCGAATTTGATCCCTCGAATCCCGATGTCGTATATGCGGCGGCCTATCAGCGTCGCCGCCATGTCTGGGGCTTTCTCGGCGGCGGTCCGCAGTCCGGGATCTACAAATCGACTGACGGCGGGACGACCTGGCGCCGGTTGGCGACCGGTCTCCCCAAGGGCGACGTGGGGAAGATCGGATTGGCGGTGACCGCGGCCGATCCGAGTCTGGTCTACGCCACCATCGAAGCGGGCCAGCAGGAACGAGGCTTCTATCGTTCCCGCGACAAAGGGGAAAGCTGGGAAAAGCGAAACGGGTACATCTCGGGCGGGACTGGACCGCACTACTACCAGGAAATCGAAGCCTCGCCGACCGATCCGAACCGGGTCTACCAAATGGACGTGTTCTTCCACGTGACGCGGGACGGCGGCGCCACGTTCGATTATCTCGAAACCGGCCACGAAAAACACAGCGACAACCACGCCCTCTGGATTGACCCCGCCAACAGGAGGCACCTCATTGCCGGGACCGACGCCGGCGTGTACGAAAGCTTCGACGAGGGCGTAACCTGGCGGCATTTCCGGAACCTGCCGCTCGGCCAGTACTACAAGGTGGCCCTCAGCAACACGATTCCCTTCTATCAGTTGCTCGGCGGGGCCCAAGACGCCGGCACCCAGCATGGCCCGTCCCGGACCCTCAATCGGGATGGAATCCGGAACCAAGATTGGTACGTGCCGTTCGGTGCCGATGGCTACGGCGTGGCGATCGATCCGCGGGACGACAACATCCTCTACTTGATGAGCCAAGAGGGAAACCTCTATCGCAAGGACCGGCGAACCGAAGAAGGACTCAACATTCGGCCCCAGCCGGCGCCCGGCGATCCGCCCGAGCGCTGGAATTGGGACTCGCCCCTGCTCTTGAGTCCCCACAATCCCGATCGGGTCTATTTCGGCTCCCAACGAGTCTGGCGGAGCGAGGATCGCGGCAGCAGTTGGACCGCGATCAGCGGTGATCTGACCCAGGGAGCCAATCGCTACGAGCGGCGGTTCATGGGCCGGGTGTGGAGTGTGGATGCGCTCCACGACAACGGCGCGATGTCGAAATACGCGACCCTGACGGCGATTACGGAATCGCCGGTGCAAGCCGGAGTGCTCGTCGTCGGTACCGATGATGGGCTCGTGCAGGTGTCCGTGAACGGCGGCCAGAACTGGACCCCGGCGGCGCCATTGCCGGGGCTCCCGCCGCTGTCGTTGATCAACGACGTCGAGGCCTCACTCTTCGAGGCCCGGACCGCCTATGTGGCGGCGGACGCCCACAAGATCGGCGATTTCTCCCCGTACCTCTACGAAACGACCGACGCGGGCCGGACCTGGCGGTCGATTGCCGGTGATCTTCCCAAAGGCACCTTGGTCTGGAGCATCCAGCAGGACCACATGAAGCCCGACCTCTTGTTCGCCGGCACCGAGTCCGGGATGTACTTCACCGTCAATCGGGGTGCCAACTGGATCAAGCTGAGTGGCGGGGTCCCGACGATTTCCTTCCGCGATCTCAAGATCCACCGCCGCGACAACGATCTCGTCGGCGCGACCTTTGGGCGCGGATTCTACATCCTCGACGACTACGCGCCGCTCCGCGAGTTCACCGCCGCCGCGTTTACCGCCGAGGCCCGGCTCTTCGCGGTGCGGGATGCGTGGTGGTTCGTTCCGTCTCTCCTGGGGCAGGCGACGGGCCGGCCGGAGGGCGGGAGCGACGATTTCACCGCGGCCAATCCGCCGATGGGGGCGATTCTCACGTACTTCCTCCGCGATCCGCTGACCACCGCCCGGGAACGACGGGAGACCGCCGAGCGAGCGCTGCGCGACGCGGGCAAAGACACCCCGTTCCCGGGGTTTGACCAACTTCGCGCCGAAACGGCCGAAACCGGGCCGCGGGTATTGATCCGGATTGCCGACGCCGCGGGCCGGCCGGTCCGATGGATCGTCGGGCCCGGCACGGCCGGTCTCCATCGGGTCAATTGGGATCTCCGAGGGCCGGCGCCCGATCCGGTCGAGTTCAGTCAGCCTGGATTCCGGGCGCCGTGGGAGTCCTCCCCGCTGGGCCCGCTGGCGGCGCCCGGCCGGTACACGGCGGAGTTGATGATCGTCTCGGCGGCCGGTGCCCGCCGGATCGGGGAACCGCAGGGCTTCGAGGTCAAGCCGGTGCCTAACGCGCTGCCCGGAACCGACTATGTCGCGGTTGCGGCCTTTCAGTCCCGGGCCGGCGAGCTGATGCGAAAACTGAACGGCGCCGGCGCGGAGATCGATCGGGCCCGGGAACGGATCCGCTTCATGCGGGCCGCCCTCATCGAGGCTCCCCGGGCCGACCCCGGTCTCTCGGCCCGGATGGACTCGGTGTCTCGGACCCTGGGAGCGTTGAGCCTCCGGCTTCGGGGCGATCCGGTCCGCCGCCGGCTCGATGAGTCGACCGTTCCGTCGATTCAAGACCGGGTCGGCGAAGTGATCGGCGGCCACTTCGAGACCCGAGAGACCCCGACAGCCACCCAGCGCCGGGAAATCGAGGTGGCCACCGCCGAGTTTGCGGTGGTGGCGCGCGCAATCGCGGAGGTCGTCGAGGGGGAATTGGTGAGGATCGAAGCCGCGCTCGAGGCGGCGGGGGCGCCGTGGACTCCAGGCCGGCGGGTTCCGGTTCCTTGATGAGGCCGGGTTGGCCTCAGTCCTGGTAGGAAAACATCAGCGCGTGGAACCGCCATCCCTCGCGCTGATGGATTGCCAACAGCACCAGCCGGCCCCGGCTCGATTCGTCGTCCGACCAGAAGACGAAGTCGGCCCACACGCTTGCCATCCGGCCCCGGCGCTCAATCCGGACGTTCTCGAGCCGCTCGCCCATCTTCCGGCTGGTGGCGAACCCGCGTTCCTGCGACCCGTAGAATTGATCCAGGCCCCGAACCGACACCGCGCCGGCGGCGGTGGTCGATGCCACCGAGAACGTAGGTAAGAACAAGGTTCGCCACTGCGGCAGCGTTTCCTTGGTGTAGAGATCGATGTAGTCTTTGACCAGCCGGTTGAGGGTCTGATCGAGGTCTGCCGCCGTTTGGCCCCGGGCCGCCGGAGCGAGGGACGCCACGAGGCCAAGGGCCAAGATGAAGGGTTTCATTCTCGGAACCTATCACGCCCGGCCGGCGATCGCGACGGGTGCCGGTCACTCCGCCCGACGGTAGCATGGGGGGCGGGCTCATTTCTCGAGGATCGATCCGATGCGGGTGACGACGGTGGCGGTGTTCGTCTGGACGGTGCTCTCGGGCGCTCCGGGGGCGGTCGAAGGTCAGGACCTGGCCGTCGTTGTCGAGAAGAACGTCGAGGCCCGGATGCGTGACGGCGTGGTCCTCCGAGCCGATCTTTATCGGCCCGCCGCCCGCGGCCGGTTTCCGGCGTTACTGCAGCGAACGCCGTACTCGAAGAACCCCGGTCCCGGCGACGATCGGTTCCGCCGGTTGGCGGCCCGGGGATTCGTGGTGGCGGTGCAGGATACTCGAGGCCGCTACATGTCCGACGGTGTGGCGCGGCCCCACGATGAGGGCGCGGACGGCTACGACACCGTGGAGTGGCTGGCTACGCTTCCGTCGGTTGATGGCCAAGTCGGGATGTTTGGCGGGAGCTACAGTGCCACGACCCAACTGCTGGCGGCGCCGCTCCGGCCCCCCCACTTGGTGGCGTTGTTTCCCTCCGCCTCGTACGCCAGCCGGTACGACATGGTCTTCCAGGGCGGCGCGTTCTACCTCGCCGATGGTCTGTCCTGGAATCTCGGCCAAGCCATGGATGTTCGCCGCCGGGTGCTCGAACCGGCTGCCGACCGGGACGGCGAAATCGGACTGTCGCCGGCCGACCGGCAGCTCCTCCAGACCCGCTGGCTTTGGGATCTCCCGCTTGCGGCGATGGATGCACTCGAGCTCAAGCGCTACATGCCAGGGTATTTCGAGATGCTGGCCCACCCGTCGTACGACGACTATTGGGCCACCTTCGACGTGGCGGCCCGCCACTCCCGGTTTGAGGTGCCCGCCTACCACCTGACCGGCTGGTACGACGCCTTGCTGAACGGAACCCTCCGGAACTTCTCGGGCCTTCGGGCGGGCGCCGGGACCGACCGGGCCCGGAAAAACCAACGGCTGATCGTCGGCCCGTGGACCCACGCCAGGCCTAACGCCGGCTCGACGACGATCGGCACGGTCAGCTACGGGCCGGACGCCGGCCTCGACTCGTTCGAAATGATGGTGGCCTGGTTCGATCACTGGATGCGCAAGGACGCCGGGACGGACTATCCGGGCCCGCCGGTTCGGATCTTCGTGATGGGCGAGAACCGGTGGCGCGACGAATCGGAGTGGCCGCTCCGACGGGCCCGGCAGACCGAGTACTTTCTGGGCGGCGGCCGGAGTCTGAGCCGGGCGGCGCCGGGCGTGGCCGAGGCGCCGGATACGTTCGACTACGATCCGGCGAACCCGGTTCCCACCGGGGCCACCGGCGCGTACTCCCGAGCACCGACCGATCAGCGGGCCGTCGAGTCCCGACCGGACGTCTTGGTCTACTCCACCGAGCCGTTGACGGCCGCGGTCGAAGTCACTGGGCCGGTCACGTTGACGCTCTGGGTTTCGTCCTCGGCCAAGGACACGGATTTCACCGGCCGATTAGTGGATGTCCATCCCGATGGGACGGCTCGGGCGTTGACCGACGGGATTCTCCGGGCCCGGTATCGCTCCGGCAAGACCAAGCCCGTGCTGCTCGAACCCGGAAAGCCCTATGAGTTGACGATCGATCTCGGCGCCACCAGCAACCGGTTCCTGCCGGGCCACCGGATCCGGCTCGAGGTCTCGAGCAGCAACTTTCCCCGCTACGATCGGAATCCCAACACCGGCGCCCCGTTCGGACAGTCCGCCGAGTTGGTGGTGGCGCGCCAGACGATTTGGCACGACCGGAGCCGGCCATCGCGGCTCGTAGTGCCGGTGGTGCCATAGTGCTCGGCACTCGGCACTCGGCGCTCGGCGCTCGGCGTCCTGGGCCTCGGGATTCTAGCGGGGCGCCGGGGCGATCCGGGACAGGCCGGCGTCCGGATTCTGCTTGAACCAGCCGATCCCATACTCCAGCACATAAAGGCTTCCGTCCGGCCCGAGTTCCACGTCGATCGGTGCCGCGAACTTTACCCCGGGCAGGAACGGTTCCATGGCCTCGTAGTCCCCAGCTTCGGTCAACGTCACCACTTTCATCCAGTTTCGCATCCAGTCGTAGATGATCAGCTTCCCGTCGTAGTACCGGGGCAGGGCGCCGCCGCCGGGGTACCGCTCCGCCCGAATCACCGGTCCCGCCATGGCGGAGCGGCCGCCGGTGCCGGTTTGCGGAAAATCGGGTGAGGCTCGGTAGGGATACCAGATCCATGCCGGCTCGGCCTTGGGTAGTTCCCGAACGCCGGTGTTGGCCTTCGATTCGTTGACCGGCCGGGCTGGATCGAACAGCGGCCCGGTCGCGCCGGTCGCGTAGTCGAACCGGCGATACGGATAGTTCTCCCCGACGAACAGCGGCCACCCGAAGAATCCGGCCGTCCGGGCCTGATTGATCTCGTCGTACCCCCGCGGCCCCCGGGTCGCGAGGCTGTCGGCATCGGCGTCCGGCCCGACGTCACCCCAGTACACGAAGCCGGACTTCGAATCGACCGACAGCCGGTAGGCGTTCCGGGTGCCCATCGCGAAAATCTCGGGCCTGGTGTTCGGGGTCCCTGGTGGGAACAGATTGCCCGCGGGAATGGTGTACGACCCGTCGGGTCCGACCCGGATCCGAATCACCTTGCCCCGGAGATCGTTGCTGTTGGCCGAGGATCGCCGGGCATCGTACTGCTCGAGCCCGGCCCGGTTGTCGATCGGCGCGAAACCGTGATTGGCGAACCGTTGCCCCGGCACGTCGAACGGCGTCGAGTTGTCACCAGTCGACACGTACAAGTTGCCGTCCGGACCGAAGGCCATCGAGCCGCCGGTGTGGCAGCAGATCTTCCGCTGTGAGAAGAACTCGAGCACGACCTTCTCGGAGCCGAGCGCGAGCGAGTCCTCGGTCAAGGTGAACCGGGACACCCGATTGACCGAAGGACCGACCGGACTATAGAACAGATAGAGGTAGCGGTTGTCCGCGAACCCTGGATCAGCCGTTGCCCCGAGCAGCCCCTCTTCGGCGTTGACGCCCTTCACTCCCGATTGCCAGTAGACCGGCAGTTGCCCCACGACCGCTACTGTCTGGTCGAGGGCCCGGTACCGAAGGACCCGGCCCTGGCGCTCGACGACCACGACGTCGCCGTTAGGCAGGACGGCCATCTCGGTCGGCTCGATAAACTGGCCCTGCGTGAGCGCCGTTTTGACCAGCCCTGGATCGGCCGGCACCCGCATCGCCGTGGCCTTTCGATAGTCGAGACCGGGGCCCTCGGCCGCCCAGAGGATTCCGTTGGCCAGCAAGGTCAGGAAATTCGGGTCGGCGTACGAGGCATCGGTGTGGCCCAGCCCCGTGTACCAGGCCCGGCCGCCATCGAACTGGTGATACCAGGTCATCGGGTGGCTCTGGCCGTTGGTCCCCCCCTGGTAGCTGGTCTCGTCGATCGAGAGCAGAATCTCGAGGTCTGGCGCCAGACGTTTGAAGTTGTACCACTCGTCGGTCCGCTCCCACGTCGCCGGCAGGTGGCGGGTCATCGGATGGTCTCGATCGGTCACCACCAACGTGGCCGGTTGGATGGCAGGGTGGCCGTTGAAGTACCCGCCCACCAACCGGCCGTACCAGCGCCAATCGTACTCCGCATCGGCCGCGGCGTGGATTCCGACGAATCCGCCCCCGGCCTGGATGAACCGCTGGAGGTCGACCTGGGCCGGCCGCTCGAGCAACTCACCGGTGGTGCTGAGGAAGACGACGGCGGCGTACTGGCGGAGCGAATCCTCGGTGAGGTAGCGAACGTCTTCCGTAGTGTCGACCCGGAATCCGTGGGTGCCTCCAAGGGTGGTGATGGCCAGCTTGGCGCTCGGAATCGACTGATGTCGGAAGGCCGCGGTGTGACTGAAGAGCAGAATCCGGGGCGTCGGGCTACCACACCCTGGAAGGCCCGCGAGGATCCCGAGTAGTAATGCTCGTCTCATGCTCGTCTCATGCTCAACTCCTCGTCGGCCTGAGAACCTAGCCCGATCGTACCCGCGACGCCATTCCGGAGTGCTGGGCTGGCGCGAGGATCACGGCGACCGCCCGTCGGTTCGTTCGCGTCGATACCTAACGGGGGCGATCTCGGCAGGTCCGGGCGACGTTCGAACCGCCGGCGGCGATGTCCAGCCACTCCCGATAGCCACCAGCCACCATCGCGGCTCGGAGTGCGGCCCGCTCGACCTTGGCGGTGTGCAACCCGACCAACCAGACGCACGTCGGGCGCACCCGGAGGATTCGTTCCCGCTCAGCCAGAGCCCAACCGGGATCTACCGATCGATGCTCCAGAAACCCCATTCGCCATATGTAGCCGGAATACTGGCCGTACACTTCGGTGGCCCCGCGGTAGACGTAGCGGAGGTCGTCGCCAATGGGCGCCGGTGCGTGACCCCGAGGAAGCCCGCTTGCCGACGTCCGCCCGTTCGGATACCGATATTCGGCCTCCACCAGCGCGATCCGCGTGCGGTCTGGCTGCCGCCAGTCGGTGGTATAGAAGAACCACTCGGGCGTCGCCCGGGCGAACACGTACACGAGATCCTGCGGCTGGCGCTGGCGGGTCATCTCCTCCAGCACGACTCGGGCGTGGCCCTGGTACCCGATCGGATCAACTACCATGCGATAGGTCGCGCTAGCGGGATTCAGGAGCAGGGCCGCGATCACCAGGGCCGGGAACCACGGCCGCCGAGCCGCCTCGAACCAGTGGGCCAGTCCCGTCGCGAGGAAAAGGGTGAGAATCGGGGCCAGGAACAGGCTGAGCCGGGTTCCCATCGGAAAGATCCGGACGGCGGCGAGACCCACCAAGATGAGGATCGGTCCGGTCAGCATCCTGACGGTCGGCCCATCCACGATCCGAATCAGCTGCCTGACGCCGAAGCCGATTGCCACCAACAGCAGGGCTGGAATGAGATCGCCGCCGTGACCGAAGTAGGTCGGGGAGACCAGGTCCATTGCCGCGACCCAAATCCGCCGCGCGAACTGGGGGCCACCGGGGTCGAGGAACCCCCGCTCCCAGAACGCCGTGACATAGGCCTGCAGCCAGGGCTCGAGACGAAGGTGGCCAAGGTAGAGGATCGAGAACGCCGCGCCGATGACGGCGCCGAGGAGGACCCGCCGCCAGACGTCCGGTGCGAACGCCCCCCGGCGGGTTCCGGCCAGGATCACGCTCGGAATCCCGCCGGCGACGACAATGACCGCGGCAGATGAGACCCAACACCCAAGCCCGACCAGCAGGCCGAATCCAAGCGCCGCGGGAACCGAGAGGGGACGACGGATGAGGTGGATGAATGCGGCGATCACCCCGACGGTGATCAAGGGTTCGGCGCCGTACGGCTTGAGTTCGACCGAGTACCTCACCAATGCCGGCGATACGGCCGTGAAGGCGAGCGCCAGGAGTCCCGCGCGTTCGCCGGCGAGATGGCGGACGAGCAGCCACACGGCCGGCAGGTACCCGATGGCGAGTAAGAGGGTCGGCAGCCTCAGAGCCGGCTCGCTCGGACCGAAGAGCTCGGTCGCGAGTCGCACCATCGAAAGCCAACCGAATGGCGAGATCTGCCCAAAGTCATGGGTGCCCCACGTTGCGGCAAACGGTTTCCAAAGGTTGCCGATGGCCACGGTTGCTTCGTCGATCCAGAGGGACCGATTGCCATGCCAAACGATCAGCCTGATGGCGATGCCTAGCGCGAGCAAGACGGCCGGCAACCATCGGCCGCCGGGCGCGAACCGCCCCGTCAGGGGGGCGGCCGTCATGGGCGGCTTGGGTCGATGGGGTCCGCCTCGGGAGCGCCAAGGAACCGGTCGTGAAGCCAAAGGTACTGGTCCGGCGCGAGCCGGATGAGGCGTTCGATTTCGATATTGACCGCCGTCGCCACGGCAGCGTCATCGGCGGCGGTGAACGCCTCCGGCTCGAGGACCCGGTCAATGACCGCCCGGTAGTAGAACGGGCGGTCGGTTCGATAGCAAGCACCGAACACCACCGGGCACGCGAGGCGGCGGATCAAGACCGGGATGCTGCGCTCGCACCGGGCCGGCCGGCCGAAGAAAGGCGCGACCACCGATCGTTTCCTGCCTCGCACCCGCTGGTCGAGCATCAACCCGACCCACCCACCCGCTCGGATGACTTTGGCAAGATCCTGGACCGCCCCCCGCCGGGGGATCAGGCGGTATCCCCGGGCTTCGCGAACCAGTTGGGCGTACGCCGACAGGGGCCGGTTGCGGGGCGGACTGGAGACGACGTAGGCTGGTCGAAAACCGAGGGCTGCCCCGAGCGCCGGCATCGCCTCCCACATTCCGACATGAGGCACCACGAAGAACCCGCCGCGCTTGCTCTCGAGGACCCGGAGCACGTCAGGGGAGATCGTGGTCTCAAAATGTTGGTGGATCGCCGGGCCCAGCACCCGCCGGTTGAACGCCGCATCTTCGAAGGCCACTTCGATCAAGTGGCGCCAGGCGGCGAGTACCAAGGCGTCCTGATGTGGCGCACTGAGGTGTCCCATCCCTTGGGCAACGAACCGGCGGCCGGCCTCGGTATGCCGGTGTTCGAACCGCCGGAGCGCGTGCGCCAAGCCAATGGCCACGCCGCGCCTGGCAAACCCCGGAAGCCGGGACGCCAGAGCGGCCGCCCCGCGATAGAGCCAATACTCGGCTCGCGCCCGGGCGGTATCCCGGTCCCCGAGAACCAGCCGATGAGGGATCGGCCAGGGATCGGGGTCGTCAGGGGTCGGCGCCGGAGTGCTCTGGTCCACCGGCAAATCACCGGGAGTCATCGGGGGGCCTCTGGTGCGGCATCCGGTTCGACCGTACCATTGTCATTCAACCCTTGCTCACCAAGCCAGCGAATCCACATGCCGCGTGCCTCAATTGGACCGGACGTTCCGGTGTTTGGGCTGGCCCCCTCCCGGCAGACGGGAACGGCGCGGCCCACGATCACCGGTATTGTTGCCTGTTACAACGAAGCGGCGAACATCGAGGCTTGCCTCGCCAGTCTTGCCTGGTGCGACGAACTGATCGTCGTTGATTCGTACTCGACGGATTGTACCCCGGAAATCGCGCAGCGGAACCCCAAGGTCCGGTTCTATCAGCACGAATACTACGGGGACGGTGCCCAGCGGAACTGGGCCATCAACTTGGCCCGGACCGACTGGTTCCTCGTTCTCGATGCCGATGAGCGTTGCAGCGAGGCCCTCCGTGCGGAGATCGAGCAGTTGCTCGCCGCTCATCCCGCCGCCGCCGCCTTTACGATTCCCCGAACCACCTACTTTCTCGACCGGCGGCTCCGATTCTCCGGCTGGCAGAACGACCGAGCGGTTCGCCTGGTCCGGCGGGGTTCGGGATTCTACAGCCGGCTGCGGGTCCATGCCGGGATCGTGACTATCGGCGGGGCCCCGATGCTCCAGAACCCGATCCACCATCACATGGTGCAGGACTTTCATACCTACGTCAAGAAGATCAACCAATACGGCTACTGGGGGGCCGCGCAATGCTGGCGCGATGGCCGGGGCGCCGGACTCGGCGAAGTGCTGATCCGTCCCGGGTTCCGGTTTCTGCGAACCTACTTTCTTCAGTTGGGGGTCCTCGACGGAACCCGGGGCTTGGTGTTCTGTCTGATTCAATCGTATCAGTCGTACCTCAAATGGTCATTGCTGTGGAGCTGGCGGGTTGGCGCCAAACTCGGCCGGTTGCCCGCCCTTCCCGAGTTCGATGACGACCCCGCGGTCTGGAGCGGCCTCGGCCGGATCGAGGCCGGACGGGCCGGGCCGCCGTCGGTCCCGGCCGCCGCCGAGCACCTGCCCCGGGCGGCGACCTCGGACCTCGAGTAGGTGCCGGGGCAGTCCCGCATCCAGGCGCCGGTGGTGGAGAACCGGCTCTATGGTACTTGCCCGATCGCCGTACATGCGCCCGGAAAGCTCGAGGAGAGCCCGTGGTGGGAGACCGTCAAGACCCGGGTCTTCGCCAACCGCCCGACCATTCGCCGACCCGAGTCACTCGCGATCTTGACCTGGAACTCCGGGGCGGTCAACCCGACCCTCGGGGTTCGCGGCCACACGCTCGGTTGGTTCGAACGCTCGCTCGACCAAGTCGGCCTGTCCTATACCGTCCTCGGTACCGGCATCGGTTCCGCCTGGACCAATCGTTTGAAACTGGACCTGACGCTCGATTTTCTCGAGCAGACCCGTGCGGAGCACGTTCTCGCGGCGGATTCGTCCGATGCCCTGCTGGTGGGCGACCCCGGCCTCGCCGTCTCGGAGCTCCAGCGCCGAGGGGCAGAGGTCATCTTCAACGCCGAGAAGAACTGTTGGCCCGCGAAGCTCACCGAGATCCGTTCGTTCGAACGCCGGGTGGCCGGTGCCCCATTTCGGTATCTCAACTCGGGACTTTTCATCGGCACCAGGATCGGTCTCCTCCGGGCCTTCGAGTCGGCCAGAAAATGGGGCCGTGGGCTGGAGGGTTGGCCCGGCTCGGACCAAGTGTGCTGGAAACACGCCTACCGCGAACTGCATCCGGCGGTGCGGATCGACGATCAATGCCGGATCTTTCAAACCCTGAACGGGGTCCGCCGGGAGATCGCGGTGGCTGGCCGCGGGTGGTCGATGTTCGGGTGGCCGCCGAGACGAACGACCCGGCCGACAGAACGTTAGGTGGAACCCGGTGCCGCCTCGATGGCCGATCGGAGGACCTCCGACAGGGCCTGGGCGGCGCCGGACCAGGTGTGCCGGCTCCGCACCAGGTCGAGGCCGTCCCGGCCCGCGCGGTGCCGTCGGTCCCGATCGCCGAGCAGTTCGGTCACCAAGCGCGCGAAACCGTCCGGGCGGTTGGCCACCAGGGCCGCCGTCTCGTCGTTCAGCCGCAGTCCGTTGGTCGCTCGCGCGGTTTGGACGACGGGCCGGCCGGCCGCCCAGGCCTCCAGCACCTTGTTCTTGATGCCGACACCCGAGCGCATCGGGGCGACGACCACCCAGCTCGCCTGGATGACCGCGACCATGTCGGGAACGTCGGGAAGGATCTCGACACGGCGCCGGCCGCCCAGCTGAAGCACCGTCCGGGTCGGGCTGCGTCCCGCCACCTGAAGGCAAGCATCGGGCACCGCTTGCAGGATCGACGGCCAGATGGCGTTCGCGAAATACCGGACGGCGTCGACGTTAGGCGGGTAGTCGAGGGTTCCGGTGAACGTCACGGTGGGTCGCGGGGCTTCGCGGTCGAACCGGGGATCGGACTGGGCCAGCACGCCATTGGGAATCACGACGACCGGGGATGGCCCGCCCCCGAGTCGGCGGAGGCCGGCGGCGTCGTCCTCGCCGGCCGCTACGGTGGCGGCCAGCCCCCGGACCAATCGCCGCTCGTAGCAGGCGGCCTCTGCCACCTGAATCAACGCTCCGGGCCGCCATCGAATCCCCCGAATCCGTTCGAGGGTGGCGCAATCCACCCGGTCGGCCACCGCGGGAGGGAAGCCTCGCCGGCCGAAGCCGAGAAATTCCGTTCCCGGCCACAGCAGGGCGACATCCGGCCGGTTCCGCGCCACCGCCTTTACCACGGCTTCCCGGAGCCGGGTCACGTCGATCCCCCCTCGGGGAACCGACCGCCAGCGAGGCGTGAGGTGGACGGGAAGCACCGCGATGGTCGCCGGCAACCCGTCACCTCCCCCGGGCATCTCGGTCGGCGGCGCCACCAGCGTAATGTCCCAGTCGGCCGCGAGTTCCCGAAGCAGGTGCGCCGCTCGGAGCGAGAAGCCGCCTCGCATCGGCCAGGGCGCGACCCCGGCGACCGCCAGCAGCGACGGCCGTCTGGAACCAGTCACGTTCGGGAGTATCCGGCCAGGTCCATCACCGAACCCAACGCGGCCTCCAGCCGGGCCACGAGCGACGGCGTCAGTTCGGCGGCCCACCCGGCCGGCTGGCCTTTTCGAACGAAATACCCCCGGCCGCTCGCCCGCCCTCGGTACGCTTCCGCCCCGTGCCGGCTTTCGAGCCGGCGCATGGCATTGAAATCACCGAGCTCGGCGGTCCGGTCGAGCGCCGCCTCGTCCGGAGTCACCCCGAGAAACCGGACCGCCCGCTCGAGGCTGCCCCGCCGGTCGGCAATGAAGTCCTCGTACCGGCAGAGAAGGATTCGCGGATCCGTCGCGGCCGTGGCAATCGCGGCCCCGACTTGCCGATCCCACCGGACCAGGTCGCTGTTCCAATACCGGAAGACTCCGTTCGCGGCCAAGTACTGATCCACGAAGGACTCGATCGGCAGGCGTTCGTCGCCCGACATCGTCCGGTACATGTGCCAGAGCGACGGCATCACGGACCGGGGATCGCGCATCAAGTAGATGGTTCGCGGGTACAAATCCGCATAGCGAGGGTATTCGTTTCGGAATAACCGCGGGTCGGGTAGGTGATCGTACCGGGCAATCCGGTGGTCGTGGCCATGAACGAAAGGGACGTAGCGGCCCACGTTCGCGAGCGTCACGTCGGCGCCTGCCGGCTGGCGTAACGCGGCGATCATATAGGCAATCCACGTGTTGCCCGATTTGGGGTGGCCCACCAAGAAGGTATCGGAAGGGCGCAGGGCCCGGGAAAACCCCGGGCGACGAAGGTGGACCCGGAGCCGATAGTACCCAAGCGACCGCTTCACCCGCCGAATCCAGCCCCCGGCCGTCCGAGCCATCCGGCGGATCCCGGCCAACCCGTCGGTCATCGGCACTCGTCGTCGAGAAAGGTCGGTCCGAGCCGCCGGAACCGGTCTGGGTCGACATTTCCACTTCGGATCGACTCAAAGTTGCGCCATTCCCGTCGCTTCCGCTGAGTCGGCCAATCCGTGGTGGACCAATGACCAAACTCCGCTTCGAGCACGAACTTGAGTTCGTAGAATGCGATCGGGAGAAAATCGCCGCGCCGAACCCATGGCGGTCGGGCCAGATGCTCCCACTGGGGTTTCTTGACGAAATGGCAGCCTCGACCAGCCGGGATCAGTTCCACTTCGCGGTTCACTTCCCCGATCGCCAGGAGGTAGTCGCCGCCGGCATCGCGGTAGACCGTCTGCCCCGCCAAGCTCCACCCCTTGGGGTACCCCCGCTGAACCGCCTGAAGAAAGGCGCCGAACTCGGCCCGCGTTTCCCGGACCGCCACCATGTCGGCATCCCATTTACAGACGAACCGGCGGGAACACTGCGCCAGAGCCCAGTTACTGAAATAGACCGCGCTGTGAATCGAGTTGGCCGCCACCTGCCCGTGTTCGGGTCCGAACCGCGCCAGGCGAAACGGATACTGTCGAAGCACGATCCGGTTGCCCCGGGGCTCGTCTCGCTGCAATGCCCGGACCTGGTCGGCGGTGGCGTCCTCGCTCCCGTTGTCGATCACGATGATTTCATCGAAGAGCGGCAAGATCGAGCGGAGGCAGGCGCCGATCTTGGAGGCTTCGTTGCGGGCCCGAACCATGGCGCTGACGCCCGGTTGGATCGAAGTTGCAGGCAACCGAAAGTCGAACGCGCCGTGGCCCTCACGGTTGCGATAGGCAGTGGAACCGAATAGCCTGGCCAGCAGCGACATTTGACAAACTCGAGGCTCGATCGGATTCCGAGAAGTTACCCTGGGTTGGAGTTGCCGGTAATGCAGAGGCCCCGGATGCTCAACAAGATCGGTCAGTTGGTCCGTTGGGTCCGGCAGGTCCGGCACCCCCCGATGGCCGTGCTCCGGTATCATCGGGTCGCTGATCTCGAAACGGATCCGTTCGGCCTGGCGGTCGCGGTCCGGCAATTCGAGCAACATCTGGCCCTGATCCGGGCTGAGTACGCGCCCGTCCCCATGACGGTGTTCGACCGCCCTGACCAGATCCCCCGGAGAGCGGTCGTGCTGACCTTTGACGATGGCTACCACGACTTCGCCGCGACCGTCCAGCCCTTGCTCGGCAGGTATCAGGTGCCGGCCACGGTGTTCGTGACGACCGAGGCGCTCCCGGAGCCTCGGGAGTTCTGGTGGGACCGCGTCGGCCGAGTCTGTCTGGCCCCGGGCGTCCTCCCGAGCCGATTGGAACTGCGCCGCCGCGCAAATCAGGCGATCCGGTTCGACCTTGCCGGCTCCGAGCGCTACACGGCTCCGGACGCCGAGCGATTCCGGTCCTGGAGCCTCGGCTCGGAGGAAGATCCGACCGGCCGGCACCGTCTCCTTCGGACGTTGTTCTCGGCGCTCCAGCCCCTCGACGCAACCGAGCGGGACGATCTGACCAGCCAACTCGAGCGCTGGACCGGAGTCCCGGTCGGACCGCCGGTCGCGCGGAGGCTCGGCGCTGAGGAGTTGGTGGCGCTGAGTCGAGATCCCCTGATTGAGATCGGCGGCCACTCGGTGACTCACCCCCATTTCCGCCGGATCGACCGAGCCGGCCAATGGCAAGAGATCAGCGAATGCAAGGCCAGCCTCGATCGATTGCTGCGCCGTCCGACCCGGAGCTTCGCCTACCAGTCTGGCGCCGCCGGCGGGGCCGCCGCGCTCGCCCGGCAGGCGGGTTTCACCATGGCCTTTACCACCACCGAGGCCGTCGTCCGCGGGTGGCATGGTCGGTTTCGGTTGCCGCGGATCCGGGCGGTCGAGGACCCGGATCACTTCGCGCGGCGGCTTCGAAGGCTGGTCGGTGGATGACCCCGGCCGGTGAGCGGTACACCACCGAGCGACTTGGTCCCCGACTGACGATCGTTGATCCATCGGGTCGGTTCCTGTTCGTCGCCAACTGGACGTCGAGCGACCTCTCCGCCTATCGAATCGATCAGGCGACGGGCGCCCTGGCCAGTTTCCCCGGGTCGCCGTTTCCCTCGGGCCAGAATCCGCGTGCGGTCACGATCGATCCGGCGGGTCGGTTCCTCTACACCGCCGACTGGGGGTCCGCCACCATCTCGGGGTGGGCGCTGGACCCCGTTGCAGGATCGCTGCGACCACTCGACGGGTCGCCGTTTCCAACCGGGCGAAACCCTCGCAACATTCGGTTTACCGAAACCGGAGACTTCGGTTTCGTGTCCTGCGCGGCCGACGCCGTCATCGCCGTGTATCGGCGCGACGCCGGCACCGGCCGGCTGACGAACCTCGCCCGCGTCCCGACCGCCGCCCGGCCCCGCTCGGCGATGGTGGACCCCTCGGGCCGATTGGTCCTGACCGCCCACGAAGGGTCCACGGTTGTCTCGGTCTTCCGCGTGGACCCACGCGGTCACCTGACGCCCGCGCCCGGGTCGCCGTTTCGAGCCGGCACGGATCCCCGTTTCGTCACTGTGGACCCGGCCGGTCGGTATGCGTTCGTACCCAACCAACGAAGCAACGACGTCTCCGGGTATCACATTGACGCCGAGACTGGTCACCTCACGCCGATTGTGGGATCGCCGTTTTCGGCGGGACGACGTCCATTCCAGTTGGTGCTTTCCCCTGACGGCCGGTTTGGCTATCTCGCCAACGAGAAATCGAACACGATCTCGGCCTATCGGCTCGAACCCACCACCGGTGGGCTGGTGCCGGTCCTCCGGCACCCCGCGCCCGCGGGCCGCCGCCCGGTCTGGCCGACGACCGATCCCTCGGGTCGATTTCTCTATGTCGCGAATCGAGACTCCGGCAATGTCTCAGGCTGGTCGATCGACCAGGCAACGGGTGCGTTGGCCGCGATGCCTGGCAGTCCGTTTCAGGCGGGCCGCCGGCCCCGGGCGATCACCGTGGTGCCGTCGGGTCGCTTCGCCTATGTGGCCAATGACTGGTCGAGCGATGTGTCCGGGTACGCGGTCGATTCGGCTACTGGGGTGCTGACGCCCGTGCCGGGGTCTCCGTTTCGAGCCGGCACCATCGTGGCAACCGTCTAGAACCTGCTCAGGGATCGCTGGTGGCCGGCCGCACGGGGCGGGAGAGGCGGAGCATCAATACCGCCGCCCGTTCCGCCGCCATCTTGAGCGACGGGAGATAGATCCCCTCTTCGGGAGCATGAGCCCCGTACCCGTCCACGCCGAGGCCGTCGATCGCATCGAGGATCGGAGCGACGAACGACACGTCACCGGCGCCCCGCCGCTCCGGCGGCAGCGCCTCGACGGCCGGATAGCCAAGGTCGCGGCTTACTTGGTCGAAGACGGAGAGAATGGCCCGGTTGCCGTCCGTGGGCGGCATTCCGGGGTACCCGTCATCGAAGGAAATCGTGGCGGTGGTTCCCGGCAAGTTGTTCGAGACGATCTCCATCATGACCATGCGGGCCGAGTCGAGCTGGCTTGGCGTCAGGGATCGAAGATCACCCTGGACCACCAAATGCCTGGCGATGATGTTGGTTTTGCCGGCCGCTTTCCCGCTCACCGCGGTGCTGTCGAACGACACCTCGGTGCCCCCGACGATGGTGCCCGGATTGAAGGTCAGATACGGCTGTTTCGACAGCCGCTCCCGAAACTCGTTCAGAATCCTGGCGGCCTCGAAGATGGCTCCGTAACCGGATTCGGCCCGAAAGATCGCCGACGAGTGCCCCTGGCGGCCCCTGACGGTGAGAATCCATCCGGACGCCCCCCGGCGGGCAATGGTGGCTGAATTGGCGGAGCCCCCTTCGAACCCGAGGGCCACGTCACTCCTGCGGGCCGCGTCGAGCAGGTCCTTGCGCGAGACGTTGATGGGCCGCCCGGCGCTCTCCTCGTCGCCGGTCATGACGACGATGACTTGGACTTGGTCGAGGGCGCCGGCCTGCTTCAAAGCCTTGAGCGCCAGGATCATCGCCACGTTGCCGCCCTTCATGTCCGCGGTGCCGGCACCCCGGGCCACTGAGTCTCGCCGGACGAATCGCTGCCCCGGGCCTTCGAACACTGTGTCGAGATGGCCGATCAGCAACAGGCGCTTGCCTCCGGTCGCGAACCGGGGGCCCCGCCACTCGGCCACCAAGTGCCCGGCCCGGCCGAGCGCGGCGGGGAGGGCGGCCCACCGGGTCGTGAAGCCTAACGCCGCCAACTCGCGTTGATAGACCTGGCCGACCGCCCGGACTCCGGCCAGGTTGAGGGTGCCGCTTGGGATGTCGACCGTGCGCTGGAGCAGCCCGATGGCCGAATCGTAGTGGGCCGCCACTGCGGCCCGGATCCGGGACTCGATCGGTGCGAGGGTCTGGGCCGGGGCGCTCGTGGCAAACGAGGCCCCGGCGATCAGGATCGCGATGAGACGGAATGGGATCATCAGGCAAAGATACCGGCCGAAACCTTGCTCCGCACCCGCCGGACGGCGATTGTTCCCGACCGGAGGATTGCCCAGTGACCCAGTTGATCCTATTCGCGGCCTTGGTGTTCCAGGCCCCCTCGATCGAACAGCAGAATTCCGGCACCACGGTCCGGCTCCAGGCGGTGTCCGCGGTCAACGACCGGGTGGCCTGGGCCAGCGGTACCGGCGGCACCTACACCCGGACTATCGACGGCGGCGCAACCTGGCGGGCCGGTGTCGTCCCCGGCGCCGACTCGCTCGAGTTCCGCGATGTCCACGGCTTCGATGCCGATCGGGCGGTGCTGCTCGCGGCCGGCACCGGCGACAAGTCCCGCCTCTATCACACCAACGACGGTGGGGCGCACTGGACCCTGGCGTGGACCAATCCCGATCCCAAAGGTTTTTTCGATTGCATCGATTTCCGGGGTTCGGTTGGCGTGGTCGTTGGCGATGCGGTGGCCGGCTACTTCCCGCTCCTCAAGACGACCGACGGCGGTCGAACCTGGACCCCGTATTCGCCACCGGGTGCGAGAGCCCTCGGGGCGGTCGACGGTGAAGGGGCGTTTGCGGCGAGCGGCACCTGCGTGGTGCTGCAACCCGACCAAAGCGTCTGGGTCGGCACCGCCAAGGCCGGCCGGATTCTTCGATTTGGCGTCGACAAGGCCGAGGGATTCGAACCGCCGATGTTGCGCGGCGGGGCGACCGAAGGGATTTCGACACTCGCGTTTCGGGATGCGCGGATCGGAATGGCCGGAGGCGGTGACTACACCAAGCCGGCCCAGTTCTCCGACAACGTGGCGGTGACGACCGATGGGGGCCAAACCTGGACTGCCGGCTCCCGCCCCCCGTTCCCGGGGGCGGTTTTTGGGCTGGCCTACGTCCCGTCCCGCCCGGCAACGGTGGTCGCCATCGGCATGAAGGGCGCCGCCTGGTCCGCCGACAACGGCAAGACCTGGAGCACCCTCGATGGTAATGACTACTGGGGAATCGGATTCGGACGGGCCGGAGTCGGTTGGATCTCCGGCCCGAAAGGCCGAATCGCGAAGGTGACCTTCTAGCGGTCTAGGCTTCAGTGTCCTGAATTTTGAAGACCACCGCGGCGAGGGCGGCCCCGGCAAACGGGCCGACGATGTAGAACCACAGCGCCCCCCAACTGCCCCCGCCCATCGTGGCGTTGATGAGCGTGGGGCCGATCCCGACCGCCGGATTGAAGGCGCCGCCCGAAATCCCCCCGCCGGCGACAGCCGCGACCATCACGGTCATGCCGATCGCTAACCCGTAGTACGAGTTGCCCTCGGTCTTCTTGGACGTGGCCGTATTCAAGACCACCAAGGCGAGCGCAAAGGTATAGAGCGTCTCCACCAACAGGACCGCCAGGTTGGACGCGTTGGCGCTCGGTGCGGGCGCAAAAGTCTGCCCGGTAATCTGGCTCACGGCAACCGCCGCCACCGTTGCTCCAGCGATCTGACTCACGACATAGGGGAAGAAATCACCCGCGGGCAGCGCCCCCCGGATGGTGGCCGCCAGCGACACCGCCGGGTTGTAGTGCGCACCCGAGACATGGCCGCCCATGTAGACCATGATCATCAGTGCCGTGCCGATGGCGATCGGCGTGAACTGAGCCCCGGCTGTCACCGTCAGCCCGATGGTCAGTACCAGAAAAAACGTCCCGATAAACTCAGTCAGCAGCTTCCGCACAGCGACCTCGGCGTTAGGGTGCCGGCACCCGACGCCCGGCCGAGTGCCAGGTGCCAAGTGCCGAGTGCCGAGCAAACTTACCCCGGGAAGGCCGGTCCGCTAGATCGGCTACCGCGCTGCGGCCTTGCCAATGGCGAGCCGGGCCGCCTCGGTCAGAACCAGAGACCCGCTGATGCCGGCCCGGGTGGCCAGGAGTTGGTCCCATCCTTCGGTTCCGGCCCAAAACACCTTTTTCAACTCGGCCATCGCCGCTGGATTGCATCCCGCCAGCCACCGAGCCCGGAGGCCCAGTGCTTCATCCATGGCCTGACCATTCAGGGCGACCTCGGCGTAGAGTCCGTGGGTGAGGGCCCACTCGGCGGTCCGCCAATCGGCGTCGACGCTCATGGCGGCGAATGCGCCGAGGCCGATCTTCTTTTCGATCACTGGACCCACCACGAATGGCCCGATCCCGACCGCGAGTTCGCTCAGCTTCACGGCCGACCCGGCGGTGCCGATGGCCCAGTCGGCCGCGGCGATGACCCCGACGCCGCCGCCCGCCGCTTTGCCGTGGGCCCGGACCAAGACGAACTTGGGACACCGGATCATGGCCAGGATGACCTTGGCGAACCCGGAAAAAAACCGTTGGCCCTGTTCGGGCGCGGTAATCGACCGGAGTTCGTCGAACGACGCCCCGGCGCAGAACGGCCCGGTACCGGTGCTCGCGAGAACGATGACCCGGGCGTCAGGGTCTTGCCCGGCCGCCTCCACCGCCTCGGCCAGTCGGGTGAGGATGGCGCTGGGCAGGGAGTTGCTTTTCGGATGCCCGAACGTGATCGTCGCGATCCCGTCGGCGGTGGTCCTCGTGACGTGTCCATCGTGAATCGGATCCAGCGACACCTGGCCTCCCGGTTCGTTAGGGGTTGCGTCGGACGCCCGTGGTCAGGAGTACCTGCCGCTCGGACGCTTCGAGATGGCTTGCGAGCAAGGCCCGGCACTCATCGTGGTGGCCCTGGGTCAGGAATCGATACACGGCCCGATGCTCGTCGACCAGTCCCGCGAGGGAGAGCGAGTGGCCGTCGAGGTAGACCAGCCCGAGTCGCAACTCGTCGAGGCAACCGGCGAAGGCCTGCTCGATTCGGGGACTTCGGTGCAGCCGGACGATGGCCCGGTGGAAATCGAGGTCGGCGTCGATGATTCCCGCGCCCCCGTTCGCCGCGGCGTCAACCAATCGCTCGAGGGCGGCACCGACCTCGTGGTAGGTTTCGGGGGGCGCCCCCCGGGTGGCGTCGATCGCCCCGAGTTCGAGCAGCCTCCGGACCCGATAGAGATCGACGACGCCGGAGCGGCTGAGCGAGGCCACCACCGCGGTTCGGTGGTGGGCCAGCCGCACCAAGCCCCGCTCCCCCAACCGCTTGATCGCCTCCCGGAGGGTGTTGCGAGAGACGCCAAGGTCCGCGGCGAGCGCCACTTCCCGGAGCGGGGTACCGGAGGCGAGGTCGCCCCGAGCGATCCGATCGGCCAGCGTCGCGGCGACGAGATCGGCACGCCCGCTTCCGGCACCCCTGGTCGGCTTCATGATGAGGCAACTTATTGCGGATCATTGAACATCGCAATGTCGCTTTAATCGTTGTTAGATAGATACTTGCGGGGCAGGCACCGGGCTGATAACCTGGTTGTTCAACAAAGGACTCGGAATGAAGACGACCACGCCACTCGGGGCCCGGCGCGGGGCCCAAGTCTTGGCCCGCTTGAAGGAACGGCCCCCGGCGCTCTGGCACCGCGGCGCTCGGATTGAAGATCCAACCACCGCCCCAGGTATTGGAGCCGGGGTCCATACCTTGGCCCGACTCTACGATCTCCAGTGGACCGATCCGGACCTCACTCTCTTCAACTCTCCCGACATCAACGCCAAGGTGGGGCGGTCGTTTCAGATTCCAAAGACGGCCGCCGAGTTGCAGGCCGTATCCCGCTCGATGGGCCGGTGGGCGCAACACAGTTTCGGGATGATGGGACGGCTCCCGGATTACATCAACCGGTCGATTTCCGGGTACGCGGCCGGCGCCGCCTTCCTCGGCGAGACCGACTCACGGTTCGGTGCCAACGCAGCGGCCTACCATCGGTACGTGCGCGACCACGATCTCTGTCTGACCCACACCCTGAGTAGTCCCCAGGCCAACCGGTCGGTCCATGCGGCCCAGCAGGCCGATCCGTTTCTGGCCGCCAAGGTCAAGGATGAAACCGACGCCGGCATCGTGATCCGGGGCTGCCGGATGCTCGCGACCCTGCCCGTGTCGGACGAGATCATGGTCTTCCCGTCGACGTTCCTCCGGAACACCGAGGAGGACCAGCGCTACGCCTACGCGCTTTGCCTCCCGACCGATGCGCCGGGGCTCAAGTTCCAGTGCCGGGAAACCGCCGACTACGGCCGTTCGCACTATGATCATCCCCTGGCATCGCGGTTCGAAGAGATGGACGCCGTGGTGTTCTTCGACGATGTTTTCGTGCCCTGGGAACGGGTCTTTCTGTACCGCGATGTGCCCCGATGCAATGCGGCATACGCCGAAACCGGCGCGCTCGCCAACATGGCGCACCAGGTGCTGGTCAAGAACATCGCCAAGACGGAGTACCTCCTCGGCCTCGCCTCGCTGATCGTCGATTCGATCGCCATCGAGTCGTTCCAGCATGTCCAGGAAAAGTTGGCTGAAATCTGGGTCAATTTGGAAACGATGCGGGCGTTCTTGGTGGCCGCCGAGACTGGTGCGGCCCTCGACAAGTACGGCGTCATGCGGCCGGCCTGGGCACCGCTCGATGCGGCCCGGAATCTCTTTCCCCGCCTCTATCCGCGGATGATCGAGATCATTCAGCAACTGGCGGCCTCCGGCCTCGTCGCGATGCCCACCGAAGCCGATGTGCACGGGCCGCTGGCGCCGGAAATTGCCCGGTATTTCCAGGCCGCCCGGCTCGACGCCTTGGAACGAATTCCGCTGTTCCGGTTGGCTTGGGATACCGCGATCTCGGCGTTTGCCAACCGGCAAGTGCTCTATGAACGCTACTTCTTCGGCGACCCGGTGCGGATGGCGGGCGCGGTGGTCGCAAGCCACGACCGGACCGAGTACATGGACCGGATCAGGGCGTTCCTCAAAAGGGCCGCCGTCGATGGAGCCGTCGAGTGAAGGCTGTTCTCCTCGGCACGCTCGCGTGCGAGCAGCGCGAGCGGTTGGCGGGGCTGGTCAGGATGCCGTTCGACTTCGTGCCGCTGCCGGACGATGCTCCGGTGGCGGAGGTCGCGGCCGCCCTGGCGACGACCCGGGTCATGGTCACCCTCAAGTACCAGCGCGGGATGCCGCCGGCCCCGGCCCTCGGCCTCCTGCAGGTTGGCGGCGCGGGCTACGACGATATCGATCTCGATTACCTTCCGCGGGGCGCGGCGGTGTGTAACGCGTTCGGTCACGACATTCCGATTGCCGAGTATGTGATCCTCGCGATGCTCCAATGGTGCTCGCGGTTCATCGAGGCGGAGCGGAGTCTCAGGGTCGACGGGACCTGGCGCCTCGGGGGCCGGGCTGGAGCGCCGCTGCAGCAGGAGTTGGCCGGCAAGACCGTCGGCATTCTCGGGCTTGGCCAGATCGGACGCGCCTTGATCCCGCGGGCCGTGGCCATGGGCACCGAGGTGATCGTGTCGACTCGCACGCCGAGACCGCCGGAACCGGGGGTGGCCTGGATCGGCGGACCGGACCGGCTCGACGAGTTGCTTGCCCGGGCGGACTTCGTGGTGGTGACCTGTGCCCTCACGCCGGACACCCTTGGCCTGCTCGACCGGCGCCGGCTGGCCATGATGAAGCGGACCGGAGTGGTGATCAATGTGTCCAGGGGGCCAATCATCGAGGAGGCGGCGCTGTATGACGCTCTGGCCGGCGGGTCCATCGGGGGCGCCGTCATCGACGCGTGGTATCAGTATCCGACCCGGGACGATCTCACCCGCCCGCCGTCCCGGTTCCGCTTTCAAGATTTGCCGAACATCTTGATGACGCCCCACTCCTCGGCCTGGACCACGGGCATGATCGAGCGGCGGTGGGCCACGATCGCCGCCAATCTCGACCGGTTTGCCCGGGGCGAGCCCCTCGTCAACGTGGTGTACCGGGCATGAACGCCGGCGACTTTCGCCAAGCGATGAGCCAGTATCCGACCGGCGTGTCGGTGGTCGGGATGGCGGATGCCGACGGCGTCCAAGCCATGACGGTTGGAACGTTCACCTCGTTGTCGCTGGACCCACCCTTGGTATTGATCTGCGTGGGCCGGCAGGCACGAATGGCGCCGCTCCTGGCGCCGGCCGCGGCGTTTTCGATCAACGTGCTTCGGGACGATCAGGGCGCGCTGTCCACCTACTTTGCCGGTGGCTGGAAAGAGCCGGCTCCGCCGCCGCATCGGTTCGTGCCGTGGAACGAGGTCCCGAGGCTCGAGGGCGTCATCATGGCGTTGGCGGCCCGGGTCACGGCGCTGGCCGATGGCGGCGACCATGTGATCGTGATCGCCGAAATCAGCGCGTCCCATCTTGGGGTGGCGCCGCGGAACCCGCTCTTGTTCTTCGACCGCCGCTACCAACGGCTCGACCGCGGCCCTGGCGAGACGGCCCCGGAGCTCGACTCACCGGAGGCCGCCAAGTTGTTTCACGAGCCGTGGTAGCCGAGGTTCGACGGGCTTAGAGGCCCCGGAGGGCGGCGAAGGCCGCGCTGACCTGGTTGTCATGGAGCACGATGGTGAACTCCGTGTAAGTCGATACCACGTCGATCACGTTGATGTTTTCCCACGCGAGTTGCTTCAGGATCCGATAATACGCGCCCGGCGTCTTGACGATGGCCGGCGGCAGCCGAAGCACCATGGCGGAGAGATGCCTGAGGGTGGCGACCCGGGTCTCGCCGGCAAACGACTCCTCCACCGCCCGCTCCAACCCCGCACTCACGATCAGCATGGCCTGCGAAATGCCTTGCGTGTAGGTGACGAACGCCTCGGGGGCGTGGGCCAGGCGGCCGAGCAAGCGCCGGTGCTTGGCGCGAAGCGTCGGGCTGTTCCGGAAGGTGAATTTTATCAGATTGGATCGGACCGTGAGCTCGCCGAACTCGGCTCCGAGCCGGGCTCGGCCTCCGGTCCGTTTCCCGATCCGGGTTCCCAGGCGGCGGAGCGCCATCATGATGGCCGCGACACTCACCTTCCGAAGGAGCCGGCGCTCGATCCGGCCGCGAAGCCGGCGGGCCATTGCCGAGTGGTTGATGATCCCGTCGACCAGGGCCGCCTCGAGAAACGGTGTCCGGCGGACTTCCTCTTCCACGACGTCGCTGATTCTATCCATTCGTAGAATTTAACACTTTGTTCTTTTCTGCCACTAATTCTCGGTCAAAGTTGGTCCGCCGCCACCGGCGGGTGCAGACTTGTCGCCACTCAGAACTCACGTGGAGTGGCAACGATGTCGGTATCCTGTCCGGTGTGTGACGCGGCCCTGACCCTGGCTCCCGGCACCGTGGTGTCGGAGCTCTTGCGGTGCCGTGAATGCGGATCCGAGCTCGAAGTGGCCAGCCTCGATCCTCCCTCGGTCCGGGAAGCCCCGGCCGAGGAAGAAGACTGGGGCCAATGACGATGCGGGTCGGGTTGTTGCATTCCTTGATTCGCGTCGAAGAGAAGATGTTGCTGGAGGAATTCGGCCGCCGGGGGGCTGATGTCGAGCTGCTCGACGACCGGGTGCTCGCGTTCACGCTGGGGCAGCGGCCGGTCGGCGTCGATGTCGTGATGGAGCGATCGATCAATCACTCCCGGGCCCTCCACGCCCTCAGGTTGTTCGAGAGCCAGGGCCTCGTCTGCGTCAATTCGTCGGCCGTGGCCACGACCTGCGGCGACAAGCTGCTGACCTCCGTGGCGCTGCAAGAACATCAGGTGCCCCAGCCGGAAGTCCGGGTGGCCTTCACGCCGGAGTCGGCGTTGGTCGCCATCGAGGAGATGGGCTACCCGGTCGTGCTCAAGCCCGCGGTCGGGTCGTGGGGCCGGCTGCTCGCCAAGGTCAACGACCGCGATGCCGCCGAGGCGCTGCTCGAACACAAGACCGTCCTCGGTAGCTATCACCACTCGATCTTCTACATCCAACGCTTCGTCGCCAAGCCGGGCCGGGACATTCGGGCCTTCGTGATCGGGGACCAGTGTGTGGCCGCCATCTACCGGACCTCGCCCCATTGGATCACCAACACGGCACGGGGAGGGCAGGCCACGGTCTGCCCCGTCACCGACGAGTTGGCCCGGATTGCGGTGGCCGGGGCCCGGGCGGTCGGCGGCGGCATTGTGGCGCTCGATCTGTTCGAGACCGACGATGGGCTCTTGGTCAACGAGATCAACTACACGATGGAGTTCAAGAACAGTGTGGCGCCGACCGGCGTCAACATCCCGGCGTTGATGGTCGATTACGTCCTCCAACGCGGGGCGGGCGCGTGACGCCCGTCCGGGTGGCGGTGGTGGGTGGCTCGGGGTACGTCGGGGGCGAGTTGGTCCGGCTGCTGGTCCGCCATCCGTCGGTTGAGGTCACCCAAGTGACGTCGGAACGCTATGCGGGCCGTCCGATTACCGACCGGCATCCGAATCTCCGCAAAGTGTCCCGGCTGGACTTTCGGTCGGTCGATGCGCTCGAGGCGGCCGATCTGCTCTTTCTCTGTTTGCCGCACGGCCGGGCCATGGAGACGATCGAACGGTACGCGGCCCTGGCGCCCAAGCTGATCGACTTGAGCGCGGATTTCCGGCTCCGCGACGCCTCGGCGTATCCGGTATGGTATGGCCGGGCCCACGCGCGGCCCGACCTCTTGTCGCGGTTCGTCTACGGTATTCCGGAATTGCACCGGGAAGCGATCCGCAACGCCACCTGGGTTTCCAGCGCCGGCTGCAATGCCACCGCCACGATCCTCGGTCTCCATCCGTTGTTTGCCGCCGGACTGGTCGACCAGAATGCCACGGTCGTCGAGGCCAAAGTGGGGTCCAGCGAAGGCGGGGCCGAGTTCTCCGAGGCCACCCATCATCCGGAGCGGAGCGGTTGCGTCCGGTCGTATCGGCCCACCGGGCACCGGCACGCTGCCGAGATGATCCAGGAACTCGGCGCCGGCCAGATCCACTTCTCGGCCACGGCCGTCGAGATGGTTCGGGGTGTCCTCGCAACCTGCCACGTCTTCCTCAACCAACCTTTGGACGAGCGGGAGATCTGGCGAGTGTACCGCCAGGCCTATGGCGACGAACCGTTCGTTCGGATCGTGAAGGCTCGCGACGGCGTCCACCGGTATCCGGAGCCGAAGCTCTTGTCCGGCACCAACTATTGCGACATCGGGTTCGAGCGCGATCCCCACAGCAACCGGCTCGTGGTGATGAGCGCGATCGACAATCTGATGAAAGGGGCCGCCGGCCAGGCCGTTCAGGCGTTCAACCTGATGCATGGTTTTCCGGAAACCGCCGGTCTCGACTTCCCCGGCCTCCACCCGATCTGACCAATGTGCCGTCTCCTGGCCGTTCGTGATGCCGAGGCATTCCCCGTGCCGGATCAACTCCGGGCGTTGGCGGTTGTCGCCCGAGAAAGCAAGGAATTTCAGGGCGACGGGTGGGGTTGCAGCTGGTGGGACGGGGAGGCGTGGCGGGTGTATCACTCGATTACGCCGATTTGGGAGGACCGGCTCGATCAATTCGGCCCGACCCGGGTGCTGGTGGCACACGCCCGGAGCGCGTTCCGAAACGAGGGCATCGCCGTCGAGAACAACATGCCGTTCGTCGACGGCGACGTGGCGTTTGCCTTCAACGGCGAACTTCGCGGAGTGCGTTTCACCGCCCCCGGACGGATCGGCGCGGAGAAACTGTTCAACGTCCTCCGCCGTTTCGGGGGCGACTCCGATACGGCGGCCCTGGAGCACGCGGTTCGGGTCGTGGCCCGGCGCACCGGATACATCCGGGCCATGAATTTCGTCGTGGCCAACCGCGACACGATCCGGATCGGGTCCCGCTTCAGCGAGGATCCCGGCTACTTCACGATGTACCAGAAAGAAGCCGGGACGAGGCGGACGGTGTGCTCCGCGCCGTTTGCCGGCGAGTCCGGCTGGACCACAATCGCCAACGGCGCCGTGCTGGAGTGGACATGACCGCGCTGACCGACGTGCTGCTGGTCAAGATCGGCGGCGGGGCCGATCTCAACCTCGAAGGCATCGCCGCCGATCTGGCCCTCGTGCCCGGACCGGTGGTGGTGGTCCACGGCGCCAACGCCCTCCGGGACCGGCTGGCCGACGCGCTCGGCCGCCCGAAACGGGTCATCACCTCGGTGTCGGGGTACGACAGCGTCTATTCGGACGACGATACGATCGACCTCCTGATGATGGCCTACGCGGGCCTCGCCAACAAGCGGATCGTGGAGCACCTCCAACGGCACGGCCGGAATGCCATCGGCCTGACCGGGATGGACGGCCGGTTGGTCGTGGCGACCCGCAACAAGGGGGTCCGGGTCCGGGAGGGTTCCAAGACGCTGTTGGTGCGGGATCGCTCGGGCAAGCCGGCGGCCGTC